>Ga0213920_1001944_pt1 | contig 10530 bp, 8 predicted proteins | sample McNCre1117MG_FD_161054 | JGI IMG/M metagenome (GOLD analysis project Ga0213920, IMG submission 161054) | Freshwater microbial communities from McNutts Creek, Athens, Georgia, United States - 11-17 MG | ecosystem: Environmental > Aquatic > Freshwater > Creek | place: USA: Georgia | collected...
GCCGAAGCAATTTCGATGCGATCAATATTTAATTCTTCAAGCAACAATTGTGCAATGGTTAATTTTTCTGCAGCAGAAAATGATACTCCCGATGTTTGTTCTCCATCGCGAAGTGTCGTGTCCATTATTTCAATTTTTCTTTTTTCCATTTTTGCTCCCTATATACTTTTCCTATTTTCCATAGCCAAAAGTTTTTATTTTTTGTATCCAATTCTCACTCGCGGGTTTTCGTTTTCCTTTTTCTCATTTAGTTCATCTAAATAAGAAAATACGAGTTCGATATTTTTATCGTGATTTTCGAGTTTTTTCTGTATTTGTAATATATTTATTTTCATCTCACTAGTATCTAAAAGCATTTGCTTCACTTTTGTAAATGTGCGCATTATTTGAATATTAGTTTGAATTGCTTTATCACTTTTTAGTACACTAGAGAGCATCATTACTCCATGTTCAGTAAAAGCAAAAGGGAGTTTTCTATTTCCACCCCAACTTGATGTCACAATTTGTGATATCAAGTTATCAAACTCTTCTTTTGAAACTTCAAACATAAAGTCCTTGGGAAATCGTCCTATGTTTCGTTTAACAGCTTGATTCAAAACCCTTGTTTCAACCCCGTAGAGTGTTGCCAAGTCTTTGTCTAACATGACTTTTTGGCCTCGAATAATGTGAATTTTATCCGTGATTACTTCTTCTGGGATTAACAAATTATCGCTCATTGTGTTTTTTTGTAACGCTTTAATCTAACATTAAATATTTTATAGCTTCCCTCTCACCTCATTTAATTTCATTGTCATAGAAACTGCCGAATTTTTTACCCAATTGTTGTATTCTTCAATAGCTTGAAGACGTAATTTTTCATCCAAATATCCTTCTTCAACCATTTGTTTAGAACCCGCTACTTTTGACCAAATAGCAACTTTGGATTTAAAATCTAATGTTTCTTTGTCATAACGCTCATCGGCATTTATTTTTTCAATCGAATGAAATCCAGTTTCTTTCAATAAATCGACTAAATTTTCTGCAATTTCATTATCCATTCCAGCCTCTTTTCGCCATTTCAAGAACGTTTTATAAAACTCTTGCATACTTTCAGGCGGCATCGGATTCCAATTAATATCGGTGTGATTGTAATCTAAAATCGAAATTTGTCCGTTCGGTTTCAATAAAGATTTCATTTTGATTATTGCTTCTTTCGGGTTGCTTAACCACTGTAATGTTCTTGCCGAAACAATCAAGTCAAATTGTATATCCGTTTGAAAATCAAATAAATCAACCCAAATTAATTCTAAATTTTGAACTGAATTATAAGCAGTTCTGCCACTTGTAATAAAATGTTCTGTATTGTCAATTCCAATTACTTTTCCGTTTTCTCCAACAATAGCAGCAATATCTTTTGATATTGAACCCGTTCCACATCCTACATCCAAAATCGTCATACCCGGTTTTAATAGTTGAGAAAGATGTCTGTAATCGTTTTTCAAACTTCTATCGTCAAATATTTTTGTAGCCTCTTGACCTCTTCTCTCTATGTGTTTGTTAACGGTCACTAATGTTGCTTTAAAATTTTATTTTTTATTCTCTATTATTGTCTCAAAATGCTCCACTATTGGGAACGGGTCGTAATAATGATGTAACAATTTTTTCCATTCTAAATAAACTTTCGATTCTCTAAATCCAATGGTATGATCTTCTAATTTTTCCCATTCAACTAGTAAAATATACTTGTTTTCTTGTTCAATGCATTTTCTTAAACTATGTCCAAGATATCCTTTAATGGAACTGATATATTTTGAAGCAATTTTAAAATCTTTTTCAAAAAGTGATTGTTGCTCTTTTTTTACAAAAAGTATGGCTGCTTCTAAAATCATAATTTATTTTTTGTAAGACAAACCTCGAAGGTTTTTAAAACCTTCGAGGTTTGGTTGTATCATAATTCGGGTTTTTAGTAAGGCAATTTGTTGGCAAAACCAACAATCTCTTCTTTCATACTTTGTAAGTAATCAATATCATCAAAACCGTTGATCATATTGTTCTTTTTGTATCCATTGATAGCAAATGATTCGCTTTGACCTGTAGCCAATAGCGTAATCGTTTGTGCTGGTAAATTGATTTCCAATTCAGTTTTTGGATCTGCTTCAATAGCGCTGAAAATGGTATCAGCAAATTCTGGACTTACTTGAACAGGAAGTACACCAATATTCAAACAATTTCCTTTAAAAATATCAGCAAAGAAACTAGATACTACTGCTCTGAATCCGTAATCGTAAACTGCCCAAGCGGCGTGTTCTCTTGAAGAACCAGAACCGAAGTTTTTGCCACCCACAAGAATTTTACCACTGTAGGTTGGGTTGTTTAAAACGAAATCAGTTTTTGGAGTATCATCTCCATTGTATCTCCAGTCTCTAAAAAGATTATCTCCAAAACCTTCACGTTTCGTTGCTTTTAAGAAACGTGCTGGGATGATTTGGTCGGTATCTACGTTTTCTATAGGTAGTGGCACCGCACTACTTCTAAGAACATTAAATTTATCGTATGCCATTTTTATTTATTTACCGCAAGGACGCAAGGACGCATTGCATTATTATTTTTATTTTAGAATTGATTTAATAGTTATTTACAAACCGTTTAAATCCACTTTTAATTATTGGGACATTAAAATTTATTAAAAACCCCATTCGTTTATCTGCTAATTTTAAATAAGAAATCAATTGTGCTTCGTGAACTGGTAATAATGCTTCAACTGATTTCAATTCAATTATTAATTCTTTTTCTAATAAAATATCTATTTTGTATTCTTTTGAAAGTGCAAAACCCTTAAATTGAAGAGGTATTGCCACTTGACATTCTGTAAAAATATTTCTCAACTGCAATTCTCTAATCAAACACATTTCATAAACTGATTCCAACAATCCGGGTCCCATAATTTTATGAACCTCAAGACTAGCCAAGAATATTTCCTTGGCTAATTTTTCGTATTGTTCTTTTTGCATTCCTTGTGTCTTAGTGTCTTTGCGGTGAGAATTAAAATAAATCTCTAGGATCTGTCAATTTTCCTGTAACTGCAGCTGCAGCAGCCATAATTGGACTTGCCAATAAGGTTCTAGAACCTGGTCCTTGACGACCTTCAAAGTTTCTGTTGGATGTACTTACTGCATATTTTCCTGCAGGTACTTTGTCGTCATTCATTGCCAAACAGGCTGAACAACCTGGTTGACGCAATACAAATCCTGCTTCAGTAAGAATATCCAATAATCCTTCTTCTTTTATTTGTGCTTCCACAACATGAGAACCTGGAACTAACCAAGCGGTAACATTGTCTGCTTTTTTTCTTCCTTTTACAATTTCAGTAAAGGCTCTAAAATCTTCAATACGACCATTAGTACAACTTCCTAAGAAAACGTAGTCAATTGGTTTTCCAATCATTACATCATTTTCTTCGAAGCCCATATAAGCCAATGATTTCTTGTAAGTTTCTTCGCCACCTTCAACTTGATTAGCATTTGGAATATGTTTAGAAATACCAATTCCCATTCCTGGATTAGTACCATACGTAATCATTGGTTCAATATCCGCAGCATTGATGTTTAATTCGGCATCAAATACGGCATCAGCATCTGTTTTTAATGTTTTCCAATACGCTACGGCTTTATCCCAAGCTTCCCCTTTTGGAGCGTGTAATCTTCCTTCTAGGAAATCAAAAGTAGTTTGATCTGGAGCAATCATTCCTCCACGCGCACCCATTTCGATACTTAGGTTACACACAGTCATACGTCCTTCCATGGTCATGTTTTCGAAAACATCCCCTGCATATTCTACAAAATATCCAGTTCCACCAGAAGTAGTTAATTGTGCAATAATATAAAGTGCTACGTCTTTTGGACCCACACCTTTACTTAATTGACCATTAACGTTGATGCGCATTTTTTTAGGTTTTGGCTGCATAATACATTGTGTAGACAATACCATTTCAACTTCAGAAGTTCCAATACCAAAAGCAATGGCGCCAAAAGCTCCGTGAGTAGAAGTATGTGAATCACCACAAACAATAGTGGCTCCAGGCAAAGTAATTCCGTTTTCAGGGCCTACTACGTGAACGATTCCGTTTTTTTGGTGACCCAATCCCCAGTGAGAAATACCATATTCATTTGCATTCACTTCTAACGCTTTTAATTGATTAGCGGATAGCGGATCTGCAACTGGTAAGTGTTGATTTATGGTTGGTGTATTGTGATCGGCAGTAGCAAAAGTACGCTCTGGGTATAAAACCGAGATACCTCTTGTTTTTAAACCTAAAAAAGCAACAGGACTAGTAACTTCATGGATGAAATGACGGTCAATAAAAAACACGTCTGGTCCATCTTCAATTTTGCGCACTACGTGCGAATCCCATACTTTGTCAAATAATGTCTTACTCATTGTAACTATTTTTTAAATGTATTTCTGTATTTCACAACAGGCTTATAAGGCACAATTGTAACAATTTATGCAAATTTAAAAAAAGAATTAAAGTACTATTGATACAATATGTAGTATATACGATACCCAAAATACCTTTAAGGATACTATTAGTATTCTAAAGGAGTGGGTTTCGAATAGTTTTTTCTACAGTTTAGTAATAAGAGTCCTTTTGAAACTTCTTTTTAATGCAATTTACTCTCTTTTGAGAATTTGCAAATTTAGGCTTGTTTTGGTCTAAATTGATGGTTTTTGAGTGAAAAAATGTAACATTTGGGTGTAAAATAGTCATAATTTGAAAAAAATGGCCAATTTAAGATTTGGGTTTGCATTACTTTTTTAAGGTGTAAGTAGTCTTTTTTTTAAAAAAAGAAGCGGATGTTTTTGACTATTTTTTTGAACTAATTTTACGACATCCAAAAAAATCAAACCTCGTTTTTTTGTTAATAACTTACCGATTATTTTAGGCTAAAAAAAACTAAATTTGAAACTCCTTTTTCAGGAGCTTTACTAATTTTAAAATGTTTACAACCAGTTAAATAAACAATCAAAATTCGACTGATTTTGATTCCCGACCTATCAGGACGGGCTGGGACGGAGATTTATGTACTTAATATTCGATACCGAAACCACAGGATTACCAAAGCGTTGGGATGCCCCAATCACCGACACTAACAACTGGCCGCGATGCATTCAAATTGCCTGGCAGTTGCATGATGATATGGGGAAACTCATCGAACATCAAGATTATTTGGTCAAACCAGAAGGGTTTAATATTCCGTATGATGCGGAACGAATTCACGGTATCTCTACCGAATTGGCGGAAGCTGAAGGGATTTCTTTAGCAGAAGTTTTAGAAAAATTCAATATTTCTTTGGCGAAAGCCAAATTTATTGTGGGTCAAAATTTAGGTTTTGATGTCAATATTATGGGGTGTGAATTTCACCGAATGGGAGTGGAATCGCCAATGGCTTCGATGCCAGTTTTGGACACTTGTACCGAAGTAACAGCGTCTCTTTTGCAACTGCCAGGTGGACGTGGTGGAAAATTCAAATTACCAACATTAACGGAATTACACAGCTATCTTTTCAACCGACCTTTTGCAGAAGCCCATAACGCGACTGCCGATGTGGAAGCTACAACGCGATGTTTTTTAGAATTAATTCGTCGCGAAATATTTACAAAGGAGGAACTAGATGTACCAGCTTCTTATTTTCAGGATTTTCAAAATAGAAATCCAAGAGAAATTGAGTTAATTGGATTGCAACATATCAATCTAAAGGAAGCTTCGGATAAAATTCGTCAGCAGTTTGGAGAAAAACAAGCGACAAACGTTTCTAAAGCCACTCTTTCGGAGAATAAAAAAGTACTGATTGATGCTGATTTTGTGCATTTACACAACCATACTCAGTTTTCCGTTTTGCAATCTACTATAAGTATTGCGGCTTTGGTAAAAGCAGCAGCACAACAAAAAATGCCTGCTGTAGCGATGACAGACCACGCTAATTTGATGGGAGCGTTTCATTTTGTTCGTGATATTTTAGCGCATAATAAATCGGTGGCAGCCAAAAATAAAGCTGCCGTTGAAAATGGAGAGGAGCCCACCGAAGTGGCTATGAAACCTATTGTTGGGTGTGAATTTTTTGTGTGCGAAGACCATAAAGACAAGTCTAGAAAAGATAATGGTTATCAAATTGTCCTTTTGGCGAAGACCAAAAAAGGCTACCATAATTTGGCTAAAATGTCTTCAATTGCTTATACCGAAGGGTTTTATTATGTGCCAAGAATTGACAAAAAAGTCATTCAAGAATACAAAGAAGATATTATTGTTTTGTCTGGAAATCTCTATGGAGAAATTCCAAATAAGGTATTAAATTTGGGAGAAAACCAAGCCGAAGAAGCCTTAATTTGGTGGAAAAATGAATTCCAAGACGATTTTTACATAGAGGTCATGCGCCACAATCAAGAAGATGAAAATCGGGTGAATACCGCTTTGATTGCTTTGGCAAGGAAACATGAAGTGAAGGTTGTAGCGACTAATAATACCTTTTACATCGATAAAGAAAATGCCAATGCGCACGATATTTTATTGTGTGTGCGCGATGGTGAAAAACAAACTACACCGATAGGACGTGGAAGAGGCTATCGTTACGGATTGCCCAATCAGGAATACTATTTCAAGTCGGGTGATGAAATGAAGCAACTTTTTGGCGACTTGCCTGAGGCGATTTCGAACATTGCCGAAATTGTAGATAAAATTGAGATTTACGATTTAGCCCGAGATGTTTTATTGCCCAAGTTTGAAATTCCCGCCGAGTTTTTGGTTCCAGAAGATGAAGTCGATGGAGGAAAACGAGGAGAAAACAAGTATTTGCGCTATTTGACTTTTGAAGGGGCAAAGAAAAGATATACAGAAATCACTCCCGAAGTTCAAGAACGTTTGGACTTTGAGTTGATGACAATTGAAAATTCAGGTTATCCAGGATACTTTTTGATTGTCCAAGATTTCATCGCCGAGGCAAGAAATATGGGGGTATCTGTGGGTCCTGGTAGAGGTTCGGCAGCAGGTTCGGTGGTGGCGTATTGCTTGAAAATAACCAACATTGATCCTCTGAAATACAACTTACTTTTTGAGCGTTTCTTGAATCCAGATCGTGTGTCATTGCCCGATATTGATATTGATTTTGATGATGAAGGTAGAAGCAGTGTAATGGATTATGTAATTCGAAAATACGGATCCAAACAAGTGGCTCAAATTATTACCTATGGTAAAATGGCAACGAAATCCGCCATTCGTGATACAGCGCGTGTATTGGATTTACCTTTGTTTGAAGCGGATAAAATCGCGAAGTTAATTCCGGGAATGATGCCGTCGAAATGGAATTTGGCTCGTTTTTTAAATGAAGACGACGCTTTAATCAAGAAAACGGTTCGCCCAGAAGAATACGATAAAATTAAAGAATTAATTGCTTTAGCAGGGGGAACAGATTTAGGAGGAGAAACCATTCAGCAAGCTAAAGTATTAGAGGGAAATCTTCGAAATACAGGAATTCATGCCTGCGGTGTGATTATTACACCCGATGACATTACGAATTTTGTACCAGTTTCGACTGCCAAAGATTCGGATTTGTACGTGACCCAATTTGACAACTCGGTGGTAGAAAGTGCTGGGTTATTGAAGATGGACTTCTTGGGTTTGAAAACCCTAACTTTAATCAAAGACACGGTTAAATTAGTGAAATACAGAACGGGTATCGAATTGAATCCTGATGAATTTCCTATTGATGACCTAAAAACATACGAGCTTTTTCAACGCGGCGAAACGGTAGGGATTTTTCAGTACGAGAGTCCTGGAATGCAAAAATATATGAAGGAATTAAAACCAACGGTTTTTCCTGATTTGATTGCCATGAATGCCTTGTACCGTCCGGGACCGATTGCCTACATTCCAAGTTTTATTAAACGTAAAAATGGAGAAGAGCCTATAGTATATGACTTGGATGATTGTGAAGAGTTGTTAAAAGATACCTACGGGATTACGGTGTACCAAGAGCAGGTAATGCTTTTGTCGCAAAAACTAGCCGATTTCTCTAAAGGAGATGCCGACGTTTTGCGTAAAGCGATGGGGAAAAAGATGATTGATGTTTTGGCTAAAATGGAGCCAAAATTCATCGAACAAGCCATGGCAAAAGGACATGCCAAAGACAAATTAGAGAAAATTTGGAACGACTGGAAAGCCTTTGCCGAATATGCGTTTAATAAATCGCACTCTACTTGTTATGCTTGGATTGCGTATCAAACCGCTTATTTGAAAGCGAATTATCCTGCTGAATACATGGCGGCGGTACTTTCTAATAACATGAGCGATATCAAGCAAGTGTCGTTCTTTATGGAAGAATGTAAACGAATGGGATTGCAAGTTTTAGGTCCAGATGTCAACGAGTCTTTCTATAAGTTTACAGTAAACGACGATTATGCTGTGCGTTTCGGAATGGGAGCAATAAAAGGTGTAGGTTCGGGTGCTGTGGCAACAATTGTAGAAAACAGAAAAGACGGAAAATACAAATCGATTTTTGATTTGACCAAACGTATTGATTTGCGTGCGGCGAATAAAAAAGCTTTGGAAAATTTAGCGTTAGCCGGCGGATTTGATTCGTTTGAAGGAACCACCCGCGCACAATATTTTCATGATGATGGAGATGGAATTACTTTCTATGAAAAAGCGATGCGTTACGGAGCTAAGTTTCAAGAAAACGAAAATTCATCGCAGGTGAGTTTGTTTGGCGAAAGCAGTGATGTACAAATTGCTGAGCCAGTTGTGCCACCTTGTGAGGATTGGAGTACGATGGAGAAATTAGCTAAGGAGAAGGAAGTAGTTGGGATTTATATTTCTGGACATCCTTTGGATGATTATAAATTCGAAATGAAATACTTCTGTAACGCTAAACTAGAAGCGCTAAAACACTTAGAACAGTTCGTTGGTAAAACCCTTTCGTTTGGCGGAATTATTAATAACGTACAACATCGTGTTGCTAAAAACGGTAAGGGGTGGGCTTCTTTTTCTTTAGAAGGCTATGATGAAAGTTATGAATTCAGAATTTTTGGTGAAGAGTATTTGAAATTTCGTCACTTTCTAATTCAGAATAACTTTACCTATATGCGAGTGTTGGTTAAAGAAGGTTGGGCCGACAAAGAGACAGGCAAAAAAGGAGAGCCTCGTTTGCAATTTACGTTGATTCAATATCTACAAGATGTATTGCCGTCATTTGCAAAAAAACTGGTTCTTTTATTGAATATCAACGATATTCAAACTGATTTTATTCAGCAGTTGAACCAACTTTTTCAAGAGAATAAAGGGGATAATACGGTTACTTTCGAAATTATGGAATTAGAAAAAATCACCAAAATTATTGAAACTACTTCTGAAATTGCTGAAACGGATGAGGAAGTATTTGTAGAAGAAACGGATAGTGAAGATGCTGATGTTCCTTTAATGGAAGCACAAAAGATCAGTACAACCACCGAAGTAGAAGAAATCAATGTGGTTACCAAATTAAGTATGCCAAGTAGAAAATTAAAAGTCAAAATATCCAACGAGTTGTTGTTGGAATTAGAAAAAAGACAAATCAACTTTAAGTTGAATTAGCCGAACACATAAAAAAAGGCAATACATTCATAATCAAAACTAATTTAGGATTGATAGAGGAATGGTTTTTAATTTATAAATTTGCAGTACAATTAATAAACAAACAAAAACAAAGATATTATGGCATTAGCAATAACAGATGCTACTTTTGACGAAGTAGTTTTAAAATCAGACAAACCAGTATTAGTAGATTTTTGGGCAGCTTGGTGTGGACCATGTAGAATGGTTGGGCCAATCGTTGACGAATTAAGCAATGAATACGAAGGCAAAGTAGTTGTGGGTAAAGTAGACGTAGATGCTAACCAAGAATTTGCAGCAAAATATGGTGTTAGAAACATTCCAACAGTTTTGATTTTTAAAAATGGAGAAGTAGTTGGGAAACAAGTAGGAGTAGCTCCAAAACAAACCTACGCAGATAGCTTAGATGCTTTGTTGTAATCATTAGATTATAATATATACTAAAAAGGGTTGACGAAAGTCAGCCCTTTTTTAGTATAAAAATACCGATCGATTTCCTATATTTGAAAGATGAAGATTGAAGCGCAAAGAGATAAAATTTCTAGTTTTCAGCATTTGGAGTTATTGGCTCATCAAGTGGTGGAAGGTTTTATTTCAGGCATGCATAAAAGTCCCTTTCATGGTTTTTCTGCTGAATTTGCTGAGCATAAAGTGTATAATTCTGGTGAGAGTACAAAGCACATCGATTGGAAATTATTTGCCAAGACCGATCGTTTGTACACCAAACAATTTGAGGAAGAAACCAACTTACGGTGTCATATCATTATCGACAATTCGTCTTCGATGCACTATCCTGTTTTAAAACCCAATCAGAATTTTTATGAAAGTAAGATCGGTTTTTCTGTATTGGCAACAGCAGTTTTAATGAATGTACTGAAAAAGCAACGTGATGCCTTAGGATTAAGTGTTTT
>Ga0213920_1001946_pt1 | contig 10514 bp, 14 predicted proteins | sample McNCre1117MG_FD_161054 | JGI IMG/M metagenome (GOLD analysis project Ga0213920, IMG submission 161054) | Freshwater microbial communities from McNutts Creek, Athens, Georgia, United States - 11-17 MG | ecosystem: Environmental > Aquatic > Freshwater > Creek | place: USA: Georgia | collected...
TCGAGGGCCTCAACCACCTGCCAGTTTTGGCCGTTCCAGGTTTCGCTCTTTGGAATGAGGTAATTCTGGGCATCGTGGGCAACCAGAATCGGTGTTGTGCTTGTGATGACGTTTGGAACCCAGGCAGCCACTCTGCGGCCACCGAGTTCGAGCCGCTGAACCGTTCCCAACTTTGACAATCCAAACCTCCGATGAAGCAAATATTGAGGCTAGTTTAGCGAGCGTGATACCCGAATAGGCGAGGGGTGCCGCGGCACCCAACCAAGTATTCTTGCCGTAGGCAATTAGGGAAAGTTGAGGCCATGGGCGAAGCCAAAAACCTGCCATCTGTGTCGGTTGTGATACCTCACTACGGTGACCCCGCGCTGGCCGGCAGCCTAGTTGACGGCGTTTTTGCGCAAACCTACGATGGCTCGATTGAGGTAGTTGTGGTTGACGATTGCTCGCCTATCGCCTTCCCGGAGACAGCTGGAGTGCGCCTAATTCAGCACGAGGTAAACGGCGGTTTTGGTGCAGCTGTAAACACCGGTGCGAGGGCTGCCTCAGGCGAGTTGCTATTCATTCTCAACAGTGATCTAACGGTAAAACCAGATTTTGTTGCAAGGATGACCCAGGCCTATGCGCAGCTGGCCCCGGCGATAATCTCGCCAAAAGTGGAGTATCCAACGGGCGAGAGCCAGTGGGAGGCCAGGCGTTTCCCAACGACGGTCCAGTATTTTGTTGAGTGGCTCACGCCGTTGGCCAGATTCCGAGGAACAACCTGGTGGCACAAGGCGGTTGGGCACATTCCATATGCTGGCAAAGCCCCAGTAGCCGCCGATTGGGTGATGGGTGCCGCGATGATTTTGCCAACGCAGGCGTTCATCGAAGCGGGCGCGATTGATGAGTCTTTCTACATGTACTGCGAAGAGGTAGAGCTGCAGAAGCGGCTGGCGGCCAAGGGTTATAAAGCTTTCTTGGTGCCCGAGGTTGTTGTTGTGCACGAGGGGTCGGCATCAACGCCATCGGCTAGCAGGCGCAAGTGGATGGTGCGCTCGCGCTACCAGCTGCACGCGATGTTGGGAAAGTCGGTGGCGGGTCTGCGCGCCGCGCTGACATTGGCGAGCGTGGCCAACTTCGCAGTGAATCTGGCTCGCTCATTTCGCAACCGCAATGTGGCCCCGTTCGCCACACTCCGAACTGAATTAAGTCTCGTGGCCGTGCCGAGCAGCCCTCAGGGTCTGCGGAAGTAGGTCGGTATGTCTAACGCTACATACGCAACTCTGGTAATCGGTGATGGCAACCACGCATCGCTGCAAATCCCCGATGAGGTTCTCGCGCAACTCGGCGCAAACCGGCGGGCACCGCTGAAAGTGACCATCAATGGGCACACCTATCGCAGCACAGCAACGGCCGTTGCGGGCGAATGCCGCGTTGTCTTTCCGCAGCAGGACCGCGATGCTGCTGGCGCTAAATCGGGCGATACCGTGACCGTGCACCTCGAACTAGAAACCGGGTACCGCGAAGTGGAGGTGCCGCAGGCGCTCGCCGAGGCTTTGGCAGCGGCCGGCCTCACCGACGCCTTCGCGGCGCTAACCTACTCGAAACGCAAAGAGCACGCGAGGCAGGTTAGCGAAGCCAAGGCCGAGGCCACCCGAATCACACGAGTCGAGAAGGTAATCGCCTCGCTGGCGCCTTAGTGCGGAAGTTCTGCCTCTGGGTTCATCCAGAACAGATCCCAGAGGTGCCCGTCTAGGTCTTCGAAGCCCCAGCTGATCATGAAGCCGTGGTCTTCAAACTCGTTCACTTTTCGGGCGCCCAAAGCCAGCGCCTTTTCGGTGACGGAGCGAATCTGCGCCGCATCCTTGCAAGCGAAGGCGAGAATGGCCTCGGTGGTTGCGGCATCCGCAATTGGCTTCGGGATGAAGTTGGCAAACTTGGCTTTCTCAACCAGCATCACATTGATGGTTGGGCTAACGATCATGCAGGTGGATGACTCATCGGTGAATGCTGCGTTGAAAGTGAAGCCGAGTTGGGTGAAGAAATCAACCGAGCGCTTGAGGTTCTCGATTGGCAGGTTTACGAATACGGATTCAAACATGGCAAAATCCTAACGGTAGCCTTGAGTCATGAGTGATTTGAACACCGTTGGAGCCAAAGACAATTGGCGCTGCTGGCTCTGCGACAAACCGGTTGACGCTGATGCATCGGTGAATTCGGACCTCGGCCCGAGCGTGGATAACTACGCACCACCGAAGGCTAAAAAGGGTGCCTCGGTTGAACGTCTGGCTCACCGTGCCTGCAACACTATGAAGGGCAAAATTGCCCCCGTTGTGCCTTGGCCGGCGGATCTGGTTGCAGGCGACCCAGCACCAATCTTTGAGGCGGTTGCCCGCCTAAGCCAGAAGGGCGGGCGTGAGGTTTTGGCAAATTTCTCAGACCGCTCCGACGCGGAAGCCGCAGGCGAGTGGCTTCTTGATCGCATAGGGCGCCTGGCCCCAGGGGAGCGCTTTAGTGTGCAGGTAAACCCAGGCGGCGGCCAGTTCATGCTCGCGCTTAAGGCCGGCTAGGTAGTTTCCTTGCAGACCGCTTCTAGCTGCCAGCCATCGGGGTCTTGCAGGTAGGCGGCAAAGTAGTTTGGTCCAAACTCAGCCCAAACTTTTGGGCCACCTTCGCTTTTGGCACCCATCTCAACACCGATGCGGTGCCATTCGGCTACAGCCTCACGCGTGGGCGCGGCGAAGGCTAGGTGGAATCCTGGGCCCGGGGCTAGGCTGGCAGCCGACCGCTCCTTGATGGCGAACTTGTCTTTGTCCAGCTCAAAACCGTAGCCAACGGCCTGGTGGCGTTCGCCGGGCCTCAGGTCTTCGAATGCCCGGATGTAACCGAGCGGTGTGAGGATTGCATCGTAAAACTTGGCCGAAGCCTCGATGTTTGAAACTCCGATACTGAGGTGATGCAGCAAGGCTCACTGCTCCATCATTCGCTCGTACTTCACGTACTTCGAAAGTTTGGCCATGGTGTCGTAAAGCCTGCGGGCAGTTGCGTTGTCATCGTGGGTCTGCCAGTAAACCATGCGGCTGCCCTTGGCTATGGCTATGTCGTCCAAGGCGGTAATCAGTGCACGTCCAACTCCCTTGCCCCGCACCGATGGATCCACGTATAGATCTTCCAGGTATAGGTCTGGATTCACTTCCCAGGTGGAAAGCGAATAGGAGTAGTGGGCGAAACCAACCAGTTCGCCATCGGCTTCGGCAACGAGGCCGTGAATCCCGAAATCAGGGTCCATCATGCGCTGCCAGGTGAGGTTGGTCTGGGCATCGGTGATTTGGGTTTGATAGAACACCAGATATCCCTGCCACAGGGCATCCCACCGCTCGCGATCTGTGGGCTGGGTTGGGCGAATCACTAGCGTCATGGGTCAAGACTAGGGGGTAATCCGCCTGTATGTTAGAAGCCCAAAACCTCGATCGAGACCACCGTCTTTGAGCCTTCTATCAGGGCGTTAGCTTTTCGGACAGCGGCCTTTAGTGGCAGGTCGAAGCAACCAGTCTTCGACTCGGGAAAAATGGATGTACGCCAAACGAAAGTGCCGATTTTTGCCTCGACATTGAGTGACCCAAAACCGTTGGTTAGCCCCTCTGAAATTCCCCTAATTTCCTGCGATGCCTCTAGCGGCAGGCTAACCATGAAAAACGCAGGGTTGGATGCCCAGCGAAAGACTTCGGCTTCAAACTCAAAATGCACTCTAGAAGCCTATAAGGCTAGAGGCTCGGTAGGGATTTCACGATATCGTTAGGTTTCATGAGCGACTATGAAGTGGTAAACGTTGGAGCCCCCGGCCAGTGGCGCGAGTTCTATGGCGGCTTTAGACCAGAATCTTCCCGCGATGGGCGCCGTGTGGTTGACCACGAAATGAAGAACCAGTTCATCGGGCTAACGGTCAACGCCCTTGAGCCTGGAGAAGAGGCCGGTTATTGGCACACCCACTCGCAAATTGAAGAACTCTACGTGTTCATCGCGGGGCATGGGCAAATGGGCCTAAACGATGACTTAGTTGACGTTGCTGCGGGTTCGGTTGTGCGAGTTGGGCCAAACGTGTTGCGAACCTGGCGAGCCAAGCCCGAAAGTGCGGGTCAGCTGCAGTGGCTTTGCATCCGGGCTGGTGGCGAAGAATTGCCCGAGTTTCCCACCGATGCCAGACGCGACAATGACAAGCCGATGCCGTGGTAATAAACTAGCCGCGAAGCCTTGTTATTTTGATTATTAGCTTCACCAAAACCCATTTCTAAATAGGAAGAAAGTGAAGAAAATGAACGAGGAAAAGAAGACCGAGAAGATCCAGGAGATGACCGACTGGGTTGAGTTGAGGGATTCCTGAACCAGAAAGCGTTTCGATTACCAGGAGCGCTGGCACGGTTGGAGATCACCAACGGGCCTCGGTTTGGGATTCGTCCTGTTGAGTGCAGGGCTGTTCTTACTCAGTTTGGCGTGGACTAACCTGCGCTAAGCGGTTGATGCCCCTGGCTTAGGCCGGGGGCATCTTCGCGTTTGGGGCAGGCCAAGGTGTGCCCATTACGAAAGGAATCACTGTGTCAAAGTCTCCGCTGGTGGGTTCGGTAATCGGTGGGCCAAAGGCCTTGCTTCGGGTTGAAGGCGCGGTTTTGTTCGCCGGAAGCATCGCGGTGTTTGCCCTACAGGGGCAGCAGTGGTGGCTCTACCCGGCCCTGTTGCTGGTGCCGGACATCTTCATGCTCGGTTATCTCCGAAACACAAAGCTGGGCTCAATCACCTACAACATTGGTCATTCGTACCCGGCGGCTGCGCTGCTGAGCGTTTTGGGTATTGCGCTTGGTTCAAAACTGATGATTGCCCTAGGTGCTATCTGGTTTGGGCACATTGGTTGGGACAGACTGCTCGGTTACGGCCTGAAGTACGCAACCAGCTTCAAGCACACCCACTTGGGGGATCTGGAAAAGCGATAGCCCTAGATCAAGTTATTAGGCAGTCTTCTCAGTAAAAGTGAGAGTCGCAACAATTCCGGAAAGCAACAGCATCATCACTCCGCCGGCCGCGTTAACCCTGCCGAGGCGGTTTGAGTCCTTGGTGATCCAAGCCCTTGCGCTGCCGGCAATCACAGCGATGATGGACCCGACGCTCAAAGTGGCGCATAAAAATACCGCTCCGAGAATAAGCATTTGAACTGGGACATACCCGTTTGAGGTGACCACAAACTGAGGTAGGACTGCCACAAAGAACACCGTTGACTTTGGGTTTGTGATGCCAACTAGAAAACCTTGACGCAGTGTTTTGCCCGTGGCAATGCGCTGCGGAACCACGTCGGCTGAGTCATCGGGGCTTGTAATGGTGCCGGCTTTACGGTGACGAATTGCTTGAATTCCCAGGTAGGCGAGGTAGCCTGCGCCCAGGAGCCTGATTCCAACGAAGAGCTGGGGTATAGCTGTGACAATTGCCCCAACTCCGGCAGCAACCAGCGCGATTTGGGGTATTAGTCCGAGGGAATCGCCGAGGACGCTAACGATGCCACCCCTCCATCCCAGCGATAGCGAACGGCCAATGATGAACAGCGCACTCGGGCCAGGTATCAGCGTGATTGCAAAAGCAAGAAGGGCAAACGAAGTGAGACTCTGGAAGCTGATCACCTGAATTCCTAACAGGATGAGTTGGCCAACAATTCGGTAAGTAGGAGTTTAGTCTCTGGCCATTCATCCGAGATTACCGAGTAGTAGGCGGCGGTTCGCCAGGTGCCGTCGCGCTCTTGGCGCTGATTTCGCAACAGGCCTTCAAACTTTGCGCCGATTTTTTCGATTGCTCGACGAGAGACTTCGTTTTGAGCGTTTGCCTTAATAGTCACTCTTACACAACCGCGATTCTCGAATGCCTCGGTAAGCATGAGGAGTTTCATTTCGAGGTTTCGCTTGCCGCCTCGAAAGGCCGGTGCGATGAAAGTGGAACCTATTTCTAGGTGCTTGTCCTCTGGGCGAATGTCAAGAAACGCCGTTGAGCCAATCGTCTGTTTCGTTGCCAAATCTTCGACGGCGAAATATTCGGATTTTTCGCGAGTCAGGTTCTGGGCAAACTCGCGAGCCAAGCCCTCGGCCGAGCCTGGCATTTCTGCGCCGTTCCCCACCCAGCGCCACGTGGCCTGGTCGGCACCGATTTCATCCCAAAGCGGTACGGCATCATCGACGGTGAGCGGCCGGAGTGAGACGAGGTTACCCTGCATGTTTCAAGGCTATAGGTTTCCTAAATGACAAATTGTGTCCCAGTTCCAGGAGACCCGCTAACACCTCGCTGCCGGTGGCGAGAACGGCTAGATGCAATTAGGGTCGATAAGCGCGCAGATATCGTCAACTAATGACAAAAGCCACAGATTACTCTGGGGCTTTTTCACTGTCTCATTAGCAAGGCGGCAAGTTATGCCGACTTGTAATCTGCTGAGCTGCGCGGAGGATGATGTGCTCGCAAGTCTTAGAAGTTGGGGAGCCTATGGATATGCGGTTAAAGGGATTGGTTAAATTGGTAGCGTAGAGAGCGTGAAATTGGTAGCGTAGAGAGCGTGAAATTGGTAGCGTAGAAAAGGGTGGGTGCGAGGTGATTTACAGGAAGCGAATTGTGGATGATTTGCTGGACGAGTTATTGCCGCAACTCCCAGCAATCCTCTTAGACGGACCGAAAGCCGTCGGGAAAACTTCGACGGCGGTGCAAAGGGCTAAGACAATCAAGCGTCTTGATCGACAGGATGAAAGAACACTTGCCGCAGCAAACCCCGAGTGGATTACGCAGGGCCAAATGCCAATCTTGCTCGACGAGTGGCAGCGCCTGCCGGAGGTATGGGGAAATATAAAGTCAGCAGTGGATGAAGATTATTCTGGCGGTCAGTACTTGCTCACCGGATCACTGCCTAGTGCTGAAACTCACTCAGGTGCTGGTCGAATAACTTCAATACGGATGCGACCGCTTTCGATTGCCGAACGTGAACTTGAAAAACCAACGGTTAGTCTGAAAAAACTTTTAGAAGGTTCAGGAAACATCGAAGGCGAAACTGCGTTAGGCCTAGATGAGTATGCCAGTGAAATGATGCGTTCTGGTTTCCCGGCCATTAGGACACTTTCGGGTAGGGCTCTCAGAGTCGCGATTGATGGCTATCTCGAACGCATTATTGACGCTGATGTGAGGGAGGTAGGGCTATCGATCCGGAAGCCGGCAAGCCTAAGGGCCTGGATAACCGCCTACGCAGCTGCAACTGCAACAACAGCGAGCTGGGAAACTATCCGAGACGCAGCCAACTCTGGCTCTAACGAACCGCCAGCAAAATCAACCGTCATCCCCTATAGAGATGCTTTGACAAGACTGCGTATTTTGGACGAACTTCCTGCTTGGGCGCCAAGTCAAAACCAATTCGTCAAGGCCTCTCTCGCAGCAAAGCACTTCCTTGCCGATACCTCTCTGGCTATGCGTCTCATGAATTATGACGCCGAATCGATTCAGACCGCGACACAATTCGGCAAAGCACTATATGACTCGCCGCTGCTGGGGCGCATGTTTGAGGCCTTGGCAGTGCAGAGCATCCAAAGTTATGCCCAGGCATCGTTCGCAAAGCTTTCTCATTTTCGTGATGTGAACGGGCGTCGCGAAATTGACATGATCGTTGAGCGAGAGGATGGGAAAATCCTGGCAATCGAGGTGAAAATGACATCCACACCCGAAGCATCCGATGGCAAGCACCTAAAGTGGCTCAAATCTGAAATTGGCGATCGATTGATTGACTCAGTTGTAATTCACGCAGGCAAATTTGCGTTCCGGAATGAAGGAATTGCTTACGTCCCCCTTGCGCTGCTGGGCCCTTAGCTACAAGACAAAAGCCCCAGATTGCTCTGGGGCTTTTTCACTGTCTCATTAGCAGGGCGGCAAGTTATGCCGACTTGTAAGCAACTGTGCTGCGCGGAGAATATGCCCCAAACGAACCGCCACATGGCGGCCGTTTAGGACCCAGCGAACCAGGTTCGAATCACACCTCTACCCACCAGCAAAAATGAAAAAACCCGCTCAAGGCGGGTTTGTCCATTTGCGGAGAATAAGATACTCGGAACTCCGAGCGGTTTGTGAGCCTATAGACCAGTAAAGACAGGCTTCTCTTTCTGTAAGCGCAAAAATGGTCACTTGTTTGGTCACTTGTTGCGCTTCTGGTTTGACTCTTTGTCTGGGCTAATCCAGCTCTTGTTTCTTGGTCACGGGCGTGAGTAGTAGGGCAAGAAACGCGAGAACAGCGACCACGAGGATTGCCTTAAGGACGCCAAATATGTCGCCAAGGAATCCAACAAGAGCAGGACCAGCAATAAATGCGCCATAGCCGATAGTTGCCACGACACTAATTCGTGCGGCGGCCCGATCTGGGTCGTCGGCAGCTGCCGATATGCCCACTGGGAATCCGAGGCTTGCGCCTAACCCCCAAAGTGCGACACCGAGAAACGCGATTGGGGTCGGTGCGAAGACAGTGACCAGGGTGCCGGTGATGACGAGTAAGAACGACACTCGCAGGGCGGGTAAACGGCCGAATCTGTCGAGTGCGCGAGTGCCGAAGATCCTTCCGGCCGTCCAGAAGGTCAGGAATGCGCTCAGGGCTAGTACTGAAACGAAAGTGGAAGTTTTGTGACCGTCTAGAAATCCAATCGCGGTCCAGTCGTTGGCCACACCTTCGATAAATGCTGCGCAAAGGGTAACTACTCCGATGAGCAGCGTGCGTGGCTCGCGCCATGGCGATTTAGCTGGTTTGGCTTGCTGCTTTGAGGCTTGGGTATCAGAGGCTGTTGATGGGCCATACTTGCCCGTGCCCCAGATGACGGCAATAGCGCAGATGGCTACTGCAGCCAGCGACTGGGCTAAAAGTGGGATTTTGGTTTGGATGAGAATCGCCGTGAGCGTGGCCGTGGCCACCGCACCTGCGCTGTAAGCGGCGTGAAACCAAGGCATGATGGCCCGGCCCGAAGCATGCTCAATAACTGCCGCTTCATAGTTCATAGCGACATCCCAGATTCCGATTCCAAACCCAAACGGGGCAAGCCCCAACATTGTCAGCCAGAGCGGCCAATCAAGCGTTACTGAAACAGACGATAGAACAAGAGCTGGCAACGCTATGGCAGCCGCTAACCAAACTGTATGTTTGGCGCCAAATCTATGAATGAATCGATCACCCATTGGAAGGCCGGTAAGGGAACCCACGGCCAGTGCGAGAAGCAGAAACGCAAGCTGGCCGGGAGTAAGGTTCAAAACGCTCTTTATGTCGGCAAGACGAGAAAGCCAGGTGAGCTGCATAAAGCCCAGAGTGGCGAAAACCACCATATTTCTTGAAATGGCTGGGCGGTCGAGTCGGCTTGCGGGCTTGGGTTCTCTTGACATCACATGACTTTCGGTTGGATACATGCTCAAGTTATGTGTTTGAATGATCACATGCAACGATCATTTCGCCACAAAATGATTACCCAGGCTGTTCATGCCTCAGGTTTCATGAAGGTTGAAGCTCTTGCCCAACTGGCGGATGTTTCAGAGATCACCATCAGGCGAGATTTAGCGGATCTGGCATCCAGGGGTGTTGTGCGACGAACCCAAGGTGGGGCGGCGAGGACACTGAAAGAGGGCGAACCAGTGCCTTTCGCTGTTCGATATTCGAATGACCGAGAGGTCAAAACTTTGCTCGGTGTCGCCGGGGCATCAAAAGTGGCCGACTATGAATCAGTAATCATAGATAGCGGCACAACCCCCTATGCGGTTGCTTTAGAGCTTTCAGGTCGACCAGTTACGGCGCTGGCACTTTCACTCCATAGTGCGGTTGCGCTGGGGTCAAAGCAGGGTACACAGGTGATTGTTCCGGGTGGGCCTGTGCAAGTCGACACTTTGGCCATGAGCGGAAGTGCCGCCCTTGACTCAATACGATCCATGCAAGCTGATGTATTCGTGCTTGGTTTCTGTGGTCTAACTTCGGACGGCGGTCTCACTGCAATGCATTATGAGGAAGCGCAAATCAAGAAGGCCGCTATCGCAGCCTCAAAGAGGGTTGTGCTGGTCTCGCTGGGTGAGAATTTGGGACGGACCGCTAACTTCAGATTCGGCTCAACTTCGGACATAACGGACTTGATCACTACAAAAGATGCTGATCCTGAGACCGTACGTCTATTCGAAATGGATGGAGTGAAGGTCACCCGCGTAGAGTGACGGCGACGCTGGCAGGCAATAGCACTGACAAAAGCCCCAGATTGCTCTGGGGCTTTTGTCACTGAGGAGAATATGCCCCAAACGAACCGCCACATGGTGGTCGTTTAGGACCCAGCGAACCAGGTTCGAATCACACCCTAAATACCCAGCAAACAAAAAGACCGCCTCAAGGGCGGTCGTTTTGTTTGCGGAGAATATGGTGTTGTGTTTCGAGACATAGTTGACACCTGTCCCGAGACATACTGAACAACAACCACACCAAAAACCAGCAAACCAAACTAAACCCCGGGGGTCCGCTAAAA
>Ga0213920_1001954_pt1 | contig 10493 bp, 9 predicted proteins | sample McNCre1117MG_FD_161054 | JGI IMG/M metagenome (GOLD analysis project Ga0213920, IMG submission 161054) | Freshwater microbial communities from McNutts Creek, Athens, Georgia, United States - 11-17 MG | ecosystem: Environmental > Aquatic > Freshwater > Creek | place: USA: Georgia | collected...
CGTAAACAAGGATTTCCCAATGAGCATTCAAACCGTAGGCATCATCGGCGCTGGCACCATGGGCAATGGCATTGCACAAGCATGTGCAGTGTCTGGCGTGAACGTGGTGATGGTCGACATCTCTGACGCTGCTGTGGCAAAGAGCCTCGCCACCGTCGCAGGCAGCTTGGATCGTTTGATCAAGAAAGAAAAAATCACCGAGGCCGACAAAGCAGCAGCCCTGTCGCGCATCAAAACCAGCACCAGCTACGACGACCTCAAGGGCGCGCAACTCGTCATCGAAGCCGCCACCGAGAACTACGACCTCAAGGTCAAAATCGTCAAGCAACTCGACGGCATGCTGGCCCCTGAAGCCATCATCGCATCCAACACCTCATCCATCTCCATCACCAAGCTCGCCGCCGTCACCACACGCGCCGACCGCTTCATCGGCATGCACTTTTTCAACCCCGTGCCCATGATGGCCTTGGTTGAAATCATCCGTGGTTTGCAAACCTCAGACGCCACACACGCCGCCGTGCACGACCTGTCCACACGCTTGGGCAAGAGCCCCATCACGGTGAAGAACGCACCGGGCTTTGTGGTCAACCGCATCTTGGTGCCGATGATCAACGAAGCTTTCTTTGTGTTGGCCGAAGGCGTGGCCACCGCCGAAGACATCGACGCAGGCATGAAGCTCGGCTGCAACCAACCCATCGGTCCCTTGGCCTTGGCCGACATGATTGGCCTCGATGTGTGCGTGGCCGTGATGGATGTGTACTTGCAAGAATTCGGTGACAGCAAATACCGCGCATGCCCCTTGCTCAAAGAGATGGTTGCCGCAGGCCAACTCGGCCGTAAAACTGGCAAGGGCGTTTACACGTACTAAGCCAAGGCGAGATCCCTCACCTACGCGCCATGAAGTACGCCCTGCTCTCCGACATTCACAGCAACCTGCACGCGCTCGACGCGTGCTTGGCGCATGCGCAAACGCAAGGCGTTGAGCGCATCGCCTTGCTGGGAGACCTGGTGAGCTACGGCGCATTTCCATCCGAGGTCGTGGCGCGTTGCCAAGCGCTGCAAGACGAAGGCGCAGTGGTGGTGCGCGGCAACCACGAAGAGCTGGTGCAAACCCACAACGTCAACACACCCAGCCCATCGTTGGGCAGCCAAACGGCGCAGTGGACGCACGACCAGCTGTCACCCGCGCAGCGTTTTTGGCTAGAAACCTTGCCATTGACCGAGCGTGTCGACCAACTATTTTTTGTGCATGCCAGCGCTGACGCACCCGAGCGTTGGCGCTATGTAGAAGATGAACGCATTGCGGGTCTCAGCCTCGACGCCGCATGCAGCCACCCGGATGTGCGCTACGTGTTCGGCGGCCATGTACACCACCAGTCGCTCTACTACCGCGGCACGGGCCGACAGTTGATGGCCTTCAAGCCCACCGCAGGTGTGCCCATTCCCACACCCAAACACCGTCAGTGGATTGCCACCATTGGTTCTGTCGGTCAACCGCGCGATGGCAACCCACGCGCCATGTACGCGGTGTTTGACAGCACGAGCGCCAAGCTCACCTTCCACCGTGTGGCGTATGACCACCGCGCCGCCGCAAACGCGGTGCGAGAAGCAGGCTTGCCTGAGTTCTTCGCCCAACGCTTGGAGACCGGCAAATGAAACGCTTGGCAGCAGGCACCGAGCTAGACGGTTTTCGCATCGGTGCTTGCTTGCACGCAGGGGGCATGGCGCACATTTATGAAGTGACGTACGCCGACGAACGCGCAGCACCGTTTGCGATGGTGATGAAAGTGCCGCGCATGACTGCAGGCGACGGCGCAGAAAACATCGTCGGCTTTGAAGTGGAGCACCAAATTCTGCAAGTGCTGCACGGCACGCATGTGCCGCGCTTTGTAGCGGCAGGCGATTTGGTGAGCCTGCCTTATTTGGTGATGGAGCATGTGCAAGGCCTCACCTTGCAACAAATGCTCGATGTGCACACGCACGACCATACGCGTGCCACAGTGCCTGAGATGTCTCGGCTTGGCGCAGCGATTGCCCGTGCGGCCCACAGCTTGCACCAGCAAAACACCTGCCACCTCGACCTCAAACCCGCCAACGTGCTGCTGCACCCCGACGGTCATGCGGTGTTGCTCGATTTCGGCTTGTCATGCCACGCCCACTACCCCGACTTGTTGGCCGAAGAGCTGCGCAAAGCCGTGGGCTCGCCCGCGTGGATTGCGCCCGAGCAAGTGGTGGGCGTGCGCGGTGATCCGCGCAGCGACATCTTCGCGATTGGCGTGATGTTGTACGAACTGGCCACAGGCGAGCTGCCTTTTGGCAACCCGCAAACCAATGGCGGCATGCGCCAACGTTTGTGGATGGACCCCACTCCCCCACGCCGTTTGCGTGACGACTTGCCCGAGTGGTTTCAGGAAGTGGTGTTGCGCTGCTTAGAGCCCGAGGCTGCCAAGCGGTATCCATCGGCGGCACATTTGGCGTTTGACCTTGAGCACCCCGAGCAAATCAAAGTCACCCAACGTGGTCAACAAATTCAAGGCACGCCGTTTTTCACGCACGTCAAACGCTGGCTCAAAGCGGCGGGCATGCACTACCAGCCCAGCCCCTTGCCCTCGCAGCAAATTGACGAAGTGCCCATTCTGATGGTCGCCGTGCCACACCATGACGTCAGCGATGCCACGCTGTATTCACTGCGCCAAGCGGTGGCACGCTCGTTGGGCATTCGCCCCGGCGCACGGCTCGCCGTGGTGACGGTGATCTCGCCCAATCTCAGCAGCACCTCCGAGCACGACAAAAGCGAAACCACCCTGCACCGCCAATACCGCACCATGCTGCAGCAATGGGCGAAGCCCTTGGACTTGGATGATCACCAAACTTCGTACCACGTGCTCGAAGCCAGTGACGTCGCCAACGCCCTCGTGCGCTACGCCGAGGGCAACAACGTGAGCATGATCGTCATGGGCGCGGCCACACACGGTTTGCAGATGCAACGCTTCGTGGCCACCGTACCCATCAAAGTGGCGATGGAGGCCCCTTGCACGGTGATTTTGGTGAAGCAGTCGCTGCCATTTGAACTCCTCAACGGTTCGAGTTAACGCCATAAACATCGCCCACAAAAAAGCCACCCGAAGGTGGCTTTTTTTCATGCGCTGTGAAGCGCTTGGGTGCAACGCTTAGTCCGCGTACACGCCAGCAGCCTGAATGATCGGGCCCCACTTGGCGATTTCAGAAGCCACAAACTTCTTGTGCTCTGCGGGGTCTGAACGTTTGTCCGTCACCACCACAGCGCCCAAGGCTTGTTGCTTCTTGATGAACTCGGGGTCTTTCAACGCCGCCTTCAGGGCTTTGTTGATCTTGGCTGTCACGTCAGCAGGCGTACCCTTGGGCGCATACACGCCGTGCCAAATGGTGACTTCAAAACCCTTGAGGCCAGACTCTTGCAAGGTAGGCAAGTTCTTCAACGCAGGCGTGGTCAAACGCTTGGCGGTGGTCACCGCAAATGCTTTGACGGTTTTGCCTTCGATCTGGCTGGTGGTGTTGGTGCTTTGGTCGCACAACAGGTCAATTTGACCGCCCATCAAATCGTTCATCGCGGGTGCAGTGCCTTTGTAGGGCACGGTGGTCATGTCGGTCTTGATCGCGTCTTGGAACAGCAAACCACACAGGTGAGAGGCAGCGCCCAAACCAGCATTGCCCAAGTTGACCTTGCCCTTGTTTTGTTCAATCCAACCGGCCAACTCTTTGTAGTTGTTCGCAGGCAATGTGGGGCGACCGATCAAGGTCATGGGCACATCGTTGACCATGCCCAAGTACTCAAAATCTTCGGTGGTGTTGTAAGGCATTTTGCGATACAGCGCAGGCGATGTCGCCATGCCAATGTGATGCAACAAAATGGTGTGGCCGTCTTGTGGAGCTTTGGCCACCTTGTTGGCGCCAATCGTGCCGCCAGCACCGGCCACGTTTTCGACCACCACGTTGGCGCCCAAAGGCTTGCGCAACGCTTCAGCCAAATCACGTGCTACGCGGTCTGTCGGACCACCAGCCGTGAACGGCACCACGATGGTGACGGGTTTGTCTTTGATGGGAAAGTCGCTGGCATTTGCGCCTGTGACAGCGGCAAAAGCGAGCAAGCTCAGTGTGAACAGTTTTTTCATAGCGTCTCCTTAATGACAGGAGAGATATTAGCCGCTAACTGACCCCGTCACACCGGTGGCAACTACTTAAGCCAATTGCGATGTATCAATCGACCTGCAAATAAATACTACTGATAAGTACGAGCATCCTCGATGACTTTGCCATCGTTGGGCAAGCTGCCCACAGCGACGATCGACACATCGGCACGCAGTTTGGTGATATCACGCACGGCATCGCCAATTTTTTGCACCAAGCCTTCGGCATCTGTCGCTTCGACCTTCAAGCTCATCTGATCGTTGGCCATTTCACCGGTCACCACCAAGCGCGCACGCTTGATTTCGGGGAAGCGTTTGACCACCTCCGCCACTTGGCCCGGGTGCACAAACATGCCACGCACTTTGGTGGTCTGGTCAGCACGGCCCATCCAACCTTTGATGCGCACGTTGGTACGACCCGTGGGGCATTGGCCGGGCAACACAGCCGACAAATCGCCCGTGCCAAAACGGATGAGCGGGTAATCAGGGTTGAGCGTGGTGATGACCAACTCGCCCACTTCGCCTTCGGGCACAGGGTCACCCGTGCCTGGGCGCACGATTTCGACAATCACGCCTTCGTCGAGCACCAAGCCTTCGCGGGCTTCGGTTTCATACGCGATCAATCCGAGGTCTGCGGTGGCGTAGCACTGATAGCCCGCAACACCGCGCTCGGCCAACCAATCGCGCAAGCTGGGAGGGAATGCTTCGCCAGACACCAACGCTTTGGTGACGCTGGGCAACTTCACGCCCATCTCGGTGGCTTTTTCCACAATGATTTTCAGAAAGCTCGGCGTACCAATGTAGCCCGCAGGCTTTAACTCGGCCATCGCGCCCACTTGTTGTTCGGTCTGGCCTGTGCCACCGGCAAACACGGTGCAGCCAATGGCGTGCGCACCGGTTTCCATCATCGAGCCCGCAGGCGTGAAGTGGTAGCTGAAGCAGTTGTGCGCGAGTTCACCCGCACGGAAACCTGCGGCGTAAATGGCACGGGCCATGCGCCAGTAATCTGAGCGCGCGCCTTCGGGTTCGTAAATGGTGCCGGGGCTGGCAAACACACGTGGCATGGCCTTGCCAAACCCAATCGCGGCAAACCCACCAAACACATTCGTCGCACGCTGTTCTTGCTGTTGTGCCAGCAACTCGTATTTGCGAATCACGGGCAGCTTAGCCAAGGCCTCACGTGTGGTGATGCTGGCCGCATTCACACCCGCCAATGACTTGGCAAATGCAGGTGAATTTTTTTGTGCGTGCGCGACTTGCGCAGGCAGCGCAGCCATGAGCGCAGCTTCGCGCTCGGCAGGGTTGCGGGTTTCGAGCGCGTCATAGTGTTTGGACATGCGGGTGTCTCCTGCTTAAGCCAACCAACGCTTGCGGCGCTTGTAGCTCTTGACGTCTTTGAAGCTCTTGCGTTCGTTGCCGCCCACGCCCAGGTAAAACTCTTTCACGTCGGCGTTGTTGGCCAAGTCAGAGGCAGCACCGTCCATCACGATGCGGCCCGACTCCATGATGTAGCCGTAGTCGGCGTACTTCAGCGCCATGTTGGTGTTTTGCTCGGCGATCAAGAACGTGACTTTTTCTTTCTCGTTCAAGTCTTTGACGATGTTGAACACCTCTTCCACGATTTGTGGTGCCAAGCCCATCGAAGGCTCGTCGAGCAACACCATATTGGGGTTGGCCATCAAGGCACGACCAATCGCGCACATTTGCTGCTCACCGCCGGATGTGTACGCAGCTTGCGACGTGCGGCGTGTTTTCAAACGTGGGAAGTAGTTGTAGACCTTCTCCAAGTTGGCATCGATCTCACCCTTGCTGGTGCGTGTGTAGCTGCCGGTGAGCAAGTTTTCTTCGATGGTCAAGTGGGCGAAGCAGTGACGGCCTTCCATCACCTGCACCACACCACGCTTGACCAACTCGGCGGGCGAAAGGTTTTCGATGCGCTCGCCACGGAACTCGATGCTGCCTTTGGTCACATCGCCACGCTCGCCTTTGAGCAAGTTAGAGATGGCACGCAAGGTCGTTGTTTTGCCCGCGCCGTTACCGCCGAGCAAAGACACGATGCTGCCTTCGGGCACGCTGAGCGAAACGCCCTTCAGCACCAAGATGACGTGGTTGTAAATGACTTCAATGCCATTGACGTTGAGAACGATGTTGTTGGCGCTCATAACTTACCTTGCTAAAAAAACATTGTTGGACTGGACCAAACCTCAAACCAAACTGGGCGTTGCGTCTGAGGTTTGGCGACTCGTGAGAGTCACCAAATCATCAGCCCCGAAGGGCTGATGTGTGTCAGATTAAGACTGGCAATCTGCTGCGGTACGACGTGTGAGTTTTTTCTCAGCGGCGTACTTGTCGGCGAACTGCTTGACCAAAGGCTTGATGATGGAGTCATCGGCTTCGATCCAGTCAGAGCTGTACACCCACTTCTTGCCGTCCCATGTGTGCAGACGTGCAGAGCGTGAACCTTCGTGGTCCAAGCAAGAAGTGCTGATTGGCTTCATGACGGTGCCCAAGCCCAACTTGTCGAGTGCTTTTTGGTCCAAGGCCAAGTTCTCCAAGCCCCAACGGATTTGTTCGCCGGTCATGACTTTGCCTTTGCCGAAACGCTCTTGCGCACGACGCACGCCTTCCACAGCCAACGCTGCGCTGACCATGCCGCGGTTGTACAAAGTGGTGCCCACTTCTTCAACAGGACCTGTGCCTTGCTTCTTGCCGTGCACGATGGACTTGATGTCAGCCACAACTTTGCCGCCTTCGCCTGTGGCGACCAAGCCGGTGTAGCCCTTCGCGGCTTCGCCCACGTCTTTGACGTCTGGCTCAGCAGCGGACCACCACACGCCAAACATTTTTTCGCGTGGGTAACCGGTGGCCACAGCTTCTTTCAAAGCAGCAGAGTTCATCACGCCCCAGCCCCACAACAACACGTAGTCAGGACGGGCTTGACGCACTTGCAACCAAGTGGCTTTTTGTTCCACACCAGGTGCAGTCACGGGCAAGAGTTGCAGGTCGAAACCTTGAATCTTGGCGCGCTCTTGCAAGAGAGGAATTGGCTCTTTGCCGAATGGGCTGTCGTGGTACACCAAAGCGATCTTCTTGCCCTTGATGTTGCCGCCTTCTTTCTTGGTGATGTGCTGCATGATGATGTCAGCGCCAGACCAATAGGTGCCTTGCAATGGGAAGTTCCACTTGAACACTTGACCATCGCTGGACTCTGAACGGCCATAGCCGCCTGTGATCAATGGGTTTTTGTCGGTCGGCGCTTTTTCAGTCAGCGCGAAGGTGATGCCGGTTGACAACGGTTGGAACACCGCGCCTTGTGATTTGCCTTTCAAGCGCTCGTAGCACTCCACGCCGCGGTCGGTGGCGTAAGCGGTGTCGCACTCTTCAAACGTGATCTTCACGCCGTTGATACCGCCATCACGTGCGTTGATGAGCTTGAGGTAATCGACGTAGGCGTTACCCCATGGCACACCGTTCGGTGCGTAAGCGCCGGTGCGGTAAGGCAACACAGGGAAGAATTGCTCTTTGGCTTGTGCCTGAGCTGATGTGGTGACCAAGGCGCTGGTCAAACCAGTCGCTGCAACGGCCACAGCCATCATGAGGGAACGAATTTTCATTGAAGTCTCCTTAGAAAATTTATGCGAACACCAGAAAAACGAAATCGAAATTAGTGAGGGAAAGGCCACAGACGCAGCTTTTGCTTACCCACGCTCCACAACTTGGCCAAGCCGTGAGGCTCAACGATCAAGAACCACACAATCAAGGCACCGAAGATCATTTGCTCAGCGTGTGTGAGTGCTGCGGTGCTGACGGGAATGCCCACCAAGTCGCCCAACCAAGGCAAGGCGTGGTTGATGATGACAGGAAGAATCACGATGAAGCCCGCGCCAAAGAAGCTGCCCATGATGGAGCCCATGCCACCCAAGATGACCATGAACAACAACTGGAACGAACGGTCCACCGAGAACGCCGCAGGCTCCCAAGAACCCAAGTAAACAAAGGCCCACAACGCGCCAGCCACACCGACGATGAATGAGCTGACCGCGAACGCGCTGAGCTTGGCGTACATGGGGCGAATGCCAATCACAGCCGCCGCCACGTCCATGTCGCGGATGGCCATCCACTCGCGGCCAATGGCGCTGCGCACCAAGTTCTTGGCCAGCAAACCAAACACCACCAAGAAGCTCAAACAGAACAAGTATTTCTCGAATGGGGTGTTGATGGCAAAGCCAAACACTTGCAAGTCAGATACGGATGCCGTACCAGAAGCCGAGTCGTTGGTGAACCACTTGATACGCAAGAAAGCCCAGTCGCAGAAGAACTGCGCAGCCAACGTGGCCACCGCCAAATACAAGCCTTTCACGCGCAAGCTAGGAATGCCAAAGAACATGCCCACCAAGGTGGCAAAAAAGCCGCCCATCAGCAAACACACGATCAAGGGCAAACCTTCCACACGCACAAAGAAGTTGTACGCGGCGTAAGCACCGACCGCCATGAAGGCACCAGAACCCAACGAGATCTGACCGCAGTAGCCCACCAAGATGTTCACGCCCAATGCGGCAAGCGACAAGATGAGGAAGGGAATCAGAATCGCACGCAACATGTATTCGTCAGCGAGCATGGGCACGCCAATGAAAGCGAAGGCAATGAGCAGCAAAACGCCAAGGCGGTCTTGCGTGATTGGGAAGATTTGTTGATCTTCCTTGTAAGTCGTTTTGAATTGACCGTTTTCTCTGTAAAACATGATTCTTTTCCTTACACGCGGTCGATGATCTTCTCGCCAAACAAGCCTTGTGGACGAATCAACAAGAAGCCCAAGGCCAAGACGTACGCAAACCAAATTTCAATGCCGCCGCCCACATAAGGACCGAGGAACACTTCAGACAATTTCTCGCCTACACCGATGATGAGGCCACCAATAATGGCACCAGGCACAGACGTCAAGCCGCCCAAAATCACCACAGGCAAGGCGCGCAAAGCGACCGTGGACAGCGAGAACTGCACGCCCAACTTAGAGCCCCAAATCATGCCGGCCACCAAGGCCACCACACCAGCCACGCACCACACGATGACCCAGATGCGGTTCAAAGGAATGCCGATGGACTGCGCGGCTTGGTGGTCATCCGCCACAGCGCGCAAGGCACGACCCGTGGTGGTTTTTTGGAAGAACACACTCAGCAAGGCCACCAAAGCAGCGGCGATCACCGCAGCCACCAAGTCTTCTTGGTTGATCATGATGCCGCCGTCAAACATCGACTCAAGCAACATGAGCGGCTCTTTAGGCATGCCCACATCGATCTTGTAAATGTCGCTGCCGAAGATGGATTGACCCAAACCGTCGAGGAAATACGTGATGCCCAAGGTCGCCATCAGCAAGGTCGTGCCTTCTTGGTTGACCAAGTGACGCAACACCAAGAACTCAATCACCCAAGCCACGACAAACATCACAGCAGCAGCGCCAGCGAAAGCGAGCAAGTTGACGAGAACAAAGTTATCGATGCCGGTGAGTGCAGGAATCCACTCGCCCAAACGGGCCATGGCCAGCGCAGCGAACAACACCATTGCACCTTGTGCAAAGTTGAACACGCCAGAAGCTTTGTAAATCAGCACGAAGCCCAAAGCCACCAACGAATACAGCATGCCCGCCATGAGGCCGCCGAAAAGGGTTTCAAGAAAAAATGCCATGTTCTTGTCCTTAGTGTGAAGTGCCGAGGTAAGCGCTGATCACTTCCTCGTTGTTGCGCACCTCATCGGGTGTGCCGTCGCCGATCTTCTTGCCGTAGTCGAGCACGACCACGCGATCAGAAATGTCCATCACCACGCCCATGTCGTGTTCGATCAACACGATGGTGGTGCCGAATTCGTCGTTCACGTCCAAGATGAAGCGACACATGTCTTGCTTCTCTTCCACGTTCATACCGGCCATGGGTTCGTCGAGCAACAACACTTGTGGCTCGAGCGCCAGCGCACGCCCCAAGTCCACACGCTTTTGCAAACCGTAGGGCAACTGACCCACAGGTGTTTTACGGAAGGCTTGAATTTCCAAGAAGTCGATAATGCGTTCGACTTTTTCGCGGTGGCGAATTTCTTCTTGCTCCGCAGGGCCAATGCGCAAGGCTTGCATGAGGATGTTGCTCTTCATGCGCAGGTTGCGGCCGGTCATGATGTTGTCGAGCACGCTCATGCCTTTGAACAAGGCCAAGTTTTGGAACGTGCGCGCAATGCCCATGGTGGCCACTTGGTGGCTGTCCATGTGGTCAAAGGTTTGGCCGCGGAAGGTGATGGAGCCTTCCGACGGTGTGTACACACCGTTAATGCAGTTGAGCATGG
>Ga0213920_1001959_pt1 | contig 10469 bp, 23 predicted proteins | sample McNCre1117MG_FD_161054 | JGI IMG/M metagenome (GOLD analysis project Ga0213920, IMG submission 161054) | Freshwater microbial communities from McNutts Creek, Athens, Georgia, United States - 11-17 MG | ecosystem: Environmental > Aquatic > Freshwater > Creek | place: USA: Georgia | collected...
CCTGACGTCGATTGGTCGCCGAATCAGGGAATCCGAGGAGTCCTGCCCTGAGAAGTGGGCCGAGGAGCGAAGAATCGAGTACGTCGCCGTGACAAGGGCTCGACGGGAACTGGTGATCGCCCATGATCCGAGGGAACGGTTCCGGTCGGACTTGCCTCTTTAGTCCACTCGCCACTACACTTGCCACCATGACACCAGACGAACTCATGTCGTTCCTCGCCGACCGGCCGGGGTGCTGCGCCGGCCTGCGAGCCGCCGCGGAGTCGGAGATCAACCGCCTGCGGCAGGAGGTCGAGCGGTTGAATGCGGCGATCTCGGAAAACCACAAGATCATCCATCGTCAGAATCACGAGATTGAGACGATGAAGGCTCTGGTTCGAGCCTTCCGCGACGTCAACGTCGACCTCGACACGAAGTTGATAGGACGAGAGCCCTACACCATCTCGCCACTGGCCTATGACGGCTCCGTCGCGTCGAGGTGTCGAAACTGGCGTGGCCTTCACCTCGCCCATAGCGGCGAACTGTTCGAGGCCGCCGCGGCCGAGATTGAGCGGATGAGGCTCACCGACGAGGAGCGGGACGCCCTGCTCTCGGTTGCGAGCGATGCTGCTTATCGAGCGTTATCGCACACCGAGAGCGTTGTTCGCGGGATTCTTGAAAGGCTGAAGTGAAATGGACGTTGTGGCACGCATCAACCGCTGGCTGGAGGACGAGGACGCTGCCGACGCAGACGAGACGCTGCATGATGCGCGCGACGAGATCGTAGCCCTGCGGGCGTTGCTAAAGCGGCAGAGCGAGGCGGCGCATCAAGCGGTCACACTGATGGGCCGATACGCAGAGCAAACCGGATTTCTGTTGGGCGGATTGGAGATGACGGCCGCTGGACACACAACCGCCAGCAAGGTGCTGAAGGCGCTTAAGGCGAAGTATCGGGACGACTGAGAACGCCAGCGATGCAGCGGCCCGCGACCGCTGACTTACCATTCCGGCAGACGGCATCGCGGGTCCGCTGCATCGCGTGGTTCTGATAAGGAGCATCGGAAATGATCGACATCAGGGAGTTGGACGCAATCATCACGCTGGCCGAGAAGGAAACGACTCGCGGCGATTGGCACACAAGGGGCGGCGCTATGCACGCGCTGCTGGAGGCTGCGTTGCCGTTCTTGCGGACACTGCGCGACGCAGAGATCAAGAAGGCAGCCGCCGTCGAAATCCTGCGGCAGGAACTCGCCATTGCCGAGAGCAACGCCAGCGAGCGGAGCGATCCGGCGAGCAACGAAGAGAACGACGAGTCAATTCGTGTTCTGCGGGCGAAGTTGGCAGAGGTTGCGTAGATCAGAACGCCAGCGATCAGCGGTGCCGTCCGCTGCATCGCGTGGTTCTGTGAGCGTAGAAAGGGAGACATGGACAACAACTGGCAGCCAATAGAAACCGCGCCGAAGGACGGAACCGACATCCTTGTTGGCTGGTGGTCGGCAGGCGTGTGGTTTGTGCGAAACGCATGGTGGGACGACGGATTTGACATCAACATCGGAGCCATCGACCCTGCGGGGGAAGGCTGGTGGTATCCCAACACCAGCGTCGGCACCTACAAGGTCTGCCCCGAGAACAACGCGGTGGACGGCCCGCAGTATTGGATGCCGATGCCAGAGCCGCCCGCAGAGCATGGCAGCAAGTAGCCACAGAACGCCAGCGATCAGCGGCCCGCGACCGCTGACTTACCATACCGGCAGACGGCATCGCGGGTCCGCTGCATCGCGTGGTTCTCACAGAGGCACACATGAAGGCGCAAGTAACAGAGGATGCGGCTGGGCTGCATTTCGAAATCAAGGATGACGGGTCGGCTGAATACCAGAAGGCCGCTGGCATCGTTGCGGCGATCATGCAGACCGACGCTAACGGAAAAGTCGAGGGGATTCGGCATCAAGAAGAGGACGATTTTCCGCCAAACGAGTTGATTCCGCTTTACCTGTGCCCGCAACTTGCGATCAGCGACAAGGAGCGGACAGCGATCAAGACCGCGATTGAGTGGCTGACCACGCTTTCGTCGCGCAGGAGAGAGATACATTCAGCAGACTTGCTGCTCCAAGAGGCGAGGACGCTACGCGGATTGCTGGATCGGGTGAAGTGAGAACGCTTGCGATGAATGGCTGCGAACACAGGAGCATGACACCATGAAAGACGAAGCCGAGCAGTCCATTCCATCGCGTGGTTCTCAGCCGGACTACGTCAACGAACTACAGAGCATCATTGAGCGGATGAACGCGGTATCGCTTCACCAATGCAACCGCGAATATGACGGGTCGCCAAGGCGATTCGGAATGCACCCGTTGACATGCGGCAAAGATTCATCGCACCGCAACTTGTTTCCATGGTTCGACGGCAAAGCGATCAGGCTGTTGTGCCCAGACTGCGACTACACGCAGGACGACGCGGGGATATTTTGAGAACGCCAGCGATCAGCGGCTCGTCCGCTGCATCGCGTGGTTCTGTGAGCGTAGAGAAACGAGGCGAAGAAATGAGCGAGCCGATTGCAGACAGCAAGCCATACGCCACGTTCGTCTTCAACCATGAAGGCGAGCAGTACGTCATGCGACAGGACTACCAGCGACTGCGGGCGGCGCTGTCATGGGTTCCGGTGGCAGAGCGGCTCCCGGCTCAAGCGGGCGACTACCTCGTTTTCTTAGACGATTACCAGCAGTCGGTGATGGTGATGAACGGCTGCCGTGACGGGGATGATTGGTATTGGTCGGACGATTGGGACAGGGCCAAGTACGTCACGCACTGGATGCCGCTCACTAAGCCGCCGGAGGTAAAAGATTGACCAGCGATGACGATTGGGAGGAAGACGATGAGACATCGACGGAGGAATGCCATCGATGCGGGGAGTTGCGTCCCTGCATTTACCAGTGCGACCCATACGTCAAAGAGATTCACGGCGAAGAGACGGAGTTTGCGTGGTGGTGCAAGCGATGTTTTGAGCAGATAGCGGGCGACATTTAAGCCACAGAACCAATGATTATGCAGAACCCGATAGCAGCGACCGTGCTGCATATCACGCCACCGTTTCGGCGTTTTGCCGCAGCGTGAAGCAATCGGCCGCCGCTATCGTTGCTGCATAACTCGCCGACGCCGTCTTGCTTGACAGCGTTGGCATCCTGCGTGAGTCCCGGCAGACACCGGGAGTTCACGGAGGATTGCCATGATTCGTTGTCTTTTTGTTTTGCTTGCTGCCCTGGCCTGCATTCACGCCAACGCCGACACCACCGTGGTGGCTCGTCGTGGCTCAGTCATCAGTGCTCAGGATCACGCCGTCGTGATCGCTCGCCGTGGCTCGCTGGTACACAGCAGCTGCGGCCAGTGTGAGGGGATTGGCACCGGCTCGACGCCAGAAGCGGCAAGAAGGAACTGCTGCTTCTTCGGCACCCGTGTCATCGTCGAGGAAGGCGTTGCCTACTCGCCCGTGGCTCGCCGCTGGTTCGCCGTCATCCGCTACCGGTGATGCTATGGCAGTCTCGTTTAACGTACCGGGCAAACCTGTGCCTCAGCCGCGTCAGCGCACGACAAAGACCGGCCACACGTACTACCCGGACAATGGAATAGTTGCCTACCGGGCAGCGATTGCTAGGGCCGCTCGAGCGGTGTGTAAATCACCGCTCGAGCAGGTCCCGCTAACTATGGTTGTGGACTTTGTTTTTGAACGACCAAAAAGTCATTTTCGCAAGGACGGCTCTTTGCGCGACGGCGTTCCAGTTCTGCCTAGAGGTGACAACAAAAACTTGTTAAGCGGCGTTGAAGACGCACTCAACAAGATTGCTTATTTGGATGACCACCAAATCGGGAAACACGTAATTGAGCGTTCATACGGCACGGAGGCACGTACCACCGTGCGTATCTCGTGAGAGTCGCCATCGTCACCAGCGTCTCAAAAAACATCGCCGGCATGGCATCGCTCACGGTGGCGAACCGGATGGAGTATTGCCTGCGGCATGGCTATTCGTTCATCGCCGACAACAAGCCATACGCTAAAGCCGTGGCCGGCGTGGCATCACTCGTGCCGCTGTTCGACATGTACGACCTCGTTTGGACGCTCGACGCAGACGCCGTCGTCACAAACATGACGCAGCGTGTCGATGAGCTTCCGTGCCTAGGGCCGCACGTCACGGTGTGCGAGGAAGGCATTGTGCCATGGAACCGCATCAACTGCGGAAGCATTGTCTGGCGAGACACTCTGGAGACGAGGTGGTTGCTGGAGAGCATCACCGTGCAGCGTCACCAGTGGACGAGCCTGCCGTGCGTGTGGCAGACGTGGCTGGCTATTCGTGCGGCCGATCTCGGCGACGTGCTGACGATTGCTCCGCTGCGTTCGTTCAACTCGTGCGAGTGGAACCGGCCAGGTGGCGGTGACGGCCCTCCTGGCTCGCACTGGAAGCCAGGCGATTTCGTATGCCACCCGTGTGGCGTGTTTCCAGCCGAGGAGAAGCTGCGGCGTGTGGCCAACGTCCTGCTGGAGGTGGAGCGGTGAAGATCCCGTCGAACCTCTGGATGCCGCATGAGCCATTCGTGGACGCCTACCGGGAGCGTGTGGCCGAAGGCACCACCAGGCTTCGGCACGCAAAGGTGGCCTTCGTTGGCCTCGCCCGTAACTGTGCCGTGCGTCTCGCCCAGAACCTTGGCCGCCTCGAGCAGTTGCAGTCAATCGCCGGATCGTGGGCATTGCACATTGAGTCGAACGACTGCGAAGACGCCACGCTGGACGTGCTGCACGATTACTGCAGAGACAGGCCGCAGGCGACGTTTCACTACCAGATTCTCGGACGTGATCACTACGGTGCCGAGTTCGCCGGCCGTCGCACGATCGCCCTGGCCGAGTACAGAGACGCCTGCCAGCGGTGGGTGCAAGCGTGTGCCGCCGATTCCGATTACGTCGTGGTCATCGACTTCGACGCATGGGGCGGCTGGAACGACGACGGCGTGCTGAACGGGCTTGGCTGGCTCGTTCAGCTGCAGGGTGCCTATGGAATGGCAAGCGTGTCATTGTTCCAGCACGATTGGGGCAGCGGCCCGACGTGGGCGCACTATGACCAGTGGGCGTTGCGTGGTGTTGGGCAGGCCGATTGCTACTGGGACACATACAAGAATGGGTATGGAAGCTTCGGATTCTCGTGGCTGCCGCCCGTTGGATCTCCGCCCGTGCTCGTGTCATCGGCGTTTGGTGGCCTGGGCATTTATCGAACCGAACCCTATCTGCGTGGCACGTATGACGGCGTGAACGACTGCGAGCACGTCGCATTCCACCAGAGCATCGCGAAGTCCACCGGAAAGCTGCTGTACATCAACCCGTCGCAGCGGATGCTGATGCACTGGATGGAGACTGCCGATGCGGCGAACAGTCTCGACGGCGTGTAGCGTCTTTCAGAACACGCTGCGGAACGTCTGGGCGTCTGGCTCGACGTATGCCGAGATGACTTCGTTTCTCGGCGTGAGCCGGGATCAGATCATACGGCTTCGTGATCGCTTGCCGTTGCCTCTGAGGCTGGACCGGAGCAAGCGGAAGAAGGGGCCACGGCACGCAGATCCGACGCCGGCAGAGATTCGCCAGCGGTGCGCAGAGCTTCGAGCGAAGCACCTGGCCGACAGGATGGCCGAGCCGGCAGACAGGACGTACCGAAAGTCCGAAACGGACTTCGTCCGGTTTCGGCTAGAGGCATCGCCAGAGCGTGGCGATGACGCCCTGGAGCGACTCATGGACGACTACGGTGACGAGTGATGTTAAGAGAAAAAGACGCAATCACCCGCCGGATCGTCGTGGAGTACGGGCGGCTGTACGTCTATGCGTACTTCACCGATGGCAATGGCAAGGTGCTCGAGGAGGAAGTCTGGCAGCAGCCGTTTCGGCTGGACACCAAAGACGCCAACGATGAAGCCAAGGACATTTGGCAGTTCGTGTACCAGGAACTCCAAGACACCGTGCTCTTTTCAACTGCAAGCAGTGAGGAGGACGAGTCAGAATCGGATGAGGAGGATTGACGCATGCCCGCATACGAAGCCACGCCCGCCGAGCTCGAGCAGTACGGGGCCAACCTCAACATCTGGCAGCAGCTGGCTCTGCTGCAGGCATGGAGCCCGCTGATTGGCTACGGCCAGCGGCTCGTCAATGAGTCGGACCCATACAAGAAGTCGCTCATCGTGGCCGAGGCCGCCGAGTGGCTGGCGTCGAAGACCGATGCTAAGGCCGATGATCAGCTGGTGAAGCTGCTGGGCGACATCATCCGCACGCCGCAAGGGGAGTCGCTGGTGCGGTGGTGCCTTCTCCAAGTGGAGGCGGTTCGGTGAGCGATGAAGTCATTCGCACCGCAGCCGTGGTGGCGGCAGTTGCTTTGCTGGCCGCCCCGTATCGGCAGCAAATCCTTGAGCGGCTCACTCAGGCCGCCGAAGCCGCCAAGCACCACGGGCCAGCCCTCGGCCGGCTTGCCGCCGCCGCACTCTTGATCGCTGCGGCCTGGGGCAAGGTGCCGCTGCCGAGGCTTCCTGAGACGGCCGTACCGACGATCAACGTGGAGACGCCCACCGTGGAGATGCAGGCCGTGGTGGCACCGATTGCCGCTGCCATGAAGTCGATGCCGGCTGGCGATCGGCTGCTGTGGGCTCAGGCTTGGACTAAGGCCGGCGTCGTCGTCGCCGGGGACGCTGTTACCACTGAGGTGGTCTTCACTGACACCCGCAGCCTCCGAGCCTTCACGGCGTTGGCCTTGGACATTGCATGGCGTCGAATCGGACAGCACGCCCCAGGCTCTAACGAGCCTCTGCGGACGGCTGTTGAGGCCACCTACGGCCAAGTGATCGGCAAGGACGTTGTGCCGGTGACGGCCGACATGCGAGCCCGATACGTCGAGCTCGCCAAGGCGATTGCGTGGGCCGGGCAGAAGCGAGGCTGAGATGACCGGCTTCGTTCCACTCTTCGGCTATCAGCCCAACCGTGCCGGCACTGATGCGTTTCTGGCCACGCTTGAGAAGCCCACGCTGGCCCAGGCTGGGCCGGATCTCGTGCTGGACGAGTCAAAGGACGTGTTCCTGGGCAACGCCCTGCTGCAGGTGAATCCAGGCTGGAAGCGTGGGGCTCAGACGATCGGGAGCTGCTGCGGCTGGGGATTCGGTTTAACAGTTGACGTTCTGGCCTCTTGCGATGTCGTTCTGCGAAACGAGCCGGAGGCTTACGGCGGCGACACGCTTGCCGCTAGCGTCTATGGATTTTCGCGCGTTGAGGTTAGGGGCTCAAGAAACCTAGGCGGTGACGGATCGTATGGCGGCGCATGCGCGAAAGCAGTCAACAAATACGGCACGCTGCATTTGGGCCAAGCGTACGGCAAGCAGATCTTCACCCAGCAAAGCGGCACGCTGGAAAAGGCGTACGGACGAGACGGCGTGCCCGACGAGCTCGAGCCGTTTGCTCGTCAGCACAAGGTGCAGAACGTCACCCTAGTTCGCACGTTTGAAGAAGCAGCCAAGGCCATTCAGAACGGCTACCCAGTTGCGGTGTGTAGCGGCCAAGGTTTCAGCATGACGCTCCGTGACGGCTACCTGACGCCGTCCGGCAGCTGGGCTCACTGCATGATGTTTCTCGGCGTGAAATGGAAGCCATACCCGGCCCTCTACTGCGAAAATAGCTGGGGCAACTGCTACACGGGAACGCCAGACAAGAGCGTACCTGCTCCGTTTCAGTTCTCTGGAGGATGGGTGAAGGCCGCCACCTGCACCAGCATGCTGAGCGGCGAAGACTCATTCGCCCTCGCCGGCTTCGAGGGCTTCAAGCCACGGCAACTTCCAGACGATTGGCTGCGAGGAATCCTGTGATGCGCTATCTGGTGTGCATGGTGCTGATGTGCGGCTGTGTCGTGGCGTCAATGCCACCGGACGACGGCTTGACGGCGGACCTAGCCTGCGAGACGGCCCGCATGGTGACGCAGATGCGGCAGGAGATCGCACCGACTCCCGTGACGGATCAGTGCGAGCGATGCCAAGGAACCGGCGTCATCGGCGACAGAGCCCAGATCAACATCAAGTGTCCCGATTGCGGAGGCACGGGCAAGAAACCAAAAAGCGTGTGTCTCAACTGCCAATGACGCTGCAAGAACTGCACGACTCTGTATGGAGCGACTTGCCCGCAACCAAGCGGATTGCAGGCCGTCGCCGTGTGTCTCGCATCATCGACCGAGCGTTGAAGAAATGGCCCGTGGCTGTGCTTCGCCAGTGCGATGAGAAGCAGTCGGAAGTAGTCGGCGTGCATCTCGCCCGCAGCATCAAGCGAGAGGAGCAGACCGAGGTGGGCATGGGGTTCTTCATGGCCATGATCCTCGGCACGCTCATCAGCGAGATCGTCAAACAGCTGCTCAAGAAGTGGTGGTCAAACCACGATGAAATGACGGAGCTTTGCCAGTGACGGACGCAGCAAAAGAGACGCTGTACGGCATCATTGAGCGATGGGGCTTTCCCACGCTTGTGGCCATTGCCTGTGGCTGGGTGCTTCGCCAGGACGTGCTTTTGCCCCTTGTGGAAGAACACCGGACGTTTGTTCGCTCGCTGAGCGAGACGCAGAAGGAAATCAGTGCCGCCGTGCGTGAGCAGACACGGCTGCTGTATGCCCTTCAGCCTCGAGCCGGCGAAAGCCAGGAGAACTGAGACATGGGGATGAGTCCACGACTGCTGCGTCCACGAGCCACGGGCTTCAATCCAAAGAGCATCAGCGGACTGCAGCTGTGGTTGGATGCGTCAGACTCAAGCACTGTTACGCAGGCCACAGGGGCCTCCGAATGGAGAGACAAGTCGCCGACAGGAAGCAAGTGGATTCAGGAGACTGGTAACAATCAGCCAGCCACCGGCACGCAGACGATGAACGGCCGGAACGTGTTGGTGTTTGACGGCTCAAACGATTGGCTGTCAGCGGTCACTCCTCTGGCGACAGCGATGCCCCTGTCGATGTTCATCGTTCAGCGAATCGTTGCCGGGACATCGTTCGGCATGACATACACCGCAGCAACAGGGTTCAACGTACGGCAGACCGGAGCATCAACAGGAACACTGTCCATTCTGCCAGGCGCAAGTAATACAGGGCAGGCACGTACTGGAATAAACGACATTGTTTCTCTGATGTACCCGGCCAACGGAAACAACGCGCTGTACCTCAACGGAACCGCGTTGACGTTGGATGACGTATCTACGCGGCCGACACTCACCGGAACGCACTCTATAGGCGTGCGGAGGGCAACCGATGGATCGCTGGCGTTCTATGCAAATGTCTGGATTGCCGAGATCATCGCCTACAGCACGGCGTTGACGACAACGCAAAGAGTTGCTGTACAGAAATATCTTGGCACCAAGTGGGGTATCACGGTCGCATGAGATTCTTCCGCTGCGAGGCTGGCGACGAGTCATACGAGCAAGCAAGGCTTGCCCTTGATGCTGCATGGGGGCACCCAAACGCAGCGACGAAAACGCAGACGTGCATTGATCCGGCGGCCGTCGCTCCACGGGACGCAGCAGGCCGGATTGTCCTGGCCGTCAATGACGAGTTCTGTGCGTACCCTGCTGCCGAGGAGATGCTTGGCTACATGATTGGCAGCGGTGCAGCATCGGAGATCACCGAGGCCGAGTACGCCGCAGCGGTGCAGAAGCCACTGCCTTAACTGCAAGAAAAGCCGCGTTTGACGTAACGTGGCAGCAGGCCACGATTCGGGCATGACCCGAGCCACACCAAGGAGCAACCATGTCACTCGTCAAGATCAAGCGTCAGTTCCGCGTCGTCACTGCCACGGTTGCTACGGCCACGGCCAGCTGCACCACACTTCGGCTCGAGGACATGGCCGGTGCTGTGATGCAACTCCCCACGATCACCACCAACGCCGCCACGATCAACGTCTGGGGAAACACCACGGACACAGGCACGTTTGCCCAGCTGTATGGCTCAGACGGTTCTGTGGCGTCGATCACGCTGGCACCTAGCACGACTAATCAAACCATGTACTCGCTGCCCGATGCGGCGTACGCAGTGCCGTACGTGAAGCTTGTGGCGGCCACTACCAACGCCACGGCCACCGTATCGGTCGTGATGAAGTCCTAGTGCCAAACCGCATTCCAACCCACAGGCCGCTGCGTCTGCGATCGTCACGCCCAAAGCGAGACGACACCGCCAGGCCCAACGCGGCAGCCCGTGGGTATTGCGACAAGGCCCACCGAGCGTGGCGGCAGGCTGTGCTGACGCGAGACGCTTGGACGTGCAGAGACTGCGGAAGGGTGTGCAGCGACAAGCGAGAAGCACAAGCGGATCACATTGTGCCGATACGCCAGGGCGGCTCAAGGTACGACGTTGAGAATGGGCAGTGCCTGTGCATCGCGTGCCATGCACGGAAAACTGGCAGAGAACGCACAAAGTAGGGGCAGGCCAAAAGTATGGCGGGTGGCGTCATATATAC
>Ga0213920_1001961_pt1 | contig 10460 bp, 11 predicted proteins | sample McNCre1117MG_FD_161054 | JGI IMG/M metagenome (GOLD analysis project Ga0213920, IMG submission 161054) | Freshwater microbial communities from McNutts Creek, Athens, Georgia, United States - 11-17 MG | ecosystem: Environmental > Aquatic > Freshwater > Creek | place: USA: Georgia | collected...
GGCCTGCTGGTTCACGGATGCCGGCACCCAAACGTGGTAGCCCACTCCCCCAACATCGAGCACAACGAAGCCAGCGCCGTTGCGCTGTATGAGGCCGTTTAGGGAAGAAATCACCCCTAAAGACTAACTAACGCTCGCGGTTTTGAGCGGCGGCTCGCTCTGCCGCCTGCCAAGCCTGCTGGGCTGGGGTGAGGGTTCCACCACCAGCCGCCCCGGCCGTTGCTGCGGCTCCACGCCAGGCGTGACAAATGGCAATCGCAAGTGAGTCTGCGGCATCGGCGGGTTTGGGAACCTCGGCCAGCCCGAGAATGCGTGCCACCATGGCGCCAACCTGGTTTTTGTCGGCACGGCCGCTGCCTGTAACCGCCGCTTTTACCTCGGTCGGAGTGTGTAGGGCAATCGGTAGGCCGTGTTTGTGAGCCAGCATCAAGACCACGCCAGAAATCTGCGCCGTGCCCATGACCGAGCGCACGTTTACGTCGGCAAACACGCGCTCCAGTGCAATCACATCTGGCTTTGCGTCTAGGATCAGGGCTTCAATACTGGCACCGATGGAGCCCACCCGGTGTGAGAGCTCATCGGTTGTTGCGCTACGGAAAACATCCACGGAAACGAGATTGACCCGGCGGCCAGCCGCCAGGTCAATCACTCCAACGCCGCATCGGGTTAGACCGGGGTCAATTCCCAAAATGCGGGTCATGCTCGTTACTCCGCTTCCAGCGCCGCCAGAACCTCAGGAGTGAAGTCGACGTTGGTGTAAACGTTCTGAACGTCGTCGCTGTCCTCAAGGGCGTCGATTAGGCGAATGACCTTCTTAGCCGATTCGAGATCGTCAACAGGAACCATCATCGAGGAAACAAACTCGGAGTCAGCCGAGTCGTAGTCGATTCCGGCTGCCTGTAGAGCCGAGCGAGCGGCAACCATCTCGGAAGGCTCGGTGGTGATTACAAACGCCTCGCCGCGGTCTTCAACGTTGTCGAGCCCGTGCTCGAGAACGGTCTCCATGATGGAGTCCTCGGTGAGTCCGGCCGTCTTGGCAACGGTGATTACACCCTTGCGGCTGAAGAGGTAGGAAACCGAACCAGGGTCTGCCATGGTGCCACCATTCTTGGTGACGGCCAGGCGCACTTCGGCGGCCGCGCGGTTCTTGTTGTCGGTAAGACACTCAATTAGCAGAGCGGTACCGGCAGGGCCACGGCCTTCGTACATGATGGTCATGTACTCGATCGACTCGCCACCGATGCCGGCGCCACGCTTGATGGCGCGCTCGATGTTGTCGTTCGGAAGCGAAGACTTGCGACCCTTCTGAACTGCATCGAACAGGGTTGGGTTGCCGTCGAGGTCGGCTCCGCCGAGGCGGGCTGCAACTTCGATGTTCTTAATCAGCTTCGCGAAAAGCTTGGCGCGGCGGCCATCGATGAGGGCCTTCTTGTGTTTGGTAGTCGCCCATTTGGAGTGGCCGGACATAGTTCTCCCAATAAAAGTTTTACGGTTGCTAACAGTTTACTTAGTCATGGCGGCAAACAGGCGGTGGATGCGGTCCTCGCCCGTCACCTCCGGGTGGAACGAGATGCCGAGCAGGTTGCCCTGCCGCACACCTACAACCCCACCGTGTGGGTGGAGATCATCTGCCGGGATACTCGCCAAAACCTCTACACCTGGGCCAACGCGGGTGATTAGCGGCGCACGGATGAAGGCGGCGTGAACCGGGCCATCGCTGATGCCGGTGAAGTCGAGGTCAACCTCGAAGCTGTCCTGTTGGCCACCGAACGCGTTGCGCTGCACAGTGACATCGAGGCCACCGAAGGTCTGCTGCCCAACTATGCCATCGGTGATGTCGTTTGCCAGCATGATTAGGCCGGCACAGGTGCCGAACACTGGGAAACCGCTTGAAATCTTGGCGCGGATAGGTTCGAACAAGCCGTAAGCAACCGAAAGCTTGTGCATGACGGTGGATTCCCCGCCTGGGATGATGAGCCCTGAAACCGACTCCAAATCTGCAACGGTGCGAACCTTCAAAGGAGAAACGCCGATGCGCGTAAGCGCCTCGGCGTGTTCCCTGAAGTCGCCCTGCAGTGCTAAAACACCGATGGGCAGAGTCATTATTACCAGCCGCGCTCAGACAAACGGTGCGGTGCTGGGAGTTCGGTTACGTTGATGCCAACCATGGCTTCACCGAGACCACGGCTAACCTCAGCGATTACGGCTGGGTCATCGAAGAAGGTGGTGGCCTTCACGATTGCGGCGGCGCGGGCAGCAGGGTTGCCGCTCTTGAAGATGCCGGAACCAACGAAAACGCCGTCAGCGCCGAGCTGCATCATCATGGCCGCATCCGCTGGAGTGGCAACGCCTCCGGCTACAAACATAACCACCGGAAGCTTGCCAGCGCGGGCTACTTCGCGAACCAGTTCGAACGGAGCCTGGAGTTCCTTGGCTGCAACGAAGAGCTCGTCGTCGGTCTTGGCCGCGAGAGCACGGATTTCGCCCGAGATGGTGCGGATGTGCTTGGTGGCCTCGGAAACGTCGCCGGTGCCGGCCTCACCCTTCGAGCGAATCATCGCTGCACCCTCGGTGATGCGGCGCAGCGCTTCACCCAGGTTGGTTGCACCACATACGAATGGAACATCGAAGTTCCACTTGTTGATGTGGTTCACGTAGTCGGCCGGGCTCAGCACCTCAGACTCGTCGATGTAGTCGACCTTTAGGCTCTGCAGAACCTGGGCCTCAACGAAGTGGCCGATGCGGGCCTTGGCCATAACCGGGATGGAGACTGCATCGATGATGCCCTGAATCATGTCTGGGTCGCTCATACGCGAAACGCCACCCTGGGCGCGGATGTCCGCTGGCACGCGCTCGAGGGCCATAACGGCAACCGCGCCGGCGTCCTCTGCGATCTTTGCCTGCTCTGGGGTAACAACGTCCATGATGACGCCGCCCTTGAGCATCTCGGCTAGGCCGCGCTTAACGAGATTTGAACCTGTGAATGCTTTTGCTTCAGTCATTGTTCCAGTCTAACTTTTGGTTACTTGAAATATGGTTTGTTACGCCTCGAGCCAGTGTTTTGCCACGTCGGCTCGCACTTCCTCGAGTAGGCGCGGTAGCGCCTTGGTTTGGGCAATAATCGGGAAGAAGTTGCTGTCGTTTGCCCAACGCGGCACAACGTGCTGGTGCAGGTGTTCAGCGATTCCAGCACCTGCAACCACGCCCTGATTCATGCCGATGTTGAACCCGTGCGCACCCGAAACCTTAGTCAACACTCGCATCGCCTGTTGCGTCAAGGCACCGATCTCGGCAACCTCTTCGGCGCTGGCCTCATCGTAGGTTGAAATGTGGCGGTATGGGCACACCAGCAGGTGACCGCTGTTGTATGGAAACAGGTTCAGCAGCACGTAGGCGTGTTCGCCGCGATGCACGATTAGCCCGTCGGCGTCGGATTTCTCGGGAGCTAGGCAAAACGGGCAGTCATCGCGGTGAGGCTGGGTGCCGTTTTGAATGTAAACCAATCGATGCGGCGTCCACAGGCGCTGGAAATGATCCGGCACTCCCGGCAGTTCCAGGCTAGGAACGGGCTGCGACTGATCCGACATTTAAACCTGGGCTTTGTCCCGAATCGCGGTGAGAATGCGCTCAACAGCCTCTGCCACCGGGATACCGTTCTCCTGGGAACCATCGCGGAATCGGAATGAAACCGCACCGTTGTCGCGGTCCTGACCACCGGCAAGCAGCATGAACGGAACCTTGTCCAGGGTGTGCTTGCGGATCTTCTTCTGCATGCGGTCATCGGAGTCATCGATGGATACGCGAACGCGATGCTTGCGAAGTTCAGCTGCAATCTCGTGCAGGTAATCCGAGAACTCGTTGGCGATTGGGATGCCAACCACCTGAACTGGCGCCAACCAAGGTGGGAAGTGGCCGGCGTAGTGCTCGGTGAGAACACCGAAGAAACGCTCCATAGAACCGAAGAGGGCGCGGTGAATCATCACTGGGCGCTGCTTGGTGCCATCCGGTGCGGTGTATTCGAGGTCGAAGCGCTCAGGCAGGTTGAAGTCCAGCTGAACCGTACTCATCTGCCAGGTGCGGCCGATTGCATCGCGGGCCTGAACCGAGATCTTTGGGCCGTAGAAGGCCGCGCCTCCCGGGTCTGGAACGAGCTCGAGGCCGGAGGCCTTAGCAACGCGCTCCAGGGTTGCTGTTGCGCTCTCCCAAACTGCATTGTCGCCAACAAACTTAGGGTTGCCCTCTTCCTTGGTGGAGAGCTCCAGGTAGAAGTCGTTCAAACCGTAGTCGCGAAGTAGACCGAGGATGAAGTCGAGAACATCGGTGAGTTCCTGCTCCATCTGCTCGGTGGTGACATAGAGGTGGGCGTCGTCCTGGGTGAAGCCGCGGGCACGGGTTAGGCCGTGCAGCACGCCGCTCTTCTCGTAGCGGTATACGGTGCCAAACTCAAACAGGCGCAGCGGGAGGTCGCGGTAGGAGCGAGCCTCGGCCTTGAAGATGAGGTTGTGGAACGGGCAGTTCATCGGCTTCAGGTAGTAATCCTGACCCTGCTTCTTAACCTGGCCGTTTTCGTCGAGTTCTTCATCCATGCGGATAGGCGGGAACATGCCGTCTGCATACCACTGCAAGTGACCGGAAACCTCGAAGAGGTTGCCCTTGGTGATGTGCGGGCTGTAGACAAACTCGTAGCCCGATTCCTCGTGGCGCTGGCGCGAGTAGTCTTCCATCGCCTTGCGGATCACGCCGCCCTTAGGGTGGAACACCGCAAGGCCAGAACCGATTTCGTCAGGGAACGAGAATAGGCCAAGCTCGGAGCCGAGGCGGCGGTGGTCACGCTTGGCGGCCTCCTCGAGGCGCTCCTGGTGGGCGCGAAGCTCATCCTTGCTTGGCCAAGCCGTTCCGTAGACGCGCTGAAGCTGCTTGTTGTTTTCGTTGCCGCGCCAGTAGGCCGATGCCACGCGAGTAAGCGCGTAGCCGTTGCCAATCATGCGGGTGTTTGGCAGGTGAGGACCACGGCAGAGGTCGAACCAGACGGTCTCCCCCGACTTCGAATCCACGTTGTCGTAAATGGTGAGTTCGGCGCCGCCAACCTCTGCAGCGCCCTCGCCCAGGTCGGAACCCTTTAGGCCAATTAGTTCAAGCTTGTAAGGCTCCGATGCCAGCTCCTCGCGAGCGGCTGCATCGGTGGTGACACGGCGCATAAATCGCTGGCCGGCCTGGACGATGCGATTCATTTCCTTCTCGAGGGCCTTCAGGTCCTCAGGGGTGAACGGGGTTTCAACATCAAAGTCGTAGTAGAAGCCATCGGTGATTGGAGGGCCGATTCCGAGCTTTGCCTCAGGGTTGATGTTCTGAACCGCCTGGGCAAGAACGTGAGCCGCGCTGTGGCGCAGAATGCTCAGACCATCTGGGCTGCCGATTGCAACACCCTCAACGATGTCGCCTTCCTCGAGGCGGTGTGCGAGGTCGCGTAGCGCGCCATTGACACGGATTGCCACGATAGTTCGCTCGGTGAAAAGCTTGAATCCATCGGTGCCGGCGGCAACCTGCATGGCCTGGCCGTCAAGGGTGATGTTGAGCATTTCAGAAGACAAAACGAACTCCAAATGGGGTGGAAGGAACAACTAAATCCTACCTTCAAGCGCCCTTAGGCTTGCCTAACTAAGGAGTGCCTTGCTAGACAACTCGGGTTTTTTCCTTTTTCATAGACACATGACTAAGCCTGCCGCCGTAGAACTCGACGAGAAACTCATCGCTAGCCAAGAATTCCAAAAAGCCGCGATGGCCTCGAAGCTGAACTGGCTGCGCGCCGGAATCCTCGGTGCAAACGACGGCATCATGTCTACCTCGGGTCTACTCATGGGTGTTGCCGGTGCCACCAGCGATGCCACCACAATCTTCTTTACCGGTGTTGCAGCCGTGGTTGCCGGTTCTATCTCCATGGCCGGTGGCGAGTACACCTCGGTTTCGGCCCAGCGCGACAGCGAGATTGCAGCCCTGGAGATTGAGCGCAAGGAGCTGGCAGAGCAGCCTGAACTCGAACTGCGTGAACTCACCTGGTTCTACGAGCAGAAGGGCCTCGACTACGACCTGGCGCTACAGGTTGCAAAACAACTCACCGAAAAGGACGCACTCAAGGCGCACGCCGAGGCCGAACTCGGCATCGAACTTGGTGCCCACGCCTCACCGATGGCAGCAGCGCTGTCTTCCTTTGTTGCATTTGCCGCCGGTGGTGTGCTTCCGCTTGTAGCAGTTACCGGTCCGTGGGTTGCCTGGCGCATCCCTGCAACCATCGTTGCGGTTCTGATCAGTCTCGTGCTCACCGGATTTGTGGGTGCGCGCATCGGTGGAGCCAAGGCCAGCCGCCCGATTCTGCGAAACGTTGTAATCAGTGTTGCAACCATGGCAATCACCTATGGAATCGGCATGCTGGTGGGTCATTCGGTCTAAAACGACCTAGGTATTCAGCGGTAGACTTGACGGGTGAATACGCCGAAGTTTGACGCAGTTCTCATCGGTGGCGGCATCATGAGTGCCACCCTTGGAACCTTCCTAAAGACCCTGCACCCAGAGATTTCAATCCAGGTATTTGAGCGTCTCGAAGACGTTGCGCTCGAAAGCTCCAACCCTTGGAACAATGCCGGAACCGGCCACGCCGCTCTGTGCGAACTCAACTACATGCCTGACAGCAAGGACGGCTCGCTGCCAGACCCAGCCAAGGCGATCGCCATCAACGAGCAGTTCCAGTTGAGCCGAGAGTTCTGGAGCTGGGCCGTTGGCGAGGGCATTCTGGGCGACCCAGCCGGCTTCATCAGCGCCACCCCTCACATGACTTTCGTCCGCGGTGCCAAGGACGTCGACTACCTATCGCGTCGTTTTGAAGCCCTCAAGGATCAGCCGCTCTTCAAGGGCATGGAATTCAGCACCGATGCCGCGCAAATTGCCGCCTGGGCTCCCCTGCTAATCGAGGGTCGCATTGGCGACGAACCGATTGCCGCAACTCGCATCACCACCGGCACCGATGTCGACTTTGGTGCCGTGACCCAGCAGCTTTTTGCCCACCTAAAGGCCAATGGGGTTGAGGTGAAGTCCGGCAGCGAGGTTCGTGGTCTGAAGAAGCAGGCCGACGGCACCTGGAACGTTTCGGTACGCGGTGGCGCAACCGTTAACGCAAAGTTCGTTTTTGTTGGCGCGGGTGGTTGGGCGCTCAAGATGCTCCAGAAGTCGGGTATCGCCGAGGCCAAGGGTTACGGCACCTTCCCGGTTGGTGGCCAGTGGCTGCGCACCGACAACCCAGAGATTGTTGCGAAGCACAAGGCTAAGGTTTACAGCCAGGCCTCCGTTGGCGCGCCACCGATGTCGGTTCCGCACCTGGATACCCGCGTTGTAGCCGGCAAGACCAGCCTGCTGTTTGGCCCTTACGCAACCAGTAACCCCAAGTTCCTGAAGAATGGTTCCATTCTCGATCTGCCCCTTTCGCTGCGCCCAGCAAACCTCATTCCTTACATCGCGGTTGGCCTTAGCAACTTCGGGCTAATCAAGTATCTGGTTGGCGAGCTACTCAAGAGCAAGAGCCGCAAATTCGAGTCGCTGCTCGAGTTCATGCCAACGGCAAAGGCCGAGGACTGGCAGTTGCTCAACGCCGGTCAGCGCGCACAGATCATTAAGAAGGACGCGGCCAAGGGTGGCGTGCTCCAATTTGGTACCGAGATCATCACCTCGGCAGATGGCAGCATCTCCGGCCTGCTCGGTGCATCGCCCGGTGCTTCGACCGCCGTATACGCCATGCTCGAGGTTCTCAAGAAGAGTTACAAGGCCGATTTTGCCGGTTGGGAAGGCCGCCTAAAGGAAGTTATGCCTTCCTACGGCACCAAGATCAACGCCGATGCAAAGGCAGCTGCTGCAACTCTTAAAGCAACCACCAAGGCCTTGAAGCTGGGCTAATCGAACCTGTTTCGGTTTTGTGCAGTTTGGTTTATTTCGATTGCCGTGTTTGCATCATCCACGGCCCTGCCTCGTCCACCATCGGTGTTTGAACCGGCTGCTTCTTTCTTGGCCAGAAGGATATTGGTGCACCTCAGTTTGGTCCGAATCTGGCAGGTCTAGGACCACACAACCAGCCGCAGACGGCCGTAGAGACCTACTTCGGCCAGGAAACCTGCGCAACCCATTGCCAGACCTGTTTCGGTAAGGCCTGCGGCTGGCGAAGCGGTAATCGCGGGAATTGATGCCAATGCCAGCACCATAACGCCCGCGCGCGCAATGAATGCAAGTTTCCAGCCAGGACGAAATTCGGCATTGATGAGCGCCTTGTTGGCGCAACTACGGGCGAAAGCTAGCCCAGCGCAGGCAAAGACCCCGATTGGCGCCAAGGCTGTGGCCACAAACCAGACAGCCACGGTGAAACAGGTTGCAACAACAAGTTCTGCCCGTAAAACACGATTGAACCAGCGCCCGTAGACTTCCCAATTTGTTGCATTCATACTTCCCCCAAAGCCCTGCAGTTGCTAAAGCTATAGCCCTCGGGCCTCTTGTAGTCTTTTGCAGAGGGGTCGTTCTGGCCGGTGAAATTCGATTGAGGCAGGACTATGGCAATGGTGAAGGAGGTTTACTACTTCAAGCCTTTTGCTGCCTTCGTTCAAGGCCCACTCGATTCGGCGAAGTTTGTGGCCAACTATCAGCGGCTAAGCGCCTGGCAGCAGTGGCAAGTTGAGTTGGTTCAGAAGTCCAATCGTTTGAAACTCATGACAAACATCGTGATCATGGTTAGGCCTCGTTTGGCGCTCGGCGACGCCCCAGCCAACGGGGACTGGGCACAATACTTTGCAAAATACGGCAAGGCCGGCTCGTCTGTTCAACTCCCCCGCCACTTCAATAAAGCGGAACTGCGTCTGGTTTGGCCTTCGGGTAAGGGCAGTGTGAAGGCTATGGCAGCTCGGCAGCAGGAAACCTTCAAGATATTTGTCGACGAGGGCTTGGTGCTGTTGCGCTTCAACAGTCCACTGAACAAACTTCGACTCAATGTTCTGCGTCGTCACTTGATGAAGCTCGAAAAGCTCGTAAAGTTTGATAATCGATGGGTTGCTCCGCCGGCCTACCGCATTGCCGAAATCGAGGCACTTTTGGGGCGCATTGAATTTGTGGCCAGGGAACTTAGGTTCATTTAGGCAACTGGCGGTTATGCCAGTTTCGGTCACGGGTTCATCCCCGGTCGTCTTTAAACAGAAAAACCCTCGACAGAGGCTTTACTTTGGTGGACGATACTGGGATCGAATTAGGAAACTGGCGGTTATGCCAGTTTCGGGCACTGGTTCTTCCCCATTTGTCCTTAAACAAAAAAACCCTCGATAGAGGGTTTGTTTTGGTGGACGATACTGGGATCGAATTAGGAAACTGGCGGTTATGCCAGTTTCGGGCACTGGTTCATCCCCATTCGTCTTTAAACAAAAAAACCCTCGACAGAGGGTTTATTTTGGTGGACGATACTGGGATCGAACCAGTGACCCCTTCCATGTCAAGGAAGTGCGCTACCGCTGCGCCAATCGTCCGTTATGGATTTTTGTGAGTGGAGGTGGAGACGGGATTTGAACCCGTGATTGTACAGCTTTGCAGGCTGCTGCTTTGGGCCGCTCAGCCACTCCACCAAGCTGTGAGGCTTACGCCCTACGCGAGCGGATGACGAGATTCGAACTCGCGACCCTCACCTTGGCAAGGTGATGCTCTACCAACTGAGCCACATCCGCGTTGTGTTCTTCCGAACACTTGATAAACATTACAGAGTTATTTCGGATTCCGCAAATCGAGATCGGGGTGTGTCGGATTTCTTTTTCTCACCCAGTGGAATTGGGGTTTTGGTTCGAGGATCCGCGAGGAGCCACTCAAAGGCGGATCGGCTGGCGTTGACTTCCCCCGCCGCTAGAGCCCCGCCACGGGCCCCCTGGCGCGTTTTTGCTCATCACTTAGGCTTAGTGCATGGATTTCAATGTTGGTCACGGCAACCTGTTGTCGTTTCTTCTCGCCTACGGCTGGGGACTTTTGCTTTTCGCTGCGCTTGCAGGCACCTTGGGTCTCGGACTTTATTGGATAGTCATCACCCTGGTAGAGAAGATTCGGCGCGATACCGGTGTACAACGCCTAAAGACAATCGGCTGGACCGTTGGCATCGTGGGTGCAATCGCAATCACCTCGTTAGGCCTCCTCATACCGTTTGGGCGTCAGTAAGAACTTAAAGCAAGTTGCCCACCCCGAGGGGTGGGCAACATTCGCTTAACCGCTAGTCGCGACCGCTGCGGCCCCAACTCCAGCGCGGGTCTGCCTCGTTGTAGGCAAACTCGCCGTGCACTGTGTTGTCGATGCCGGCAATCTCATCGGTGGTTGTGATGCGGAAGCCGATTGTCTTCTGAATTGCCATGCCAATGAGCCAGCTCATGGCAAACGCGTATATGCCCGCAACAACCACACCG
>Ga0213920_1001963_pt1 | contig 10442 bp, 10 predicted proteins | sample McNCre1117MG_FD_161054 | JGI IMG/M metagenome (GOLD analysis project Ga0213920, IMG submission 161054) | Freshwater microbial communities from McNutts Creek, Athens, Georgia, United States - 11-17 MG | ecosystem: Environmental > Aquatic > Freshwater > Creek | place: USA: Georgia | collected...
CCACTTATTAAGGCAAGTGAAACCGTTGGCAAAGTGCTCAAGGCGGGGGACATTGTCATTTATGAATCCACCGTTTACCCAGGCTGCACCGAAGAAGACTGTGTGCCTGTGCTGGAGGGCTTCTCTGGCCTCAAGTTCAACCAAGACTTTTACTGCGGCTATAGTCCTGAGCGTATCAACCCAGGCGATAAAGAACATCGTGTAACCACCATTAAAAAAGTCACTTCAGGTTCTACACCAGAAATTGCCGACTTAGTGGATGAGCTCTACAAGCAAATAATTACTGTTGGAACCCACAAAGCCCCCAGCATCAAAGTAGCCGAAGCAGCCAAGGTTATTGAAAACACCCAGCGCGATCTAAACATTGCCCTCATCAACGAGCTTGCTATCACCTTCAACAAGATGGGCATTGACACGGAGGCTGTGCTGCAGGCTGCCGGCAGTAAGTGGAACTTTTTGCCCTTTCGACCCGGTCTGGTGGGCGGGCATTGCATTGGTGTGGACCCGTACTACCTTACTCATAAGGCCGAGTCCATTGGCTACCACCCGCAGATTATCTTGGCGGGCCGTCGTTTGAATGACAGCATGGGTGCCTATGTAGCGACTCAGCTCGTTAAAGTTATGACCCAGCGTCGCATTCATGTGCAGGGTGCACGGGTCCTAGTCATGGGACTTACCTTCAAAGAAAACTGCCCCGACTTGCGTAACACCCGCGTGCTTGACATCGTCAAAGAATTGGCCGAGTACCATGTTCGGGTCGACGTGTACGATCCTTGGGTCAACGCAGCCTCGGCCGAGCACGAATACGGCATCACCCCCTTGCAGCATCCCGAGCTCGCGGCCTATGACGCCATTATCATTGCCGTCGCCCATCAGCAGTTCAAAGCCATGGGCGCAGAGGCAATCCGAGCCTTGGGTAAACCTGAGCATGTGTTATATGACCTGAAATATCTGCTGAAAGCATCAGAGAGTGACATTCGTTTATGAACCATTTCACCCAGATCCAGTCCAGCCTAAGCGCTGAGCCCCAGACCTGGCTGGTCACCGGTGTGGCCGGCTTCATCGGCAGCAACTTGTTAGAGACGCTACTTAAGCTCAACCAACGCGTGGTCGGCCTAGATAGCTTTGCCACTGGTCACCAGCGTAACTTGGACGAGGTGCAAAGCCTTGTTACCCAGAAGCAATGGAGTAATTTTCGGTTCATCAAAGGTGATATCCGTAGTTTGGAAGATTGCCACAAGGCTTGCCAAGGAGTTGATTACGTTCTTCATCAAGCAGCACTAGGCAGCGTACCGCGCAGCGTAAATGACCCCGTCACCACAAACACCGTCAACATTACCGGCTTTCTCAACATGTTGATTGCCGCGCGCGATGCTAAAGTAAAGCGATTCGTATATGCAGCCAGCAGTTCCACCTACGGTGACCACCCCGGCCTGCCCAAAGTGGAAGACACGATTGGAAAACCACTGTCGCCTTATGCTGTGACCAAGTATGTCAACGAACTTTACGCAGACGTCTTTGGCAAAACATTCGGGCTGCCAAGCATTGGCCTACGTTACTTCAACGTTTTTGGCAAACGCCAAGACCCAGCAGGCGCCTACGCTGCAGTGATTCCAAAGTGGGTCGCCAGCATGATAAAGAACGAACCAGTTTTCGTAAACGGCGACGGCGAAACCAGTCGCGATTTCTGTTACATAAACAACACTGTTCAGGCTAATCTGCTTGCTGCGACCACTGATAACCCAGATGCAGTGGCTCAGGTTTATAACGTCGCGGTTGGTGAACGCACTACCCTAAATCAATTATTCGAGTCAATTCGTGCGCTACTAGAGCCGAGCTTTCCACATCTGAAAGACTTTAAACCGACATACCGTGATTTTCGTGCGGGTGATGTGCGTCATTCATTGGCGGACATTGGCAAGGCGCAGAATTTGTTGCGATACGTGCCGTCACACCGGATTGACGAGGGCTTGAGGGCGGCAATGAGTTGGTATGTTGATGAGCCGGGCGGCAACCCATGAATAATTTGAAGTTCATCCTGCCATCCTTGCTTGTTCCACTTGGAATATTTTTGGCGCAAGGCAATATTGGACTCGATCTCTGGGATGAAGGGTTCTTTTGGTATGGTGCGCAGAGGGTTGTTTTTGGCGAAGTGCCAATTCGCGACTACATGGCCTACGATATCGGTAGATATTATTGGTCGGGAGCGTTTCTATGGTTGCGTGGTGATCTTGGGGTTATTTCTCTTCGATATTCTGTCTTTGTATTGCAGACTATAGTTATATTTATATCGATCATCGCAATAAATAAAGACAAACAGAAAAATAGTCTGTTTTTTAATCTGGCCGTAGCCTTAATTTTACTTTTATGGATGTACCCCTATTTCAAATCCTTTGATCATTTAGCGGCTGTAATGATTGTTGGCGGTCTTGCTATAGCCTTGGCGACCCAATCCAAACAGGGTTTTTTAATTTGCGGCGTAGCGATTGGCCTAAGTGCACTGCTTGGTCGAAATCATGGCTTTTATGGTTCTTTTTCAGCCTGCCTAGCACTTGGATACACAGCTATTGCGTTACGTGATTTGAGGGGTACAGCAAAATTTGCGTTGTTTGTGTGTATTGGAATAATAATAGGCTATCTGCCGATGATCCTAATTCTGCTATTTGTCAATGGATTTGCTGAGGCGTATTGGATTCACGCGATTAAGTTTTTGTTTGAAAGTAAAGCAACCAATATACCGCTACCTACTCCTTGGCTGTGGCGAATTCCTGCGCAGGCTATGCAATGGGAGCAACTATTACCCGCAATAGGAATTGGTCTTAGCTTCATTCTCCTACCTATTTTTGTGGTTTTTGGTTTTTCTGGGGCTTTCTTTACGGACAGAGTACCTGCAGTTCGGACTCCTGTCGTTTTGGGGGGCGTGTTTGCTTCTTTGCCTTACATGCACTACGCGTTTTCTCGTCCTGACTTAGTGCACCTTTCGGTGAGTATGATTCCGTTCTTAATTGGACTGCTCGGATTGGCGACGCACCTATCAAGATTTTCCCGTGGCACACTTGTCGTTGCTATTTTGAGTTTAACAGTATCTGTTTTACTACCTGTCCAGGTGGGATACGTTGCCTTACGGGATGGAGGATGGCAAAAGACTAGGATTGGTTCAAATGAGCTTTTCCTGGACACTGGGACAATATCGCAACTCAGAATGGTGAACAATCTTGTCTCGAGTTTTGCTAGTAATAATAACCGGACGTTTTTGGCTGTCCCATTTTTGCCAGGAGCTTATTCTGTTTTCGAACGTAAGGCACCGTTATGGGAGATTTACGCTCTATTTCCTCGGAGCAAAGAGTTTCAGGAAAATGAAATTGATCGCATCAAAAAAGCTAATCCTAGTTTCGCTATCATTTGGGATTTCCCACTGGATGGGCGTGATGAATTACGTTTTAGGAATACACATCCATTAATTCAAAAATATATCGAAGATAATTTTGATATGCATACAGATCAAAGTGCCTCAAAAGAGTTCAATCTGTTCAAGAGTCGTGAAAATTAATGGCATGGAAGGCGGAAAGAAAGTAGCCATTCTCCAGTCGAATTACATACCTTGGAAAGGGTATTTCGACATGATCGCTGCTGTAGATGAATTCATCCTATATGACGACATGCAATTCACGCGACGTGATTGGCGCAACCGCAACCAGATTAAAACACCCCAAGGCGTGCAGTGGCTTACAGTTCCTGTACAAGTTAAAGGGAAGTATGAGCAGAAGATCAAAGATACATCGATTGATGGGGCTGACTGGGCCTTGGTGCATTGGAAAGCGCTCGTGCAAAACTATCGCCGTACGCCATATTTTGATGCGATTGTCACATGGCTTGAGCCGCTCTACCTTGAACAGAAATTCACGCATGTTTCCCAACTGAACCGTCGCTTTATCGAAGCCATCTGCAAGTACTTAGAAATAAAAACGGTTATTACAAACTCATGGGACTACACGTTGCTTGATGGGAAGACGGAGCGACTTGCTGATCTGTGTGTACAAGCAGGCGGCACCGAATACATCTCAGGGCCAGCAGCCAAGGACTATGTTGATGAAAAGGTATTTTCGGACTTGGGAATTAAATTGACGTGGTTTGACTATGCTGGATACCCCGCATATCCACAGCTTTGGGGTCAATTCACTCATGGCGTTACTATCCTTGATCTTCTATTTAACTGTGGCAAAGATAGTCACCGGTACATGAGGTATGTGGCATGAAGCTTTCAATAGTCGCAACTCTCTACCAGTCTGCTCCTCATATCAACGAATTTTATGAACGTGCGACTGCCACTGCTAATCATCTGGTTGGCGACAATTATGAAATTGTACTTGTGAATGACGGATCACCTGACAACAGCCTGGATCTAGCTATCAAATTCACTGAACAGGACTCCCATGTTGTTGTGGTTGATTTGTCGCGCAATTTTGGTCATCACAAGGCGATGATGACTTGCTTGGCGCATGCCAAAGGCGAGCAGGTTTTTCTCATTGATAGCGACCTTGAAGAGGAGCCGGAGTGGCTACTGTCATTCGCGCAGCAGATGAATCAAGAGCGTTGTGATGTGGTTTACGGAATCCAAGAGCGTAGAAAAGGGAACTGGTTCGAGCGTTGGAGTGGTCAGTGGTTTTATCGTTTCTTTAAAGCGCTCACGGGACTTGCTTTGCCGGAAAACGTCGTGACCACACGGCTGATGGCAAGGCGCTATGTTGACGCGCTGTTGTGTCATCAGGAGCGCGAAGTTTTTATGGCAGGCCTGTGGCACATCACCGGCTTCGACCAGCGCCCTCAGGTAATCAAGAAGCACCATACCAGTGAAACTACTTATACCTTCCGCCGGAAGATGTCATTGCTGGTCAATTCGGTGACGTCATTTAGCAATGCTCCGTTGGTCAGTATTTTTTACATCGGCGTGGCGATCTCGCTGTTCGCTCTGGCTTACATCGCGTATCTGGTTACGCACTGGCTATTCCTTGCAAAACCCATGAGCGGATGGACCTCAGTCATGGCCTCAATTTGGCTTCTTGGAGGCATGGTCATCTCATTTATCGGTGTCGTGGGTATCTACCTGTCCAAGATATTCTCTGAAACCAAGCAGCGACCCTATACCATCGTGAGGCAGATTTATGCGAAACAACAAAACTAGCCTGCTCGACGATGTTGCAACGTATTACTCTGAAAAACTTGCGGAACATGGTGATACGCCACGCGGGGTCGATTGGAATGGTGAAGAAAGCCAAATGGTTAGGTTTGCGCAATTGTGCAAAATCATCGACTCCAAGAAGCCTATTTTTTCCCTGAACGATCTGGGGTGCGGTTATGGCGCCTTGCTTGACTATCTGCGAGACAAGCACGCAGCCTGCACATACCTTGGGGTGGATGTTTCCCTCGATATGATTAAGGTTGCAGAGCAACGGCACGCTGCTGCCAATCGAGCTCGTTTCATCACCGCGGCAGTGCCAGACGAAGTGGCTGACTATGGGTTGGCCAGTGGTATCTTTAATGTGCGCCTGGGTCGCACGGATGCAGAGTGGTTTGATTACCTGCAGGCCACCTTGGACGTTCTTGACCGAACCAGCACTCTTGGATTCGCGTTCAACTGCCTGACATCGTATTCAGACGAGGGCAAAAGGCGCGACTATCTTTATTACGCAGACCCGTGCAGATTGTTTGATTTGTGCAAGCGTCGCTATTCCTGCCAGGTTGGGTTGCTTCATGACTATGGTCTTTATGAGTTCACGATTCTGGTGAGGAAGGCGTGAGCGATGCAGCGAATAGTCCCATTTGTTGACCATGAGATTGGTTACAGGCTTCTGCAAAAGCTTGTGGAGTATTCTGATGCCTGTCGCTTTGAAATTCCGGCAGTTGTCACGACTCAAGAAAACGGGAAAGCATGGTGGCCTGGTGTTTACGAGATATGTTTAAAAGCAAATATTCCTTTACTTTTATATGAAGAGCACCTCTCAGCTGATCATTTGCTTCAGAAAGCTGATTGGTTTTTACTTTTGAGTTGGAAGCATATTATTCCTGCTGATTTAATTAATCTCCCGAAGCGAGCTGTAATCAATCTCCACTATAGTCTTCTCCCTTCATATAGAGGTGTTTACCCTGTGAATTGGGCGATAATAAATGGGGAGAAAAAAACAGGATTTACATACCACTTCGTCAACGAGAGAATTGACGATGGTAGGGTATTTATGCAAGTTGATGTGCCAGTGCGTTTAAGTGACACGGCAAGAACATTACAGTCACGTATTGACGACGAAGTTTTTAATCGTTTTAACGGGTTTCTTGATCGACTTTTAGTCAGTGACTTTCATGATCATCTTCTGGAGGATGAAAAGATTAAGAAGCCAAAGGGAGAATATTATTCCAGAGAGAGGTTTGAAAGAGCCTGTCGAATAGATCTGAAAAAAAACTATCGCGGGAAAGAGCTTTTCAATATGCTTCGGGGCTTGACATTTCTTGATGGCTCAAAGAATGCGTATATTATTGATGGCGATTCTGGAAAAAGAATCTATGTCAGCATAAAACTTAGTGAAGAAGAATGATTGATAAATCTGGGTTTTTCTCTAGACAAAACCCATATCGACAGTTTTTTAGTTATGCATTTATTGGCGTGTTAACTAATTTACTTGTTTATGGCTTTTACCTTCTTTTGACCCATTTGTGGGGAGCTCCTAAATTTACGATGACGACTCTGTACTTCTTGGGGGCGACAATAGGTTTTCTTGCTAATCGTCGTTTTACCTTTCAGCATGATGGGGGGATTGGCGTTACCGGTGTTCGATACCTGCTGGTTCAGGGTGCAGGCTATGTGCTAAATCTGGTTTTGCTGTTGCTGTTTGTGGACTGGTTTGATTTTCCCCACCAAATCGTACAGGCAATAGCAATTGTTGTCGTGGCCATCTTCTTGTTCGTTATGTTGCGTATTTTTGTGTTTTCGCCTAACTTGGTTGTAAACTGAATGGTGCGGTAATGAAAAAATGCCTTCACTGCAAATATATTTTTTCTTTCGATAATTTTACTTGTCCTTCATGCGGACACAAGACAGAACACTTGAACGGAGTTGAGGCACATGCCCCTGAGTTTGCACATGGTGGGGGGGGGTTTAAACCTGGGTACTTCTCTGAATTGTCCCGATTAGAATCAGAAAATTTTTGGTTTCGTGCGCGCAACCAGCTTATTATTTGGGCGCTGCGAACTTACAAATCAGACGCCAGTAATTTTTTGGAGGTAGGCTGTGGCACTGGCTTTGTTCTATCAGGTATCGCTCACGCCCACCCAAAGCTAGCTTTAAGCGGCAGTGAGATTTTCATAGATGGGTTATATCGTGCGGCAGAACGCGTTCCTTCGGCACACTTCATGCAGATGGACGCTCGACGCGTACCATTCGTGGAAGAGTTTGATGCAATCGGCGCTTTCGATGTGCTGGAACACGTTGAAGAGGACGAAACAGTCCTAGCTCAACTTCATCGAGCGATCAAGTCCGGTGGTGTTTTGCTACTAACAGTTCCACAGCACCCTTGGCTGTGGAGTGCTTCTGATGAGCATGCCTGTCACGTGCGCCGTTATACGCGCAAGGAGATTGAGCAGAAAGTACGCGCTTCTGGGTTTACTCTGATCAGGAGCACTTCTTTTGTGACTAGTCTTTTGCCAGCAATGATGCTTTCTCGCATTTTAAATAGAAATACAAATTTTAATGCTACAGCAGAGTTAAAAATTAATACGCTACTAAACAATGTTTTTTATGGTTTAATGAAGCTTGAAATATGCGGTATTAAAGTTGGATTCAACTATTCAATTGGGGGTTCTCGATTGATCGTCGCACGTAAAGTAACGTAATGAAAATCCAATTCAATAAGCCGTACATGACCGGCAAAGAAATTGCTTATATTGCAGAGGCTCATTTCAACAGCATGCTTGCTGGTGATGGGCCTTTTACGAAGCGTTGCCACCAATGGCTAGAGGAAAAAGCTGGTTCGAATAAGGTATTGCTTACTCATTCATGTACTGCAGCCTTGGAAATGGCAGCCTTGTTGCTTGATATTCAGCCAGGCGACGAAGTTATCATGCCTTCATATACTTTTGTGTCTACCGCTAACGCGTTTGTATTGCGAGGCGGTGTGCCCGTATTCGTAGATATCCGTGCTGACACGCTCAACATTGACGAACGCTTGATTGAAGCTGCCATTACGCCCAGAACCCGTGCCATTGTTCCCGTCCATTACGCAGGGGTAGCCTGTGAAATGGGCGCAATTTTGGCGATCGCAAAAAAGCATGGGCTTAGTGTGGTCGAGGATGCTGCGCAGGGCATGATGGCAACCTATAAAGGGCGTGCTTTAGGCAGTATTGGTGATTTGGGTACCTACAGTTTTCATGAGACCAAGAACGTTATATCTGGGGAGGGGGGGGCATTACTAATTAATGATCAGCAGTTGGCCGCCAGGGCGGAGATTGTTCGAGAGAAAGGAACCGACCGTAGTCGATTTTTTCGGAGTGAGGTAGATAAATATACTTGGCAGGATTTGGGCTCCTCATTCCTGCCGGGCGAATTGATAGCCGCTTTTTTGTGGGCGCAACTTGAGGATGCGGCTTCAATTACTGCAGAGCGTCTGGTGAGTTGGGGGCGCTATCATGAACTGCTAAAGACATGCGAGTCATCTGGATTGTTGCGACGGCCCATAATTCCGGAAAACTGTGCACATAACGCCCATATGTATTACGTATTGCTTGCTCCTGGAATTGATCGCCGAGTGCTTCTCGATGAATTAAAGCGTAGCGATATCTTTGCAGTCTCACACTATGTGCCATTACATTCTTCTCCTGCTGGGCGGCGTTACGGTCGTACTCACGGTAATTTGTCGGTTACCAACGAGTTAAGCGAAAGATTGGTGCGTTTGCCACTTTGGATTGGAATTACACAGGATCAACAAGATCAGGTGGTTGGCGTGCTACGTGACCACCTTCGTGACCGCTGATTTAGGTTTATGCTAATAAAGGCTGCTTCGCTGATTAAAAGATGGGCACTCCCGCTTATCACAGTTATCGGTACGGGTTTGGTTGGGGCGGTATGTATCGCATTAATGACCTCGGGAAAAGTCTCATTCATCAATGCCGATGCAGTAGCAAGGTTTGCTATATTCATAGCTTTTCAGGTATTGGGTCTTACTCTTGTAAAGGCGGGACTTGATAGTTATGTGTTTGCTCAGGCCTCCACTCGATCAATTGATAAGCTGTACAATCTTCAGCAAGTGTTTAGAACAAATATCTTTCGCGTCTGGGTAGTCTTTTCTATTGGAGGTTATTTCGTTTTAGAGGGATGGCTGAGTGCTGTAGTTTGCTCATTTTCGGTACTCTGCGATGTTTATGCTGCTGTGCGTATTGCGGAATTTACTGCAAGAAGTCAGTTTCGCATTGTTGCCGTTGCTAATCTAACTAAATATCCACTTTATTTTTTATTATTATTTATTGCTGGGGCATTCTTGGCAATTGGCTACGATGATCTGCTGTATTTGTTCTTGTTTGTAAGTTTTTTTCGTTTTCTGCTCTTGTTTGCAATTAGTACGCGATTTTCCCTTCAACTGCTCCCTATCTATAGCTTTGGTCTTCTCGGTGCGCAGCAGGTCTTTAATTACTTGTTATTTAGGCTAGATCAGGTTAGCATTTCTTTCCTTTCCAGGTCGATGCCGGAGCTAGACGCCACAGGGCTAAGTAATTTTGTATTTTTAACCAAGTACCCTGAGTTAGTCTCATATTTCGCCGCAGCACTGGGGTCAATTGTGTTTCCCACCCTACTCATTCGCTGGGGTCATAACTATCGTGACTCTCGAAGAGAGCGTTGGTTTATAAATATCGGCCTAATTATTTTATCAGGGCTTGGTCTGTTAATTTATGTCGAGACGCTTCATGATGAACTTGATATTGGTTTTTCCTTTCTGCCATTAGTGCTTGCTGCATGCCTCAGTTTTGAAGTTAATTTTGCAACGTTTCGAATGTTGGCAGATAATTCGTTTAAGCGCTTGTTAACGGGCTTGGGGATGGGGGTCCTATTTGGTATAATTTTCGCTGCATATGCAGAAAATACTCAATCGATAAAAATAATTTACTGGATTGTTCCTGCGCAGATGATGATATTTCTGATGGTCTGTAATAGGATAGGGTATGTATGAATGGTGCAATATTTGCTCCTAGTTTTTATGGGTTGTGCACGTGGACGGTGGCTTATTTGTTTTACATATCAGATTTGCTTCCATGGGAGCCTGCGGCTTTGGAGGCGCATCTTATATTTATTTTGCAAATGTTTTTATTCCTTGCGGCAACTATGTTTTTTTCGAAGCATTTTGCTGTCGCAAAGCAGGCGAACAAGTCGCTATGGATGCTCACAACACCCTCTTCCCAGATTG
>Ga0213920_1001964_pt1 | contig 10437 bp, 19 predicted proteins | sample McNCre1117MG_FD_161054 | JGI IMG/M metagenome (GOLD analysis project Ga0213920, IMG submission 161054) | Freshwater microbial communities from McNutts Creek, Athens, Georgia, United States - 11-17 MG | ecosystem: Environmental > Aquatic > Freshwater > Creek | place: USA: Georgia | collected...
TGCAAGAAATTAGCAACATATATGGATGTGTTAATAATCGCTCTGTCGTTATCTTTGAGAATGTTATGTTTTTCTTAGATCGAAAAGGCGTAATAGAATACACCGGGGCTCAGATATCATTTAAAAGCACGGCAATTCAACCAATCTTTGATCGCATGAATTACAATGCAGCTTTAACGGAGGCTTGCGCTGCTCATGATAAACTTCGGAATCAAGTCCTCTTTGCTATCCCTATCGATGGCTCGTCAACTAACAACATCACACTCGTTTATGATTACGTTGCAAACGCCTGGACAAGCCATACCGGATACAATCCAAGTATTTTCGCCGAGATCCAAGGTTACAATTCAACTAAGCGACTATTTTGTGGAGATTACAGCGGACGAGTCAACTGGTTCTCCGCAAGCTTTCTATCTGACAACGGATCAGGAATCACACTAAGCTTTAAAATCCGATATCTTCACGACATGGGCGATAGCGTACAAAAGCAATTTAGACGCTTATTTCTGAATGCTGATCAATTGAGCGCAACTCTTTCAAATAAGATTAATTTTTATCAAGACTATGGGACGTCGATTGTTCTCGGTACTACGCTAAATTTGGGAGCATTCCAAGATCGAATCGATTACGGAATAAGCGCAAAATCTCTAGCGTTCGAGATGATTTCTCTAAATACAACTAACTCACCTTTAAAAATTCACGGGTTTACGATCGAATCACGACTTCAAAGGAAAGTGTAAAATGGGCGTCCTTAAATACCATCCCGATTTAAGTAATATTAAAACGCTTGAGGATCTTATTCGTTATTCATCGCAAGGATTTAATCAGTTGCACGATATTCTCGGCGGCTCTGTTGAATTTGATTCAAATATCTTAAGTCAAACCGTCTCCGTGAGATTTGCGCAAGCTAACGTACACCAAGCGGTGACTCATAGTCTAAATAAAAAAGGTTTACGCTACATTGTTGTCGATAAGCTTGCGGCGTGTGATATTTACCATGATGCGACTCGAGATAATATTTCGCAGATTTATTTAGCTTCGACGGTGGCGACAACAGTAACATTAATTTTCATTTAAGAGGTTTGTAATGCCTGGAATGGACCCTAAAACACGAAAACGACTAGAGGGAGCTCGTCAATCGGCGATAAGTGCGGCACAAGCACCAACACAAGCGCAAAATGATGTGAATAGCGTGATGGCTGGTCAACAGCGCCAGTACCAAGAGTTTCAAAATCGCTTACCACAGATGCAGCAAGAAATCTCCGAAGGTTTAATGAAACGCTCTATTCGTGATATTGCTTCAGGGCAAAGGGCTGCGACCGATCGAATGTCGGCCCGAGGTTTAGGATATGGCGGTCTTGCACAGGCACAACGAGAACAAGTCCAAGCTCAAGGCCAACAAAACCTAGCGAACAACATGGCACAAGCCAATCAAGGTCTATTAGGCCTTGGGAATCAAATCCAAAGTGGCGCAATTCAAACAGGATTAGGTTTACAGAATAATCTTCAGGATTATCAAAACTCGATTTATCAACAAGCTCTTGCGAGACAAACATCTCAGAATCAAGAAACAGGCGCGGTTCTTGGCGGACTTGGTACGATCGGCTTGATGACAATCAATCCAGCAGCGGGAGTGGCAGCCGCAGCCACTCAAAAGAGGTAACGAATGAGCTTATTGTCAGATGCAACCGGAATAGATATTAACTTAGGACTTGGCGGCAGCGCACCACCAAAACCAAAACAGGTAGAGCTTGATCCGACGACGCTCGCTTTGATGAACCAACAACGGCAACAAGCCCTAGGGTCTGCACAATCCTTTCAAGCGCCATTGAATCAAGATATTGAACAAAGAGTCGCTCAGCTCGGATCTATGAATACTATGGGCGGTGGCGAAGCACAAACTGGGACGACTCAAGGAATGAACGAGGCTTTAAGAAACGCCTATGCCGGAGAGACGCAAGACACTTTGAAAAAGATCAAGACCCAAAACGAATTCACGGCAGAACAACAACGAACTCAAGCTTTAAGACAGGCCTCAGCTTATGCGCTTCAAAGACAACGCACTGGGATCAATTATCAACAAATGCTGATGGATGCTCAAAACGCACAAGATGCTCAAAGAGCGCAATTCGTTTCAGCGATCAGTGGGCTTGCTAGCTATGGAATCGGTTCTTATGCCGCTGCCAAGGCGGGCCAAGTCGATCCGTCGGGTCTGGCAACATTAGGAATGTCACCGGCAAATCAGCTTGTTCTACCGGCATCGCACATGGTTAGACCACCACAACCGACGGATATGTTCGCATCACCACAAATGATCGGATAGGAGATAAAATGGATTACGGTTTAGGTACCAGCATCGTAAACGGATTGAAAGAAGGTCTGATCGGCTATCAAACGATGAGGCAAATCCGCAATCAAGAAGAACAGATGAAGCGCCAGCAACAAACTCAAGGCTTGCTTCAGGGTATTCAACAAAACGAACAAACCGGGCAAATGGAGTTTACTCCTGAGATCTTGCGCCAAAAACAACAAGAGGCATTGATTCGCTCTAGACAAGCTGAACAATATGATCCCTCCAGTGGAGTTTCAGAACGAGGATCTCAATTATTCCAAGGTCTACTAGGTCCGAAGGTTCAAGTTCCGCAAGGTATGTCGGCGGCTGAATTGAAAGAATATATGCCCGGCTTAATTGCGGGTATGAGGAATCAAGAAAATCCTTTAGAGCAAGAGTATAAAAGGGCGCAAATTAAAGCTTTAGGTCAAAAAAGTCAGGAAGAAAAAACATTACCTCAAAATGTTTACGCAGCGGCAACTTATTCGCAGCGGCTTGAAGATGCCAATAAACAAATAAACTCTATCGGCAAAAAATACGACCCAACATCTATTCGAGCAAGTATGGAACAATCTGGATGGTTTCCGGAACGATTTAAAAGCGAAGATGCAAAAATGCTTGAGCAAGCAAAGCGCAACTTTGTCAATGCTGTCTTAAGACGAGAGTCTGGATCTGCCATTTCGAGTTCAGAGTTTGAAAGCGCAGATAAACAATACTTTCCACAGCCAGGAGATACAAAGGGCGTCCTGGATCAAAAAGAACGAAATCGTGAAATAGCCATTGCAGGATTGAAAACAGAAGGATCAAAAGCTTTGCCAAAAATGTCGCAAGGTTTATTGCAAGTGTCTAAGGAAATGGCGCCTAAATTCGAACAAGATGTTTTAAATTACGCGCAAAAACATAATATTTCACCAGAGGCGGCTCAAAAAATAAAAGAAGCAAGGAGCTCAAGCTATGGCATGGGACGATGAAGCCCCGACGAAGGCTGAAATAAATTTATTAGTACCGAAGCAACCAAGGTGGGACGAAGAACCGCCGCCAGCCGAGGCATTGGATCAGCCGGGCACACTTGCTTCGGCTATTTCTGATCTTGCGACGTCAAACAAGAGAGGTCTCGAGCAATACGGTGGAGGCAAAGGTCTAGGGAGAACGCTTTTAAAAGGCGGTCTTGAGGCATTGCCAGGAATGGGATCTATTGCGGGTGGACTCATCGGTGGAACTGTCGGTGCGCCTTTGGGTCCAGGTGGCGCATTCGTCACGGGTGTTGAGGGAGCCGGAATCGGCGCAGCTCTTGGGGCTGGTGCAAAAACTCTTGGCGAAAAATATTTGCTCGACGAACAAATGCCCGCAGATGTCGGCGAAGAAATAGCCAAACAGGGCGCAGTCGGACTTTTGTCAGAACTTGGCGGTCAGACTATAGCAAAACCTCTTGGTTTTATTGGCGGTAAGATTGGCCAATACGTCAGTGACATCAAAGGTAAAGTTAAACCCAATGCTGCCGAGATCGAGGCGGCTGCCGAGCGATTAGGGTTTAAGGCTCCTCAATCTCTAACCACAGACTCGGAAACGATTCAGAAGCTAGAGCAATCTCTTGCACAAAGTCCTCGATTTACAGCCACGCCAGAACGTAAAATGTATGAAAATATGCGTAAGGGGCTTATCGGTGGTGGCGAAAAACTCGAAGGATTGAAATCGATCCAAACAGATGCTCAATTAGGGAATAAATTAAAAGAAGGTTTAATTAATGAAATTAAAGCTGCTCGCCAGCCAGTTTCCGATCTTTATGAGAATGTTAATCAAGATTTATATAGAATAAAGTTACAGCAACCAATTATTAACAAAAATATGGGTGTGTTAAAGCGCGATTCTGCTTTTGCAGGTCAATCGGGAACAAAATTTCTCGAAGAAATTAAATCAGAGATCAGTGACTTGAAAACAGTCGGTGATTTAAAGGAATACAGAACTAATCTATTAAAGCGTGGTGCGGCTGACGAATATGATCGTCTGCGTTTTAATAAAGTCTACGATCAGATAACAAATTTGAGAGATGAATCAATCCAAGCTTTGAAAGAAACAGATCCTTTCGTAAAGGCTAGTGGGAAGTCCGGCAAGGAAGTAATCGACGAGCTTCATGATAGACTTGTTTTAGCGGACAAAGAACACGCTAACAATATTGCGCAACTTGAAAAAATTAAAGCGATTTCTGGAAAATCATCTCCAGTTAAATCACAACAACAATTTATTCGCGACATTGAGAAAATTCCATCTGAGGAATTGATTCAAAAGGCGGCAAATGTCGATGTTGCTACGTTGAATGAGATTAAAACTAAATTCCCTGAATTGTTTAAAAATGCGCAGCAAGCAAAGTTGAATGATATCGTACAAGCTTCGATGGATAAGGGTGGATTGAACACTGTACGATTCATCAAAAATATCGATAAGCTTGAGCCCGAAGTTGCCGACGCAATTTTCTCAAAAGAACAAAAGGCCTTAATAAACGATCTGCGATTAATTAACAAAGAAATGCCTGCGAAATTAGGACCAAGCGGTACACCCGAAGGCCTCGATTTCAAGCGAATGTTAACAGGATATCCAGAAGATTTCGTGCAATCATTATTGTTAAATAAACCCGGATTATTGAAACAAACAGGTAGCGCGCTGCAATCTCCGTGGCTTTATAGAATCCCAAAAGGTCTAATACAAGTCGGCGGACAAATAGGAGTGGAAAACAAATGAAGCCAGAAGAAACAATCTATAGAATAGGGACGTGGATTCTAGGCTCTTTACTCGTTGGCTCTGTAACAATGGGTGTAAACACTCTTGAAAAACTTTCGAATTCCGTGAACGATTTGAACTATAAAATCGGGATTGTGATCGAAAGAACCGATATACAGCAAAAAAAAATTGAAGACCATGAAGATCGCTTAAGATCTGTGGAGAAAATTAAAAAACCATAGGAGGGTTTAAAATGGATTTTATAGCACAATTACAGGCCTTGTTGGCGTTAGTAGCTCAGATTCAATCTGAGAACGTCGATTTATCAGCAAAGATCGAAGAAGCAAAAAAAGCAGCTTACGATCAGGGTTTCGCTGATGGAGTGGCATCGGTTCCGGTTGTTCCAGATGACAAGATTTTCTCGCAAGCTGAAGCTGACGCTTTAGTTTTGGCAGCAGTCGAACCCCTTCAAAAAAAAATCGTCGAGTTGGAAGAAAAAGTTGGCGGAATGGATCAGCTTATTGCTGATAAAGTTGCTGAGCTTCAGTCTGCTTTTAAAGCTGATTTGTTGGCAAAACTCAAAGCAGTTGACGCCGCAGAAGACGAAGCTATCGCAAAACTTTTCGAATAATTCAGGAGGAAAAATGGATTTAAAAGTTATTGGAGAATTATTATTGTCGTGTGTTGATGTGCCGAAAGCAAAAAAAGTTTTGGCTCTACAAATTGTTGTCCCTATGGTTGAAGCATTCGTGAAAGATACCGCCAACCCTTACGACGATAAAGTTGTAGAATTCTTGAAAGACTGGATCGAAAAAAACGTTTAAAAAAAGGGGTCTTTTATGTCTTTCCTCATAGGTGTTGCCGCACAAATTTTAGAGTGGATTTTAATGCTTGGGGGAAAGGCATTATATGATTGGACTACTGAATTAGTACGAAAAAATAATGAGAAAAAACGAGAAAAAGAAAATCTGGATAATCTGCACGAAGCCGAGAAGAAGGGAGATAAAGATGCAATTCTTGAAAAAGAGCGCGATATTTTTAACGGCTAGCCTTCTCGTTGCTTGCGCTGATGGATTACCTATTTTCCCAGCCGACGAGGTTTACGTCGCTCGTCCCGATACTCTTCAATGTTCACGACATAAGATTATATCGAAGGATCCAGTGAAGATCGATAAAGGCGAGTGGATACCATGGGAACAATGCCCGCACGTTTTCGGTTTTAAAGATTCTGATATTGGTCCCGTAATGAACTGGATTAGAAATGCTCAAGCTGAAGCAAAAAAAAGGTGCAAATAAATGACGATGCCAAAATTAGAAAGACCAAATATGAATGAAAAAGGTGCCGGACTTCTTTGGCATCCTCTTGCGAAAATCCATAAACTTCGAATGAAGACCCACGGAAAATATGCCGGCGGCTATCCACGTGGGGCTATCGTACACTTTACGGCTGGCAATCGACCTGGATCTTTAGATTGGGGAATCGCTCAAGGCTATTGCTATCTAATGATTGATGGGCAAGGCACGATTCAGCAAGCACATCCCATTGATGAGTACGGCTGGCATGCTGGTGCAAGCGCCTACCCTGGACTCAAGGGCTCGGTAAGTGATGAGTTAGTCGGTATCGAGATCGCGTCTGCCGGGAAGCTTGAAAAGGTCGTGGTCGCTGGTCAGAATCGCTATAAAGCATGGTTTCACAAATCATCGGGTGAATATTTTTTCGATCAAGACGTCAGATTTTCTCAAGCAAGAGCGAATATTATTGAGGGATGGTATCATAAGTATACCGAAGCTCAAGAGGCGACTTTGATTTCTCTTTTAAAGTGGTTAAAGCATAACGATCCCACGGGGCAATTCTCATTTGATTTTGTACTTGGGCATGACGAAGTTGCATCCCCACACGGAAGAAAGCAAGACCCCGGGGCGAGTCTATCGATGACGATGCCTGAGCTTCGAAAGCTTTTAAAGGCTAGTCTTTAACTCTTCTGAGATGGCGCGATTAATGAAGAAGGCAATTTCGATTTGATCCCGCCATCCTCCGAAGTAACTTAAAAAACTACCTTCCCAATTAGGATGCCACTTGGCCCATAGCTTAAGGCATCCATAGACTTTTGCCATACAGACGATTTGATTTTGCTCTTGCCTCGGAGCAATTCGAGTAAAGTACCAGAGATCGATTAAGAACCACGGAAAAGCGATAAGCAAAAAAGGATATAAAAACCACAACCGAGCACAGATAATAAGATAACCAATGTGCGAAGGTGAAAGTGGATCTCGTCCAAAGAAGCCTTTATTTTCTCGTACTCGTGTTTTCGCATTTGCAAATTGCTCCATATAATTTTGACAGAAAAATCCTCGTTTTGCATGAGACCAAAAAACCCTTCGTGCTAATTGATAATTACCACTTTTCCATATTCCAGCTAATAAACAGATCGCCTGGTCACGCGTAAAGCAATTATTAGAATAATGACTGGGGTGCCTTGTCAATAAACCTGATTTATTAGGTACTTCAAATAGATGAACTATTTGTTGATCAATAGTAGATCCGAATAAAGACATTAGCCCAGTGGTACGAGATGAATCGCCGCCACTATTTGCATCAATTGGATGTTGTAATATTATTCCTAAATCGTCTCTGATTACCATTTACAAATGTCTCCTCACTTATTGCATCCTCAAATGTCCACCCATGTCTTAAGCGTCTCCACAACCTTTTATATGGAATATTCAATAGCTCTGCCCACTCTTTCGCACATAGAGTTCTCTTATCATGAGTGATAACTAAATTTGTTCGTTTATTGCGACATTGCTGACGTTGATCTGCCCATCTGCAATTAGATCTCGTGTATCCTTTCATGTTATTTATACGATCGATGGAATGGTCAGGAGATGGTCTTGGCCCCATATCATTATAAAAATTAAGAAATGACATTTTCCATTCTTGGCATATGGTTATTCCACGGCCACCATATTGATGAAAAGCATGATTAGTTTTATTCAAGCAGCGAGCTTTTATTGATTGCCATATATGATATTCAGAAAGGTGAGATTTTGCATGAGTTGTAAGTTTTTCTTTACCTTTCTTTTTCAAACAGCCACAAGATTTAGTTTTTCCGATTACAAAAGAAGATGTTTCTACTTTCGAAATGATGCCGCACTTACATAAACAATTCCAATAATGCTTACGCCTGTATTTGTGGCTATAAGATAAAACAGTAAGTAGACCAAATGATTTATTTGTGTGGTCAATAAATTTCTTACTTAAGTTACTTATTATCGTTCCATCACGCAAGATCATAAACGCGCTCCTTGATTTCAGCTAAGGAATAAATCTTTGTCTCTTTAATCGAAAAAAGCACTTGTTGATCAGACTCATTGTCGCAATATGCTCTCTTAATAGAGTTATCATTGAACAGAGAATCATCTATCCCAAGGAGTTTAGATAAAACATCGAGAAACGGTTTTACAAAGTTTGTGGCGTCATTTCTTCCTAGTTTTACTGATCCATTTTTGCAAATTATGCGCGGCTTATGAAAGACGAATGTAATATCGATTGAAAGCGGATCTTTGTGATCCTTAAATAAAAGCCGCAGGTCATGCAATAAAGCATTGTTTTTTAGTGACCAAATATAGACCTTTTTTTCGAATATTTTATAGGATTCGTTTTTAACAAACCTACCTCCCTTTCCGACAGGAGATAGGTATTCGTTCACGGATGGCGGCAGAGGGAATCGCTCAAACTTCATTCCCTATTTTAGGAATGAAATCTTTTTAGTTTCAACAAAATCAATCTGATATCCTTTAATAATTGACAAGATGCTGAATTGCTCGTGATCATTTGCGTAAACAGCGAGTTGCTTATTAAGGTCATTTTCATTGTCACATACTAAAATCGATTCAAATGCATTTTCTGTATTTAAAATAGTCACGTAAAGCTTGGCCCTTTGGCGTTGCCCTTTAGTTGCATTTTCTTCCATATTTACTCCTTTTATAAAAGCCTCCCCGACGTTGAGGCCACGGGACCCCTAGGCGTAATTGCTTCGGGCGTCGGGGAGGGTAAAGTTAATTAAACTCTAGGGGGCCAAGACCAATGCCCCGGAGTTAGCGTTTCCGCGTATGGTGTTGCATTGAAATAAAGTCCATTTGGATTCATTACGAAAAGCTGACACTCCATAGTTTCTTCATTCAGAACTTTGGTAATGATTGCCGCACTCGGTTCAGCTTTATGTTCTCCTCCCGGTGTTCCGTACTTCATATAATGAACCACACGTCCAATTGATGGTTTTTGCATTTTACTCTCCTTCGTTAAACTATATTTATTTACTAATCTCTTCGATTTTTCTCAAAGCCTGCTGCGCTTTAATATGCTGAATATCTCCAAGGGCAAATCCATCAAGATTTATATCAAACTCTAAAAGAACGTTCCAATGGTCTTCTTCGGCGTAGATTTCCAAAGTATTAATGGCCTCATCAAGCTGCGCCTTGAGCTTTGATTCGCGCTCTTTCATTACTTCATAACAATAATCAAAACCTTTATAAAAGACAGAATCGAAACTAGAAATAACCCCGTTTGTTGTTCTCCAAATTTCGTCGCCTTTTTTCTTTCTCAGAACCAATAACTCTTCCGGCATCTTATTCTCAGTCATTTTATATCTCTCCCTCTAAGCATATAACCGATCATGAAACATTTTCGCGCCATTGGAGTCTTATAAAAATTATGAGCATTTTCACGGTTTTCCTTTTCTAGAAATGCTTTGTAGGCAAATGAAGCCGCAGTTACTTCAAGACCTGCAAAGCCCCAGCTTTCGAAAAATTGTTTTTCTTTTTCTTTTTGCTCTTTAAACCTTTTTTCCACTTCTATCTGAAGATCATGAGGCATCTTATTCGCAGCCATTCGCACCGCCTTTCAATCGCTCGAATTGGTCCGTTAATGGCACAATATTTTCTTCGCACTCTTGTTTTGACCCATTAATTAGTTCAATAATCGTCTGAGTATAATTCCCGTTAACCGAGATGAATCTGACTATCTTGTCGACAGGAATAGCCACTGGTTTTCTACTCGTCACATCTGTTACCCATAAAATCATTTCCCACCCTCACATTCTTTCAGCGCATGCAGTATGAGCAGCTCAGTCGTCTCCATTCCGCAGTCACAGGCCTCATCATCATAGGCGGCGTTTGGACAATCCTCATAATGGCCTAGCCCATGCTTTTGAACTGCTTTCAAAGCCTCCCTCATCTTCGCATTCTCTGCTTCGAGTTTCGAGATGCGCTTGAGAGCGTTTGTGTAAAAATGTTTATCGATCAATTTACGAGTTCCGTAGCTCCAGGAAATCAATCCATCAGTAATATTAAACACTTCAAGTTCCTCACTCGGCTTAGTCGTTGTCATT
>Ga0213920_1001965_pt1 | contig 10435 bp, 5 predicted proteins | sample McNCre1117MG_FD_161054 | JGI IMG/M metagenome (GOLD analysis project Ga0213920, IMG submission 161054) | Freshwater microbial communities from McNutts Creek, Athens, Georgia, United States - 11-17 MG | ecosystem: Environmental > Aquatic > Freshwater > Creek | place: USA: Georgia | collected...
GAAGTTTCCGGTCTTGCCGGCACCACAACACCTCGTTCTATCACGCACGAGGTGGCGGGTAACCAGGTATCGGCAAACCCAGCCGGTTCCGACCTCTGGTATTCCGAGTACAACCTGCTCGGTAGGGTTTCTGCCACGGTCGACCCAGCAAATGACACCGCGCTGCTCATTGCCAACAATGGCTTCGATGCCGCCGCCAGCAAGATCACCCTCACCTGGGGCATCGTTTTCAACGATGGCCCGAGCCGCAACTTGCTAATCGGTGGCGGAATCATCCTTTTCATTGCTGTGATTATGAACTTCTGGGCCTGGTACTCGATGCGTCGCGATCGCGGCCCGCGCCGCCGCACGCCGCGTGCTCCGCAGGGCCCGCGCACTCGCAGGCGCCGCAGTCCAAACTCGGCCGCCCCCAGCCGTGGTCGTCGTTCGGCCCGCGGCTTTGTGGCCACCACCGGCGGTATCCTGGTTTTGGCCAGCCTCACCGGTTGCTCTCAGCCGGCGGCAACCTCAAGCCCAACGGCCACCGCTGCCACCAAATCGGTGGTTCAAGAACCGGCAGTGGTAAACCAGGCTCAGCTCGTGAACATCGTTGGCCGCATTTCGGCTGTTGTGGCGCTTGCCGATGCAGCGAAGGATCCGAAACTCATGAGCGGGCGCGTAATTGGCCCGGCCCTAGACTCCCGCGGCGCCTACTACACGCTCGAGAAGACCTCCAAGAAGATTCCGGCAATCGCTCCGGTGGCCTCCAACAAGATTCGCCTCGCACTGCCAGCCCAAAACGCCAGCTGGCCGCGAACCGTGATGGTGGTTACCTCGAGCGGCAAGAGCACCGATTTGCCACAGATGCTGGTTCTGCAGCAGGACAGCCCGCGTACCCAGTACCAGCTCTGGTACAACATCGATATGCTGCCTGGAGTGAAGTTCCCGGTTGTGAACGACGCCCAGACCGGTGCCGTACAGGTTGCGGCTGCGTCGCAGTTCTTGAAGCTTGCACCAAACGCGCTGCCGGTTGCCTTCGGCGACCTAATCGACAACGGTCCGGCATCGCTGAGTGCATCGCTGTTTGATGTCTCGAAGGATGAGTTCTACCAGCAGATCCACGACTCGCAGATGGCACAAAAGGCTAACCTCAAGAACGCAACTGTGGCAGTGACTCACTCGCTCGGCAACCCAAACGTTCTGGCCCTAAGCACCGTCAACTCCGGCGCGCTAGTTGCGGTTTCGCTCACCGATCAATACGTGATCAAGCCGAAGGACCGCACGCACGCGGTGGCGGTAGCGGGCAACGAGAAGCTAATGCTGGGCTCTGCCGGAAGCGCAACAGGTATTCGTTCCACCTACGGCAGCATGCTGCTGTTCTACGTGCCCGCGGTGGCCTCCAAAGACAAAATCATCACCCTTGGTGCAACCCAAACTCTAATCAGCGTGAGAGGCCTCTAGTGGCACAGATTCCCGGCTCCCTGGCGGGCGCATACGATTTCTCGTCGCTCGGTAAGTCATCGGCTGCAGCCCCAACTCCGGCCACAGCCGCTGCCACCGCAGGCCAAGCCGCAGGCGAGCCTAACGATCTAACTGTGGCTTCGCTTGTCATCGATGTAACGCCTGCGGGCCTAGCCAGCTTTGTGAAGCTCAGCGAACGCGTTCCAATTTTGGTTGAGTTCCACACCCTGCGCTCCGAGAGCGCCACCGAACTTAGCCGTAAGATTGCCGCCGAGGTTACCAAGCGCGGGGGAGACCTGCTCCTGCTTCGCATCGATGGCAACCACCCGCAGGCCAGCCAGCTGCTTTCGGCATTCCAGGTTCAGGGCTTGCCCGCTGTTTGCGCACTACTCATGGGCCAGCCACTTGCGCTGTTTAGCGGCAACCAGGAAGAGCAGGTGCTCAAGCAGGTTGTAGACCGCTTCCTCATCTTGGCCAAGGAAAACGGAATTGTTAGCCGTGCCGTGGTTGATGCCGAGGCCGAGGGTCCAAAGGAACCGGAACTTCCGCCGCGCCACAAGGCCGCCTATGCCGCGATAGAGGCCGGCGATTACGCAACTGCAGTTACCGAGTTTGAGGCCGCCCTTGCCGAGGCTCCGGCCGATGCCGTTGCCGCAAAGGGTCTGGCGCAGGCCAAACTGCTGGTTCGCACCGATGGCCTCGAACTGGACAAGGTGCTGGAGAAGCCGGCGGAGAACATCGCAGATGTGCTTCTAAAAGCCGATGTCCTGGCAGCTATCGGCCACCTGGACAAATCCTTCGGTGCCATTTTGGACACCTTCGCCGTTGCCACCAAGGAAGACCGCGAAGTCCTGCGCGCGCACCTGCTTGAGCTATTCAAGGTTGCCGGCAGTGCCAACACCGATGTAGCCGCGGCGCGTGCGCGCCTGGCAAACCTGCTCTACTGAGCCGGCTTGAAGAACACCGCTGCCAGCGGTGGAACAGTGATCTCGGCGCTAAACGGCTGTCCCTGCACACCGGCATCGCCAACCACAACCGAACCCAGGTTTCCAACACCCGAACCACCGAATTCTTCGGCATCGGTGTTTAGAACTTCCTGCCAGCGGCCATCGCGGGGGAAACCGAGGCGGAAGTTGCCGTGCGGCTGACCCGAGAAGTTGACCACTGCAACCAGCGGGTTGCCAGCATCGTCGTAGCGCACAAAGCTCACAGTGTTTTGGTCGGAGTTGCCGCCATCAATCCACTGGAAGCCACCGCGATCGTGGTCGCGCTGCCACAGGGCCGGTGTTTCGAGGTAAACCCGGTTTAGGGCTGTAACCAGAGCCTGAACCTTCTGGTGGGCCGGTTGTTCCAGAATCCACCAGTCCAAACCGCGCTCCGATGACCACTCGCTGAGCTGACCAAATTCGCTACCCATGAAAAGCAGTTGCTTGCCAGGGTGAGCCCACATGTAGGCCAAGAACGAGCGAAGGTTGGCCAGCTGCTGCCAGCGGTCGCCCGGCATCTTGGCAATCAGCGAACCCTTGCCGTGCACAACTTCATCGTGGCTGATTGGCAGCACAAACTTCTCGTCGTAGGCGTAGAGCATGCTGAAGGTGAGCTCGCCGTGGTGGTAGCGGCGGTACATCGGGTCGCGCTCGATGTACTGCAGGGTGTCGTGCATCCAGCCCATGTTCCACTTGAAGCCGTAGCCGAGGCCACCGCCGTCGGTTGGCGCGCTAACGCCACCCCACGAGGTGCTCTCCTCGGCGATCATCATGATGCCGGGGTTGCGGCGGTAAACCGTTGCATTGGTTTCCTGCATGAAGCGAATCGCCTCGAGATTCTCGCGGCCACCGTGCTCGTTCGGCACCCACTCTCCGGCCTTGCGGGAGTAATCGAGATACAGCATCGATGCCACGGCATCTACGCGCAGGCCATCGATGTGGAATTCTTCGATCCAGTAGCTGGCGTTGGCAACCAGGAAGTTGCGCACCTCGTGGCGGCCAAAGTTGAAGATGAAGGTGCCCCAGTCTGGGTGCTCGCCCTGGCGCGGGTCGTCGTGCTCATAGAGCGGCACGCCGTCGAAGCGGCCGAGTGCCCACTCATCCTTGGGGAAGTGCGCAGGCACCCAGTCGAGAATCACGCCGATGCCTGCCTCGTGGAGTTTGTCCACCAGGTAGCGGAAGTCATCTGGGGAGCCGAGGCGGCTGGTTGGTGCGTAGTAGCCGGTGACCTGGTAACCCCACGATGGCGCGTAGGGGTGCTCGGCGATTGGCATGAACTCAACGTGAGTGAAGCCGAGGCCGGTGACGTATGGAATCAGTTCCTCGGCCAGCTGGCGGTAGGTGAGGCCCGGGCGCCACGAACCGGCGTGCACCTCGTAGATGCTCATCGGTGTCTTAAGGGCGTCGCGCTTGGCGCGCTCGGTAATCCAGGCGGCATCGTTCCAGGTGTATGCACTCTCGGTAACAATCGATGCAGTTGCTGGTGGGATCTCGGTGGCGCGCGCCAGTGGGTCGATCTTGGTGATCCAGTGGCCATCCTTGGTGAGGATCTCGTACTTGTACTTGGCGCCAACGCCAACACCTGGTGCGAAGAGCTCCCAGACGCCACTGGAACCCAGAACGCGCATGGAGTGACCGATGCCGTTCCAGTGGTTGAAATCGCCAACCACGCGAACGGCCTGCGCGTTTGGAGCCCAAACCGAGAACGAGGTGCCGAGGCTAACGCCCATCTTGGTTGTGATGCCGCGAACGTGCGAACCGAGCGCCTTCCAGAGTTCCTCGTGGCGGCCCTCGGTGATGAGGTGGAGGTCTAGGTCGCCGAGAGTTGGCACGTGGTGATAGGGGTCATCTGCTTCCCAAACCACATCGCCCTCGTAGGCTGCGCGCACGCGGTAGTCGGGCAGGTGGCTGCCGGCCAGAACACCCTGCCAAACGCCGTTCTCAAGGTGCTCAAGAGGCAGTTCGCTGCCGTCTTCCAGCACGGCAGTTACGCGCAACGCGAGTGGGCGCAGGGCACGGATGACAACTCCACCCTCAACGTGGTGCGCACCCAAAACGCTGTGTGGGTCGTGGTGCGAGCCAACGCTAACCCGCCACAGCGAGTGGCCATCCACCGCCGCAACAACGATCTGCTGGTTTGGGTTGGTGTCTTTTGCCATGGTTTCGCCCCTGTCTGAAGCCCTAAGTAGGAGTTGGTATTAAGTTTTAGGCGTGCTCAACCAGCAGCACGTGCGCCGGTTCAACAAACGAATCGAGGCGCACGTAGTTGTGCTCGCCCCACAGGTAGTTTGCGCCGGTGATGAGGTCGGTCACCTTGAACTGATCGGCGCCGGCCAGCCCCAGCGACGCCAGGTTCAGGTGCACAGTGGTCTCGCGCACCGCGTGTGGGTCGGTGTTAGCAACCACGATGATGGTGTTGGCCTTGCCGGTTCCGGAATGCTCGGCCGAAACATGCTTCGAGAAGCAGATGATGGCGGAGTCATCGGAGGTTTGAATTTGCAGGTTGCGCAGTTGGTGCAGCGCCGGGTTGGCGTGGCGAATCTGGTTTAGCTTGCCAATAAACCCACCGATGGAACGCCCCTGTGCCTCTGCCGCCTCCCAATCGCGCGGCTTGTACTGGAACTTCTCGCTGTCGATGTGCTCCTCGGCACCAGGGCGAGCAACGCCCTCGATGAGTTCGTAGCCGGCATACATGCCCCAGTTTGGCGTTGCCATGGATGCCAAAACTGCGCGCACCTTGTGGCCGGCCCGGCCGCCAAACTGCAGGTACTCGGTGAGAATATCTGGCGTGGAAACCCAGAAGTTTGGGCGGAAGAACGCAGCGGACTCGTGAGCCACCTCGTTGAGGTAGGCCTCCAGTTCCCACTTTGAGTTGCGCCAGGTGAAGTAGGTGTACGACTGCTGGAATCCGGCCTTGCCAAGGCTGTGCATCATGGCTGGGCGTGTGAATGCCTCGGCCAGGAAGATCACCTCGGGGTGCTTGGCGTTTACTTCACCGATGAGCCACTGCCAGAAGTTGACCGGCTTGGTGTGCGGGTTATCAACTCGGAACACCTTCACGCCCTTGGAGATCCAAAGCTCCATTACGCGCAAAACCTCGTTGTAGATGCCCTCTGGGTCGTTGTCGAAGTTGATCGGGTAAATGTCCTGGTATTTCTTCGGCGGGTTTTCGGCGTAGGCAATAGTGCCGTCGGCGCGGGTGGTGAACCACTCCGGGTGGCTCTTTACCCACGGATGATCCGGTGAAGCCTGCAGCGCGATGTCTAGTGCTACCTCAAGGCCCAGGCGGTTGGCTTCGGCAACGAATGCCTCGAAGTCGGCCATGGTTCCGAGGTCCGGGTGGATGGCATCGTGACCGCCTGTGGTGTTGCCGATGGCCCAGGGCGAACCTGGGTCCTGCGGGCCAGCAACGAGTGTGTTGTTTGGGCCCTTGCGGTGAGCCGTGCCAACGGGGTGAATCGGTGGCATGTAAAGGATGTCGAAGCCCATTTCCTTCACTGCGGGCAGGCGCTTTGCGGCGGTCTTGAAGGTTCCGCTGGTCCAGACACCGGTTGTGGCGTCAAACTTGGCGCCTTCGGAGCGAGGGAAGAACTCGTACCAGGCGCCGAATCCGGCCAGCTTGCGTTCGGTGTTAATCCGGTACTCGCGGCTGTTGGTTTCCAGCGCACGGATTGGCTCGGCTGCGAGGCTCGCGAGCAGTTCCGGGGTCTCGGCAGCGGCCAGGCGGGCCAGGGCATCGGTGGCTAAGTTGGCAAGGGCGGCAGCTACATCGCTGAGGATTGCCTTGCTTGCCTTGGAGCGTTTTGGCTCCGCGATTGCCGACTCAAACAGACGCACACCTTCAAGCAGCATGAGCTCTACATCGCTGCCGGCCTTGATCTTGATCTCGGCGTTGTGGTGCCAGGTTAGGTAGCGGTCTTCAAACGCACGGATGTGGAAGGTGTGGAGGCCAACGCCGTTTAGCTGCGCGGTTGCGTGCCATAGGTCGGTTCCAGGTGCACCGCCGGCCATGCGGTGAACTTCCACTGCTCCGGCAGGGGAGGTGAGCACCAGCTCGGCCGAAACGTTGTCGTGACCCTCGCGGAACACGCGAGCGGAGAACGGAAGAATTTCGCCGTCGAAGGCCTTGGCGGCAAACTCGCCACCGTCAACCACCGGGTTGACATCGAAGATTGGAATTCGCCCCACGCTAGTGACGAACCGGACCTTGGCAGTGCTGTCTTTGCTCACAGTTTGTAATTTACTGAACGGTTGGGCGCTGGTGTTGGGCAAACCAAACATCGAAACCAGTTCGTTAACCAAACGCTATTTAGTGATTGCTCGAAGCAACAACATCGATGCGCCGGAGACCGTGATTGGGGTGGCAACATCGGCAAGTGCAAGTTTGGTTGGCGGCAGCTCGTGCGCGCTGTTCCACAGCACCTCAAACTCGGTGAACTCGGTGTCCTGAGGAAGCTGCAGCTTAATCTCGCGCTCCGCACCGTGGGCAATGAGCAGCACGCGGTTGATGGTGCCGTCTTCGCCCATAAATTCGGTGAGGCGCTGCAGGGTGCGGGTTTCCTGGTTGTTCCAGTCCTCGTTGGTCATGATCTGGCCCTGTTGGTTGTACCAGCGGATGCGGTCTAGACCAACATCCAGGCGCTCCCAAGAGCCAAAGTTGGTTGGGCGTAGCGCAGGGTTTTCCTGGCGCAGCTTGGTGAGGTATGAGAACGACGACTGCATGTCGCGCTGCTGGCGCGTGAGATCCCAATTGAGCCACGAGAGGGCGCTGTCCTGGCAGTAGGCGTTGTTGTTTCCCAGCTGGCTCTTGCCGCGTTCGTCGCCGGCGGTGACCATCGGGATACCGGCGGAGAACAGCAGTGTAGCCAGCATATTCCGCGATGCCTTGCGGCGCATGGCACGAACCTCGGGGTCTTGGGTTTCGCCCTCAACGCCAAAGTTGAACGAGTAGTTGTTGTTGGTTCCGTCTCGGTTGCTCTCGCCGTTTTGGGCGTTGTGCTTAACGTTGTACGAGACGAGGTCCCGTAGGCAGAAGCCATCGTGGGCTGTGATGAAGTTCACTGTGCCGAGCGGGCCGTTTGGGCCACCCACGATATCCTGGGAGCCGCTAAGGCGCGTGGCAAGGTCGGCAACGCCGTTCCAGTGGTTGCCGGAGTTGCGAGCGTTGGCGAGGTCGGTTAGCCAGAAGCGGCGGATACTGTCGCGGAAGCGGTCGTTCCACTCGCTGAAGCGATCCGGGAAGTTGCCGGTCTGCCAGCCGCCGAGGCCAACATCCCAGGGTTCCATGATCAGCTTTGCGCTGGAAACAATGGGGTCTGCCTGCATCTGATGCAGCAGCGGATGGTTTGGGTCGAAGGTGTTGCTGGCATCGCGGGCAATTGTGGTTGCGAGATCGAAGCGGTAGCCATCGATCTGCATCACCTCGGTCCAGTAGCGCAGCGAATCCATGGTGAGCGCAACCACGTGCGGGTTTGAGAAGTCGAGAGAGTTGCCGCAACCGGTGGTGTCCTGGTACCAGCCGCGATCATCCATGCGGTAATAGCTGGAGTTGTCCAGCCCACGGTAGGAGTAGGTGAGGCCGCCGCCGCCACCCTCGGCTGTGTGGTTGTAAACCACGTCGAGGATTACCTCGATGCCCGCGCGGTGGAGTTCGCGGATTGCGGTCTTGAGTTCGGCAACGATGTGAGCCGGGCCCTTCTCGCGTGCCGAAGCCGAGGCGTAGCGAGGTTGCGGGGTGAAGAAGTTGATGGTGTTGTATCCCCAGTAATTGATGAGGCCCATGTTCATCAGGCGCGGCTCGGAGATAAACATGTGAATCGGCAGTAGCTCAACGCTGGTGACACCGATTTCCAGCAGGTGCGCGATTGTGCTCGGGTGGCCGAGGGCGGCGTAGGTGCCACGGATATCGTCCGGCAGCGCCGAGTTGCCGCGGGTTAGGCCGCGCAGGTGAGCCTCATAGATGATGGTGCGATCCAGTGGAACCTCTGGCTTGGTTACGCCCTGCCAGTCGAAATCATCCTGGGTTGCCACGCAGTAGTACTCGCGGGCGCTTAGGCGCTCCACCGCACGTGCATAAGGATCGATGAGGTTTAGGGTTTCGTTAAAAGCGTGGCGCGGGCCGGTTGGGCCGCTGGCGCGAAGCGCGTAGCGAATGCCCGGAACGATCTTGTCTGAAACGCCCTGCCAGATGTCGTCTTCGAGACGAGCCAGTTCGATGGTTTCAACCACGATGCGGGGGTTGGCGCGATCGAGAATGCAGAGCGAAACCGCGGTGGCGTTTGCCGAGTAGACACGGATGGTGCCCTCGCCGCCGGCAAAGGTAACGCCCATGCGCTGCGGGTTGACTCGCGATTCGATTCCTGAACTAAACATTAAGAAGAAATATTACTTTGAAAACGGTTACAGATTCAGGTGGTTTGTGGCGGTGTTCACCTCGTAAATGTAACGATTTGCAACTGGCATAGGGTTATTACATGGCCGTCTATTTGGATCACGCTGCAACCACTTCGGTTCGCCCCGAGGTTGCTGCATTCCTGGGGGAAAGCTATGGCGGCAGCGGCAATGCGTCATCGGTGCACCAGTTTGGGCAGCGTGCCAAACTCCAGCTGGACTCGGCGCGCGAGCGCATCGCTGCTGCAATCGGTTGTCACGGCAGCGAGGTTATTTTCACCTCGGGTGGCACGGAGGCCAATAATCTAGCGGTTTTTGGGCTATTTGAAGCCCGAAACAGGGGTGCGGATCGGCCGATTATTCTCACGCTGCCAACCGAACATCACGCTGTTTTGGAGGCCGTGGATGCCCTCGAGGCACGCTCTGGTGCAGAAGTTGTGGTTGTGCCGGTTGGCCCCGAAGGTAGCCCCAACTTGGAGTGGTTGGCCCAATTTTTAGACCTAAACGGTGATCGCGTAGCCCTGCTTTGTGCAATGTTGGCCAATAACGAGACCGGTGTTTTGGTTGATGTTGCCGCCATTGCCGAAATCTGTAAGCGCTTACAAATTCCGGTCCACACCGATGCCGTTGCGGCGGTTGGCCATACCACCGTGAACTTTGCCCAGCTAGGCGTTGCAACCCTGGCCTTCACCGGCCACAAGCTGGGTGCGCCGGTTGGAATTGGTGCGCTGATTGTTGCTCGCGCAGCCAAGGTTTCGCCACAGCTGCGAGGCGGAAACCAGGAACGTGGCATTCGCCCAGGCACTCAGGACGTGCTCGGGGCATCCGCGCTGGCACTCGCCACAGAAATTGCAGTTTCCGATCTCGGTGCAAACCGAGCCAACTGGGAGGCACTACGCGCTCAGCTCATCGGTGGGGTTATGAATGCCGTGCCGGATGCGATTTTGGTTGGGGCCACGGCCGAAAGCCCCGAAACCGCCAGACTTTCCAACATTGTGGACTTCGTATTCCCAGGTTGCGCAGGCGACAGCATTCTGTTCCTGCTCGATTCCTCCGGCGTGGCAATATCCAATGGCTCGGCCTGCTCGGCCGGCGTCACCAGTTCTTCTCATGTGCTCACGGCCATGGGCTACAGCGAGCAAGACGCCTCGGCCTGCGTGCGCGTGTCGTTCGGCGCTGACACAATCGAGGCCGACATCGATGCATTCCTGTTGGCCCTGCCGGAGGCGCATCGCAGGGCAAAACTGGCGGGTTTCACAACGCCCTAGTCAGCCTTAAACTTGAACCCGTGAAGGTTCTTGCAGCGATGTCCGGTGGTGTTGATTCGGCCGTTGCCGCCGCCCGCGCCGTTGAGGCGGGACACGAGGTGGTTGGTGTGCATCTGGCACTCAGCCGCAATGCCGGAACACTACGTACCGGGTCACGCGGTTGCTGCACAATCGAAGATTCCATGGATGCCCAGCGGGCCGCAGGTGTACTCGGAATTCCGTTCTATGTATGGGATTTCTCGGACCGCTTCAAGGCCGAGGTTGTGGACGAGTTTGTCGCGGAATACGCCGCTGGACGCACCCCAAACCCGTGCATGCGCTGCAACGAGAAGATTAAGTTTGCCGCCCTGC
>Ga0213920_1001970_pt1 | contig 10425 bp, 10 predicted proteins | sample McNCre1117MG_FD_161054 | JGI IMG/M metagenome (GOLD analysis project Ga0213920, IMG submission 161054) | Freshwater microbial communities from McNutts Creek, Athens, Georgia, United States - 11-17 MG | ecosystem: Environmental > Aquatic > Freshwater > Creek | place: USA: Georgia | collected...
AGCCAAATTGATGTTTGTAGTAAAACGGATGCATTTGTATCCATTCACTAAACAAACGTTGTATTCTATAGGAATTACTTTTGTACTCTTTTTATTATTTTATTTTTGGAAATTCCCATTTCATCCGATTATAGGTATTGGATTGAAGTCGATTTTAGTAACCGTTCTTTATGTGTATTTGAACTATAAATTGGTTATTTCTATCGAAATTAATCGTTTTTTAGATACTATTTTTACGAAACTAAAATTAAAATCGTAATTTTAATATACCTTAAAACTACTTTTTCTTCGACTTATAAATATCACTAAAAGTGGGTATTGTACATGCTATGTAATGGAATTATTTTTGTTATTAGTTTATGAAACATAATCCCAATTCCAATGAATAACAATCCCATTAGTTCTGAAAAAAGTTTACAAGACTATTACAATAGAGTTAGTACTAAAATACGTGCAGGCTTTACTGTAAAGGAAAAAAATGATAAATTACCCTTTGCTATTTTGTCAAGAGAAGCCAGAGCTATCAATCACACATTTAATTTTGTGTTGTTTTGTTTGACTTTCGGGTTATGGTCTATTGTATGGTTGTATTTGACTTTTGTCTACGGTAAAGAAAAAAGAATTCTTATTGCAATAGATGAAGACGGTAAAACTTTCGAGGAACGATGTTATTAATTATCCGATTTATAGTTTTTCTTTTAAATAAGTAGCTGTAATAGACTCTTTCATTTTTACTAATGATTCAGGAGTTCCCGCACCCAATAATTTTCCGCCATTTTCTCCTCCTTCTGGCCCCAAATCGATAATCCAATCGGCACATTTAATAAGGTCAAGATTGTGTTCAATGACAATAATAGAATGTCCTTTTTCGATTAATGCATCAAAAGAGGCCAATAACTTTTTGATGTCGTGAAAATGCAATCCCGTAGTTGGTTCGTCAAAAACAAAAAGCGCTTTGTCTTTGGTAGCTCCTTTTACTAAGAAAGAGGCCAATTTAATACGTTGTGCTTCTCCACCGGAAAGAGTAGATGATGATTGTCCTAATTGAACATAACCCAATCCAACATCTTGTAGCGGTTGTAACTTCTGATTGATTTTAGTTTGTTTGTGTGTAGCAAAAAAGTCAATCGCATCATCAATAGTCATCGTTAAAATATCATTGATATTTTTGCCTTCAAAGGTTACTTCTAACACTTCTTTTTTGAAACGTTTTCCATTACACGCTTCGCAATGCAATTGCACATCAGCCATGAAAACCATTTCCACGTTGATTGTACCTTCTCCCTTACAGCTGTCACAACGACCACCATCCACATTGAAAGAAAAATGTTTAGCTTGATACCCTCTAATTTTAGATAGTTTCTCTTTGGCATACAAATCCCGAATATCGTCATACGCCTTGATGTAGGTTACTGGATTCGAACGTGAACTTCTTCCAATAGGATTTTGATCTACATATTCTATATGTTTGATGTGCGAAAATGAGCCTGTCATTTCGGTAAATTGACCGGCTTTTTCACCTGCATTATCTAATTTTTTCTGTAAAGCAGGGAATAGAATCTTCTTTACTAAAGTACTCTTTCCACTTCCAGAAACGCCTGTGATTACTGTTAAAACGTCTAAAGGAAAAGTAACATCTATATTTTGTAAATTGTTTTCACGTGCGCCTTTGATTTCGATATGATTTTTGAAAGGTCTTCGCTTTTTCGGAACCGAAATTTCTAAATTGCCATTCAAATATTGAGAAGTTAGTGAATCCGATTTTAAGATTTCGTCATACGTCCCTTGGGCCACTAAATTTCCTCCATGTGTTCCTGCTTCTGGTCCAATATCAATAATCATATCTGAAGCTTTCATAATGTCTTCATCGTGTTCTACCACAATTACGGTATTGCCCAAGTCTCGTAAAGACAACAATACTTTGATTAATCGTTCAGTATCTTTAGGGTGTAAACCAATACTGGGTTCGTCCAAAATATACATGGAACCCACCAAGCTACTTCCCAGCGAAGTGGCCAAGTTAATACGTTGCGACTCACCGCCAGAAAGGGTAGCTGAATTTCGATTGAGTGTGAGGTAATCTAACCCAACTTCAGTTAGAAAGGACAAACGATTGTTGATTTCAATTAACAGTCGTTTAGCAATTTGTTTTTCGTATTCGTTAAGGTCAATATTTTCGAAAAATGTTACCAAATGACGAATCGGTAAATCTACCAAATCCGAAACGGTTTTGCCATTTATTTTTACATAAGAAGCTTCTACACGCAAGCGTTTGCCTTTACAAGTGTTGCATTTGGTTTTGCCTCGGTAACGAGACAACATCACACGATTTTGAATCTTATAATTTTTTTCTTCTAATTCTTTGAAGAAATCATTTAGTCCTTGAAAATATTGGTTTCCTGTCCAAAGCAATTCTTTTTGAGCATCTGTCAGTTCAAAATAGGGTTTGTGAATTGGGAAATCAAACTTGTAGGCATTTTTGACTAATTCATCTCTGAACCAACTCATACTTTCGCCACGCCAAGGAAAAATAGCATTTTCAAAAATAGACAAACTCGTGTTTGGCACTACCAATTCAGCGTCAATTCCAATGATGTTGCCGTAGCCTTCGCAGACAGGACATGCTCCATAAGGATTGTTAAAACTGAACAAATGAACATTAGGTTCTAAAAATGTAATTCCGTCTAACTCAAAATTATTGGAATATGAAAAACGTTTTTCGGCATTTAATTCTTGCAAATAACAAATTCCTTTTCCCTCAAAAAAAGCGGTTTGAACGGCATCGGCTAATCGGTTGTAAAATTCTTCTTCCTCCTTAACAACGATTCGGTCAATAATTAAAAAGATTTCTTTTTTGCTTAAGCTTTTTGGCAACTCATCCAAACGAACCATTTCGCCATCGACTAAAATTCGAGCAAAACCTTGTTGCAACAAGACGTTCAATTTATCTTCTAGTTGGCGTCCTTTTTCCAAATGAATAGGAGCGAGGAGGAGCCATTTACTATCAATAGGAAGTTGTTTTACATCTGCTACAACATCAGTCACGGTATTTTTTTTGACTTCTTGACCAGAAATTGGAGAAAAAGTACGCCCAACACGCGCATATAGCAATTTGATGTAATCGTAAATCTCTGTTGAGGTTCCCACAGTGGAACGCGCATTAGTGGTATTTACTTTTTGTTCAATAGCAATAGCGGGCGCAATACCTTTGATATATTCTACTTTGGGTTTGTCTAAACGTCCCAAAAATTGGCGCGCATAAGACGATAAACTTTCTACATAACGGCGTTGTCCTTCGGCATACAAAGTATCAAAAGCCAAACTTGATTTTCCAGAACCTGAAAGTCCTGTAATGACTACCAGTTTGTTTCTAGGAATCGCTACATCTACATTTTTTAAGTTATGTACTTGAGCGCCTTTAATAATGATGTTTTTCTTCGGATCTAATGTAGAAAGGTCAATTGACATAAAAAGTATAGTTTTCACAAAAGTAATCAATTTTCAACTGAGAATTACTACTACCAGAAATACAAATTAGCGGTTTAATAGCTTCTTTTTTGGCTCCCTCAAAAGAAGGTTTATGAGCTAAGATTTAGTGAGTTGTTTTATCGTGAATACCATATAACTTGGATTTTATTCCTTTTTTGTTTGCATATTCCGATAAAATTAAGTTAAATTTGTCCGTATAATCATCATATAAAACAAAACGCCTATTTAACAATATTACTTTTTAGAACATTATTTAGAATTACAAACCCTCTAAAAGGTATATTATGGCTATTCCTCCTATTGATGATGCTACATTAGTAAATGATTATATTGCTGGCAATGAAACTGCTTTAGCAACTCTTATCAAAAGACACCAATCTAAAATTTTCGGTTTTATCTATTCCAAAGTAGGCGATAGAGATCTTTCCGATGATATTTTTCAAGATACGTTCATTAAAGTAATTCGTACTTTAAAATCCAATGCCTATAATGAAGAAGGTAAATTTCTTCCTTGGGTAATGCGTATTGCACATAATTTGATTGTAGACCATTTTCGTAGAAACAAAAAAATGCCACTGTACAGAGAAACAGAAGAGTTTTCTATTTTCTCTATTATGACTGATGATACGCTCACGATAGAAAATAAATTAATTTCGGATCAGGTAGCTAAAGATTTACGTCAATTGGTTGAGGAACTTCCCGCAGATCAAAAGGAAGTCTTGATGATGCGTTTGTACCAAGATATGAGTTTTAAGGAAATATCAGAAGCAACAGGAGTAAGTATCAATACTGCTTTAGGTCGAATGCGTTATGCTTTGCTGAATTTGAGGAAAGTGATTGATAAGCACCAAATTATTTTGACCAACTAAGCAATATTTCATAGATTTTGGCGTTGTAGTGTAAATTGTAAATACAAACTATGGCAAAAATCTACTCTAAGAAATCATTTGTTGCTCCAAAAATGAAACCAAAGAAAGAAGTTGTGTCTTTCTTGTTGAACTATTCAAAAGCGTTAAAAGTAGTCAAAACTGAGCAAGCTACTTTTGAATTAATCGCTAATTAAAATTTCATTGTTAGTTACTAAACTGCCTTTATTCTTGTATAATAGAGGCAGTTTTTTATGTTTTTATTTCTTGGAGTAATCTTCTAAAACAGATTTTCGTCCGATGGTTTTGGTAATGATGTCTTTCTCTAAATCCCAACCACGGGCAGGGGAATATTCGCGTCCGTACCAAATGATTTGTAAGTGCAATTCATTCCATAAATCCTCAGGAAAAATACGTTTGGCATCTTTTTCGGTTTGTACCACATTTTTTCCATTGGTTAAATTCCAACGGTACATCAACCGATGAATGTGAGTGTCCACAGGAAAAGCTGGAACACCAAAAGCTTGTGACATGACAACACTCGCCGTTTTATGTCCCACGGCGGGTAATTCTTCTAAGGCTTCAAAACTTTGAGGAACTTGTCCGTTGTGTTTTTCAATAAGAATTTGCGATAAACCATAAATACCTTTTGATTTCATTGGCGATAAGCCGCAGGGGCGAATGATTTCTTTGATTTCCTCTACTGTTAATTTCACCATATCGTAGGGATTGTCTGCTTTCGCAAATAAAAGAGGGGTAATCTGGTTCACTCGAACATCAGTGCATTGTGCCGAAAGCAAAACGGCAATTAGCAAAGTATACGGATCTTTGTGATCTAAAGGGATAGGAATTGTGGGATACAATTCTTTTAACGTATTTATAACAAATGTTACCCGTTCCTGTTTGTTCATTTTTGTATTTTTATTCCTGTAAAAATAGCACAATTTCAATTATTCAAAAATAGAATTTATGACAACATTAAAAATAGGAGATCCCGCACCAAAATTTTCAGGCGTAGATCAGGATGGCAAACCGCATCAATTAACAGATTACAAAGGAAAAAAATTAGTGGTATTCTTTTATCCTAAAGCGAATACTCCAGGTTGCACCGCCGAAGCTTGCGATTTAAGAGATAATTTTGAACGCTTTCAAGCTAATAATTATGCACTTTTAGGAGTTAGTGCCGATGCACAAAAAGCACAAGCCAAATTCAAAGAAAAATTCGATTTTCCTTTTCCATTATTGGCTGACGAAGACAAATCAGTAATTCAAGCTTTTGGAGTTTGGGGACCAAAGAAATTTATGGGTAAAGAATACGATGGAATCCATAGAACGACTTTTGTGATTAATGAAAACGGAATTATTGAGGATGTGATTTCAGATGTTAAAACGAAAGCACATGCTGCTCAGATTTTGAAGTAAAATTTAATTTTGAGAATCTTCTCTAATAGATTCATAAACAGGAATGTAAAAAAACTAGTCTATATTTATTTTTTCACGTTAATATTTAGAATGTTTATTTTTTTCAAAATAAAAAAGTAATCCTATTATTGCAATAAGTTCAAAAACAACCGCTAAAACGGACCCTTCAAAACCAAAGGAGCCACCATTCCAGATGTTTGCATTTTCGTAATGAGTTTGAATTAAGGAATAAGAGTGTTCGTGTCCACTTACATTAAAACCAAAAATAGGCCCTTGAAAAAAATTCCAACTAAAATGTAATGCAACAGGCAACCACAAACGTTTATTGTAAATATAACTTAGTCCTAATAATATTCCGCCAATAAAAAGTTCCAAAATGCTAATGGCATCGATATGATTATTAGCCAAGTGCATCAAGCTGAAAAGAATCGAGGAAATTAGTAATGCTATATACTTATTACATGAGGCCATCAAGTTTTTGAGTATATATCCTCTAAAAAGTATTTCTTCTGACAGTGCAACAAAAATATAATGTAATAAGAAAATGAAAAGTACACCGTTATTCCATTGTATTTGGACTATTTGTATTTGATTTGTTAATATGAGACTTACAAAACCTATAGTTATCAAACCAAATCCCAACAACAAGCCTTTAAAAATATCTTTTTTTACGTCTATTATTTGAAACCCCATTGCTTTAAAACTGTGTTTGTCTGCCCACGTCAATAAGCTCCATACAGTTAATGAGGTTCCAATCAAAGTAGCAAAAGAGATTACTAAAGCTTGATAAGGAGTTTCTGTTGTTGTATTTGCAGTATCAATATCAATGCCAACGATATACATAGCTATAACTTGAAATATACCAACTATCAAGATATACGGGACTATAAGTAAGAAGATATTACCCCAACTATCGTGGGACTCTGATTTGGATTGTGGGATCATTTGGGATTGTGTGGTTTAGGTTATAATTTGGTTGGGTAATTTTACAACACAAGTATAATAATAAATTAATTACAAAACAAAAAATCCCCAACTATTTAGTTGGGGATTTTCTTTGTTTCAAACCTCTTTCAAAAATTTACTTGGTTCATAACCAAACAAATGGTGTTCTTTGATAATTTCAGCCACACCAGTAGGAAGCATTGGTTCCCAACCTTCTTTTCCTTGACTAATCATTTTTAAGATTTCACGAGAGAAGACTTTTAAAATATCAGGATTGTAATCTGCTATATCAACCACTTTACCATTGAATTTAAAGAATTTGTACAATTCTTTCATTCGTGGATGTACTTTTAAGTTTTCTGAAGTAATGATTTCTCCATTTTCGCCAAGCATTGGGTACAAGAATACTTTCATGTCGCGATAGAATAATTTACCAAAAGCTTCTAGGATTCCTCCACTTAAATGACGGTAGTATTTCTCGTCAAAAATATCAACAAGATTATTTACACCCATTGCCAATCCCATACGGGCTTTGGTATAATTAGCAAAATATTCGACTACTTTATAGTATTCTTGGAAATTGGAAATCATTACTGTTTGACCTAGTGAACAAAGAAGTTCCGCTCTATCCATGAAATCTCTTTCGTCGATTTCTCCGTCAGAGCGTAAGTTAGACAATGTAATTTCGAAAACTACCAAGGTGTTATCTTTTTCAACTTTATTTTCTTCCAGGAACATCTTCAAGGATTTTTCATACATGTCCATGTTTACCTTGGTAACAGGACGGAAACTTCCTCTAAAAGCCAATAAGTTTTTCTTGTATAGAATAGCTGCGGGTAGAATATTTTTCCCTTCAGGGTTGAACATTACGGCATCTGTCATTCCATTTTTTACCAATTGTAAACTCATCAAACGATTATCAACATCAGCAAAACGAGGTCCAGAGAAGTTGATAGTGTCAATTTCAAGTTGGTCTTTGTCTAAGTGGTCGTACAAATAGCGCAATAACTTTTTAGGGTCGTTGTATTTGTAATAAGCTCCATAAATTAAGTTTACTCCAAGAATACCTAGTGTTTCTTGTTGCAATCTCGAATCGGTTTCTTTGAAACGAATGTGAAGAATGATTTCGTTATAAGCTTCATCAGGTTCGATTTGGAAACTGATTCCAACCCAACCATGACCTTTAAATTGCTTTGCAAAATCAATAGTTGCCACGGTATTGGCATAACTGAAGAACATTTTGTTGGGGTGCTTGTCTCTACTCAAACGCTTTTCAATCAAACTCACTTCGTGAGAAAGCATCTTTTTTAAACGGCTTTCGGTTACATAGCGACCATCTTCTTCGATTCCGTAAACGGCGTCACTAAAGTCCTTGTCGTAGGCAGACATCGCTTTTGCAATAGTCCCAGACGATCCACCCGCTCTAAAAAAATGGCGAACCGTTTCTTGTCCGGCACCAATTTCAGCAAAAGTTCCGTAAATATTTTCGTTAAGGTTGATACGTAGCGCTTTATCCTTGATAGAAGGAATTTGCTCCATTACCTTATCTCCTTTGAGTTTTATCTTTTTGGTATGCATTATTTATATCAAAAGTGCTTTTATGTTACAAAGTTAACAAATTAGCGGTTTGATGAAAGATATTTAACCTTATTTTTGTAAAAAATCGACATCTTAGCATCATTATTATTTGAATCGTATTTTTAGTGCATTCAAATGTAGAATTACTATTTTTGAATACTGATTTTTTCGTTATTGATAGTAGAAGAAACGGATTCTAATTTGAAACCAATTCTAAATAAACCACCACTTTTGAAAGTATATTTTTTAGGTACCGGTACTTCGCAAGGAATTCCAATTATTGGGAGCGATCATCCTGTATGCAAAAGTCTTGATGCAAAAGACAAACGCTTGCGTGTTTCGGCATGGGTGTCGTGGGAAAATTATTCTTTTGTATTTGATTGTGGGCCCGATTTCAGGCAACAAATGTTGGTTTCCAAATGTCAGAAAATTGATGGAATTTTGTTCACTCACGAACATGCAGATCATACCGCAGGGATAGATGATATTCGTCCTTTTAATTTTAGACAAGGGCCAATGCCTATTTATGCGCATCAACGCGTAATTGATAATTTGACGCAACGTTTTGATTATGTATTCGAAACAGTAAATAAATATCCTGGAGCGCCTTCTGTTGTTACTTTTGAAGTCCAAAATAATACTCCTTTTACTATTGGGGATAAAATAGCAATTCCTATTGATGTGATGCACGGTGACTTGCAGGTTTTTGGGTATCGCATTGATGATTTTGCTTATTTGACCGATGTAAAAACAGTCGCAGAATCAGAAATCGAAAAACTAAAAGGACTGAAAGTTTTGGTCGTAAACGCTTTACGTGAAGAGCCGCACCAAACTCATTTCAATTTGCAAGAAGCTTTAGATTTTATAACTTTGGTCCAACCCGAAAAAGCATATTTGACTCACATTAGTCATCATTTAGGTTTTCATGAAGAAGTACAAAAAAAGCTTCCTGAAAATGTTTTCTTGGCGTATGATAATTTAGAAATCACAATTTAATTCCTATATGAAACGTTCACTACTACTTTATTTAACGATACTTTTTGCTTTGACTACTTTGTTTACCTACGTGTTTTTGAATAGTGAATTGAAATTTGAGCAAAAACGTTCAGAAAAGAGAATTACTAAATTGAAAGATAGTTTGACTTCGGTTTCTAATCAATTGGTAGATGCGGATTATTTTTCTTTAGCCAAAAATGAAAACGCACAGAATTATTTTGAAAATCAAAATACTCAGAAGACTATTCAGTATGAGAAACTAATTCCTGTAGTTACAGAAAAGTTATTGGATTACAATTCGAACCCAAAAGGAAATCCTTATACAGGTCAAGACCAAATTGGAGCTAATAAATTTATTATCAATAAAGTAAGAATCTTAAATCATCGTTGGATTATCGCTGATTTTAGCGATGGCGAAATTTGGGGAGAAGTATTGTTGAAATACTTTGTTAATGAGGATGAAACTATCTCTTTTGAAGTAAATCAATCACTTTTGTATCAAAAATAAAGGATATTTTTTAAGAGTGGGCTTGTAGCCAATTCTTAAAGTCAAAAAATACCTGAGGTGAAATACCATGACCAATAGGGTATTCTTTGCACGTGTGAGTAATTCCTACTTGGGTTAAAAACGCGTCTGATTTTCTTGCCCATTCAATAGGAATAACTTGATCTACAGTTCCGTGAGAGGCGAAAATTCCCAAATTAGAAAAGTCATTTTGTTCAAAACCTTCTTTTAAAATAGGTTGGCTTACATAACCACTCAATCCAATTACATTTTTAATTTTTTGAGGTTCAGAAAGTGCCACTCCATAACTTAAAATCGCACCTTGGCTAAAACCAATTAACGTAATTTTTTTAGCATCAATAGGATAGTTTTCTATTAGTTCGTCAATGAAAGTGCCAATTAAATCTCTTGATACTTTGGCTTGTTCGTGGTCGGAGAATTTGTTTTCGTCAGCGTCAAAGTTGATGGCGTACCAAGCATAACTTCCGTATTGTAAGTCATACGGAGCGCGTGCCGAAATGATATAATACTCTTCAGGAAGTTCAGAGGCGAATGAGAATAAATCAGCTTCGTTGCTGCCATACCCATGTAATAAAAGTAAAAGCGGATTACTTTCTTTTTTTA
>Ga0213920_1001971_pt1 | contig 10422 bp, 3 predicted proteins | sample McNCre1117MG_FD_161054 | JGI IMG/M metagenome (GOLD analysis project Ga0213920, IMG submission 161054) | Freshwater microbial communities from McNutts Creek, Athens, Georgia, United States - 11-17 MG | ecosystem: Environmental > Aquatic > Freshwater > Creek | place: USA: Georgia | collected...
GAAACAGGTCGAACAGTTTCACAGCTTAGAGGGTGCCGTCAAGGCAGCCCTCAAACTGGAATCGAGCGTCACCAAGTCCGGCGCAGATGATTTGAAGAGTCTGAAACGTCAAGCCGATAGCCTGGGTGCTGAGCTGGGCACGCTCAACGAACTGCGAAGTTTTCATCAACACCTTGTTGAGACGGCGGGCAAGCTCTCGGCAGCCAATATGGCAGTCATAAGCTTTATCGGCGGGAAAAATATCCCCTATGACGGTTCGAAACAGAAACTGGAGCAATTGCTCAGCTTCACAGATCTCATACTGGATGCCCCTGAGGAGCACTTCCATCTTCAGACCCCCGGTCTGACTCGTGATGGCGCAGTCCAAGCCATCGATCAATTGCTTGCACTTCAAGCTGAGTGGACTGAACTCGAAAAGGAACTGGGTGACTCACTCTATGTGGACACCTTGCCGCATGAAGGAGACATCAAGCAAGCAATCCTGACTCTGCGCGAAGGCGATGCTTGGTATCGAATCTTCCAAGGGCGCTGGCGCAAAGCCGTGGGACTGCACAAAGCATTGCAGCGCACAAAGCTAAAGATGCCTGGCCAAAAGCGACTGGAGCAGCTCGAGAAAATCATCAAATTACTGGGCCTCAAGGAACAGTGGAAGTCATCTCCGACCTGGACACAGTTCATTGGCTTGCCTGCGCCAGCGACACCGTCACCCTTAAAGGGATACCTCGCCTTGGCAAAGTGGAATCGCGGAATCAAAGTCGCGTCCGAGGACATCCAAGCCGTACTGATCGACCCAATCAGCTTCACGGCCGACCAGGCACGTGCCCTGCGCCGCGAATTCTCAGCAGTCAAACTGGAAATCACAACAGCAATCTCAGCCTTCAAGAGCATCAACGAAAAGCTCAAGCGGCTCTCTGAGTTCAGTGGAAGCCATCTGATTGAGAAAGTGATGGAGAAGACTGGGGAATTTACCGAAGCTCTTGAGGACCGATTCGAGTGGCTCGAGTTGGAGGCAAGAAGCCAAGCCACCTTCACTCAGGTGGTGACGGGCTGCGATGCGGCTTTGGAGCGCTCTGCTTTGAAGTCACAGATACAAGCAAACGCTCGCGTCAAAACGCTCCTCGGTGAACTCTATTTGGGAGTGGACACCGACTGCGCAACTGCCATCGAAGCACTTTCATTTGGTCAAAGCATTGACGGCCTCAACTTGTCCCCTCAGGTCAAGTACAAGCTGCGCTCGGGACATCCCATTGAGACTTGTCGCACGCTGATTGCCGCGCTGGAGGATGTGCATACGGGCCTGCAGTACGTCGAAAACTTGATCGGTACTATGTCCCAATTCGGCACATTTGAAATGGACACATGGACAGGAGCGCCAGCAGACGAAGACTTGGAGCTTTTTGTCAGTGCTCTACATGGTGCAGTTCAAAAGGCAGTTCAGGATCAGGATCTTCTGATTCCTTGGTCGCTGTATATCACTCGCCGCAAGGAAGCAAGTGAGCTGACCTTGAACGAATTCGTGGAGCTCCTGGAGAAGAAACGTATCAAGCCCGACGAGTTGACCGACGCTTACGCTTACTGCACCTACAGCACGATCACACGCGAAGCGTTCCGAAACATTCCTGAGCTGGGTCGTTTCACTGGACTCAAGCACAACCAGATCCGTGACGAATTCAAACGACTGGACAGGGAAATCATCTCACTACGTGGCAAGGCAATCGCCTACGAGTGCTCTCGCAAGGCTTCGCCTCCACCCGGCAGAAGTGGAGCTCGTGTAGATGACCGCACGGAAATGGTTCTTCTGAACTACCTCATGCCTCAGCAACGTCCACGTATGCCCGTTCGAAAAATCCTCACCCGTGCAGGTGGATCAATCCAGGCATTGAAACCTTGTTTCATGATGGGCCCACAAGCCGTGGCTCAATACTTAGCCCCAGGCGTCATCAAGTTTGACCTCGTCATCATGGATGAAGCGTCACAGTTGAAGCCCGAGGAGGCGATCGGTTCGGTTGCCCGTGGCGGTCAGTTGGTGGTGGTTGGCGATCCGAAACAGCTTCCCCCAACATCGTTCTTCTCGCGAATGACACAGGATGGTGATGGCGGGGATGATCACTTCACCACCACCGATGCAGAGAGCATTTTGGACGTCTGCTCGTCACATTTCAGGCCGACACGCTCGCTGCGTTGGCATTACCGTTCGCAACATCATTCTCTGATCGCATTCTCGAACCACAGTTTCTACCGTGGAAACCTGATCATCTTCCCATCGCCATATGGACAGGGGGGCAAGCTGGGTGTGCGTGCGGTTTACTTAGCCGATGCCATCTACGAGAACCAGACCAACCTGCGTGAGGCCAAACGGGTCGTGGAAGCGGTTGTCGAGCACATTGCAACCCGCCCCAACGAATCCCTGGGCATTGTGACGCTCAACATCAAACAGCGTGACCTAATTGCCGAGCTTTTGGAAGAACGTCTCAAGTCAGTTCGTGGAGCCGACTCCTATCGTGATCACTGGGCAGTCGAGGGGCAGCCTCTTTTCATCAAGAATCTTGAAAACGTCCAAGGCGATGAGCGCGACGCCATCGTCATCTCTACGACCTTTGGCAAACCAGCAGGCTCAAGTGCAGTCAGGCAAAACTTCGGTCCTATTAGCCGTCAAGGTGGCTGGCGACGGCTCAACGTACTGTTCACGCGCGCCAAGAAATCCATCGCCATCTACACCTCTCTGCGGCCCGAAGACATCGTGATGGATGGGACTACACCAGATGGCACAAAGGCACTGCGCAACTACCTTGAGTACGCGCGTACAGGTTCACTGACCACCTACGAAGAAACAGACCGCGAACCAGACAGCGACTTCGAGATCTCCGTCATGGACATGCTCAAGCTGCGTGGCTATGAAGTTACGCCTCAGTTAGGCGTGGCGGGTTATCGCATCGACATCGCCGTCAAACATCCAGACGCACCTGGTTCATATCTGGCCGCCATCGAATGTGATGGAGCGTCCTACCACTCTGCCCTGTCTGTACGTGACCGCGATCGCATCCGCCAAGAGATCCTTGAATCACTTGGCTGGCGTGGCCGCATTTGGCGCATTTGGTCTACAGACTGGTTCCGAACGCCAAGACAAGAGACCGAGAAACTCATCAGTTTCCTTGAAGATCAGCGCTCAAGCTGGAAACCTGAGCACGCCTCCGGCGATTCTTGGATCGAAGAGGGTCAGGGAGCGGGGAAACCGACATCCCGAGTGATTCAAGAAGTTGAACAGGTTGAAAAAACTGCGCAAGCCGAGATTGAGCGTGAGGCAATTAGCTCGGTATTGATCGACACAGAGGATGATTTGGAGATCGAGGTTGGCGATGTGATTCGCTACGTGGATCTTGCCAAACCGAATGATGTGTTGACTGTCCAGATAACCAGCGGCAAAGACGACTTTTCGAACGGCATCGTCCATGAAAGCCGTCCGCTTGCACAAGCTCTAATCGGAGCAGTCGTAGGTGACGAAGTGGTTCTCCATCTTCCAGGCACTACAGCAAGAAACTTCGTCGTCAAAGAAATTATTAAGAGTAGCCAATCGTGATTGAAGACATCAAAAAAACCTTATGGGCATCGGCTGACAAACTGCGCGCCAACATGGACGCGGCCGAATACAAGCACTTGGTCCTCGGCCTTATCTTCGTCAAATACATCTCTGACGCCTTTGTGGCCCGCCAGACCGAACTGAAAACTCGCCTGTGCGATCCAGCCGACGAACTCTTTTATGGCGATGCTGCCGACGAAGACATAACCGCTGAACTAGAAGACCGCGACTACTACACCAGCGAAAACGTCTTTTGGGTGCCCGAGGCCGCCCGCTGGGAAGCCCTGCGCGCCGCTGCGCCCCAGCCCGACATTGGCAAGCGCATCGACGACGCACTAAGCCTGATCGAAGCCGACAACCCCAAGCTCAAAGGCATCCTCGACAAACGCTTTGCCCGCGCTCAATTGCCCGACGGAAAGCTGGGTGAGTTGGTCAACCTGATTTCCACCATCGGCTTTGGTGACGACCCTTCCAAGGCCCGCGACATCTTGGGCCAGGTGTACGAATACTTCTTGGGCATGTTTGCCAGCGCCGAAGGCAAGCGGGGCGGGCAGTTCTACACGCCCGCCAGCATCGTCAAAACACTGGTGGCCGTGCTCTCGCCCAGCAAGGGCCAAATTTACGACCCCTGCTGCGGGTCGAGCGGTATGTTTGTGCAGTCCGAAAAGTTCATCGAAGACCACGGCGGCAAACTGGGCGATGTGTCCATCTACGGCCAAGAGGCCAACCCCACCACCTGGCGCTTGGCGGCCATGAACCTCGTCATTCGGGGCATGGACTACAACCTGGGCAAAGAACCCGCTGACACCTTCACCCGCAACCAACACCCCGACCTGCGGGCCGACTTTTGTTTGGCCAACCCGCCTTTCAACATCAGCGACTGGTGGCACGCCAGCTTGGACGGCGACGCCCGCTGGGAATACGGCACGCCCCCGCAAGGCAATGCAAACTACGCCTGGCTGCAACACATCCTGCACCACCTCAAGCCCACGGGCAGGGCGGGCATTGTGCTGGCTAACGGCAGCATGAGTTCCAGCCAAAACAGCGAAGGCCAAATCCGCGCCGCCATGGTCGATGCCGACGTGGTGGAAGTGATGGTGGCCTTGCCCGGCCAGCTGTTCTTCAACACGCAAATACCCGCGTGCTTGTGGTTCTTGGCCAAACAGAAAAAGCGCAAGGGCGAAGTGCTGTTCATCGACGCCCGCAAACAAGCCACCATGATCAGCCGCGTGCAAAGTGAGCTGACCGACGAAGTGATCGAGCGCATCAGCCAAACCGTGGCCGCGTGGCGCACGGGGAGTGAAAGATACCAAGACATTGCCGGTTTTTGCCGCAGCGTGCCCCTGGCCGAGATTGCACAACACGGCCATGTACTCACCCCCGGCCGCTATGTGGGCGCCGAAGAATTGGAAGACGATGACGAAGCCTTTGCCGACAAGATTCAAACCCTTACCGCCAAGCTAGGCGAGCAAATGGCCAAAGGCGCGGAGCTGGATTCACTGATCCGTCAGAAGCTGGGGGGGCTGGGGTATGAGTTCTGACGGCTTAATTGGCACCCACATTGATTTGCCATACCTACCTGAGGGATGGATATGGAAGAGTTTGAGCGAATTAGTCGATCCGAATCGCGGAATTTGCTATGGAATTGTTCAGCCGGGAAAACATGATCCGATTGGTGTGCCAATGGTTAACACCGGTGACGTTTCTGATGGAAACGTTGCCAGCGATATTGCGTTCAAAGTATCGACAGATTTGCATTCGAAATTTCGACGATCAACTCTGCGTGGGGGAGAACTGCTTGTAACCTTGGTCGGGGCCAACTTCGGTCGAGTTGCAATTGCTCCCGAGCGGTTCAAAGGTTTTAACTGTTCGCGGGCCGTGGGCGTTGTGCCTCTTATAGAGGATGCCAAATATGTAATGTTTGCTCTTCGATCGCCTTTAACGAGGCATCTAATGGATACGTGGGCAAACACAACAGCGCAGCCCACTTTCAATTTGAAAGACTTGGGAAATTTACCTATTCCATTGCCGCCAAAGTTTGAAAGAGAAGCAATTGCTGAGGCAATAAGTGCATTTGACGACCGAATCAACCTCCTGCGCGAAACCAACACCACCCTCGAAGCCATCGCCCAAGCCCTGTTCAAATCCTGGTTCGTGGACTTCGACCCCGTCCACGCCAAGATGCAAGGCCGCGCCCCCGAAGGCATGGACGATGCCACCGCTGCCCTGTTCCCCGACAGCTTTGAAGAGTCGGAGTTGGGTGCTGTGCCGAAGGGGTGGCAGGTGATGCCTATAGGTGATGCGGTTGAGACTGTTGGCGGTGCAACGCCAGACACAAAAACTCCCGAGTATTGGGAACCAGCTGAGCACCATTGGACAACACCCAAGGATTTGTCTGGAATCGCATCGCCCGTTCTACTGAGTACCGAACGCAAATTAAGCAATGCCGGGATTAAAAAAATCAGCTCAGGTTTATTGCCCGTCGGTTCTTTGTTGATGTCATCGCGTGCGCCAATTGGTTATTTAGCTTTGGCTCAGACGCCAATGGCAATCAACCAAGGCTATATCGCCATGCCACCAGGCGGAAAGCTATCTCCGCTTTACATGCTGTTTTGGTGTCAAACTAACATGGACAACATCAAAGGTAGGGCTAATGGCTCCACATTTATGGAGATCAGTAAAAAAGCGTTTCGCCCAATCCCAGCATTAGTGGCCCCGCAGTCAATTCTCGACCCGTTTGACGAAGTTGCGAGGAGCCTATTCTCTCTTCTGGTTGAAAACGAAAAGCAGGCACAAACGTTGTCAGCGCTTCGTGACACCCTGCTACCCCGCCTAATCTCTGGCCAACTCCAATTACCAGAAGCGGTCAAACTTGAAGAGGCGTTGGAATGACAGAAGACCAACTCGAACAAGAAGCACTCGGCTGGCTGGCCTCCGTCGGTTACACACCGCTCAACGCCCGTGATCTGGACCACCTGGATCGGCGCCTGACGCGTGCCAGCGACCGCGAGGTGGTGTTGGCTGCTTGCTTACGTGCAGCCATTGACCGGCTCAACCCGACTGTGCCTATCGCCGCCCGCGAGGACGCGTTTCAGCAGGTACTTGACTTGGGGCAGCCTGCTTTGCTTTCGGGCAACCGAGCGTTTCACCGTGTATTGGTCACGGGCGTGTCGGTGCAGTACCAAAAGGATGGCGAGACAAGGGGCGACTTTGTTCGCCTGATCGATTGGCAAGACGTGGGCTGCAATGAGTGGCTGGCGGTGCAGCAGTTCACCATCAAGGGGGCACGCCACACGCGCAGGCCCGACATCATTTTGTTCATTAACGGTTTGCCGCTGGTGCTCATTGAGCTGAAGAACCCGGCCGACCTGAACGCAGACATCTGGAAGGCCTACGACCAGATTCAGACCTACAAAGAGCAAGTAGCCGATGTGTTCACCTACAACGAGTTGTTGGTGATCTCCGACGGCACCGAGGCGCGCATGGGTTCACTGTCGGCCAATGCCGAGCGCTTCATGCAGTGGCGCACCATTGATGGCAAGGAACTGGACCCGCTGGGCAAGTTCCAGGAGTTGGAGACTTTGGTGCGCGGCGTGCTGGAACCGGCTTATTTGCTGGATTACCTGCGCTATTTTGTGCTGTTTGAAGACGATGGCACCTTGGTCAAAAAAGTGGCGGGCTACCACCAATTTCATGCGGTACGTGCCGCCGTAGAACAAGTGGTGACAGCCGCCAGCACAGAAGAAATAACGCGCCGAGGCAAAGGCGGGGTGGTCTGGCACACGCAAGGCAGCGGCAAGAGTATCACCATGACCTGCTTTGCCGCCCGCGTGATGCAAGAGTCCCGGCTGGAAAACCCGACCATCGTGGTCATCACCGATCGCAACGATCTGGACGGACAGTTGCTGGGTGTGTTCAGTCTAAGTCAGGACCTGCTGCGCGAGCAGCCTCAGCAAGCCACCACACGCCAGCGGCTGCGCGAGCTTCTGGACAACCGGCCGTCTGGCGGCATTGTGTTTGCCACCATTCAGAAATTCATGCCGGGGGAAGACGAAGACACTTTCCCAGTGCTGAGCCAACGGCGCAACATTGTTGTGATTGCCGACGAGGCGCACCGAACGCAGTATGGCTTTGAGGCCAAGCTCAAATCGCGCAAAGTCAATGGCAGCGCAAGCACAGCGGTTGCGTATGCCACTGTCGGCACTCCGACGGCAGCCAGTGCAGCCAACTTTGCGCAACCTGAATACACCGCCAAATATCAGGCGGGGTATGCCCAACACCTGCGAGATGCATTGCCCAACGCCACCTTTGTGGCCTTCACTGGCACACCTGTGAGCAGCACAGACCGCGACACGCGCTCAGTGTTTGGCGAGTACATCCATGTGTACGACATGCAGCAGGCCCAAGAAGACGGCGCGACAGTAGCCATTTATTACGAAAGCCGCTTGGCTAAGCTGGGCCTGATCGAAGCCGAGCTCGGCCACCTGGACGATGAAGTGGACGAGTTGGCTGAGGACGAAGAGGAAAGCGCACAGGCTAAGCTCAAGAGTCGCTGGGCAGCTTTAGAAAAAGTAGTGGGTGCTGAGCCGCGCATTGCTAGTGTGGCGGCAGACTTGGTGGCTCACTTTGAGGAGCGCAACAACGTGCAAGACGGCAAAGCCATGGTGGTGGCCATGAGTCGCGAGATTTGCGTGCACCTGTACAACGAGATCACACGCCTTCGCCCCGGCTGGCACAGCGACGACACAGAGCAGGGTGTGATCAAGATCGTGATGACGGGCAGCGCGAGCGACAAGGCGCTTCTGCGGCCTCATATTTACAGCGGCCAAGTTAAGAAGCGGCTCGAAAAGCGTTTCAAAGACCCGAAAGACCCGCTGCAGCTGGTCATCGTGCGTGACATGTGGCTCACGGGTTTTGATGCACCGTGTGTGCACACCTTGTATGTGGACAAGCCCATGAAGGGCCACAATCTAATGCAGGCCATTGCCCGCGTGAACCGCGTTTTCAAAGACAAACAAGGTGGACTGGTGGTGGACTACATCGGCATTGGCGAAGACCTGAAAGCCGCCATGAAGGAGTACACGGCCAGCAAAGGCCGAGGTAAGCCTACGGTGGACGCCCGCGAGGCACTGGCTGTGATGCTGGAAAAACTGGATGTGCTGCGAGCTATGCTGCATGGCTTCGACTATTCAGGCTTTTTGACGGGTGGGCACAAAACGCTGGCGGGCGCTGCAAACCATGTTCTGGGTCTTAATTCAGACAAAGAGCGCGACGGTAAAAAACGCTTTGCCGACCATGCTCTGGCAATGAGCCACGCCTTCAGCCTGTGCTGCACTTTGCCCGAGGCTAAGGCGCACCGCGACGAAGTGGCGTTCATGCAGGCGGTCAAGGTGATCCTGACTAAGCGCGAAGCCAGCGCTCAGCGCAAGACCGATGAACAGCGTGATCTCGCGATCCGTCAGATCATCAGCTCGGCGGTGGTGTCTGGCGAGGTGGTGGATATTTTCGAGTCAGTTGGACTGGACAAGCCTAACATCGGCTTGCTGGACGATGATTTTTTGGCGCAGGTACACAACCTACCCGAAAAGAATCTGGCTGTGGAGTTGCTGGAGCGGTTGTTGCAAGGCGAGATCAAAAGCCGCTTTGCCAGCAACGTGGTGCAAGATCGCAAGTTCAGCGATTTGTTGGCCGATGTGATTCGCCGATACCAAAACCGCAGTATCGAAACCGCGCAGGTCATGGAAGAGTTGATCGCAATGGCCAAAAAGTTCCGCGAGGCGACCAACCGAGGTGACCAGCTGGGCCTGCGTGAGGATGAAGTAAAGTTTTATGACGCGCTGGCCAATAACGAATCAGCCGTTCGCATGCTTGAGGACGAGACCCTCAAACAGATTGCCCAAGAATTAACTCAAAGCTTGCGCGAAAACCTTACGGTGGACTGGTCAGAACGTGAAAGTGTTCGAGCCAAGCTTCGGCTAATGGTCAAACGAATTTTGAAGAAATATAAATACCCACCCGATCAAGCCGACATAGCAGTTCAGCTCGTACTTGAGCAAGCACAAGCTCTTGGAGAGGAGTGGTCTCATCAAGGAATTGAAGCATGAAAGCCCATCTGACAACCCACGCGATCTTCGACACGATTCCTTTGCGAATTGGTGTTGTTCTTTCAGATCGAAAGGTCTTCCTTGAAAATCTTGTTTATGACGAGGCCGGTACTGATCAGCAAAATCGTCGCGAGTTGGCTGACAACCGTTATCACGTGATCGCCAACCTCGTAACTCTCTACCCGACTAGGAAAGATTTAGGTCGGTGGAGGCTGGTAGTTAAAGACAGCCAGGATTCACAAAAGCTACCTCCTGTTTTCACCGTTCTCCCAACTGAATCTGATATCAGGACTGAGGCAAATCTGACGAAGGCGCTCTCTGATGCACGTCAGTCTGGAGACTCAAGAATCACCCCTGAATTTATTCGCGACATTCTTCATCCTCTTTACAAGAACGGTCAGCTGAGAAATCAGCAGAATCTCTCTGACCTATTGAGCAAGGACCAAGTCGAAGGTCTCGTTTCAGCACTTGAAGAAGCCAACGAAACTCAACGAGCACTCCTTGCTCGCATCTCTGAACTCGAAGCCAAAGAGGCCGTTCAGGATCAGGAAATGTCCAAGATCAATTACGAGAACCAGGTCATTGATGTGACCGAGCAAGCGATTCTTGAAGACGCCGTAGTTGTCACGATTCAACGCCAAAGAGGCCCGACGCAATACACGCAAATCAAGCTTAGCAACGGTCTCAAGCTGCTCAAGAAATGGGATATCCCCGGGACACTTGCGAAAGCCACCGCACTCA
>Ga0213920_1001972_pt1 | contig 10418 bp, 28 predicted proteins | sample McNCre1117MG_FD_161054 | JGI IMG/M metagenome (GOLD analysis project Ga0213920, IMG submission 161054) | Freshwater microbial communities from McNutts Creek, Athens, Georgia, United States - 11-17 MG | ecosystem: Environmental > Aquatic > Freshwater > Creek | place: USA: Georgia | collected...
GAGTTAGTACGGTCCACATAGACCTCTACCCAAGCAAAGCCACAAGCTCCACGGTCACCGCCCCATTTGGCGTACTCTGCACGGCCTGCTTGCTCTGCCAATACCTTACCTGCACGGATAACGTCTGCTGTAATCATAAGTTTCGCTCCTATGTAGTGTTGTTGAAGTATTAATTATAGCATCCTGCGGGCATCCTGTCAACTATGGCGATGAAACAAAACATAAAGCCAAAGCCGAATGCTACTGCATAGCCTACAATAGTGTCTTTCATGCTGTCTCCAATGCTAGTGTTAGGACCTTCGCTGGGTGGACAATCTCGCCGTCCCATTCCAATTGCTGACGCTCAAACTCTGTCATGTAGTCATCAGCTACTACGTCATAGCCTACGATGTAGGAGCGTGAACCCAAGTCGTCCCACTCAACTTGACTGCGGAGGGCATTGACCAACTCGGCCAGTGCTTCATCACTGCGGCCATAGTCGCCTAATGGGAAGAAGTAGTCTTCCCCGCCTTTGAACTTCCAATACTGGGGGCACTCGCCTTGGCCGTCCCAATCGTGGGCGCCATAGTTTTCCATGTATTGTGTAGTGATTAGCAGTTTCATAGTTCGCTCCTATTTGCTGTTGATGTTAGTATTATACGATATTTGGGCTGGTGTGTCAACCATTAATCCCAGGATTTTTTGTCCCCAAACTGCTCGTTCCACTGATAGCCTGCTAGGTACGCTTGGACTTCTTCGGCGGTCATCATGTCCCGGCCAATGCGTTCGGTGCTGTAGGTAGCTCCTACAAACATGTGTGGGTCGCGTGGGCGGCCATAGTATGAATCTGCTGATCCACGATCAAAGGCACCGCCATGGCGTTCATCATAGTTCTTACGGGTTTCTAGTGTAATCATTTAGTTCGCTCCTTAATGTTATGTCATAATTATAGCATTTTGGGCTCAAGCTGTCAAGAGAAAAGGTGTTGTATTTCTACAACACCTTGTATGGTGGGCCCACCTGGACTCGAACCAGGGACCAAAGGATTATGAGTCCTCTGCTCTAACCAACTGAGCTATAGGCCCTGGTATCGTCTAACTTCTTTCAGCTCACCGTCTGTGTCCTGTATGATCCAAATCTCGTCTACAAAGGACTGTTCTGCTTCGACTAGATCCTCTGCTTCTTTAAGGGTAGCTACGCACTCGATGAGTTGTTCATGCCCATCGAGTGAGCCCCAGACTTCATACTGGATAAACATAGATTAGAAAGGAGCGTCTTCGTCCTCAGTTACTCGAACTGCTTTCGCAGGCGCTTTGGTAGTCTTCGCTACCGGAGTCTTCGTTGCTTTCTTAGCAACAGGCTTAGAGACCTTAGCCTTGGGTGAGTTGTCCTCAATGTACTCAGTGATAGTTGCTTGGGCAACAGTATCAGAGAAGTCATCGATGGTCAATAGCGAACGAGCCGCATCCATCTTAGTCATAGCCTTGCCCAAGTCTGCCAAACGAATGTCTTCGTGACCTGACTTAGCAAGTACTTTGATTCGCATCAAATCGTTCGCAAAGCGAACCTTGTAGTTGCCATTCAATTTAGAAATGCCTGCAACGGTAAAAAGTTTATCTGTAGCCATGTGTGTACCTCTTTCTGTGTGGTTTAAGTTATATGCCAGTTTCCTTAGCATGTTCAAATTATATTACCTTTTTGGTTGTTTGTCAACCGTTTTCTTTGCCTTTTGGGCAACCAATTTATCGGCTACTTGACCAACTTTGGACCTCTGTTGCTTTTTCACAACAGGTTTGAATTCCCGGTTGATGTAGTATTCGATCAATTGATTTCGAACCATGATCGTCAAATCATACCCTGTGCTATCAGGGCAAATGAATCTCACTGGGCACTTACCCCATCCGCCATACTTAACGAACTCGTAATACCATTTACGGTGGTTCTTGTCTGCTGGGTTGAATGCTACTAAGGGCCTAGCGTAGAACTCAAGTTTGCTCATGCCTTGCCTTGATCATACGATTGATAGCCTCTTGTAAAGGTTCCCAATTATACTCTACAGGCTTAGGGCGGACCTTGGCCTGCATCTTAGCGTCATGCTCTGTATTGAGCTCTCGGTTTGTTTTCACGGTTTCCTCGTTTCGTTGTTAATCTTCTTCTTGCTCTTCTTCTCTAGGTGGATAGAATGCTACACTTACTCCGTCAAAGCCCTGTAGGTCGTCGACTTCATAACGCACTGGGCAGGAGGCAAGCCATGTCCAAAAGTCCATTACTCTTCCTCCTCTTCTGCGTTTTGTTCTTCCCACTCGCGTAGGTTCTCTACGATACACATACACTCATCAACTTCTGGGTTGATTGCGGCTTCTACTTCGTCTGCACTCATATCAGTATAGTCCATGTAGTCATCGCCGTTCTCATCAAAGATACCGCAGAAGCACATGCCTGATTCCCAATAGATCAACTTGACCTTAAAGCCCAAGTCCATAAACTTCTCCATAGCCGCAATAGGCGGTGCCCATGCACTATCAAAGTTCATACGCAGAGCATTGGGACCGTCTTCTGTGAGCATATCTTCACCACCCACATCCCACTTGGTGCCCCACTCGTTGACGCAGAAGTCATACCATGTGGCATAGCCGTGTGTGGCAATGTTAGCGGCTTCCTGTGCCTCAAGCTCAATCTGCTTAGGGTCGTTGTCATCACCCACTCGTCCTGCAACGATATGCAGGCTGGATGGGACGGGCACGAACTCTTCTAAGAGTTTACCCTCTGCGTAGGCCCGCTTGGCCCGATTGATCATCTCAGGATCTTCGTGTTCTAAAACTAGATAGTTGTTGCACCAATTAGGCATATTAAACTCCCATTTCGTAAAAGGTTACTGAAGGATCAATGCTGAGCAATTCCTCAGCACAACGAGTAAGGTAACGGAACTTCTGCTGGACCTGTGCACCACGCAACTCTCCGTCGCAGGTAAGGTTCTCTGGGCTCAGTTCGCTATCAATGCTGTTGGCAATAGCCTGGCGATCCTGCTTGTTCAACAGGCTCAGTGGCTTTTGGTTGAAGATAGAACGCCATCTGTTCTTCTGTTCTACATACTGTTCAATAGTGCTGATGTTCATATTCGCTCCTGTGTGTGTTTAAGTGTTAATTATAACAAATAAAGGAACCATTGTCAATCTGTTTCTACCTATAGCAACGTCTACTATAGGCCTTGACGGTCATTACTTCCTACATTCTCCGCCGCTTCTCCGGATTGCTCCTGTTTCATGACCTGGACTAGACCCCCATCCGTCGACAGAGTCGTCTTCCCAGAGCCCTAACGGTGTAGGTAACCCTTAATTCATTTGCTTAGGCAGAGTCTCCAAACTCTCTTCGTATCCCTTGGCTACGACCCTTTTTGCATTTCTGCGTGGGTCCTTGCATTTGAGGATCGCCTTGCTTTTCTTTCTTCTTGTTCTAATTATACTGCCTTTTGGGCAATACGTCAACCGCTTATCGAATGTTGTCTACTTCACCGTAGGCATAGTAATTGAATTGTTCTTCAATATCTACTGCTACACGGTTGATCTCAAACAGCATATCCAAACGATATGGAGTGTCTGCCAACGCATCACATATCAAGTCCTCAACGGCTCTTAACTTCTTAATAGCCTTCTTCAGTGCCTTAGCGCGATCTGCGTCTGTAGTTACAGAACCCAACTTTTTTACTAAGAGTTGGTTTAGGGTGGGCTTTGTTTTGGTGTGTTTTGTTTTCTTCATGTGTTGATTATACTATCGATTCCGGATCTTGTCAATAACCATGACAGCTTCAGGGTGACCTTTGAGTACAATTTCAGCTTCAATTCTAAGCTCTTCCGCACGGATTTTGAGCTCTCTGCTGTAGGCATCTAGGAGCTCTTGGGCATAGGCCTTGTCATCTGCATCAGCTTGGGCCCAAAAGGCTTCAAAGTCCTCGCCCTTAGTATTGAGCAAGAACTCCAGGTTATCCCTATCCCATTCGTTAGTAATCAAGCCCTGCATCTTATGCTCCGTAATAAGGATCGTCTTCCAAGTCGCGTACATCAACGCCAAAGCCTTCCAAGGCACCCTTTACAATACCCAAAGGGCAATTCAGCTGTTCAGCAATCTCACGCGGGCTCAACCCATCGATGAACAATGCTTCAATGTCATAGCTCAAGTCTTTTAGTTTACTCATCGTAGGCCTCCTCGCCCATTTCGGTTACTGTTTCGGTTGTAATGCCCAAGTCAACAATTCGGGCTGTTTGATCTGCATTGCTGACTCCTTGGAAGGCCTCACGGAATGACTCATGCTCTGCCAAGAAGTCGTAGACATCATATCGATCCCACGATTCCGGCACTTCTAGTTCCTGATACAGCTCTGTTCGTACGATAACTTTCTTCATACCCTGCTCCTTGAGTTTGTCGTTAGCCATTTGTCGTTTACTGTTGAACCCTGTCATTACGCTACCTCGTCTGCTTTGAATTTCTTCATTGCTGTGCTCAAACGCTTCCAACGTCCGTTGTCGCGTGTACGATAGTACCACTTGCCGCTTTCCAAGTCCTCGTCGTACTTGAAGAGATAGAAGTATTCGCACCAGCCACCCTCATAGTACGCACTCGCCTCTTTGATTGAGTTGAAGTGTTTGTACGGAGCGTCCTCGCCCCTGTCGCGTGTGTAAAATGTACACATATCTTCAACAGTCTTTTCGTATGCTTCGCGCTCGGCTTTGTCCTTAATCTCAAGCGAGCTGAACAAGTGCTTTTCGCCAATTTCTGGGCGCAAACTAGACAAGTCGCCTAAGGCAATCAAATTGTTGACTTTAGGGCTTGCGGAATAGTGTTTGTTGAGGATTGAGCCATTATGCTGTAGATAGCCATCCCAGTGGCAGTAGATTGCCTTAACGGCTTTGCTGTTTGGATTTTCAATAGCAATCATTGAACGTGTACCCATTTGCTCTGCTCCTTGTGTGTCTGTGTAAGTGTATTATAACGCCAAAATGCCAAACTGTCAAGCGATGAGACAGACTGGCTTGCCTTCGCCCTCGTCGGCGCTGTCTTCATCGTCGTAGTCAACCTCAACGACTTTGGGCATACGATGGTACTCGCTGTATGCTACAATGCCCATGTCAACGCTGGTAACCTTAGGGGCTACCTCTGTGTGCCAGTGGTCGCCATAGCAGTAGCTAAAGTGGACTTCCAACTCTGGGTCCATGCCCTGCAACGATTCAATAAGGTCTTTAACTAGCATAGGTTCGCTCCTGTGTTTGTTTGTATAAGTGTATTATAGCACCAATCTTACTCAGCGTCAACCGCATCGTTAGCAAGTGCGTCAAAGCAATCTTGTACGCGGTCGCTCTCTGTGGTAAAGAAAGTATACTCGCCTATTGTAGTGCGCCCTTCACCCTCTTTAATGTACTCAAACCCGCCGTAGTAGTCTAAGGTGCGGATGTTGTAACTAGGCACGGCAATGACTTGGTCGTTAACGTCTACATATACCCGGCCACAGCGGATATCCAAACCCAAATCGTTTGTGCTGTGCTGTACGAAGTTGGTGCGGATGTTGCGCTCTACTACTTCGTTAATAGCATCTATCATGTCCAGAGAACTGTCGAAGTCCGTGTCTGTAAAGTAACCCATTTGTTTCGCTCCTAATGTGTTGTTGATGTTAGTATTATAGCAGGATTAACCCACCGAGTCAAGTGCAATTACAGTAGGGGTCTCTTCGTCGTCTTGCTTCCAATTAGCAATGTCAACCTCGCTACTTTTTTGCATTGCTTCCTCCCAAGTAGTTGCTTCAACTGTAAGGCTAATGTAAACTGTTTTTTGGACTAAAAATGTTGTCATATACGCTCCTAACTAAAAACATAGTATAGCATACCTAGCCCAAAATGTCAACCCCAGGCCCTGAATAACCCTGCTAGCCCAATGCCTATAGCTACAGCATTAACTATTAATTGTGGCATATTGCGCACTCGCAAGGTCCATGCCAAATACAGTACTCCGCCCGCAATGCCCGCAACAATGTTCCAGGGGTGCCGGTGCGGGAAGAAACTCATTAGCACGTACATGCTGAGCAGGCAGGCAGTGCCCGCCCACTGTAGTATATTATTAAGCATCCATGTCCTCAGGGTTGTTTGCTTGTATATGCTCCAGCAGTGTTTCGCTAGCGTCCTCAATTTGGCTGTGTATGTAATAGCACTCGTCTGAGGCACCCATTGCCTGCTGTACTAGCATGTCTGCTCGCTGTAAGAGGTCTACAGCCTCCAGCATTAATGCGTTTTGCTTTGCATTAAACATCGATGCACTCCTTCCAAATTGTAAACAAGTGGGCTTCGTCTAAACGCTCAAGTCCCTTTAAAAACTTAGCCCCAACGTCAAAGCTAACATACTCCTCTGTTTGCATACCCTGCTCGCTGTAGCTAACGTCGTTAGCTTCAGCTTCAGTAAAGCCTATTGTTTGCAAGTAAGCACGGAGCTCCGTACGGAACTGTTTGTCTGTGTATATAAGTCCGTCTGTAGCTGTGTTCCAGCTGGCCTCTGTAAAGTGTACGCACAGCTCTCCAAAGTCCTTCTCCGGATTGCAGTACTGTAGACGCAGTTGCGTAATGTCTACTGCCTTTGCTTTGTTGCTCCAATAGCCCAAGCCGTTTGTGTGTAGTGTTGCAAAAACTTGCATGTTCGCTCCTTCTGTGTAAAAAACTAATTATAGCACACTCGACCCAAAATGTCAAATGCGCTATGTATTAATTATTGTATTGCTTTGTCTGCGTCTTTAGCGTTTTTTAGCGCAAAGTATTGTTCAATGTATTGCTCCACTGTCTGCTCCGCAAGTCTGCTCTTGCCGCCAATATGCCACTCTGTCAAGTCCTCTTTGTCGTAGCCGTCCTCGCCGCAATAGTTCTTGCCGTCTTTGTAATTGTAAATTGTAGCGACAACGCCGTTGCTAAATTGCAAGCACCACTCAGCGTCCACTTTGTAGCCGTCGCCGTCGCTATGCTCCGGGCCAAAAATCTCTACTAGGGTAGCATAGTCGCAACCAATATATCCTTTTAAACTAGTGCCGTTAACTGCTGACCAGTTTGCTTTTTTAACTTTTAACATCTATCGCTCCTTTTAAAACAAGTGTGTATTATAGCATAGCACACTCGTTTTGTCAAATGTGCTACACTATAACCCTACAAGTTACTCAACAAAACACTTCGTCGTGTAATTCCGCATCCATCCACAAGTCACCCTGTGCGTCCTTATATGCTGTAATGTCATGCACATAGCAACGCACCTCTCCCATTGCGCTACCTATAACAGCACAACAGCCCACACGCACTAGTGTTACTAAACCCAAGTCCTGTTTGTCTATATAGTCCCCGTCGCCTGCTAGTGTATAGCAGTCTAGCAAGTAAGTGTCCTCGCCGTCATATGCAATAACATCCTCACGCAACTCTGTGTCGCGTATTGCTACTAGTTTGTAAAATGCTGTACCCAAATTATAAATGTCTGCTTGCATGTTCGCTCCTACTTAAAAAACTAATTATAGCACACTTTGGCTAAAGTGTCAAAATGTGCTATGTATTAGTAGACTAAATTACTCGGCTATTACAATGTTATTTGTGCGCAGGGTTTGTTGCGCTTGAGCTAACACACGAGGCAAGTCCGTTGCAATAGTGTCTGCGCTTAAATCTCCGCTAACAAAAGCACTATTGCGTTGGGTAATACTATCGTTTGCATTACAGAATGCAACAATTAGTTTATAGGTTTTAAGTTTTTTGTTGAACTGTAACTTAGCACGGGCTACACAATTTGTAAACATTAACGCTCCTTTGTTTGTTTATGTGCTTATTATAGCGCATTTTGGGCAGGACGTCAACTCAAAATAAAGACCCTGACGACTGTAGGGTCTTTACCTAGGTGTTACATTGACCAGTAGCTCTCACTTGCAGGGCTACAGAAGTGGGGAGTGTCATAGCGTTCTTTAAACTCGCCCCCACCCATGAGGTTATGCTTGGTCACATAAGTCTCATGGATCTCGTACCTGAACCCATGTAGCTGTCTATAGGTGTTCTTTACAGTATGCTCCAACATGGACAGCTCTGTGACCTCATAGTCATTCTTAGACTCCAGGCGCTCTCCGCCCTTGTACCTCTTGTCCTTCTTATAGATTTCTACAGTATAGGTAGTCATTGTGCAAAGATCTCCTTAGACAGTATGTTCTTCTCAACCAAGTCATGTGACAAGTTGAGTGCCATAGTGGCCACTGTAATGGCTATGATGCGCTCTTGCCCGTTGAATCGCTGGCAGTACTCCATAAGCTGATCCAAGCTCTCCGGTGTAGCAAAGAGCCCTGTCTTTGGGATTGGGTTTTCTACAATATTGTACATAAGTTTCGCTCCTTTGTGTGTCTATGTCTAAATTATACTACGGATTGGGTTCGTAGTCAACCTCTATCTTGAGATTGTCCATGATGGCTTCCAGGGTATCATAGGCCATTTGCCAGCGATCACCCTCGATGTTATAGATCTGATTGATAGCATCGTTTAGGGTAGCCAAGGCCATCTTCTTCTCGTAGACTTGGCTTTCCCTCAGTTTCAGCTTGACCAGCTCTTCTCGGGCTATTTGATCATCCACAGCCTGTGCCCATGGATGGCGTTTTGTAGAGTGCTTCTTCATGCTGTCTCCTTCAAACGGATTACGAAGCCCGAATAGTCTTTCTTAGCCTTACCCTTGGCCTTAAGCCCAAGCATGATGCCCTTTGGGTCTAAGAAGCGCAAGTCTGTCTCATCAGCTGACGGAACACCTGCTGGGATCTCATCGTAGACAGCGACTACACTCATGCCCTGCATTAATGCTTCAGCCACATCAGCGTCATTGCCGTCTGCCTTGCTAAAGGTCAAGTGGTAGTTGGGAATATGCTTGACCTTGCGTCCAAGCACCTTAGTATAGTCATAGAACTGTACATCAGGGAAGCATTCAAAAATGTTCTTGCCTGCGATAACTTCGTATTTCTCCCAGCTCAAGTCGCTAGTACCATTCAAACGGAATACGGGCGTCAATCCCTGCTTCTCAGCGAACTTGATAGCCTTTTGAATGTCTACGAACAAGGTTTCCATAAAGCTGTCTCTGTCCTCAAAGAAGAACTTGGTCTTACGGATACGAGCCTTTTGAATAGCATTGGTAGTCTCGCCCCGTTTGAACATACCACCTCGTCCGGCAGTATTAAGACAGGCCGCCGTGCAACCAGCTGTTCGTTTAGGGCAAGTCTCGCGCCCGCTCAAGTCAGCAGGTGCAAGGTGTAGGATAAAGCTGAGATAGCCCAGCTTAGTACCCTTTTGGATTTTGGGATTGGCAGTTGAAAGTAATTTAAACATCAGTTCGCTCCTTTTGTTTACTGTAGCCTATATTATATACTCAAAAGGGTTGGGTGTCAACCTCTAGCATATTCATAGGAACCCGGTAGCGTCCGCCCAAGGTCTTGACTGTGGCATACTTGACAGCGACCTTTTCAACTTCGCCTGACACCACCATGCCCGTCTTACCGCTAGTGAACTTGACGTAGGTGCCCTGCTTAATCGTATACTTGATCTGTTTGGCCAGTTGGGCACGGTTCCATTTAACGGCATCAATCATGCTATTGAGTTCTACATTGGTCCAATCACCAAACATGATAGCTGAGTTAACTTGTTTGATATCCATCTCTGCTCCTGTGTGTGTTTAAGCCATAATTATAGCACCAAAAGCTCTAGCTGTCAATACCCCATAATAAAGAAAGGTCTTTGTATTCGGGTTGACACTTTGCCCAAAAGACAGTATAATATACACATGTTCGAACTTAGAGGGGGTGGACGTGGAGGGTGCCTGTCATTTCTTAAGTTAGTTGGCACCAACTAACCTGTGGATAACCCTGTGGATAAAAGTTATCCACACAGTGTGAATAACTCAAAAGAAAACCCGGTTGACAAAACGGGTTTTGGTTTGGACTGGCCCGGACCCTTATTCCGAGTTTAATCGAGTTTGAACCGCCTTAATAGACTAGAGCAATAATTCTAAATAGTCGCAGGCTTCTTGATAGTTATTGAAAATGTCATATTCGCAGTAGACACGAGCCTCACTGTACTTGAATACGTGTATATGCCTAGTGCTAAGACACATGCTTACATATACATCATAGTTGCGATCACGTACATGTATATGAGCTATAGTAATGAAAGGATTTATGCTTTCCATTAAGTATTTAACGGTTCGAGGTTCTTCGATAGGTTAGGCGAATTAGAATCCGTGTCTGTAGAGTGTCGATAAGTGTGAAATAGATCACCCCACCCTGCGTATAGAGTCTTCTAGTGGGATCAGGTCGGGGTAAAAGTGTTGAAAAGTGTGATAAAGTGTAGAAAAGTGTGACAGAATTTAGGTTTCGGTTCAGAACCGTGAGGCCCCATGGCGGAATACGGTGT
>Ga0213920_1001973_pt1 | contig 10417 bp, 14 predicted proteins | sample McNCre1117MG_FD_161054 | JGI IMG/M metagenome (GOLD analysis project Ga0213920, IMG submission 161054) | Freshwater microbial communities from McNutts Creek, Athens, Georgia, United States - 11-17 MG | ecosystem: Environmental > Aquatic > Freshwater > Creek | place: USA: Georgia | collected...
AAATCAAAATAGCTAGGTTATAATTTTGCCTCTACGGTGGCTGTAGCTCAGTTGGTAGAGTCCAGGATTGTGATTCCTGTTGTCGTGGGTTCGAGCCCCATCAGCCACCCCAATATTCATGCGCCCTAGCGACCTTTGCGGTTTCTAGGGCGTTTTGTTTTTTGCTTTATGTAGCCACCATGTAGCCGTTAGTCCGGAGTTTTACCTGCCTTGACAGTATGTAAAGGGTGATTACTTGAGGGGGTGGGCTGCCCAGCGTCTTGGGTGGGGGGTGCTTTCCAGTTCATCTACGTATATAGCTCGCACAAGTCTCTAAATGTAAAAAGCATGCTTTTTAGCGATCAGTCAGAGTAGTTATCTTCGGAGCAATTAGTCTCCAAAGATACTTTAAGATGCTTTAGCATCGCTTCTTACGATTGAACAATTGGCCCCAAACTACACCGCATGACAGCACAAGCTCTTCCGATTCAAACGCCATTGGTTTCTTGGTTGTTACGCCGAACCGCAACAACTGGTTTTCGGCGCGTTGCGCCCTTATCGGCAGCAATTGCAAGCGAAATTGGTAATGTCAGAGATGAGAATCAAGATCGTGCCGTAATTGTTAAGGGGTGCGACTCAAACGGTGATGACTACTACTTGGCTGTAGTTGCAGACGGCATAGGTGGTATGCGTGAGGGCGCATTTTGTGCAGCAGCCGCATTGGGTGTTTTTATTACAGTCGTTGACCAACAAGCTCAATCCAAGTCTTTGGATTCGAACGCTTGGATGAGAGCCGCAATATCCGCAGCAAACCAAAATGTATTTTCAAGTATGCATGGTGATGGTGGTACCACTTTGGTCGCGGCACTTGTACGACCTAACCGCGAAACATGTTGGCTGAGTGTGGGTGATAGTCGTGTCTACTTAACGCACGGACATGAGTTAATCCAGTTGTCTACTGATGACACGATTGCAGGACAGCTCGGAAAAGGTGATCAAGCAACTTTTGAGCAAAGCAAACTTCTGCAATATGTCGGTATGGGCGCAGACTTAGAACCACATATTGGTGAGTTTCAGGCACTTTCTGATAGTAGATTGTTACTCGCAACAGATGGCGTGCACTATCTTGCGAAATCACCTAATTGGTTTGAGCAAGTAGTATCAAATGCTCCCGATGCAGGGGTTTGCGTTAAGCGCATGATAGATTTGGCGAAGTGGTGCGGAGGGACTGACAACGGTACTGTTGCTATTCTTCCTGCTCATGTACCTGCTACGCTTTTTGGCCGTGGTGTGGGGCCAAATTGTCTGGAAATTTGGGATGCCTTTGGTGAGTTGCAAATTCTTTCTGTTCAGGTAAGTCCTTCAATTGCAATGGCACCAGATGCCGTGATTTCTCCTAAGTTACCTTTGCGCGTCGCATCTGATAGTTCATCACCAAAAACTGTTCCGCAGAAAACTCCGCGAGCTAAAGTTGGGAAAAAGTCAAAAACTTCGAAAGCTAGATCTAGCCCAAAGTCTCAGAAAGAGAAGGATACTGATGCTCCACAACTTTTTGTGGACTTCTCAACTTCACCCCGCTGACAGACTTTGTAATGATTGCTGATAGATATGAACCAATCTCTGGAGGCATAGCTTCTGGTGGCATGGGGGCAGTTCATAAATGCAACGACACAATTCTGGAGCGCACTGTTGCAATTAAGGTTTTGGCTAGTAATCAGGAACAACGCCGCATCCGTGATGAAATTAGTGCCTTACTGAAAATGCGCTCCAAGCATGTTGTGCAGGTGTACGACGTACTTACTATTAATGACGGCGATCTTGCTATCGTTTTAGAGTTTATTAACGGAGTGGATCTTTTTGATAGCTCAAATGCGCCTCAAAATTTGGAGAAGTACTTACATCTCCTCTGGCAGATCGCATCTGGAATAGCTGATATTCATAGCTTGGGCGTCATACACCGTGACATAAAACCCAACAATATGAAAATAGACCATGAGGGGGTGGTCAAAATTTTTGATTTTGGGCTTTCTCGTGACGATGGAAAAGCGGCTGAAACACTCGGCTTTGCTGGAACATTTGGATTCGCTGCTCCTGAATTGTTTTTTCATCACGCCAAATTTACTCCTGCTGTTGATACGTATGCTTTTGGTGCGACGGCCCTGTTGATGGGAACGGGAAGCTTGCCTGCGGAGCTTCTTGAAAAGCCTCCAAGATGTAATGGCAGTGATTTTTTTTCAGCAGTCAATTTTCCACTAGATGCCACTTTGGTTGCTCTTCTGAATAGCTGTTTATGTGCAAATCCAAATCATCGACCTCAGATGGGTGATGTGCGTGATTTGCTTGCTAAGCATTTGCTGTTCGACCGTCATAAAGCGTTGGTAGTGTTTGACAAAAAAGCCTCATATCTTGATAAAAACAGACGAACAGTCCGATTGAAACTTGCTTCAATTGGTGAAATTTCTATTTGCTACGACGGATTCAGTTTCAAAGTCGATTTCGTTCAAGGGGAAGTTTTTTTAAACAATCGGGCTGTTGTCGTTGGTGATGAATTGCCTGGCGCTTGTGTTGTTGCTCTTGGCTCTCCAGATAGGAAAGCGCATCGTCGTTACATAACCTTTGACCTTTCTAATCCTGAGATCGTCCTATGAGCGGGCCGTTGAATCCAAATCAAGTCATTGGTGGTCGCTACGAGATCATCAATTACCTCGATCAAGGTGGTATGCAGTTTGTCTATGTTGCGCTTGATCAGCTAACAGGTAGACGGGTTGCATTGAAAACCCCTAAAAATAATTCAGCGACGAAGCGATTCCGTAGAAGCGCAGTTGTTGCTGCAAAAGTGAATCACCCCAACGTAGCTAAAACCTTAGACTATGTAAGAGAGGGTGATGCAAGATTCCTTATTGAGGAACTTGTTGAAGGTCGAGATCTCAGAGCTGCACTTTTAGGTGACACGACTTTTTTAGATCCATATCTTGCTGCGAAGGTGTTTCATCACTTGTCTAAGGGCGTTGCCGCAGCGCATCACGCAGGTGTTATCCATAGAGATTTAAAGCCTACTAATGTCATGGTCGTTGGTGATTACTCTCTAACAGAGTTGAAAGTTACTGACTTTGGAATTGCCAAACTTGCTAAAGATGAACTAGAGGAGGCTGTTGTTGGAGGTGAAGAAAGCTTAACTACTTCCTCCACTGCTGTTGGTGCGCTCCCGTATATGGCGCCAGAAGCAATTGAATCTCCATCGAGCGTTACTGCCGCTGCTGATATTTGGTCTATTGGTGCAATGATGTTTCACCTGCTTTCTGGAAATTACCCCTATGGTCAAGGTCTCAAAGCCGTTCCATTGATCATCGCAGCCAATCTCCCTCAGGTGCCTGCGTTCCTAACTTCTAATCCGCAGTTTGAGCCATTAGCACAAGAGCTTTTAGACATTAGTTTCTCGTGTTTAAAAAAGAATCCTGCCGAGCGACCAACTGCTGATGATTTAGTTAAGAGGTGCAGCGAACTTTGCTATTCGTCTTCGCCTCGGACAATTGGATCCGTTACAAGCTATCAACACAATGCCTTTGGCTTTATTTCAACTTCGTCTGGGGATGTTTTTTTCCACAAGGAGTCTGTTTATGGAATGCTTCCGAAAGTTGGAGAGCGTGTATTGCTTGCCAGTTATGACGGCGGTGGAGCACCCAGAGCGCTGCCTGTAGTACGGCTTACTAATCAGTAATTTTCATACGTAGCGTTAAAGCTTCGCATGTTTAAATAAATCTGATAGCGAAATTTCTATCGCGTCAGATAGTTTGATCAAGTTCATCAGCGTGATGTTGTGTTCACCGCGCTCAATTCCTCCTACGTAAGCCCTATCAATATTGGCTTTTAGGGCTAGTTCTTCTTGCGATAGAGACTTACCGCTTCTAAGACTCCGAATCGTTGTGCCTACGGCAATTAGTTCGGGTGCTTTTGCGTGCTTTGGTGATTTTCGAGGCATCCCTAAGCGTCTCGAATTGATGGTCAAAGCACCACGGTATAAGATACCCATTTTGTGTAAGCCTAGATAAAGGAGTAGCCATGCTTGCTTACGCTCAAGTACCTCGGGGAGAAACTGGCGAGTCAATGAGTGCAATGCTTGATAGTGCGGGGGACGTGTTTGGCTTTGTGGCAATCATGGGGCTAATCGCAATTCATCAAGCATTTAAAGAGAGCACTAGCGCTGGCATAAAGATGAGTTCTATCGTGCTCGGTATCGTTGCTCTATGCATTTGGTTGCCAATGATTGGTCGACCAATCGTTGGTTTGATCATGCTGATGTTTATTTGGACAGCTATTCGCAGGTAGTAATTAGAGTTAAGAAAGAATCACATGAAAAATAATTCGAAAATTCAGAGCATCAGCAACTTAGCCACAAAGCTCGTTTCTAAAGAAATGAACAGCGGGACTGGGGATTCTTCTGCCGAGCTATTGCAAGCATTGGCAGATGTGGCAAAGTTGTTGGAGTCGCAATCTGGTAGTAACCAAGGTGTAAAGGATTTGGCTATTCAAGTTCAAGATTTGGTTCGCAAGAAAGTGGCAAAGTGACAGATCAAGAGCAAGCACTCCTCAAGCTTTTGCCACAAAAGTGGCAAGAGGTGATCATTGATTTGGAAGCTCGTACTTGGCTAAACGCAAGAGATATTGCTATCAAAACTCGACAAAGTTTTCTTGATGCAGGCGGGCACATGAGCCTACGTTCTGATGCAATCGACCCTAATGAGTTACCGGAGCCGCTTAGAACCTGTGTCTATTTGAAATTGCAAAACGGGCAGTAGTCAGTAATTCGATGATGCTTATTAAATGACGCGGATTAGCGGTTACGACCTAGTTGCATGTCCTAGTTGCGGGCATGTTCACCGAAGAACTTCGTATTCTTCAATTTCCATCTATGCACCAGAATCCCCTTCAAATAGCAGGGTGTGCCGCGGTTGTAGGAAAACTTTTGAGCTTGAGGAGTTCAAGAAAGTTGGTTTTCTCGATCGATTCAGTGAGGAGGAAAAGGCCGAGCGTTATGCATGGACGCTCTACACACTCAGGCAGGGACCACGACCGGACGTCAAGCTACAACCGCCATTTCTGCGTCGATGTTGTCTGGCCGTGAAAGCGATTTTTACGCCCAAAGTGCCTAAGCCTTGGGAGAAATACCCACCTCTAGCCTGATGTCAGATCAAGCTCTCACGATTCCCAACTCATTCCAGTCAGTCGTATAGCTGGGAGTTTTACGCTGTTGCTTCATTTGCCAAACGCTGTTTTGCGTTTGTGTTCCTGCGCTTGCCAGCTTGATAGTGCCACGCCCATATCGTTTGTTCACACCATCCAATGTCTGCATCAAGCGTTGGCGCGCTTCGTTGTGTAGGGCTTCATCTTCTAGGTCGAGCGTGTACTGATGCCTTGTTGCTGGTTGAAGGTCGAGGAGCATGACGCCCGCTTTTGCATAGTTGAAGCTTGGTTTGTAGATGGCGTGCAGTATTGCTATTGCTGCCTCCGCAATCTGCGCGGTGTCGGCAGTGGGTGAGGGCAAGGGAACTACGGCGCTGCGACTGTATTGGTTGTCGTTCTGTCTAAATGGGCTTGTACGTATGAAGGCCAACACTTGGCCAGCGTGGCCGTTTTGTTTGCGAAGCTTCTCGGCGGCACGACTTGCAAACTCACTTAGTGCCTCTTGCAAGTGGCGGCGCTCTGTAACTGGCTGACCAAAGCTTCGAGTGCAAGCGATTTGCTTTTTGTCATCAGGGGACTCTTCAAAGTCGATGCACTGCATGCCTTGAAGTTCTCGCACGGTTCGCTCTAGCACCACTGACCAACGAGCCTTCACAGTTGCAGGGTCGAGCCTTGAAAGCTCAAGGGCATTGGTCACACCTGCCTCGATGAGTTGTGCGCTGATGCGACGACCTACGCCCCACACGTCACTCACATCAGTAGTCTGTAATAGTGCATCAAGCTCAGGCTTGCTTAAAGCGCCTAGGTTGCACACTTGTGCATGATGCGAGGGGTACACGTCAGGTTTGCGCTCTGCTGTCTTGGCTATGTGATTGGCCAGCTTGGCGAGTGTCTTGGTTGGCCCCAGACCAATGCACGTTGGCAGTCCTGTCCACTGCAAGATGCGAGAGCGCACTTTGCGGCTGCGCTCGGTCAGGTCACCACGTATGCCCGTCACATCTACAAAGCTCTCGTCGATGGAATAGATTTCTTGTCGGTGACCAAGGCCAGCGGCCAAGCTCATCATGCGGTCACTCATGTCGGCATAAAGAGGGAAATTGGCAGACAGACCCACTAGGCCTAATTCGTCTTGGAGCTTCTCAATCTGGAACCAAGGTGCACCCATCTTGATACCAATGGCTTTGGCTTCATTGCTTCGTGCAATGGCGCAACCATCGTTGTTGCTCAAGACCACAACAGGGCGGTCGCGCAAGTCAGGACGAAAGACCCGCTCGCAGCTCACATAGAAGTTGTTTCCATCGACCAGCGCGTACATGGCTCAACACTTGTGCTGGAGGATTGAGGCCACCACAACACCCCAAATTTCAAGCGTCTGTCCATCCTTGGGGGTTATGTCGGGATATGTGCTGTTGGCAGCTTTGAGGCGTATGCGGCCAGCACGTTGCACAAAGTATTTACACAGGTATTCGTTATCAATGCATGCCACCACCACATGGCCATTGCGTGGCTGAATGGCTTTGTCCACCAGCACCACGGAGCCATCCATGATGCCTGCGTCTTTCATGGAGTCACCACGCACCCGAAGCATGAATGTGGCTTGGGGGTGTTTGATGAGTTGCTCCATCAGGTCAAGCCTTGTGATGGCATGGTCGTCGGCAGGTGAGGGAAAGCCTGCCTGTACGGTGGCGGGTAGTGATTGCACCCATAGGGGGGTGACGTTGAGGGGAAGGGGCGCATTCATAGGGACAGTCTTTCAGCGGTCATTATGCCGATTAACTGTACATACATCCAGTATTCGGGATAAAATTGAAAAATAAATGGAGGTCTCTATGGCATCAGGTCGAAAAACTGGCGGACGAGCCAAGGGGACGCCAAACAAGAAAACATTGGAGTTGGCCCAAAGGCTGGCAGACATTGGCTGTGATCCCGTTGAGGGCATGGCAATAATCGCCATGGATGAGACGAACCCGCCAGAGCTTAGAGGGCGGATGTATGCAGAGCTTGCCCAGTATCTGTACCCAAAACGCAGAGCTACGGAAATCAAAACAGATGATGGGCCAAAAGTCATTTTTCATATTGATACCCAGCCTTTACCAGCCCCTGCGGCCTCCGTCTAAATTAGATGCAAGTACAACCCTATATGGCTACTCTAGATAGTTGTCCAGTAAGGAAACGCTGGAAGTACCCAAATGCTGCTTACAAGTCCACTACACGAACGAGATAACGAAGATAGGGCACTGTCTTGTTTCGCTCATGGACTTGTAGCGCTTTGATGGTTTCAGAGGTGGACAAAGGATTTTTTAATGCTTGTTACCTTAGTCCTGTGGTTTAGGTTTTTGAATTAAGACTGGTGGCGAATCAAAGTTTCTGTAAGCCTTTGCGCGAAAGCAATGAATGGCCTCAGGGTCAAATTTGGGCGTGGGATTTAAGGCAAACCAAGTTAGGGCCAGCAGCTCTGTGGTTGATGGGTAGTGACCTTTCCGAGTCATGTAAACCACCCCGCGCTCAATCAGTTCTTTTTTGCAACGGTACAAAGTTGTTTTTGAGCGCCATCCACGTTTTTTTAAAATCGTCCATGCGGCAGTCAGGTTGCCATTGTTGTCGCCTTTGTATTGGCGTGCAATTTCAAAAAGCAATTTGCACGCGTGCGGACTGAGGTCTCGAAGCGCGTCTGAGTCCAAGAGACTTTTGACAAATCCAACAAATGGCTCATCGTATTTCGAGCTTTTATTTCGTCTGTTTGCCATTGCATCAGACTCCTAGCAGTTCACGTATTTCAGATACAGACCACGCTAATCTCCCAGATATGCGTTTGGGGCGAATTGGGCCGGTTTCTAAACTTGCCCAGCAACGAAGCGTTTGCGGTTTCCTGTTTAGATAAAAGGCCGCTGCTGCCGTGCATAGTGTCGGTTTCGAGACTTCATTCAAAGGTGGGAACTGCTCCGCTTTGGATTTATGTTTTTTAAAAATGCGAACCGTTGATTTGTCCATGTTGAACCACTCCTTTGCCTATCGGCGTTGTTGATGGTTCGAGACTGTCCTTTTGCGGGAGTAGAAGGGAAAAATTCGGGAAACATAATCCCCATTTCGTCACTCTTATTGGTTCATGAAATAGGGATTTTTCGGGAGTACTTAGGGAGTTATGTTGGAAAAGGACTCGCGGCTCTTCCTTCGCGAGTAGCCTGTTTTTCTGCTTCCGCCGCACTAATTAAATCTGTTCTGATGGTCTTTGGTGACGCTCTTTCGCGACCTTCTTCTCTTTCCAATTTAATGAGTCGCTCTGAGTGTTTGAATGACCATTTGCCACGCAGGTAAGTGGAGCTTCCACCTAGTGCCCGTAGTCGTTTAAGTCGGCGTTCTGGTTCTGTGGTGATGTGGGTAGGTTCACTTTGCGGTTTCACATCATCAAAGTTCAAATCATCTGGCCATTGTTTTGCACTGAACCTTCTGAGTCGTTCATCGGATTCGCGAATCATCTTTTCTTTTAGTAAAAATTCGGTAGGCGTTTCCGTTTTCAGGCTCTCTAACTTGTTGTGTTCGATGAAGTAGTGGAGATAGAGCTGTTCTTTGTTCAATTCCCACTTTTTCTTAGAGTCTTCATTGCTTGTCATAGTTGTGGCGTCCAAGAGGTAAAGGCTATTTAACTAATCTGAGTGAGGTTGCGTTAGGGATTGGCGTCCATTCCACATTTCCAAACTCCAAAAGGCAAGTCTCAATAGTGGTGTGCCGTTCTCTGAGCATGTCTATTGGACGGACTGTGTAGTGCTTCTCGGCTGTGGCGCTTGGTTTATGCCCCATGATTTGTGCGACAACTCCGTTTGGCATATCCATCCATTCAGCTAATGTTCTGAATGAGCGTCGTAGTCCGTTTAAGCTCACTTTATTAATTCCGGCAATTGAACAGACCTTTGTGTTTTGAGAGGTCGGATCAGTGAGTTTTTGGTTTTCGCCAAGATGACTCGAGAACACCCATTTATTTCTGTGTGGTAGTTGCGACAGGAGATGCGCTACATACGGTGTCAACGGGACGATGCGAGTTCCTTCAATCTTGTCTTTGACGGTCATAGTGCTCCATGTCCAGTCGATGTCAGCCCATTTCAAATCGCTTAGTTCTCGTCGACGTGCCCCCGTCAAAAGCAAGCATTGAAGGTAGGCGCTTACGATGGGGTTCTCAATCTTGAGAACTGCACCGAACCAATTTGGAAGTTGCTCTCTTAATAAAGCATCCGTTTTACTATTCGGTTTGCCGAATGCTTCACGACACCGCTTTGTCTTCGCTGGGTTGATTCCAGACAGGGCTGCGCTGTACTTAGGATGCTCAATACACCATGTAAGAAATACGCATAGCAAGCGCCAAGCTAATCGTGCAGAGGTTGGACGTTTCTGCCCTTCGGATAGTGCCCACGCCTCGATGGTTGGTGAGTCTAAATTTTTTATCTTGATGCGCATCAATGGCACCAGCGGGCCATCCTGTGTTTTTGAATTGATTTTTTTTGCGCCTCTTTTGGCAGATGGTTTGCCACCTGTTTTTGTTTTATCGATGTGGTCTCTGTAGTGCAAGTCACCCCAGAATGGGCGACGTTCTTGGATGTATTCCTCCCATATCTGGCCGACGGTTAGTTCTTCGATTAACTGGAGTTCAAGCTTTTGGGTGCGTGCTTCATCTGCTAAGCGGTCTAACTCCCTTGGGTCGTTTCCACCATCAAGCAAAACTCGCATACGGTTAGTTTCTTGGCGTGCGCCATCGATGCTCCAAGTTCTTACGTCACCAATCGTGCTTCTGATGGTTTTGCCTTTAAGTTTGGATTCGAAAACAAATGACTTAGCCCCCTTTTCTGTGACGCGAACACTTAGTCCACGTGCTTTGCTATCTCGCAGAAAGGCTTGGCATTTCCCATTTGGGCATGTGAGTCGGTCGATTGCCCCAGCGGTCAGCTCAATAGGGGCGGAGAGGTCTACGGGAGCATTCTTTGCAGGGCGTGCCATATTGGTTTCTCAACAGATTTGTTCCATGTAGCCGCCATGTAGCCAGTAAACACGGATTTTGATGAATTTTCATCAACAGATTTCACGTTTTAAAAAACGACAGGATGGCTCTAGACTGTTGATTTATATGGATTCTATGCATGCTTTTCAACAAAGGCAAATATTTACGTTTCAGGATTGTGATTCCTGTTGTCGTGGGTTCGAGCCCCATCAGCCACCCCAGTATCTATACGCCTTAGCAACCCATCGGTCGCTAAGGCGTTTTTTATTG
>Ga0213920_1001974_pt1 | contig 10416 bp, 10 predicted proteins | sample McNCre1117MG_FD_161054 | JGI IMG/M metagenome (GOLD analysis project Ga0213920, IMG submission 161054) | Freshwater microbial communities from McNutts Creek, Athens, Georgia, United States - 11-17 MG | ecosystem: Environmental > Aquatic > Freshwater > Creek | place: USA: Georgia | collected...
CAAGTACAGAACATCGAATAATGGACAACTTCCCCGGCAACCTCTTTGTGGTCGCGGCCCCCAGCGGGGCTGGCAAATCGAGCCTCGTCAAAGCCTTGATGGAGCTAGACGCCAAAGTGCGCCCTTCTGTGTCGCACACCACGCGCCAACCACGCGGTCAAGAAAAGCATGGCCGCGAATACTTCTTTGTGTCCCTGCCTGAGTTCGATCAGATGGTCGCCTCCAATGCGTTCTTGGAATGGGCCAATGTGCATGGTCAGCGCTATGGCACCTCACGCAAAGCCATTGAAGACCGGGTTGCCCAAGGGGCAGACGTGATTTTGGAAATCGACTTCCAAGGCGCCATTCAAGTCAAAAAGCTATTTGACAATGCGGTTCTCATTTTCATCTTGCCCCCAAGTTGGGAAGAGCTGAAGTCGCGCTTGCACAACCGTGGCGAAGATGCCCCCGACATCATTGAGCTGCGCCTGCAAAACGCCGCTGACGAGATGGCACAGGCCAAAGAATTTGACTACGTTATAATCAATGAAATGTTTGAGACGGCCTTGTTCGACCTGAAAGCGATCGTGCATGCACAGCGCCTCAAATACCTGGCTCAGCGCCGGGCTCGGGCTGATATCTTTCAAGCCCTGAACATCACCTGAATTCTGGAGTACCCACATGGCCCGCATTACCGTTGAAGACTGTCTCGAACAGATCCCTAACCGCTTTCAATTGGTGCTGTGCGCCACTTACCGCGCTCGCATGCTCAGCCAAGGTCACACACCTAAGGTTGAAAGCAAAAACAAGCCAGGCGTGACCGCTTTGCGCGAAATTGCAGCCGGACAAATCGGCATCGAGATGTTGAAAAAAGTACCCGGCTAAATCGGGGTCTTCCCCAGCCAAAAAGCACCGCAGCGTCGGTGCTTTTTTATTGGGAGTAAAGTAAATAGTATGAGCGTTACCCAATCCACTTTAAAGCCCCCCGCTTCCCTCTCAGGAAGCGCGGCTGCAGCCAATGCGGCTGCGGCGAGCTTTGCTGCGTTGACGGAAAAACTAGGCTACCTCAATCCCGAGGGATTAGACATGGTGCGCCGCGCCTACCGCTATGCCGATGAAGCCCATTTGGGCCAACTGCGCAACAGCGGCGAGCCCTACATCACCCACCCCATCGCTGTGGCTGCGCAGTGCGCGGAATGGAAGCTAGACGCGCAGGCCCTGTCCGCAGCCCTGCTGCATGATGCGATGGAAGACTGCGGCATCACCAAAACCGATTTGATCGAGCGTTTTGGCATCCAAGTGGCCGATTTGGTCGATGGCTTGACCAAGCTGGACAAGCTGGAGTTCAACACCCGCGAAGAGAACCAAGCTGAATCGTTCCGCAAAATGCTGCTGGCCATGGCGCGCGATGTGCGCGTCATCCTCATCAAGCTGGCTGACCGTAGTCACAACATGCGCACCATGGGCGATATGCCGCGAGCCAAATGGGGACGCATCTCCAACGAAACGCTCGAAATTTACGCCCCTATTGCGCATCGATTGGGTCTGAACCAAACCTACCGAGAACTGCAAGAGCTGGCCTTTCAACATCTGTGGCCGTGGCGCCATCAAGTGCTGAGCAAAGCGATTCAAAAAGCCCGCCACCGTCGCCGCGATTTGATGCAAAAGGTGGAGCAAGAAGTCGAGGCCTCTTTTGCCAAAGCGGGCCTCAAAGTGCGCATCTCGGGCCGAGAAAAAACGCTGTATTCGATTTATAAAAAAATGGATGGCAAGCACCTGAGCTTTGCGCAGGTGACCGATATTTATGGCTTCCGTCTCATCCTGCCGGACGTGATCGACTGCTATACCGCATTGGGGGTGCTACACCAGATGTACAAACCTGTGCCGGGTAAGTTCAAAGATCACATCGCCATTGCCAAGCTCAACGGCTACCAGTCACTGCACACCACCATCGTGGGCCCATCGGGCTTGAACGTGGAGTTTCAAATGCGCACCGAAGCGATGCACTTGGTGGCCGAGACAGGCGTGGCGGCACATTGGCTTTACAAAGACAAAGGCGCCAGCAACGAGGCCAACGCCAACTTGGGCAACAAGTGGTTGCAATCGCTGCTGGACATTCAAGACGAAACACGCGATGCCACCGAGTTTTGGGACCATGTCAAAGTCGACTTGTTCCCAGATGCGGTGTATGTGTTCACGCCCAAGAGCAAGATCATGGCGATGCCACGCGGCGCGACCATCGTCGACTTTGCCTATGCCGTGCACAGCGATGTGGGTGACCGCACTATGGCTGGAAAAGTCAATGGTGAACAAGTACCACTGCGCACCGAGCTGCGCAGCGGGGACATTGTCGAAGTCATCACCTCTGCGGTGGCCTCACCTAATCCTGCGTGGTTGGGCTTTGTGCGAACAGGTCGCGCACGCTCAAAGATTCGCCATCACCTCAAGACCATGGCGCACTCAGAGTCGCAAGATCTGGGCAAAAAACTATTAGCCCAAGCACTGCGCGCCGAAGGTATTGAAGACTTGCCCACACAAGACGGCGAGCACGCCCAAATTTGGGAAAAACTGCTGCACTTCACGGGCAGCAAAACAAAAGAAGAATTACTCACCGACATTGGCCTCGGCAAGCGCGTGGCCAGCATCGTGGCCAAACGCTTGGCGACCTTGTTGTCTGACATGGGCCACAAGCCTGATGCGTTGCTGCTCAGCCGCGAGCGCTTTACCGCGCACGAAAACGTGTCGCAAGGCGGGGTGACGGTCGACGGAAGCGAAAACGCCTCGGTGCAATACGCCACCTGCTGCCGCCCGGTGCCAGGCGACGCCATCGTGGGCTACCTAGGCCGCGGCGAAGGCTTGGTGATCCACACAGACCAGTGCGGTGTAGCACAACGTTTGAAATACAAAGACAGCGAACGCTTCATCACCGTGGAATGGGCCGAAGAACCCACACGCGCATTTGAAGTTGCTGCGGTAGTCACCGTGAGCAACGGCAAAGGTGTGTTGGCCCGCGTGGCTTCGGCCATCACCAGTGCAGAAGCTGACATTACCCATGTGTTGATGGCCGATGAAGTGAGCGGCCAAGAGGCCACCGATTTGCGCTTCATCTTCACCGTGCGTGACAAGGCACATTTGGAGGCTGTGTTGGGTAACTTGCGCCGCGTACCGTCTGTGCTGCAAGCGCAGCGCGTGGTGTCGGGCGTGGGGCGCGAGGCCTAGGCTTTTTCAGCCGCAGGTGCGGGATAACGCACCTCAACCACTTCAACGTCTTGTACACCGACAGGCGTGACCAACTTCACCACATCACCTTCGCGTGCTTTGAGCAAAGCACGCGCAATGGGTGACACCCATGTCACTTGGGCCTTCAAACTGTCCGCCTCGTCAATACCCATGATGGTGACGGTGCGCTCTGTCTCTGCTTCATCCACGTAGGTCACCGTTGCACCAAAAAATACTTGATCGCTGCCGTGGTGCACGCTGGGGTCAGTGACCTCGGCAATTTCTAGGCGTTTGGTTAAAAAACGGATGCGGCGATCAATCTCGCGTAGGCGTTTTTTCCCGTAAAGGTAATCACCATTTTCTGAGCGATCGCCATTGCTGGCAGCCCAATGCACGATTTCCACAATGCATGGGCGCTCGTTGTCAATCAGCTCAAACAGCTCAGCGCGAAGCACCGCATAGCCTTGCGGCGTGATGTAGTTTTTACTACCAGCGGGCAATGGCGGCAAAGTGATGTCCTCATCATCTGCATCCGTTTCGCGCGTGAAAGCTTTGCTCATCGCTGACAAAAAATCAGTGCCACCCAATCACTTGATAGCCGCACCCACCTCTGACTGCTGGGCCAAGTTCGCACAGGCCTGCGCATCAGCTTGGGCTTGGGCTGGACCCACGTATTGATAGTGTGCGTTTGGATAAAACGCAGGTTTAGCCACAGGCGTGGCACAGCCACTCATGCCTAGAAGCACGACACCGGTCAGCGTAAACAACCCAGAAATAGCAATGTGTTTTTTCATAAAAGAAATTTTATGTGCCGAAAGTAAAAGGACGCATCAAAGAAAAAGGGTCTACATCCGAAGATGTAAACCCTTGTTCAATTTGGTGCGGCTGGCAGGAATCGAACCCACGACCCCTTGGTTCGTAGCCAAGTACTCTATCCAGCTGAGCTACAGCCGCTCTGGAAAACCAAAAGTATATCACAGATTATTTGATAGGGCGCCAGGTACCTGAAGTCAATTTCAAGTGACAAACATGGCCAATTTTTTCATTTTGTAATTTGATAGCGGCTTTCCCAGAGCTCAATGTCAGTCATATTTTTGAGCGTCATGTCGATTTCATCCAAGCCTTCGAGCAGCATGCGTTGCTCTTGGGAATCAATCTCAAATGTCATCACCCCACCGCTAGGACCACGAATTTGACAGTTGAGCAGATCGACTTGCATCGGGGAATGGCCATCAGCCAGAATTACGTCTTGCATCAGTTGCTGATGTCGAGTCACATCAAGCTGAATGGGTAACACGCCATTTTTCAAACAATTCTCAGTGAAAAACTCAGCCAGTTGATGGCCAATCACACAGCGAATTCCAAAAGCTTGCACAGCCCACACAGCGTGCTCTCTGGAGCTACCGCAGCCAAAATTTTTACCGACCACCAAAATTGGAGCTTTCTTAAATTCAGGGCGTTCCAAAACGAAGTCGGTGATGATCGTGCCATCAAGTCGACGTCTTTGAAACGCCAAGAATCCTTCTGCTAAATCCGCATGAAGGTCCTTAAGGTATTTAGAAGGAATGATCTGATCTGTGTTCACATCATCCATAGGCATGGGAATTGCGACACCCTGAACTTCAATAAAAGGCAGCATGTTCGTCCTAAGATGAAATTAAATCAGCAGCATCCACAATGTGCCCAGCAATCGCACATGCGGCTGCGGTAGCAGGACTTGCGAGGTGCGTTCGAACGCCGCGCCCTTGTCGGTTTTCAAAGTTGCGATTGCTAGTTGCTACGCAACGCTCGCCAAACTCACCCACTTCACCGTTTGCACCAGCACACATCGAACACCCAGAAGAATGCCACTGAAAACCTGCTTGTATAAAAATTTGATCAAGCCCTTCAGCTTCTGCTTGTGCCTTGATCTGCGTCGAACCAGGTACAACGAGCGCCACCACGTTTTCAGCCACACGTCGATGCTGAACAACGCGGGCGGCTTCACGCAAATCTGAAAGACGTGCATTGGTACATGAGCCAATGAAAACACGCTGTACGGCAAGCCCTTTCAAAGACTGACCAGCTTGTAGCCCCATGTAGTCAAGTGCTTGAGCTTGGCGCGCAAGCTGATCTGGGCTCGCATCATTTCGCAATGGAATAGCCTCACGAATTCCAATGGTTTGGGACGGGTCTGTGCCCCATGTGATCTGCGGTTGAACGGCTGCGCAGTCCACAGTGAGCTCCACATCGAACTTGGCATCAGGGTCTGAATACAGTTGACCCGATTGTTCTGAGACAAATGCCAACGTTTGCGCAGGTATGGCACCCGCCTGGTCTTGATACCAAGCTACCGTTTTGGCATCTGGCGCAATCAAACAGGTTCGCCCCCCCCATTCGATGGTCATATTGCATAAGGTCATTCGCCCTTCAAGGTCCATATCGCGAATGACAGGGCCCGTGTATTCCACTGCGTAGCCCCGGCCCGCCGTGATGCCCACGGTTCGAATCAGATGAAGCGCGACATCTTTTGCATTGACGCCCGGTTGAAGTCGCCCAGTCAGGTGGATGCGCATCTGCTGTGGCTTAGACAATGCCATCGTTTGTGTCGCCAAAATATGAACCAACTCCGTTGTGCCACAACCAAAGGCTAGGCAACCCAATGCGCCAACTGTCGAGGCATGGCTGTCGGGGCAAGCCAATGTTTTCCCAGGCAAGGCCCACCCCTGCTCCACTGAAATGATGTGGCTGATACCGTGTTGCGGACTACGGTGATCAATAAAAGACACTTTGTGTTGACGACAAGCATCTTGGGAGGCTGACATATTTTCAGAAATAGTCGTGGCGTCACCGCGCGTCGGCACAGTGTGGTCTTGCACAACCATCGTCAAGTCTTTGCGCCGAACGTCGCGCTGCTGGCGACCCAGTTCTTTAAAGGCGTGGGGCGCATGCAAATCGTGAACGATGTGACGATCGATGTACAGCAACTCTCTACCATCCTCGCGCACGCCGACACAATGTGCGTTCCAAATTTTGTCAAAAAGCGTGAGTCCCATATGGTGTCGTGGCCTCGTTATTCATTCACGTTGAACTGGCGCTCTAGTTGCAGCCATTCATCCATACCCAAAATCTGGTTGTATTCCTCAAAACTCGACATCCGATCGCGCACTGTTCGTGTGTGCGAATCTTGATGCAGCGCAGTGAAGGCATCCTTCAATGCTCTCACGGCAGCATAGCGTGCAACCCCTGCGTGCAAAGCAAATACGCATCCCACTGATTCGAGGGTTTCGTTGGTGAGCTCCGCCGTTGGGCCGGCCTCTTGCACGACCACCACCAAGGGTGCCTTTGCAATGTCAGCGACATAGCGCAACTCTTCTGAGGTATTCGCCCCCATCACTAGCACAGCATCCGCACCCGCTTGCGCGTAAGAACGGGCGCGCTTAGCAGCGTCTTCTAATCCGTGCATAGACTTTGCGTCAGTGCGGGCAATGACTAAAAAATTTCGATCAGTTCGCGCGTGAACAGCGGCCCTGATTTTTTGGCATGCCTCATCTTCGCTGAGCACGAGAATTCCTTGGGGAAGCAGGCCACAGCGCTTCGGTGTCACCTGATCTTCGATGTGGATACCTGCAATGCCAGCGGCTTCAAACTCACGCACCGTGCGCATGACATTCATCACGCCACCGTAACCTGTGTCAGCGTCACAAATCATGGGGATTTTTAAACCTCGCGCAATACGACCTGCGTGTTCGAGATTTTCGGTCAGTGTCAGCACACCAATGTCGGGCAAGCCCAGCAAACTGGCCGACACAGCATTACCTGAAAAAGCGACAGCTGCAAAACCTACGCTTTGGGCAATGCGCGCAGTCAAGCCGTCATAAGCACATGGCATGCGTACCAATCGTCTTTGGTCAAGCATTGATCGCAATGTTTCTGAGTGACTTAAGTGCGCCATAGGTGACATTCAAAAATTGGCATTTTTATTAAACCTCGTTACATTGATGTGAGCTTATGCGTATCGACTCTTTCACGCAGTCCCAAAAAAGACACCACATGCAAGACTCAAAATTTAAACAGATGATACAAACCGCCGTGTTGGCGATGCTTTATTTTTCAGGACTCATCGCCCAGGCACAACACACTAGCGATTGGCCTAAAAAACCTGTGCGCTGGATCATTCCAACCTCTCCAGGAGCAGGTACAGATACCTCGGCACGCATATTTGCACAAATCGCCAACGAGACTTGGAAACAAGCCGTGATCCCTGATAACAAACCTGGCGCCTCGGGCATGCTTGGGCTCGATGCCCTCAACGTAGCAACACCGGACGGCTACACCTTGGCCTTCATGAGTGTGTCGCAATTCATAGATGCCACACTGCTTCAAAAATATCAGTTTGATCAAACCAAAGACTTCACACCAATCACCCTACTTGCCTCAACGCCACTGGTTTTATTGACCAATAGTCAGACAGGCATACGCTCAGCAACCCAATTGATTGCCTACGCTAAAGAACACCCCAACGAAATGAACTATGGATCGGGCGGAAGCGGTGGGCTGACCCACATCGCCATGGAAATGTTTGCCAACAAAGCCGGTGTGAAGTTAACGCATATCCCATACAAAGGCAGTGGCCCTGCTGTGATTGACTTGTTGGCGGGTCGGGTTCAATTGGGCTACTCCACACCGCCCGCTGTTATCCAACACATTAAGTCTGGTCGACTTATCCCTTTGGCCGTCACCACACCTCAGCGTTTTTCACAACTGCCAGACGTCCCCACGGTTGCTGAGCTGGGGTTTTCGGGTGCATCCATCACAACTTGGTATGGCCTGTTTGGCCCAGCCAAAATGAATCCAGCGCTGGTTGAAAAAATCTCTCAAAGCCTCGCGAATGAATCACGTCGCAACCCAACAACCAAGGACCGCATCATCACGGGCGGTATCGACCCCGTGTTTGGAACACCCGCAGAGTTTGCGGCAAGTCTAAAAAAAGAAAGAGAACAAATTCTTTCTACGGCCAAGTTAATTGGCTTTGAAAAAGACAAGTGACAGGCCTAAAAATTCCACATTAAGTTGAATCCGTTGGGATGAAATGTCATCTGTTTTTTGCGCTGTCAATCAATCTTGAGCTTAAGCTCTCCAATTAACTTGCTGTATTTGGCTTGGTCACGCTTCATAAGTCGCTGCATGTCGTCAGCCGAAATTAACATCGGTTCGATACCCCCCGCATTGGCAAACGCCTCAATCAGTTCAGGAGAAGTCAACACCTTGGCCACATCTCGACGCAAACGTTGAACAATGCTTTCGGGCGTTCCACGGGGTGCAAACAAGCCGATCCAAATGGTGTTATCAAAGCCTGGGTAATACTCAGATACGGTTGGAATATCGGGCATGAGTTTGGAGCGCACAGTCCCACTCACAGCGATCGCGCGTAATTTACCGGCTTTGATCAAAGCCGCATTAGAAGTCCCCGAGAACATCGCCACCGTCTCACCGCCAATCGTCGCGGTGGTGGCCGCAGTACCGCCTTTATAGGGTACATGCAACAAATCTATATCAGCTTTGGCTTTCAGCAACTCCATCGTCAAATGATGCTGACTGCCGTTTCCACCAGAGGCATAAGCCAGTGCTGGCTTAGCGTTTTTTGCATACTCAATAAATTCTGGGAAATTTTTAACCGGAATCGTTGGATTAATAGCCAATACAAACTGGTTAGCTCCCAAAGTAGCAATTGGAATTAACTCCTTGTTGACATCCAAGGTTGTTTGTTTATAGAGGTATGGATTAATCACAAACAGGCTATCCATGCCCACCAGCAAGGTATAACCGTCAGGCGTAGCACGCGCCACATGCTCAGCAGCCAACTGGCCATTCGAGCCAACCTTATTTTCAACGACCACAGGTTGTGACCAGATTTGCGCCAATCGATTTCCTACTGCACGCGCAATCAAATCGGGTGCGCCACCCGGCGGGATAGGTGAAATTAAGCGAACCGTTTTCTGAGGGTAGTCCAGAGCCAGCACCGTGGTGCAAAGAGCACACCATAGGCAAACCAAAATCCATTTTTTAAAAGACATGGTCAGCCTCTCAATTCATGTGTTGGAGTCTTTTGATTTTTCTAACTAAGTAGTCAAAGTTGATCGTGTATTGCTCAGGTCGGGTAATGTCGTGATGCAACTTTTCGATTTGTGCTGCATTAAAGGTTTCGCCGACACCCGCTGACATGGCTGCCAACTGAATTTGGCAAGCATTCTCTAACATGATCAGCAAAATCGTAGCTTCCTCGACCGTCGGCCCAACCACTGACACACCATGGTTACGCATCAATACAGCCTTGCAGTGACCCAAAGAATTTGCCACGCCCAACCCCAACTCTGGGGTGCGTATCAAATCAATCGCTTGATCAAAATAAGGTAACCCGTCAGCAAAAGCAACACTAGGTTGACTAATGGGTTGCAAGTTTTTTCCTGTGGCAGAAAAGGCAACAGCGTAAGTGGGATGCGCATGTATCACACTGTTCACATCGGGGCGCGATTTATAAATTTCAGAGTGAATATAAACCTCGCTGTGTTTGCGACCAGCACCCCCCACTTTCTCGCCATTCAGATTGCACAACACCATGTTTTCAGGCGTGATTTCATCAAAGCCAAAACTATGCGGCTTCATATAAAAGTGTTCAGGATCCCCTGGTACACGGATAGAGACGTGTCCTCGCGTCAAATCACCAAGGCCATAGTGATCAATGATGAGTCCCGCTTCGATGAGTCTTTGTTGCGTCTGATTAGGTGCCATCTACTTTTCCAATTAGGTTGAAGAGTTGATTTCAAGTGCACATACAGACAATCTGAATTAGTACCTCACCTATCAATACTCTCGACTTTGGAGATTTAAGCACTTACCGTACATATTGGGTGTAACAAACTTGACTTGCAGCGAGATTCTTTGATCTACAGCGATGAAAAAAGCCACTGACCGAAATCAGTGGCTTTTCCATTTTGGTAGGGCGTGACAGACTTGAACTGTCGACCAAAGGATTCTGGTTTGTGTAGCTTTCACTACTCCCTGGACTATGCCTTCACCATAGCTTTCGCTTTAGGTGGGCGCCGTCTAGTCTCTACACCTTCACAGCAATTTCTCACTGAGCTTGGCTCGGCATTGACATATCTTGCGACTTAGCTTTCACCGAATTTGACGCCATTCACACGAGCAGTTTCCCAATCTCGGTGCACAATTTTTATG
>Ga0213920_1001975_pt1 | contig 10412 bp, 7 predicted proteins | sample McNCre1117MG_FD_161054 | JGI IMG/M metagenome (GOLD analysis project Ga0213920, IMG submission 161054) | Freshwater microbial communities from McNutts Creek, Athens, Georgia, United States - 11-17 MG | ecosystem: Environmental > Aquatic > Freshwater > Creek | place: USA: Georgia | collected...
CGATTTCTACAAGCAACAAGAAGGTGCGCGCTACTCAGCCCGCGACTTAGCGGTCTATCGCGGCCAGCTCGAAGGTGCCAAAGTCATTCTGGGTTCAGCCACCCCCTCGCTGGAGAGCTGGCACCACAGCCGCCCCGCCACAAACGCTGAACCTGCAGGCCGCTACATGCGCCTGGCCATGCCTTCGCGTGTCGGCCAAGGGGCCTTGCCCCTGGTGCGTCGCGTGGACATGAACCGCCAGCCCTACAAGACGGTGTTCTCCAACCACCTGCTCGACGCCATGCGCGAACGCGTCACGCGTGGCGAACAAATCTTGGTGCTGCTCAACCGCCGTGGCTATGCACCCGTGCTCAGTTGCAACGATTGCGGTTGGAAAAGCGAATGCCCGCATTGCAGCGCATACCGCGTGTTCCACAAACTCGACCGTACCTTGCGCTGCCACCATTGCGGCTTCACACAACCGGTGCCCCGCGCCTGCCCGAGTTGCGGCAACTTAGACATCAGCCCCTTAGGCCGAGGCACTGAGCAACTCGAAGAACACTTGGCCGAGCTGCTGGCCGATGTGCGCCGACCTGACGGTGAACCCATTCGCATTGCCCGCATTGACGCCGACAGCACACGCCTCAAAGGCGAGCTTGAGCGCCAGCTGGCCGAAGTGCACGCCGGCGCCGTGGATGTGCTGGTGGGCACGCAAATGATTGCCAAGGGCCACGACTTCAGGCGCGTCACCTTGGTGGCCGCGCTCAACCCAGACGGTGCGTTGTTCTCCAGCGACTTCCGGGCGCCCGAACGCTTGTTCAGCTTGCTCATGCAAGCGGCAGGACGCGCAGGACGCGATGCCAGCATGAGCTTGGTCAGCCCCTGCGAGATGTGGGTGCAAAGCTTTCACCCACTGCATCCGTTGTTTGAAGCACTCAAGCAGCACGACTACCCCGCCTTTGCCGAGCAGCAGCTCAAAGAGCGCGAGCAAGCCACCTTGCCGCCTTTCAGCTTCCAAGCCTTGGTGCGGGCCGAGGCCCGCAGCCAAGAAGCGGCACAAGGCTTTTTAAATGCGGCCCGCGATGCGGGTGCGGCACTGGCCGACGAACTGCTGGTGGACTTGTACCCCGCCGTGCCCATGACGATTCAGCGCGTGGCCAACATCGAACGTGCGCAAATGTTGATTGAATGCACCTCACGCAAAGCACTGCAACACTTCTTGGCGCATTGGCAAACTGACTTGCACGCCTTGCGCAGCGCGCATCGGCAGGTGATTCGTTGGGCGGTCGATGTAGACCCGTTGGCGATTTAACACGCAGGCGCGAGTGCACTGTTACTGTTCACTTAACCGTTGAGCAGTGCCACAGCACCAGAAAAAGTAAAAAACGCCGCCGCCGTGGTGACCAAAATAATCATGGCGATGCGCCCCGTGTCCGCCCCAAAGCGCTCGGACAGCAAAGCCACATTACTCGCGCTGGGCAAGGCCGCCACTAAAACGACAACGACCATGGTGAAGCGGTCGATCGAAAACCCCATTTGCACCACCGCCGCCAGCACCAGCAACACCAGCACCGGGTGCAACACCAATTTAAAAACAGCCACAGGCAAAAAGTCACGCCACAAAATAGGGGCGTGACCACTTTCTTTGACTTGAATTTGCGACCGCGCCAACACGGCACCAATGGTGAACAAAGCCACGGGTGAGGCCGCATCCGCCAATAAACCCACCGTCTTGGCGAAAGGGCCTATCAGTTCATAGTCCATCGCTGACGCCAAAGCGCCTAAGCTGATGGCCCACGGCATGGGGTTGGTTAGCACCCCTTTGAGCGCGTTTTTGGCGGCACGGCTCGCGCCATGTTCGTCGGCACCGTCTAAGCGCGACAGCGCAATACACAGGGAAGTGGTGATGACCAAGTCCACCACAATGGTGACGATGGCAGGGCCTGCGGCCGAAGCACCCAGCAAGGCCACCAACAACGGCACGCCCATGAACCCCGTATTCGGAAAAGCGCCCACCAAGGCGCCAAACGACGCATCGTTCCAGCCCACGCGTTTGCTCAGGCTGACCGCGACCACAAAGCCCACCATCAACAAAGCGCAAAACAAATACGCAAAAAATAAGGTGACATCTAGCAGCTGCACGATGGGTGTACTGGCACCAAACCGATACAACATGCAAGGCAGCGCAAAAAACAGCACGAAACTGTTCAGGCCAGGAATCGCGTCCAGCGGCAACATGCGGCGATGCGCCGCCACATAGCCAGCCAAGACCAGCGCAAAGAAGGGAAAGGTCACAAGAAGAATGTTCAGCACCTATCTATTTTGCCTTCTAGACCGACCGGTATCATTGCCCGCTTCAATATCAATGTCTCCTGAATGTCTGCTGGCCTGAATCTCGCGCAACAAGAAGCCGTCAATTTCTTGCACGGCCCTTGTCTGGTGTTGGCGGGGGCGGGCTCGGGCAAAACGCGCGTCATCACCCACAAGATCGGCCGCCTCATCCAAACGGGGCTAGCACCCAAACGCATCGCCGCGATCACCTTTACCAACAAAGCTGCCACCGAAATGCGCGAGCGCGCCAAGGGCCTCATTGGCAAAGCCGCCAACGATGTGATGATTTGCACCTTCCACGCCTTGGGTGTGCGCATGCTGCGCCAAGACGGGGGCGTGATGGGCCTGAAGCCCCAGTTCAGCATCATGGACAGCGCAGACGTGACCGGCATCTTGAAAGACGCAGGTGGCACCACCGACGCCGCCACCGCACGCCAATGGCAATGGACCATCAGCCTGTGGAAAAACATGGGTCTAAACTCGGCCCAAGCCTTGGCGCTGGCCAAAGACGACCACGAACGCATCATTGCCAAAATCATGGCACGCTACGAAGAGCGCCTGACAGCCTACCAAAGCGTGGACTTTGATGACCTGATTGGCCTGCCCTTGAAACTGCTGCAAGAACACGACGAGGTGCGTGCCAAGTGGCAAGACCAGCTCGGCCATGTGTTGGTCGACGAGTACCAAGACACCAACGCCACCCAATACGAAGTGCTCAAATGCTTGGTGGGGCCAGACCATGCGAGCGCACGCTTCACCGCCGTGGGTGACGACGACCAGTCCATCTACGGCTGGCGCGGCGCCACGCTAGACAACTTGCGCAAACTGCCGCAAGATTTCCCGACCTTGAAGGTCATCAAGCTGGAGCAAAACTACCGCTCCACCAGCGCGATCTTGCGTGCGGCCAACAACGTCATTCAACTCAACCCCAAGCTGTTCCCCAAAACCTTGTTCTCGGAACTCGGCGAAGGCGAACCCGTGCGCGTGGTCGATGCGGACAACGAAGAGCACGAAGCCGAACGTGTGGTGGCCCGCATTCAATCGCTACGCGCTGGCACCGAGGCAGGCGCTAGCGGCCACCGCGAGCTGCAAGACTTTGCCGTGCTGTACCGGGCCAACCACCAAGCGCGCATCTTTGAAAAAGCCCTGCGCAAAGCGCAAATTCCCTACAAGGTGTCGGGCGGGCAGAGCTTTTTTGACCGCGCCGAAATACGCGACCTCTGCGCTTGGCTGCGCCTGTGGGTGAACAACGACGACGACCCTGCGTTCTTGCGCACCGTCACCACCCCCAAGCGCGGCATAGGCCACCAAACCTTGGCCACCCTCGGCCAGTTCGCCAGCCAGTACAAGCTCAGCATGTTTGAGGCCCTGTTCAGCAACAGCTTGCCCTCTGTGCTCAACGCCCGCGCCTTGGGCAGCCTGCACGAATTTGGCCGCTATGTGAACGACCTTGAGTTTCGCGCCCGCCTCACCACCGGCGCCGAAGATGCACGCGCATTTTTGACCGATTGGCTCAAAGACATTGGCTACGAAAAGCACCTCTACGACGCCGAAGAAAGCGAAAAAGCCGCCGCCTCGAAGTGGAACAACGTGCTGGAGTTTTGTGACTGGATGGCCCAGCGCTGCGGCGGCCAGATAGACGACACCGCCGGTGTGACCACCGGCAACGAGGTGAAAAACTTGCTCGAAGTAGCACAAACCATCGCGCTGTTGTCGACCCTGACCGAGCGCGAAAAAGACCAAAACGTGGTGACGCTCTCGACCCTGCACGCCTCCAAAGGCTTGGAGTGGCCGCACGTCATGCTGGTCGGTGTGACTGAAGGCATGTTGCCCTTCAAACTCGACGACGAGCCCGGCACAGAGCACACCAACGAGAACATTGCGGTGCGCCTGCAAGAAGAACGACGCCTCATGTATGTGGGCATCACCCGAGCGCAGCGCTCGCTGTCGGTCAGCTGGACACGTAAACGCAAAAAAGGCCGCGACATGATTGCAGCCCAGCCCAGCCGCTTCATTGCGGAAATGGACTTGAACAAAGACACCATCAAAGAAGACCCGCGTGAGAAACTCAAAGCTTTGCGGGCTGAGTTTGCGCAGCGTGCGAGTGTGGCCTCGGCTGAAAGCGCGGCAAATAAGTAAGCAGATCGAAAAACAAAAAAGCCTCAGTGCGAAACACTGAGGCTTTTTGTTTTGGTGGCCTGGGGCAGAATCGAACTGCCGACACGCGGATTTTCAATCCGCTGCTCTACCAACTGAGCTACCGGGCCGAGAGCAACATTGTAACACCCTAAGCGGGGCTTATTTCATTCAAGCCAATCGTTTGGCTTTAGACAGGTCGACACCCAGCTGCTTGAGCTTGCGATACAGATGTGTGCGCTCTAAGCCCGTCTTGTCAGCGACGCGGGTCATGGAGCCACTTTCTTGTGTGAGGTGGTATTCAAAATAGGCGCGTTCAAAGGTATCGCGCGCTTCACGCAGGGGCTGTTCCAAGTCAAAACTTTGGTGCGTCGGTGGCAGCACCACGGCCTGCGGTGCGTCCACAGCGGGCCCCTCTTTGCTTGCGCTCGAACCTAGCTTCGCCGTGGCCGAGGCCAAGGGCTTACGTGCCAACCCTTGCTCCACTGCTTTGAGCAGTTTTTGCATGGTGATCGGCTTCTCTAAGAACGCTTGGGCGCCAATGCGCGTGGCCTCGACGGCGGTGTCGATGGTGGCGTGGCCACTCATCATGATCACAGGCATGTTTAGCAAACCCGAGCCGGCCCATTCTTTGAGCAAGGTCACACCATCGGTGTCAGGCATCCAAATGTCAAGCAAGACCAAATCTGGACGCGCGGCTTGCCGAGCCATGCGCGCTTGTGCGGCGTTTTCTGCAACTTCAACCGCATGACCTTCGTCATTGAGGATCTCAAACAAGAGGTCCCGAATGCCCAACTCGTCATCCACCACCAGAATGTTTGCCATGTCTAAATTTGTCTCGCTGAATTAAATAAGTAGGTTTTGTTGCGATTCTGCAACTTGGAATGATAACGACACTTGCGCACCAATCACCCGCCCCTGTAATCCACGATTTTTTAAGTCAATCCGAGCCGAGTGTTCGTCGGCAATTTTTTTCACCACGGCCAACCCTAAACCAGTACCACGCGTCTTGGTGGTGACATATGGCTCAAATGCACGGTTGAGAATTTTGGGCGGAAAGCCAGGCCCATTGTCTCGAACCACCAAGCGCACACGGCCCGAGGTTGGCACCCATTGCGTCGCAATCGACACCATGGGGTGGGCCTGCCCCTCTGTCGCATCTTGCGCGTTTTGCAGCAGGTTGTGCACCACTTGGCGCAGCTGCTGCGCATCGCCCTGAATGGTGGGGCACGCCGCATCTAACTGGGCATAAACCGGCACAGCGGCGTTTTCTGCGCCGTAAAGATGCATAACGTCTTGCACCAACGCATTGAGATCAAGGGGTTTGAGTTCTGCAACAGGCAAGCGTGCGTAGTCACGAAATTCATTCACCAAACGCTTCATCGCATCGACTTGGTCGACGATGGTCTTGACCGATTTGTTCAGAATCAATTGCTCAGGCTCTTGCAATTTACCCGTGAGCTTGATTTCCAAACGTTCTGCCGACAGCTGAATGGGGGTGAGTGGGTTTTTGATTTCATGCGCCAAACGACGCGCCACTTCGCCCCATGCCTGCGCGCGCTGGGCCGACACAATTTCAGAAATATCGTCAAACACCAGCAAGCGTCCGTTGTTGGGCAAAACTGCGCCACGCGCCAGCAAAGTGATGTGCTGCAGTGTGTCGTCGGTCAATTGCACGGCTGGACTGATGGCCGTGGCATGCAGCTCAAACGATTGTTGCCAGTGGTCTAGGCCGTGTTGGCTGCGTTCGCCTAAAAAGCCCTCAAACTCTGTCTGCACATGTTGGGCAAATTCGGCCAAGCCGTCAATGTCACTGAGAGCGCGGCCTTCCCAAGCCGCCAGCGGCACACGCAGAATGCGCGTGGCACCTGGGTTGGAGGACTTGATCAGCCCTTGGTCCGTCATCACAATCACGCCTGCCGTGAGGTTATCGAGAATGGTTTGCAAGTTGGCGCGTGAGGTGTGTACTTGCAACATGCTTCGATCCACGGCAGCGCGTGCATCGGACAGTTGCTGTGTCATCTGGGCAAATGAACGGGTCAAACCGCCGAGTTCATCTCGTCCTTGCAACGTCGGCTTTGGACTCAGGTCACCCGCCGCCACATCGCGCACACCTTCGGCCAACATCAACAAGGGGCGCGCCAGTTGGTTACCCAGCAGCACTGCCAGCAAGACAGCACCAAACACGGCGAGAAACAAACTGAGAGTCAAGGTGCCGATGTACATGCTGCGCAGGCCTTCACGTCCAAGCGCGCGCTCTTGGTACTCTCGGTAAGCGACCTCCACAGCCAAGGCATTGCTCACCAGCGTAGGCGGCAAGGCTTTGGTGACTTGCAGCACACGGGGCTCGATGAGCAAGCCCAAGCCCGACGGTGCCACCAACACCAAAGCACGGATGCGCGCTTTGGCAGTCACTTGGGTGTCCGCCTCATCGAGACCTTCCACGGCGGTGACCACGCTTTGTGTTTTGACCAAACGGAGCTGCGCAGAGGTGGGGCGGTCGGGGTTGATTTTGTAACGCGAGTCACCGGCACTGGCCAAAGCTTGGCCCGTGGTGTTCCACAAAATCACATCATCGGCACCCAACTGGTCTTTCATGCGATCCAACGCCACGCCCACCGAGGCATCAGGCAAATCGTTGATTTGCACGCTGGCTGTGCGTGTTTTCTGGCCCAAATCATTTGCCAAGGTGTCGAGTGTGGTGCGACCCAAGCTCAAGCCAGCGTCTAGCGCCCCCTCCACCTTCACATCAAACCAACTCTCAATGGAGCGAGAAACGAACTGATAAGACACGCTGTAAATCAGCAAGCCAGGCACAAAGCCCACCAGCGCAAAGGTCGCCGCAATTTTCAGCAGCAAACGGCTGCCGAATTTGCCTTGCCGCAAACGCAGCAGCAAGCGCACGGACAACCAAGCAATCACGCCCATCAACAATGTGGCAACGACCACGTTCAGGCCAAAGAGTTGGCGATAGTTGCGCTCGTAGAGTTCACGGTTGTCCGTGGCCTGCGTGAGTAAGAACAGCAGCACCAAGCCCAGCCCCAACACCACGGCCGCACTGATGACCAACAACCAGCGAATCTGAAAGCTTGAAAGGCGCACACGCTTTTCAGCCAACTCAATCATGGTGTCAGCTCCAAGCGCTGTGTTTTACTAAACCCGATATTCCAATCGCTATGTCCAGCGGCGCCAATTTGCAAAGGCCGAGGTAGTTGCTTGAGATCGAGTTTGAAATTGATGCTGATGGTTTGCTTGGCGTCCAAGTTGACATCGGTCGCATTGGCAATGCGCCATTGCACGATGCGACTGACGGCGTTGAGGGCCTCGTCCGCCGTGTCGTAACTTTGACCCAAGCTCATGCCCAAGCCGCCCAGACTGAACGGTTGCGGGGAAATGTTGACGCGCCAACGGCGCGTGAGTGGCTGGTAAAACAATCGCACATGACGCTCGGCATGCGCCACGCGTTGGTTGTAAAAATACCAACGCTCTTGGTTGATCTCGACCTCGGTGACGAAATACAGCGTGATGCCTTTGAGCAAGGCGTCTTCCAAGGCAGGCGGTAAGTCAAATCGCCAGTTGCCTGACATATAAAGCGCGGCGTCTTGACGCTCTAGTTTCAGCGCCTGTAAATCAACAGGTGTATCTGCTTGCGCGATGCCCGCAACGCTCAGGCACAAGACGGCACAGAGCAGTCTCCCGCGTTTGATGCTGCTCCAAAAGAGCGGCTCAAGGCGCAGGAAGCTTTTCAAACAGAGCGTAATAAAAGCCGTCATGGTCACCCTGCAGATTGTCGGTGAGCAAGGCCGTTGTTGTGCGCGTTTGGGGCCTTAAATGGCCCAGAGACGGCAGTAAACGCGCGTTGGTGTTGTGTTCAACAAACGTTTTGGCCTGGTTCTCGCCCTCGGCTCTAAAAACCGAGCAAGTGCAATACAGCAAACGCCCACCGGGTTTGACCAAGGGCCAAAGCTGCTTAAGTAAGTTTTTCTGAATCGCCGCGAGCTTGTCGATGTCTGTCTCACGACGCAGCCAACGTACATCGGGGTGACGTCGCACAATGCCAGAGGCGGTACAGGGCGCATCCAAAAGAATCGCATCAAAGAGTTGGCCGTCCCACCATGTTTTGGTCAACGCGGCATCTGCCGCAATGACTTTGGCGCTACGCCCAATGCGCTGCATGTTTTGCGCAATTCGCTCACAACGCTGGGGATCAATGTCCAAGGCGATGACCTCGGATTGGTCGTTCAACATCTCCAGCAAATGTGCCGTTTTGCCACCCGGCGCCGCGCAAGCGTCCAAGATGCGTAGGGGCTGCTGTTCGGGCGCCAAACCATTCAACAAAATTTGAGACGCACATTGGGCGGCGGCATCTTGCACCGAGCACAGGCCTTCGGCAAAGCCAGGAATGTCACGCACGTTGTGCGCTTGCTCAAGCACCAAGCCTTGCTCGCCCACAGGGTGTGATGACAAGCCATGATTGGCCCAGTCTGTTTGTAAAGCTTCACGACTGATGCGTGCGGTGTTGACACGCCATGTCATGGGCGCTGCTTGGTTGTTGGCGCGCAAGATGTCTTGCCAGTGGTCTGGGTGATCTTTTTGCAGACGCTTCACCCACCACTCGGGGTGGTTCCATTGCGCATGCACATCGTTGTCGGTGGCGCGCACAAGCGCATCGCGCTCACGCAAAAAGCGCCGCAAGCACGCATTCAAAAAGTTCGCCTGCATTTGCAAGCTACGTGTTTTCTTGGCGGCCTCTACCGCTTGGTTCACCAAGGTGTGCGGCTCATAGGGGGCGTTGTCAGGGTCCCAGGCTAACGCCAGGGCTGTACATAACAAGGCATCGGGCAAAGGTGCGGGTGCACGCGACGCTAACTGTGCACGCAACGCTTGCGCGCGACCTAATTGGCGTAACGCTTGAAACAGCAAGGCTTGCACACCTGGACGTAAGGCAGAAGGCACGCTCTCTAAAGCCACCGTGCCAGACACACCACGTCGCACCTGTGCCAAGGCCTGAGCCACGGCTTGCAACTGTTGCCACAGGGGAACGGATGCAGGTTTGTGTTCACTCATCCCAAAATACGTCCAGGTTTGAACTTAAACAAATGCGCCATCCAAATCGCGGGGAACATGTCAATCGCTTCGTTGTAAGAGATCACAGCTTGGTTGAAACGCTGCAAATCAGGTTGAATAGATATACCTAGCTCGGCCCAACGCTGCGTCAGCTCTGCGGGGACCGACACGTAGTAAACGTCTGGGTGCGTGAGGGCTTCCCACGCATCCTGCAAATCACGGCTGGTCGCAACGAGGGCGATGGCAGACGAGGGCTCCAAAGGGTGCTCTTGCATGCGCGCCAGGGCCATGGCTGACAAATTGGCAGCCACCTGCAAGCGGGTCCAATGGCTGGCACCCAGCTCTGGGGACACGGCGGTTTGCCAGCCCGAAGGCGAGGTCACCGCGGCCGTCGTGGCTTCTTGCACCAGCGCCTGGTAACGCAGCATGAGCTCTTCGAGCACGGCGAACTGTTTGTTCACGGCCGTGCGTAAGCCCACCAAACGGCGGTACGCGCCCACGCTCCAAAACACCATCACTGCGATGAACAGCCAAAACCACCACGCATTCAGCATGTTGAACTCCTTGTGCCTTCAAACCACTTTGCCCATAACAACAAAGGCCCTTTCGGGCCTTTGTTGAGAGGGTCACTTTACGCTTCTTCGCCAGCGCCGTGGTCCACCTGAGTTTCTTCGTCAGAAGAATCTCCGGCCAACTCAGCAGCTTCGGCTTCAGCAATGGCGCGGCGCTCGGCGTCGTCCATCGCGTCTTTGACCTTGCGGGCTTTGTGATAAGCCATGCCGGTACCTGCAGGAATCAGGCGACCGACGATGACGTTTTCTTTCAAGCCGCGCAATTCGTCGCGCTTGCCCATGATGGCCGCTTCGGTCAATACGCGTGTGGTTTCTTGGAAAGAAGCC
>Ga0213920_1001976_pt1 | contig 10410 bp, 18 predicted proteins | sample McNCre1117MG_FD_161054 | JGI IMG/M metagenome (GOLD analysis project Ga0213920, IMG submission 161054) | Freshwater microbial communities from McNutts Creek, Athens, Georgia, United States - 11-17 MG | ecosystem: Environmental > Aquatic > Freshwater > Creek | place: USA: Georgia | collected...
TTTGCTGGTGTAGGCGTAAAGTCCTGTACTTCCTCTGGCGTGTAGACACCCACAACACAGCCGGGGTAGACAGAGCGGATACCCTCGCTGGCAACTCTAGCTCTGAGCATTGCTCGGGGATAGTTTCTCCAGTTGTCTTTGTTTGCAATGCCAATAGCTTTCGCCTTTGCAAGTGTCCAGCTAACCTCAAGAGTTCCTCCCGCTGGATGACTGAATACGCCCGTGACCTTCTCATCTGTGTAGTCCTTCCACTGTACGCTGCCACCAGCTTGTTGAAACCTTGCCAGCATTGCATCTGCTTTCAGAGCTGGTCTACCCTGAATGACATGGTAGTCACGCATGGCTACTGCTGGGTGTAGGTTCTCAGCTTGGCAGAGCAGCATGATTGCCATAGCTTCCTGAGGGTTCTTAAAGCCAAACATCTTGCTACCAGCAGCCACTTCTGCCATAGCTTGTACTTCTGTAAACGGAACGAGATTGCTCATATAAATTTCTCCACTAGAGTTAAGATTGTTTCTACCAACGAGGTTATTGCCATCACATATATGGCTAAGTCAGTGTTGCTCATTTCACTAAGAACCTCCGTGAGCCGGGCATCTCTACTTCAAACTGCTTGTAAATGTCTGGCATGGCTTGTTGAAAGAGCTTTTTGTCAAAAGTTTTAGAGTGTTTGGCATTCTTCCAAGTCGCCAGCACTTGACCATCTACTGTTGTCAGCGTGGCTTTGTCCTGCATATAACCTTGGATAAGGGTCTGGAAAGCCTCCTCACGGGCTTCTAGCGCCTTTATTTCCCCTTTGATAAGGGCTAGGGTGCGACAAGCCTCTTCTACCGCTTGTGAGGCCGTTTTTGAATTGCCATCATCATGCTTGTACATGACCTTCACCTGCTCCACAGATTCTGGAGGGAGGGGGTTTCTGGTCTGGACACGTGCCCAATACTGAGCCATGTCAGTAATCAGCATCGTTTTGTCAGCTTCCGTAATGTTATAAGGAATGAGGACAAATTCTTGACCACCAAAAAGGACAGCCAAGTAAATCCTTTCAACACCAAATACCGCCGCTTCGTGGACAAGCTGAGCAAAGTCAGCAGTAGGAATAACTCCAGATTCAGCATCGAACTTATTGCGGACTTGAGCATTGTAGTTTTTGCACTCCACTAAGATTGTTTTTCCGTTCTCTGTTCCTGCAAAGTCAAAGTGAGAACGCAGCCAAGGTTCAGTCTTGTGTGTCAGAGCCTCCTCTACTTTGTGCAGCTCAACACCTAACTTGTTCTGAGCTAGGCGGCCTATCACTGGTTCTAGAACATGCCCCATCTGTACTGCTTCTATGTGGGACAAGTCGGGTATATCCATTAGCCCCAACTTGGTGAGGATGACTTCGTTGGCTTTGCCATTGGCAGCCTTGCGGGAGTCTCCAGACCACCAAGCAGAGTTACGGGTTTCAATAGAGAAATCAGACATGGTTACTTTCCTTTTCAGAGTAGAGAATTGCAGCAAGGCCGCAGTCTTTGTTGTGGGGCATACGCATAACGCTGCACCATTCGAGTTGGTCTATGGGGGTTGGTTTCCCGTCTACGGGAGAGATGACAGACAGAGATGTGCATTTTGCTAAATGCGTCTTGTCTTTTTCTATGCCTACCTGATGGTAGAACTTGCAGTTGATACAGAGTTTCATGGGTGACTACCTTTCCTAATTGTTAAGAGCAACATGCTCAGCGAATGATTATACAGTTATCTGTTGATTGTGCAAGTATTTAATTAAATATTTTTCTCCTTAAGTTTGGCTTCAACTGCGGCAATCAGCGCAACATGATGTGGCACTTTTCCATAGCTTTCAGCTTGCACTTGCTCTCGTTCCTCTGCTGTCAGCCCTACCCATGTGCGCTGTGGTGGGTGAAGTAGCGGTTCGTTTGTAATGTGCTTGCGTCCATTAGCGTCTGTCACTATGCGTGTTGTCATGCTTCCTCCTTAATGCCGTGTGCGGCTTCGATGGCTCGGGCGAAGTTCAAATAGAAATCTAAGCCTTTTGTGGTGGAAAAGATTTCGGTGATTTCCTCATCCGTCAGCGGCTTGCGCTGTGGTGGGGTGGTGTAGAGAGGCTCCCAACGCTCAGGATGACGCTCCAAGTCCGATGGCTTTAAACCTATTGAAATACCGCCTTCAATAAATCTGTGTAACCACGCCACAGGCTCATCCTTCGCTTCTAGTGCGGCTTTGATGGCGACGATGGCTTCTTTCTCAATTTCGTATTGCTCATTGTTTGGTTCTGTCCAAGAGTTTTTCAACGCCTCCAATGCAAGGCGTAATGCTTCGTCTTTAGTCATTTCTTTTGTCTCCTGTTACCACTAGGGCTTGCAGTACTGTTTGGGGGTTCATGGCTATCCCCTCTCTCTGCATGGCTAGCACCTTCTGTGCTTGTTCTTTTGTCATGCTGGTATAGCTTGTTGAGTAAGAGGGTAACCTCTCGAAGTCGTGCGTATGTAGCGAGTTGGGGGTTGAGTTTGTAGGCACGGGATAGCTTGTCCTTTCTAGCTTTGAGAATGTCAATCATGGTTACTGTCCTTTTCTTGTTAAACTTTTTTTCTTTCACGCATAGAGTATTCACCCGAAGCGCAGCTTGTGGGTAAGTTATCCACAGTGTTATCCACATGGATAGAAGCTCTCGTTTATCTAGGCTATTTAACGCAAGTGCAGCACTCTTGTTAAACCCGACTTTACTCTCACCCGAAAGATGCTCACTTAGGGATGACAAGGCCAGTTCGCCACGTTTATCTGTATCTGTCGCTTCAACATTTACAAGGGGCGGGTGATACCCCCGTGCTTTGCAGCAACCAACAAAAAAGCCACTTACAACTGCGTCCGGTAGTTGTTCCCTTCGGCGGGACAGACGCATGTGTAAATGGCTTTACTTGTTGACAACTACGACAACAGCCCGTTTATATCACGGGCGTATAGGGGTTTGTCAAGAGGTAATTATCTTTGGGGCTTCTACTGTCAGGTTTTTGATAATGCTCTCGGCAATGGTTTTGCAGTCCTCTATCTCGTTGGGTTTTAGCAGCGTGGTGAGAGGGTAAACAAGGTCTGTCATGCACTTAGCATGTTGTTCCTCATCGGGGGCAGTTATGGCTAGGATGAGGGCGTTCACCATCAAGAGGTCAGGTTTCATGGGGTTTCCTTTATTGTCCGCAGATGATAAGCCCAACTACAAGGCCAAGGCCAAACGCACCCACTAGGTACATGATGAGGTCATACACGTAATAGGGGTCACTCTCATGCCCGTATATGGCCTCAAAATGCCAAGGGTGTTCTTTAGGGAAAGCCTCTTCCATAGTTCGGGGGAATGTCTTTGTTGTTTCGTTTAGTTCGTGCATGGGGTTATCCTCTCTTGTAGTGTATGGGGCGCTCATACTGGCCACGTTCATCCCGGTAGACGGACACATAATGGCCATAGCGCGTACCATCGTCATATGTCAGGCCCACAGTTTGCTCGTACGCGATGGGCCTCCCGTCCCACATGTGCGCGATGTTTTCGGCTTCTAGGGCCTCGGAGAGGGTTTCAAATCGATTTTGCATGGTGACTACCTTTCTAGGGTTGTGCGCCCCCGTAGGGGCGCGTATGGGGTTAAATTGTGCAACATCCGCAGCATGGCGCATCTTCGCAGCGTCCGCGCGGGTTTCTGTAAAAGGTTTTTGGGCCTTGTTCACCGTAAAAGATAACGCGCGTATCGCCGGGTTCATGTAACCATGCGCGCCGGGTAATTGTGTCGTACTGAATATCATCCCCGGGGTTTATACGTGCGCCAGATACAGCACAGCGTCCGGGGTATTTTGCTCGCATGCTTTTAATTGCCATGATGCATTCTCCCTTCAAACTACCATTAGACGAATAACGCGCTGCATTTTTGCGCCGTGGGCAGGATAGGCAATTAACGGAATATCTTTATTCCAGCATGCCCGGCAACCCGAACATTTACCTTCATGCTCATAAGCACGGCATAAACTTGAGCCTTCATGGTCACGATAGCTGGCAGCATCCGGGCCAATTACAGAACCGTGCAACCCGGCAATGTACTCACCCGTTACGCTATCGCTAGAAAACCTTACCATTACATTTTCTAAAGCCTTCATGGCATCGAATACCATGCGAAATTTAGGAAATTTATGCATGCGGGTTGGCAGCCAATGCTTACACCATGGTGTTCGCTGCATAACCTCGAGAATTTTTTCCGCTAAACCTAAATGATAGGCATCGCCTGAATCAAACCAACGGAAATATCTATCGCGCTCGAGTTCGGCAACCATATCATCGGCCCAACCTTCGCGCTGCCAATCGTCGCGGTTAAATAAACGCGGCGCTTTTACGTTAGGGTAATTGTAATTGCCGGTGGTTGCATAGCAGCCCTTGCATGCATCAACCAAAACACCGGGCGATGCAATAGAACCCGGGCATGTCTCGATAGCTTGCAATGACCAGCTACGGATACCGTCTAACTTAGATGTAACTGAAATTTTTACCATGGTAACTTACCTTTAAATGATGATTGATTAAAGAATGATTGACGTTAATTTAATGACGTTCTTTTTTGTAGTGTCAGATTGATTTATCCACTTAACCCGCCAAGCCAATAAATCAACCATATTGGCCAAAATATCTAGCTTGGCTAGGGTATAGCTATCGGGTTTAGAACAGTGGCTTAGAACGTATCTAAGGCCGTTATCTTTGATGCTACGGCGATACGCTAAGTATTCAGATTTAGTCATGGTTACTAACCTTTATAGAGTTGATGAATGAGAGTTCTTTTTTTGACCCTCTCACATATATAGCATAATAGAATCGTGCCAACTTTCGTAAGTTGTTGATTTATAAGACTGCTCCAAAACCCTAAGTAGAACAAAGCATTACAGTTTAGAAGTAATACGAAGGTTAAGACACACGTCTAAGTAATGATATAGAATTAGACTATATAGAACTAAACCTATGTGTCATAGATTGAATAGGTGTATGTGTATCTATAGCATGGGGTTACTGACAATAAGGGAATGAGAATGGTTCTCACTTACCGCCCACGGTAAAAAGACTATGGGCCACTGGGGTTTGACGCATTACCCGCATGTCATTACACGCACTACGCTAGCATGATGCAAGGTTAAATTGGGGCTGGGACACTACACACAAACACGCAAACAAACACGCTAGGCGGCGGCCCACGAGTTGGGTTTGGAGGGGCTAGAGGGTGTGCCCCCAACATCACCCCCCCATAAAAAATTTTAGGTTTTTGTTAGAATGAATCAGGTTTGCGCAGTTGCCACTGTTGAGCCTTTAGACCAGTCTTGTGCTGGTCTTTTTTTACGTGTAATATATGGTTATTGATAGAGGGGTAGAGATGGCTATACAAGAGATTGAGTTAGAGCGTGGTATTGAAATGCCTACAGTGAGGGTGGTGTATTCCTACCCTTATGAGGAGATGGATGTGGGGGATAGTTTCACTGTGCCCGTGTCTGCTCGGCAGAAGGTGTTGAATGCCAATTACAGGGCAGCAAAGAGGCTGGGGTGCGGTTTTACGGCAAAGACAGAGGGTGAGTTCATCAGAGTGTGGAGAACACGCTAGGAAGGCTTGGTATGGAGGCTGAGTTGTTGTGGATGGAAGAGGATGACTTGAGGGCAACGTGCTTGACCTTATCTACGCTGCTTCAGCTTTCTGAGGTGAATACTGTCAGGGCTGTTAATGAGGCATTGCAATATGGATACAGACAAGGATACGCAGACGCAGCTGTACGAGTCACGATTGCGTTTAAAGAGGGAAATGCAGAGAGCCTTGTCCTGCATTAGTCCTAAAGCGAAGAGGATGTTGGTAGCGGAGTGGGAAGACAAGTACTCTGCTATCTTTTACAAAGAGTTGTTAAATTGCGCCCGTAACAAGGATGCTGCAAAACACATTGCTGATTGGCAACTATGAATTTTGACCTGAAGAAGTTTTACAAGTTCTGCTCGGAACTCAAGATTGAGACGAAAGAGGAGGGCTTGAAGAAGATGGGCCGTCTCTTGGGGACACAAACGTATGTCATGGGGGAGATTGCAAAGGGCTTGGAAAACGATGTTCACTTCTTTGTCATTCTCAAAGGTAGGCAGCTGGGTATCACAACTGTTTCACTTGCCCTTGATTTATATTGGCAGTTCACGCACCCCGGATGGCAGGGCACACTGGTTGCGGATACGGAAGAGAACAGAGACATGTTCAGGTCAACTCTGGGTATGTACATGGACGGACTACCAAAAGAGTACAAGATTCCTCTGGTGGCACATAACCGTAATCAGATGGTTCTTAAAAACAGAAGTCGCATCTTTTACCAAATCGCTGGAAACAAGTCCCGGCTGGGACAAGGTAAAGCCATTACCTATTTACACGGAACTGAAACTGCGTCTTGGGGTAACGAGGAAGGATTAGCGTCTCTCATTGCTTCTCTGGCTGAGAAGAACGCTGAGCGCCTGTACATGTTCGAGAGTACGGCGCAGGGCTTTAACATGTTCCACGACATGTACAAGACCGCCAAGTCTGCCAAAACCCAGCACGCTATCTTCTGTGGCTGGTGGCGTAACGAGTACTACACCGTTGACCCCGACAGCAACATCTACAAAGTCTATTGGGATGGCAAGCTCACAGGTGAAGAAAAAGAATGGGTCAAAGACATTAAGAAACTCTACGGTGTGGAGATTAACTCCCGCCAGATGGCATGGTGGAGATGGAAGATGCACGAAGGCATCAAGGATGAATCCCTGATGTACCAAGAGTTCCCGCCAACAGAAGACTATGCCTTTGTGATGACGGGCACATCCTTCTTCTCTAACAGCAGATGTACAGATGCAGCAAAAGCCGCCAAGAAGCTCATCCCTGACCACTACAGATACGTCTTTGGTCAACTCTTCCAAGACACAGAAGTTATCCGTTCTACAGAGCGTTTGGGAACTCTTAAAGTATGGGAAGAGCCTGTTGATACTGCGTACTATGTTATTGGTGCTGACCCCGCTTACGGTAGTTCTGATTGGGCTGACCGCTTCTGCATTCAAGTGTTTAGAGTCTACGCAGATGGCATGGAACAAGTTGCGGAGTTCGCAACGTCAGAGATGAACACCTACCAGTACGCTTGGGTGATTGCCCACCTTGCTGGCGCTTACAAAAACTCTACCCTTAACCTTGAGGTCAACGGCCCGGGTCAAGCAGTGATTAACGAGATACGCAATTTAAAGCGCATGGCAACCGCTATGGGAGGAGCTGTAGGCCACGGCCTCATGGACGTACTAGGTAGCATGACCAACTACATCTGGCGCAGGAATGACACCCTTGGTGGCCTGTCTAACTCCATAGGGTATCTCACCACCAGCTCAACCAAAGAGCGCATGTTGAACTACATGAAAGACTACTTTGAGCGAGGCATGATGGAGATTAAGAGCATGGAGACGCTGGAAGAGATGAAGGGCATCGTGCGGGAGAGTGGCTTCATTGGCGCACCCGGCAGGGGCAAGGATGACCGTGTGATTGCAGCAGCTCTGGCAGCAGTAGCATTTGCCGAACAAGTCCAGCCAAGGCTTATTGCACAAAAAATTACCCGTGATATAAGCAAATCTCAAGAGGACTTTACCCCTGAACAACTCTCTGTTGGCAGGAACGTGAGTGATTATTTGAAAAGGATTGGCATGTATGGTGGTTGAAATCTTTGTACACGCACCCAATGGTGAGAATGACCGGGACAGAATCTTTAAATTGTTTGAAGATGATGGCTATTTTGTTCGCAAAATGGAGCTAGAGGTCTTTCCTGAGAGCCTAGAAACATACTTTAAAGCTACGGTGGAGCAAAGTGACACCTTTAAGCAAGACTGAACTGAAGCGGCAAATCAAAAGATTCCTCTCCGACAAGGACAGAGGCATCTCTGTGCAGATGTTTGCAGAGCTATCTGGCATCAGTAAGGCCACGCTGCTGGACGTTTTCCACTACGAAACAGAGCCAATGTCGGAGACTACCCAGCGCAGAGTCAACAAAGCCTACATGCAATGGAAGGCTGGCATGGTCAAAGTGATGAGCAACAGGGACAGAAGCCGCTTTATTGAGTACAGAAAGGTTGCTAAACCCCCTATCGTTCACGGTTTGGGGCTAAAAGTAACGTCAGACGGTATCAAACTGCGTGTGGGACTGGTCAACCGACACGATTACAGCGAACAAGACCTAGATGAAGCACTAAGGGGGTAACATGGCAGTCTTAAAGGACTATTATTGCGAAACACACGGCATTTTTGAGGCATGGGAGGCAAAATGCCCCATGAAGAACTGCAAAGGTGAGCTGAGTGTCGTTTTTCTCAAACCAGTGGGCTTAAAGTCCGATAAAACCAAAAAAACAGACAAAACTGTTCAGCAGCTGGCGATTGACTACGATATGACCGATATTAAGTCCACCAAAGAGGGCGAATATCAAACTGGCTACATGAAACGCCACAATAAACTCTCCGACAAAGAGTTTGCACAAGCTACAGAGGCCATGAACGCCCAGCAAAAAGAAGCTCGTCCCGGAGACGCAGCAATCTGGGGCGGCGGCGGTAACATCAACATGAAATCCGTCATGGGTGGACAATTTAAATCCGTTAATGGAGAATCTGTAGGCATAAATCCTAAAGCCGCAGGTAATCTTGCAGGGCCACGTGCCGCCAGTTACTTGCCTGACCCCGATAATTTACAGGTGAGCAAGCCATGAGAATACCTACCAACCCGCAAGACCGTGAAGACTTTTATCTCGACCTAATTCAAAAATGCACAGTGTCCCGAGAAGAGAGGAAAGTTGACTACAGTTCTCTGCGCAGTTGGTATCTTTTTGGCAACGGGCCGGACGAAGCGCCAGCCCTGTACAACAAAATCTTTCCTCACATTGACCAGCTCACCTCGTTCCTCTACTCAGCGGAAACAACAAGGTTTAGCATTCAGCTAGGCGCTGCTGTCAGCGAACAAGAACACATCAAAGAACCCACGCTCACCCGTGCGCTTAATGATGAGTGGCTCAATAGCAACGCTGACCAAGTATTTTCTAATGCAACAACTTGGGCGCTGGTCTACAATTCTTGTTTCGTCAAACTCATTCTCAACAACGGTCTGCATCCCTACCTTGTTGAACCTTCTTGCATTGGTGTGCTGCGTGAAGATACGCCCTACACAGACAGACAAGAAGCCCTTGTTCAAACTTACTACATCACCAAGTCTGAACTCTATGCACGCCTGTACTCGCATCCCAACAGAGATGCCATTGTTGCACGTGTAAGTTCTACGCAGCATGAGCGCACAGAGATTGCCAACGGCATAGAGCGAATCATCTTGTCGCAGTCAAACCCAACCATGTACGGTAACGTGAACTTGGACTTGGCTGGTGGCAACAGATACAAAGCCATTGTTGCTGAAGACACTGTAGAGATGACAGAGCTGTGGGTGTGGAACGATGACACACTTGACTACCAAGTTGTCACAAAAGCCGACCCTGACGTAATCATTTACGACAGACCCGGCGCTTCTGTTTTTCTCAAAGGTGAATTGCCATTTGTGCAGATTGCACCTAACCCACTGTATGACTACTATTGGGGTGGCTCAGAAGTACAACGCCTTGTTTACTTGCAGCAGTTGCGTAACAAACGCATGGCAGAAATCTTAGACCTGCTGTCTAAACAAGTTTCTCCACCAACAGCCTTGATTGGCTTTACGGGAATCTTAGATGAGAAAAACTTTGCTCTCAATCGTGCAGGTGGCCTCCTCGCTACTGACATGCCTAATGCAAAAGTTGAAAAACTTGCACCTCAAATTCCTCCAGATTTATTCCGAGAAATTCAAGAAATAGATGCTATGTTTGAAGAAGCATCTGGCATTGTCTCTGTGCTGCAAGGCAAGGGAGAAGCTGGTGTGCGCTCTTCTGGTCACGCATCACAACTTGCAAGGCTTGGCTCTTCACGTGCGAAAAAACGTGCGCTCATCATTGAGGACAGCTTAGAGAAGTTGGCTACGCTGTATCTCAAAGCAATGCAGGTGTATGACAACACGCACTACACAGATACAGAAGGCCGCAAGTTTATTGCTGAGCAGTTCACAAAAGATTTTGTGGTGAAGGTGGATGCACACTCTAACTCGCCCATCTTCATGGAAGACCTGCGCCAGCTTGCCTTTAACTTGTACAAGTCTGAAGTCATCGACAAAGAATCTTTGCTTGACTTGCTAGAGCCTCCAATGAAACAATTACTCAAAGACCGTCTGAAAAAGATGGAAGAGAAAAAGGCTGAGCAGCAAAAAGCACAGGCGGCAGCGCAGCAAGCTGAGAAGCAAGCGCCAGCCAAAGGTAAACCAGACTTAAAGCAGGTGGGATGATGGCAGAAGTCAAACAAGTAT
>Ga0213920_1001979_pt1 | contig 10401 bp, 9 predicted proteins | sample McNCre1117MG_FD_161054 | JGI IMG/M metagenome (GOLD analysis project Ga0213920, IMG submission 161054) | Freshwater microbial communities from McNutts Creek, Athens, Georgia, United States - 11-17 MG | ecosystem: Environmental > Aquatic > Freshwater > Creek | place: USA: Georgia | collected...
CACACACCGCGATGATGAACAAGCGATAGTGCCCCATTCCCAACACAAGTGGCGTGTCGGCAAACAGCTCGGTACGCCCGCGCAGCCAATCGGGCAACTGCATGATTTGCTGCTGTGAACCCATCAGGTAGTCGGCGGATGCCACGGCCATGAAGGCCAAACCAATGGAGAACAGCACTTGGTCAAGATGCGGCTTCTTGTACATCGCGCGGTACAGAGTGCGCTCTAACAACACCCCCACGACCGCCGAGGCTAGAAAAGCCAAGGGCAAGCACACCAAAAATGGCACCCCATGACGTTGCATCAACGCCACCGTCAGATAGCCTCCCAGCATGGCAAATGCGCCGTGCGCGAGGTTGATGAAATTCATCAACCCCATGGTCACGCACAAGCCCACTGCCAAAATAAACAGGAGCATGCCGTACGCCACCCCATCAAATAAGAGTGTCAGCATTACTTGCTCTTACCTGGGTCTTTGACATCTTTGAGCGTATCGAACTCTTGGTTATAGAGTTGACCGCCCACTTTTTCCACCCGGCGGATGTAGATGTTGTGCACCACATCGCGGGTTTGTGCATCAATGAACATGGGACCGCGTGGGCTCTCAAACAACTGGCCTTTCATGGCGTTGAGCAAAGCTTCGCCATTGCCGCCTTTGGTAGTCTTGGCGGCTTCGTAAATCACGCGCATGCCGTCATAGCCACCGACAGCCATGAAGTTGGGACGCAAGCCAGCGTTGGCCTTTTCAAATGCAGCCACAAACTTTTTATTGAGTGGCGAGTTGTGCGAGGCCGAGTAGTGGTGCGAAGTGACCACACCGTTGGCCACATCACCCATGCCATTCAAAATATCGTCGTCGGTGATGTCGCCGGTACCAATCAACTTGATACCCGCTTTGTCCATGCCGCGCTCGGCAAACTGCTTCATCAATGCCGCACCAGCACCTGATGGCACAAACACAAACAAGGCATCGGGCTTCAAGTCACGCACTTTTTGCAGGAACGGCGCAAAGTCAGGGTTGCGCATAGGCACGCGCAAAGTCTCTACCACCTGGCCACCGTTGAACAGCATGCGGTCTTTGAAGAACTTTTCAGCATCAATGCCAGGGCCGTAATCAGACACCAAGGTCACGACTTTTTTGATGCCGTTGTTCGGTGCCCAATCGGCCATCGCCACAGCGGCCTGAGGCAACGTGAAACTGGTTCGCACCACATAGGGCGAAGCTTGCGTGATGCTGGATGTGGCCGCAGCCATGACCACCATCGGCGTTTTCGATTGCGTCGCAATCGGCGCAGTAGCCAAAGCCAAAGGCGTCAAACCGAAACCGGCCAACACATTCACTTTTTCGTTCACCACCAACTCTTGGGCGATCCGCTTGGTCACATCCGGTGCACTGGTGTCGTCTTTGACGATCAGTTCCACTTTTTTGCCACCCACGGTGTCGCCATTTTGGGCCATGTAAAGACGGGCGGCGGCTTCAATCTGCTTGCCCGTTGAGGCGAAAGGCCCAGTCATTGGCAAGATCAAACCAATTTTGAATCTTTCCTGCGCCGAGGCATTGACCGCATAGGCTGACAACACGCCAACCATGAGGGCGCTCAAGAAATAACGTTTTTGCATGAATGTCTCCTTTTGAAAATAATCTACAAGCAATGATTTTTAAGATGTCGGCAAAATCAAATGCACACCCGGTAAATTCGACGTCTGACGCACGGCTTCCCGCAAGTTTCTCTGCGCCAATCTCGAATGCTCTCGCATGACCGACTCTGCGCGTGCACCTTCACGGTGAGTCATCGCTTCAATCACTTGCCGATGCTGGTCTTGTGCAACGATGAGCATGTCGCGCGCCTTAGGAGTATTGGCCTGCACCCCCACGAATCCTGAAGGAGAGGCAAATGGCAAACTGCCCACACGCTCAAGCTCTCGCTGCAACACAGGAGATGCCGACAAGTCACCCAATAAAAGGTGAAATTGCGCGTTCAAGCGAACGTAGCTTGAAAAGGCTTCTTCGTTGAGTACAGACTGGCTCAGCAAGTCATCAATCTCATCCAAGCATTGATTCGCTTGCGCCAACACATCTGCGGGCGCACCACGCTCTGCAGCCAAACGCGCGGCCAAGCCTTCAACGGTGCCCCTCAACTCAATGGCATCCGCAACATCAGCTTCTGAAAATTTACGTATCGCAAATCCGCCACTTGGCATTTGCTGCAACAAGCCTTCTTGCTCAAGCCGAATCAAGGCTGCTCGAATGGGCGTTCGCGAGACACCCAACTTGTCCACGATGGCCAACTCTGTGATGCGCGAACCGGCTTTGAGATCGCCAGCCAAAATCATTTCGCGCAATTTCAACTGAACCTTCACAGCCTGTGACCCGCTCTCCTCAGGAGAATCGCTGGAATGAGCGAATGCGAGCGATGTTGTATTGGTTCCCATGAGAGAAAATTGTATACATTGAACCCTGATTTACATCAATAAAATTGAATATATAGGGTAAATCCCATGTTTTTGTATCCAATACAGATCTCTACCCTGGGATTAATAGCTCAAACCATGCGTTGCGGTTTTGGATTTTCCAGCCCTGCTCCGTCAGGCTGAGCGTGTCAACGATCACGCCAACTTGATGTGTCGGATCTGCCAATCGTCCTTGCGGGATCAAATCACGATCCTTGTGACTGGCATAAAGCAAGACTTTGCACCGCGATTCAGCCATACGCGAACCCGAGAGCGTCACTTGGTGGTTACAGATCAAGTGATGGGTGATTCGATTCGGGTCTTTGCTCATGTAGGCCGCAAGAATTTCTGAATGTCCTCGCAGCGTTGCACCCCCTGGACGAATCAGCGTTGCATCCTCCGTGAACAGGGATACCAGAATTTCATAATGCTGTTGATCAACGGCTTGTGCAGCAGATAAAACAACATCTCGGCACGCTTTTTCTGCTTGGAGTAATTCCAAAAAATCCATTGAAACAGCCTTAATCTTTATGTCTTGTGCAAGGCACATTGAGAAAGCCAATGCAGCATCGCATCTGCCACCTCACGAGGTCTCTCCATAGGTGCCATATGTCCAGCCGCCTCGACCACTGCCAACGTTGCGTGTGGCGTGAGTTGTTGCATCGCTTCATGCTGCGAAGGCGGCGACCAGGTGTCTTGTCGGCCGCACAAGATGAGTGTTGGAACTTGAATAGATTTCAAAACATCGGTGCCATCAGGTCGATGGATCAGCGCTTCAATTTGCTTGGAAAAGATGTCCGCGTTTTTTCGCTCAAACATATCCAAAATGCGTTCAATCAGCGCGTGATCAGCCAAGCGCTCAGGGTGCACCATGCCTTGAACCCACTCGCGGGCCATGACACGCACACCTTTTTCTTGCGCCATGTGAAGCAAATTGAACCGCTTGCGAACCTCTTCCTCACCAGCAAGCCCAGATAACTTGGGTAAATACCCCGTGTCTAGCAGCGCGACACCTCCCACACGTTCAGGCACAAGTCGCAGCACCTCAAGCACCACGCGCGCGCCCATCGAATGGCCCGCTAATAAGAACTTGGGCGGCGCATCTCTGAGCAATTGAATCGCCATTTGCTCCAGTGAATTTGCATCGCCATGATCGACAACTGTGCATACACGCGAAGCATTGATTTGAGGGAAGAGAGGCTCCCAGACTGTGTGGTCACACATCAGCCCGGGCACCAAAATCAAAGGTAAAGCACTCATCGATCGTGCCCGATCAACGTGATTTTCCGATGTCTTTCACATCGGTGACGGTCTCAATTTCTTGGTTCCACAACTGATCGCCAACACGCTCAACGCGTCGGATATAGATGTTTTGCACCACGTCGCGTGTTTGCGCGTCGATATAAATAGGACCACGCGGACTTTCAAAAACTTGTCCTTTCATGGCGTTGAGCAAAGGCTCGCCGCCTTGGCCCTTGGTCACCTTGGCCGCTTCATAAATCACACGCATGCCGTCATAGGCCCCCACAGCCATGAAGTTGGGACGCGCGCCATTGTTTGCTTTGCCAAATGCCTCCACAAACTTTTTATTCAATGGCGATTTATGGGATGCGGAATAGTGGTGCGTCGTCACCACACCTAACGCAACATCGCCCATGCCGTTGATGATGTCGTCATCCGTGACACTGCCTTCGGCAATCAAACGAATACCCGCTTTATCAAGCCCACGCTCAGCGAACTGCTTCATCAACGCAGAACCCACACCTGCAGGCACAAACGTAAACAGCGCATCAGGTTTGGCATCACGCACACGTTGCAAGAAAGGTGCGAAATCAGGATTTCGCAACGGCACCCGCAGCGTCTCAACCACCTGCCCGCCGTTCGCAATGAAACGCTGGTTGAAATATTTCTCTGAGTCGACGCCAGGCGCATAGTCCGTCACCAGACTCACCACGCGTTTGATGTTGTTCTTAGACGCCCAATCTGCCAGCGTCACCACCACTTGTGGCACGGTAAAACTCGTGCGCACGATGTAAGGCGAAGCCTCTGTCACGACGGATGTCGCAGCAGCCATCACCACCATTGGCGTTTTCGATTGTGTGGCCACAGGCGCTGTCGCCATGGCCAATGGCGTCAAACCAAAGCCAGCCAACACCTGCACTTTGTCATTGACCACCAACTCTTGGGCAATTCGCTTGGTGACTTCAGGAGATCCTGTGTCATCTTTGACAATCAACACCACTTTACGCCCTGCCACCGTGTCTCCGTGCTGAGCCACATAAAGGCGTGCGGCGGATTCAAGCTGCTTTCCGGTTGCTGCAAAGGGGCCGGACATTGGCAGAATCAAACCCACTTTAAAGCTGTTGTCTTGCGCATACGTCAAAGCGGAAATAGCCGTCAATCCGACACCGGCCATGAGATTCAAAAAATTTCGTTTATGCATAGCACCCTGTCTCCTTGATATTTTGGTATTTTTTCAGACCCGTTTTTACACTAAACGCTGTGAACTCAGTGGCAACTTCGCGACACCCATGAATCTCACAGCTCACAACAATCAACCCATCTCAAAGTCATCACGACCCTCTGAAACCTTAACCGCACGCAAATCAAAATGAGCATGACCAACCAAACCAACCCACCACTAACGGCCGATGTCGTGATCATCGGCGGAGGCCCTGTGGGCTTGGGACTCGCGATTGAACTCGGACAGCGTGGCATTCGCTGCTTACTGACGGAGCGATATCCACAGCCACAGCCCATTCCCAAGGGACAAAACCTGACCCAGCGCACGATGGAACACCTTCACTTCTGGGGTGCAGAAAAAGAATTGCGCAACGCACGCACCATTCCTCCAGAGTACGGCATTGGCGGGCTCACCACCTACGGCACGCTCTTGGGAACTTATGCCTACGATTGGCTACAACGTGAGCTGGTGAAACCCTATTACTTCACGGCCAATGAGCGCATTCCTCAATATGAGACTGAAAAAGTACTTCGCCAACGCGTGGCCATGCTGCCCTCCGTTCAAACACTCTACGGATGGGACGCACAAACCATAGTGCAAGACGATGAAGGCACCACGCTCACCATCGTCGAGCGCCAAACGAATCAACAGCGTACATTGCGCGCCGCATATGCCGTCGGTTGTGATGGCAGTCGATCAAAAATTCGTGAGCAATCTGGCATTACCCAAACGCTCACAGACCATGACCGCCTCATGGCGCTGCTTGTTTTTAAATCGCACGAGCTACACACACTGCTTGAATGCTATCCAGGCAAATCTTTTTATAACGTTCTTCAGCCTGAATTGAAAGGCTATTGGAAATTTTTTGGCCGAGTTGATCTTGGCAATACTTGGTTTTTTCACGCGCCTGTACCCCCAGGCACAACAGCAGACAACTTTGATTTCAAGGCATACCTTCACCAAGCCGTGGGGGCCGAATTTGAAATCGAACTCCAACACATTGGGTTCTGGGATCTGCGTTTTGCGCTTGCAAACTCGTATCGCGCGGGCCGCATATTCATTGCTGGCGATGCGGCGCACAGCCACCCACCCTATGGTGGCTATGGTGTCAATTCTGGGCTCGAAGATGCGCGCAACTTAGGCTGGAAATTAGCCGCTGTTTTACAAGGCTGGGGAGGTGCCGACTTGCTGGACTCTTATGACGCCGAACGTCGACCTGTTTTTGCATGCACGATCAGTGACTTCATTGCCAAATCGATTGAAACAGACAGGGACTTTCTTGATCAGTTTGACCCCGTTCGCGACAAAGCCAGCTTTGAAAAGGCTTGGCAAGCCCGATCACAAGGTGCAGCGGGCGAAGTGCATGCGTTTGAACCCAACTATGAAGGCTCGCCCGTTGTCTGGCAGGGCCATGACGCACATCGATTTTGTTCAGCCAAAGGCTCACACCAATTCGAAGCGCGCGCAGGTCACCACTTAGCGCCCATGACACTCGTCTCAGGCAAAAATGTATTTGAAGTGCTGGGCCATGAATTTACACTGCTGGCGTTTGACGCTGCACCAGAGACGTGTCAGGTCTTCCTCGACGCAGCGGCAATAGAAGGCGTGCGCTTGACCGTCGTGAATGAAAAATCCAGCACAGAAAGCACACGCTACCAAGCCAAGTTGGTGCTGCTTCGCCCCGATCAATTCGTGGCTTGGGCCAGCCAAGACATGAATGTTGACCTCGAAAAGGCAAGGCACTTACTGCGCCTTGCCAGTGGACGATAAATACCCTAGTTAGTCTGCAGAAATTTGCTTGGTACGAATCACTGCGCCCCAACGGGGATAGTCTTTCACCACAATGGCAGCTAACTCTGCTTGGGTGGATGCTGAGGCATCCATGCCTGCTTTGGCCAAAATATCTTTGACCTCGCTTTGTCGCATGATGGCGGCAATCTCTGTGTTGAGACGCGTCACGACTTCAGTCGGTGTCTTACTCGGCGCAAAGAACGCATACCAAAGGTCCACATCAATGCGCTTGACTCCGACCTCTTCAAAAGTTGGCACATCAGGTGCGACAGGATGCCGTTTGGGGCTACCCACAGCCAAGGCATTCAAACGCCCCCCCTTCACAAAGCTTTGGGCGATGTGAACGGGCAAGAACCCCACGTTGATTTCACCCCCCAGCAAATCTTGGGTATAACCGGCTGAACCTCGGTACGGCACATGCAACATGAAGGTGTTCGATTCCAACTTGAACAGCTCCATCGCCATGTGATGCGGTGTACCAACACCTGGAGAGCCAAAACTGATTGAGCCAGGCTTTGCTTGGGCTTGTTTGACCAATTCGGGGACCGATTTGATACCAGTTTTTGGATTGGCGACCAACATCAAGGAGCCATAAGCCGCCATTGAAATGGGTGAAAAATCCTTCACGGGGTCGAAGGCCACGTTTTTGTACATCTGCGAAGCCATCAACATGGTGTTCGCGCCCATCAACAGGGTATGGCCATCAGGCGCCGACTTAGTCACTGCGTCTGCGCCGATATTCCCACTGGCACCAGGCATGTTTTGCACCACCACCGACTGCCCTAAACGCTCACTCAGCCGGGGGGCAACGACGCGCGCGATGGTGTCCATGCCTGTCCCTGGGGTAAACGGAACAATGATTTTGAGGGTTTGGCTGGGGTAGCTGCTTTGTGCTGTCGCACCCAAGCTGATTGCGCCCATCAAAGCTATCACCATGGCGGCCATTTTTCGGCGTTGCATGCGTGTCATTCGGTGTCTCCTGTTATTTTTTAAACTCAAGCCGCGCTGGTGACCGGTGCAATTTTGAACAAGCGCTCAGCGTTGTCCTGAAAGAAAGCCTTGCGAACCTGCGGCGCCATGTCGAGGTTCTCCAGCATGGCAACTTCTTCAGGCACGTATTGATAGGGGTAGTCCATGGCATACAAGACGCGGTCTGGACCCATGAAATCTTGCGTGAACTTAAGCGCAGCACCCCAAGCCACACCACTGTTGGTGATGTGAAAATTCTCGCGCAAGTAGTCACTGGGTTTGCGCTTGAGGGGTTGCACGCTGGGATAGCGATTGGATTTCACTGTCGCGGCATGCATGTAGTCCAAACGGTAGGCCCAAAACGGCAGAGCCTCGCCCATGTGTCCCAAGATCACCTGCAATTTAGGGAAACGATCAAACACACCCGACGTGATCAAACGCAGGGCATGCAAGCCTGTTTCGACCCCGAAACCATAGATCGCACCATCCAATCCTGCTTCGATGAAGTGCTGAATCATGCTCGCCGGCATGGCATTGGGATGCAGATAGATCGGCGTGTCCATCGCCTCGGCAGCTTCAAAGATAGGCCAGAATTTGGTGTCGGACAGGTACTCGCCTTGGGTGTGTGAATTGATTACCACCGAATGCATGCCCAACTGATTCACGCCGCGCTGAATTTCCTTGGCCGCCGCTTGAGGGTCTTGCGGAGCCACCGCAATCATGCCGACCAAACGATCGGGATGGCGGCGCATGGCTTGGGCCAAAATGTCATTGGCCACCGGTGCAAAAGCAACGGCGGTATCTTTGTCCATGATCTGCACACCCGGCGAGGTGAGCCCAATGACCTGCACATCAACGCCTGCCGCATCCATGTGCTGCAAGCGCAGTTCATCTAAGTCGGTCAGACAACGCATGATGTGCTGCGCCCGTTCACTGGGGCTGCTCATGTAAAAACCCATCAAGTGTTTGAAGCCCACATCCACATCGTCTTTATTCAAGATGCGTTTGTAAATTTCCAGCATCTCAGGCGGAGAAAATGCCTCCTCGGTCGCAATTCGTCGATAAGGCCGAACTGGCAAAGAGTTTGAGGTGATGCTCATTTGATACTTTCAGTGATTGTCAAAGTGTTGAAAAAAGCTTAAGCCGATTGGCACTCAGGAACAGGCGTGGGCAAAGCCCTCTTCTCATAAAACGCGCGTAAGTTATCCATCGTCAATGCAGCCATCGCACGTCGTGTTTCTTCCGTGGCGCTGGCGATGTGCGGCGTCAGAACCACGTTGTGCAAACGACGCAACTCGGGATCGACCAACGGTTCATCCCAAAACACATCCAAAGCGGCACCGGCAATCGATTTGTCTTTCAAGGCAGTCACCAATGCAGGCTGGTCCACCACAGACCCTCGCGCAATGTTGATGAGATACCCCTGACTGCCCAGCGCTTGCAGCACGGACGCACCAATTAAGTTCTTGGTGCGATCACCACCGGGCACCGCCACCACCAAGTAGTCCACTTCGGCAGCCAAAGCTGTCGCAGTTTTGTAGAAGGCGTAAGGCATACCCGCCTTCGGCTCTCGACTGGTGTAAAGAATGCGCATGTCAAATGCTACAGCGCGTTTGGCAATCGCTTGGCCAATTCGCCCCATCCCCACGATGCCGAGTGTCGCTCCCGAGACTTTGCGCGTCATCGGAAAGATGTCATTCACCCAATCACCATTACGTACAAAACGGTCCGCTTGCGGAATGCGACGACCTATAGACAACATCAGCCCTAGCGCTAAATCGGCCACATCATCCGTCAAAACGCCGGGCGTGTGTGTGACCACAATGCCTTTTTCTTTGGCTGCAGCCACATCCACACCGTCATAGCCAACACCGCAAATGGCAATCAGTTTCACGTTGGGGAGCATAGTCAGCAGCTTCTTATCCACCATGGTGGCACCGGTGCCCACCAACGCCGTCACCTTGCTCAAAGCACCAGGGTCTTTGATGTGCGCGTGGTCATGGACGATATAGTTTTCTTCTTGCAGCGCGTTCATCATGAACAGGGGCAAGGGCGACACTTGCATGATTTCTTGGGCCATGGCGGAATCCTTCAGCTTGTCTTATGTTTATATTGAACCCGACTCTACTCGCTGATTGGCTAACATAACAGCCATGACTGAAGGCTCTCCCCTCCTTAATATCACTGGCTGCGTGGCCACAATCACATTGCGCCGCCCCTCGCTGCGCAACAGCTTGACCGATGATGACCTCAACACCTTGTTAGCGCACTTTGAGGCACTCAACAAAAATACAGTGGTGCATGTGGTGGTGTTGCGTGCCAACACCACGGCACAAAAGCAAGCCGTGTTCAGCGCTGGCTACAACGTGGATGGTTTTGACAACGACCCCATGGCGCCCTTGTTTTTTGAAAAAATTCCCGAAGCTTTGGAGCGTTTACGTCCCGTGACAGTGTGCGCATTGAACGGCAGTGTCTATGGGGGTGCCACCGACTTGGTACTGGCCTGCGATTTCACCGTCGCGCAACGAGGCTTATTTTGGCGCATGCCCGCTTGCGCCTTGGGCCTGCACTACTACCCGAGTGGATTACGTCGCTACGTCAGTCGTTTTGGACTGCAAGCCAGCAAACAGGCTTTTTTGCTAGGACAGTCCATCCCATTTGAAGAAATGGAAAAACTCGGGCTGTTCGACGCACTCGTGGAGGTTGATGCGTTTGAGGCGGCACTA
>Ga0213920_1001983_pt1 | contig 10378 bp, 9 predicted proteins | sample McNCre1117MG_FD_161054 | JGI IMG/M metagenome (GOLD analysis project Ga0213920, IMG submission 161054) | Freshwater microbial communities from McNutts Creek, Athens, Georgia, United States - 11-17 MG | ecosystem: Environmental > Aquatic > Freshwater > Creek | place: USA: Georgia | collected...
TCGGATCTTTCGGATCCAATTCGTTTAAATACTCTTTGATTTTAACTTTCACGCGTTCAAACATTTCTTCTTGATGTCTGTGCGCACCTGCCAAAGGTTCTTCGATAACGTCATCAACTAATTTCAAACGTTTCATGTCAACACTTGTCAATTTTAACGCATCTGCTGCACGTTCTTTGAAATCCCATGAACGCCATAAAATTGACGAACACGATTCAGGTGAAATGACCGAATACCACGTATTTTCCAACATGACAACTTTGTCACCAACACCAATTCCCAATGCACCACCTGATGCACCTTCTCCGATGACGATACAAATAACTGGAACTTTCAAACGCATCATTTCATAAATGTTGCGTGCAATTGCTTCGCCTTGTCCACGCTCTTCTGCTTCCAAACCTGGAAATGCTCCTGGCGTGTCAATAAACGTAACAATTGGCTTGTTGAATTTCTCTGCTAAACGCATCAGACGCAATGCTTTGCGGTATCCCTCTGGATTTGCCATACCGAAATTACGGTATTGACGCATCTTCGTGTTGATTCCTTTTTGCTGTCCAATGAACATCACAGAACGACCGTCCAATAAACCAAATCCACCAATCATCGCTTTGTCGTCTTTCACGCTGCGATCACCGTGTAATTCTTGGAACGTATTGTCACTGATAGCATTAATATAAGCCAATGTATATGGTCTGTCCGGGTGACGGGACAATTGAACACGCTGCCATGGAGTCAATCCACTAAAGATTTCCTTCGTAACAGTCGTTAATTTTTCTTCTAAAACGTTGATCGTGTCAGCCATAGCTACACCAGTAGTAGCGCCGATTTCACGTGTTTGCTCGATTTGTTCTTCCAGTGCCTTAATTGGCTCTTCAAAATCTAAATATGTCGACATAATTGTTATTTTGAGTCCCGAAATTTACGAAAATAGTTTGCATTTATTAATTTTATAGCATGGTAAATTTCCCTTCTTGTAAAATTAATCTCGGTTTACACATCTTATCCAAGCGTCAAGATGGTTATCACGAAGTGGAAACACCCATGCTTTCAGTCCCCTTGAACGATGTGCTTGAAATTACCTTGAGTGATGAAGATGAGTTTGTTACGACTGGTTTAGCGATACCTGGAACGGGTAATTTATGTACAGATGCCTTGCAACTGCTGCGCAACGATTTTGCGATTCCTCCTGTTCGCATTCACCTGCACAAAAATATTCCAATGGGTGGTGGATTGGGTGGCGGTTCTTCCGATGCAGCTGCTGTTTTGACCTTATTGAACGATTTGTGTCAATTAAATTGCTCCGATGAGGTGCTTGAGAACTATGCAGCACAATTGGGTTCCGATTGTGCGTTTTTTATCAAAGGCGGCACGCAACTATGCACAGGACGTGGTGAAATACTGACTCCGATGTCGCTGTCTTTATCCGGTTACTGGATTGTTTTGATCAATAATGGAACACACGTGTCCACCAAAACGGCGTTTGAAAAAGTGATTCCCCTTGCAGATAGACCAAGTGTTTTAGCTCACATTTCTCTGCCAATCGCGGAATGGAAAACTGCTTTGCAAAACGATTTTGAAGTGAGTGTTTTCGCAACCTATCCAGAATTGGCAGCAATTAAATCAGAATTCTATGAAAAAGGAGCTATTTATGCGAGCATGTCAGGATCAGGATCTACGATGTATGGGATTTTTCAGGAAAAACCTAGCTCAATCTCGTGGAGTTTTGAATCGGTATTTGAACATTGGATAGCTTTGTAAGCAGCAATAAATGATAGTCAAAAAAAATCCCCGTTTGGTTATAAACGGGGATTTTTTATATGTAGTTAACCAACTTTTCGCGGTGTTACTTTTGGAGCTGGCGCTGGTGCTGGCGGTGGAGCCGTTCTTGTAGGTGCTGGCGCTGGAGTTGGAACTGGACGCGGATCGGGAGCTGGAGCAGGCACACTCGGACGAGGAGTAGGCGCTGGAGCTGGTCTGCTTGGTCGCGGTTCACTCGGTTGCGGTGTGCGAACAGGTTGTGGCTCACGCTGTTCCTCTCTCGGCGCAACTGGTTTTCTTACAGGACGTGCAGGTTCTGTAGCTGGTTCTTTCGGAATAGCTGGTTTTTTTTCAATTGGTTCATCTATCGGTCGTGTGCCAATTGGTTGTGCGATCGGTTGCGTAGTCCCTGGAACTTTTGGTTCTTGTACCATTGGGCGTTGTGGTTTGCGTCCACCTGGATTCACATTCGGAACAGGTTGTGCTATTGGCTTTAATACGGTTGTATTCGGATTTCTAACTGGAATAACAGGTGCAGGAGTAGGAGGAATGCGCAAAAACCCATTGTCGTAAATACATGCGTCAAGTTCCATTCCAGTAAAGCCCATGCGTTCGCATTCCTTGCGGGAACGGTCACGTTGGTTTTGTGGTAAATCAGCAGTTGTGCGGTGAACAAGCGGAAACGAGCGATCGGTGAAAGAAAGTGTGCTGCGACCAAATCCGTAGTCAAACAACGACTCTTCTTGTGTGATGCGGTAGCGTTCGGAGTAATCACGCGCTAAAAAATTCAAGTATTCACGGTGCATCGCATCGGTCATGTTGTTGCCATAATTTGCAAAGTTCAAGTTGGAATTATTGGTATTGAAGTCGTCAAAACGGTTGTTATTAGCATTTCCCAAAAGCCCATCGTAATTATCACTACAAGGAAAAATAGAGACAGCTATGTTCATGAATCCTTGGTTTCCTCCGTGCATATCGACACGAACAGTTTCACCTGTTGGCCAAGTGACCAAGTAATCTTTTCCTTCTTGACGAATAACACCACCGTGTTCCAAAAAGTATGGTCTGTTTTCCAAATAAACGGCTTCACCATCCACACGAAGTGGCGTAGAAGAATTCCCGTCTGGTTTGTCCTCTGTGTAAAAAGCAATGCGGTCACCAGCAACTGACATGGCAACAGCATTGTTCAATGAAATATCAGTTCCTTCTGCTTTTTGGCGCACTTGTACATTCAAATGACCAGAAGCAGATTTCACCAAGGTAAATTCACCAACAGTTTGAATGGAGTAATTGGTTTTATCGAACGAAGTAAAATGTGGATCGCCATACGAACGACCGATTACAGGCGGACAACCAGCAACTGTTGTAAATTGCGACAAACGATTCCAATTGCGTTGTGTCGCACCGGATGTTGTTCGTTTGTTGTTTTCGATACTTGATTTGATGTTGTTTTGTGTTGCTTGTGGCAAAACAGCAAACATTTCTTTCGGTGTAAAATCCTCGGGAAAATAACGATCGGGGATGGGTTGGTTGCTCACCATTGCTTGCATGCTCTCGGCTAACCACGTACCACGCGTTTTGTCCCAACCGACAAGTTGCGTTTTCAAAGGTTCAAATTGTTGCACGAACAAGGAATCCATTTGTGCGTAAGTGACCACCGAACAAGCGATAGCACCAATAGTTGTGAGTAGGTACTTGTGTAATTTCATGGGTTTCAATTTATAGTTGTCACGATTATTGCAATAAATGTACCAAAAAATTAAAACCTGGAAAAGCTTCGCGTGCTACCGTATGTTAAAAAATGTTTAGGTACGCTTGCCTTCAAGTCCCGACAATTCGGGATCAGTCAGCGCTTTTTTTTTGTCAGCAAATATGTAGATTGAGGTTTTTTTGTAGACTGAGGTTCTCGAAGCCTACATAAAAAAAGAGGCTTCTCAAAATGAAAAGCCTCTTTAAAGTTATTGTTTCAGTCGTTTATTAACGTACTTCAAACATGTTTTCTTCTGATTTTCTTACTTTAGCAGCGTGTTGCAAACCATCATCTGCGTGACGGTAACCCAATGCAGCAACAACAACTGAGTGGTAACCATCCAAGCCCAATAATTCATCGTATGCTTTTGGTTCGAAACCTTCCATTGGTGTAGCATCAATTTTCAAGCTAGCAGCTTGCGTTAACAAGATTCCCAAACCGATGTATGCTTGTTTTGCATTCCAGATTGCTTTTTGCTCGTCAGATAAGTAGCTAATTGCTCCTTTCATGTAATCACCGTAACCAGCTAAATCAGCAGCATTCATTCCTCTTGTTTCAGCTGTCAAATTAATTAATGCGTCAATATCTGCATTCGTTGTAGTGTTTTGCGCTGCAAAAACGAATAGGTGAGAAGCATCTGTAATTTGTCCTTGACCGTAAGATTTCTCACGCAATTGAGCACGCAATTCAGGATTTTCAACGATAATCACTTTGAATGGTTGAATTCCGTATGAAGTAGGAGCTAAGCGAACAGCTTCTTTTAATAAATTTAATTCAGAAGCAGCAATTTTTTTCGTTGCATCGAATTGTTTTGTGGCATAACGCCAGTTTAAATGATCAATCATCTTTTTTGTTTTTATGGGTTATTATTAATAATCAAATTCCATTGGGACATCGAGTAAGAGCACTTTGCTGTTTTCGTTGAAAACGATGTCGCAATCTTTTGTATCCCAAACGCCAAGTGCATCGCGTTTGTTGAGTTGTTGTCCGTTTACTGTAATTTGTCCTTCCACAACAAACACGTAAACGCCGTTATTGTTTGCTTTCAATGCGTACTTTGCCGTTTTACCTTGTTCAAATTCGCCTAGGTGAAACCAAGCGTTTTGATGAATCCACACACCATCATCGTCCGGATTGGGAGATAAAATTTGAGCGAAGTTGTTTTTCATTTTAGCGGAATCCAACAATTGTTGGTCGTAGCGCGGAGTAACATTCTTTTTATTCGGGAACACCCAAATCTGGAACAAGTTCAATTCACCATTTGTCGCGTTGAATTCCGAATGTTGAATACCGGTTCCTGCGCTCATGACTTGAATTTCACCAGCTGTGATGGTTGCTTCATTCCCCATGGAATCGCGGTGTTTTAACGCACCTACCAACGGAATCGTAATGATTTCCATGTTGTCGTGTGGGTGGGTGCCAAATCCCATTCCGCCTGCTATTTTGTCGTCATTCAAAACACGCAAAGCACCAAAATGGATTTTTGATGGATCGTACCAAGAAGCAAAACTAAACGAATGGTGCGCATCTAACCAACCATGATTGGCATGTCCTCGTTGATCTGCTGGATGAAAAACTGTTTTCATACGTTCATTTTTTTAAGTGCTGAATAAAGCGGAACAAATGTAGCACATTCCATTAAATAAATACCATGGTAAATAAATTCTTTAAGTAAATTTAACACGAGCAATGGCGCTATTTTTTGCTAAGTGATTGACTAAAAGAGAATAAGATGATAGCCAAATAAAAAAAAGATATTTTTTCAACTAATTTCTTGCAGAATAAAAAATAGTAGCTATCTTTGCAACGCTTTTAACGTAAAGCAGTACACAATTTTCCTAGTTCAACTGTTGTTGAAGTTCGAAAGAAAAGAAAATTGGTTTGGTAGTTCAGTTGGTTAGAATACATGCCTGTCACGCATGGGGTCGCGGGTTCGAGTCCCGTCCAGACCGCCAAGTTAAAAGCGTAAGCCTCCAATCGGAGGCTTTTTTTATGCCCAAAAGTTCCGTTTTTCAAGGTTTTTCAGTGTTTTCAAGGCTTTCTGCTGTTTCAGCGAATCGCCAAGAACATCAAAAAACATCAATTGAAATCAAAGTTCTGGCGAACAAGCCAGCGAACAAAATTAAAATCACCATTTTTGTTCGCTGGAAGTCGGGAAACCTTCGCCATTATTACGTTTGGTGAGATTTGCTTATGAATGATTTTAACGTGTTCACAGTATTTATTCATTAAATCCAGCGAACAAAATGGAGAATCAAAAATTCTTTGTCTCGTTTTGGTTAAATCCAAGCAGACAGCAAGACGGAAAAAGTAAACTTTACATCCGCATCGCAATTGATGGTCGAAGAGCCGAAATTGCTACATCGTATTTTATCAAAAGAAGTGATTGGGACAATGCACATTTCCAAGTCAAGCCCAAGGCACCCCATTCGGTCTTGATTAATGGTTTCATTGATCACACCACAAATGTGATTAAAAAGCACTTCCTATCGTATGCAGCATTTGGTAAAACCATTTCTGCGAAAGAACTCAAAGACCTCTTCCTGGGCAAAGAGGAAAAAGTAGAACCCAAATCACTAATGGATGCATTCGCATACCACAAGGTAAAAATGGAATCGATGATCCATGTGGGCAAAGTTGCCAAAACTACGTTGGCCAAGTACAATTATTGCCAAGGAAAAGTTGAGCGGTTTTTACAATACCGTTTCAAGAAAAAGGACCTTCTTTTGACGGAGTTGAGTTTAAAGTTTGTAACTGAGTTCGAACACTTCCTTTTGGTAAACGAGCGCATGCAAACCAATTCAGCACACAAATACATTGTGAATCTAAAACGAATCATCAATGTTGCAGTGAGTGTTGAATGGATGCCGAAGAATCCATTTGATAACTTTAGATGTTCTTACACCAATCCGGAACGTGAAATCCTGACACAGACAGAACTAGATACAATGCAGCACAAGTTGATACTAATGCCTCGTTTAGCAGAAGTGAGGGATGTGTTTTTATTTTGTTGTTACACTGGATTCGCTTACTCCGATATTTACAAATTTGAGCGTGACGCGATAACAATTGGAATGGATGGAGATTATTGGCTTTCTACCATTCGTCAAAAGACAGGAACCAGGGAAAGTGTTCCACTTTTACCATTAGCGTTGGAAATCATTAACCGATACAAAGAACATCCTGTATGTGTGAAGTTCAACAAACTCCTTCCAGTGAACAGCAATCAAAAGTACAATGCATATTTGAAGGAAATAGCTGAGATCTGTGGCATTAAAAAGACATTGACTTCACACATGGCAAGACACACCTTTGCAACAACTGTGACCCTCTCAAATGGCGTTCCATTGGAAACAGTTTCAAAGATGCTTGGACATACCAAACTATCGACAACACAAATCTACGCGAAAGTGCTCGATACCAAAGTGAGTCATGATATGGGAGCTTTGAAATCAATTCTTGCAGCCAAACAAAAGCCCAAGGAATCAGAAAATATTGAGGAAGTTTCTGATAAAAAATTAGGTTAATGAAAGGTCTGCTTCGGCGGACCTTTTTTGTTAATGCGCTCTATTTTATCCTTTTACTTAAATACATTACGATGTTAAATGCGTATTTTGCTCTCATACTACATAATATATCATACCAATCTAAAAACAATATTACGCTATGGAATACTTTATTGCAACAGCTAATAATTTTTGTGATGTCTTAGAACAGTTGAATTCAAGCGAACCGGATATCAACAATAGAGCAAATAAGGCAGCGAAATTAATCAAGAATACACTTGAGAATTTTAGAACTAAAATTCGAAAAGAGGGTTTCCGTTCTACAGAAGATGAAATTCATTTTTTCAAATATGTGAAGCCTAAGATTAGTTCATACCTCATCTTTTATTCTGTTTTAGCTGAAATTGAAACATGTAAAATCACCTTGAATGATGAAGAATTGAAATTATTTATTGACAAAAAAGAACGGAAGTTTCGCCACGTCATGCGCGAGAATATTGACTTTGTCAAATATTACAATGCGGGCTTAAGTCATTTGGATAACATCTATTTTGTGCGCGAAGCAAATTTCCTTTCGATGTCTAAAAACAGTACACACCAATTAGCCGATCCTGAGTTCAATGCGTCACATGATATGGTTGCTGCTAATATTATGGCGTTTGAGTTGTTTAAAAAACACGTTGATCCAAAGCCAGATTTGCAAGCTTATGGTCCACCAGTTCCAAAATTAAAATGGACGGCCAGTAAATCAGACTTCATTGAATTGGTTTATGCCTTGCAAGCAACAACAGCTATCAATTATGGTGAAAATGAAATCAAGGAAATCTGTTCGGCTTTGCAATCTGTTTTTCAAGTTCACATCGAAGATCCGTATCGTATTTTCATAGATCTAGCAAATCGAAAAACGGCTCCTTTGAAATTTATTCCAAAGTTAGAAGAAGGATTTTTGAGAAAAGTGGATGAGATTGAAGGGATGAGGTGAAAATTAAATCGCCCTGGTTTGATCAACTAGGGCGATAACGTTTTGGTACTTTGCAATGTGTCGCTTTCTCGAGAGTAATTGTTGCGCCATTTTGTTTAGTGCATGTTATGCGTATCTTTTTTAGTTAATTAATAAATAAATGCTTCTATTTTATTGATAAGGTCTTTTGTAAGCTGATCGGTTGTTTCGTAAATGATGTGTTGAAGCGGTCGAATATCGAAGTGTGCATTTTCAAACTCTGTTTTGCTACAAGTATAAATTACTTTTTTACCTTGTCCAAGTGCAAATCCACTTTCAAAATAAACACCTTTGCTATGAAGCGAAAAGTCAGCGATACAAAACTTACATTTTTTTAATGAAGCGATTATTTCATCATTAATGGTGCGCTCACTGTCAATTATTTGTTCATCAATTATAACTGCCTCATAACCTGTTTCCTTTAAAGCCTTTCGAATTGCTTCTCTTGCTTCTTTAGTTGATGGATCGAATGACATAGCGATAAAGCACTTATTTGATTTTTCACCTTCCTCTGTTAGTTCGATTGACTTATTCAGACCTAAGTGTGTAATTCCAATTGTCGCAATACTACCATCTGAAATGTGTGTTTGAAAACTTATCCAACCTTGTTCTTCTAGTCCTTTGAGATAAAAAACACATTCTTCAAGATTTTGAAAATAATTCTTTAATAAAAAATCATTTTTTCGTACTTCAATCAGGAACAAATCTCCATCGAAACTCTGCAGATTGAATAAGTTTAGGAATAGGTGCTCGAGTTTTTCTTTTGGTGTTTTGGGATAATCCGCAGACAATAAATAATCAGGGAGAATAATGGTTTCTCCATCAACTATTTTACTTTTCAAATCACAAGTCTCTGATACAATTTCAGTTCGTTCGGGCCATTTATGGTTTGCTATTAAGCCTTCAAAAATATAATCAGGTATTTCGTGTTTTATTTTACGTTTACATTTATCGCATATGAAAATTTCTACTACATGATCAGCTACTTCAAGAGTGTAATAATAATGATTTTCTAATCTTTGATAATTGACTTCTTTTCCAGTCAAAACACAGTTCATTTTTTGCATATATGATGTTTTTGTTCTATTCGTGAATAATGTTATGCGTAGTGGATTTTTTCATAACTGTGCCAATTCACTTTCGATTAATATTTTCATTTGAAGTATAAAATAAATTTGGCATCAATCAAGTTTGCAGGATTATTAGGATCTTTCACTTTTACATCTTGAATTGTCAAGTTTGGATTACCTAGATTTTCAATTTTCAACTTGCTTTCATTCGGAAATGAATTGTATTTATTGGTCGGAATAACTGCTACGAGTTCAAAGGTGTCTCCTGTTGTATGCAAATAATTAAAAACTCTTCTTGGATTCTGAATTTGCCACATTCCACGAATTCTCAAATTCGTTATTCCAAGTGGATCAACTCTGTTTACTCTGCCCAACTCATTTGTTTCTGCAAGTTCAACATTTGGAATTTCGTTTATTCCGACTGTAATTTTTTGTTTGATTACTTGGTAAGTTTCGTGTTTGGCAGCATAAATATTGCCATAAACCATCCAAAGTGATTTTATAGAATCATCAGTTGTATGACCAACACAATAAATCAGGTCTTTTTCAGTCCAATTTTCACAAGTTCTACATTCTTGTGTTATCATATTACTGACGGACTGAATGTTAGATTTTGGATAAGAACTGTTTAAAGCCAAGTCGCTATTTGCACTTTGAGTTTTCTTTACTTCGATAGCATCTCCTTGACGAATCATTATATCAGGTGGATGATTTTGATTGCCAAGCCAAGAAAATACTTGGCTAAATCTTGTATTTTTAACTTGCTCATCTTGTTCTTGAATGGTATTAGCAAATGCGTCTTTTACAAACATTTCTAATGCTTCTCCAACATTATTAGCTCTGTTTCTACCTGTGTAATGATTTCGAATTGCAACAACTGGGTTATTCGCAATATTTACAATTGCTTCTAAAATATTTGTCATACTGCTACTGCTTCTTGTTCTTTAATTTTTATTTCTTTCGTTAATATGTTTTGTTTCAGTTGTTGCTGAATTGTCTCGGCAAGATATTTAGCAAGGTTAACAGGAACAGCATTACCAATCATTTTATAACCTACTGGTACACTTGTGTAGTGGAAAATAAAATCATCTGGGAAGGTCTGGATTCTCGCACATTCTCTAACACTTAAACGTCTGTATAAATGCTCTTTGCCTGGAACAAAAACTCTAATATTTTGTTCTATAAATTTCATTTTAGGTGCTTGTGGATGAATTGGGGCGTGTCTGCCACCTGCTTGAATTGTAAATGATTGCTCGTCCCAAGATCTGACTCTATTTCTCGACATAAAAAT
>Ga0213920_1001987_pt1 | contig 10363 bp, 4 predicted proteins | sample McNCre1117MG_FD_161054 | JGI IMG/M metagenome (GOLD analysis project Ga0213920, IMG submission 161054) | Freshwater microbial communities from McNutts Creek, Athens, Georgia, United States - 11-17 MG | ecosystem: Environmental > Aquatic > Freshwater > Creek | place: USA: Georgia | collected...
CCCCGGCCTTGCTCAGCTCACCAGCGGCTTGGCTGCCCGCGCTGCCAAAGCTTTGACTTGATGTCTGAATGGTGTCGGCCAACGTGCCGATCTTGTCAAACGCGGGTTGCATGTTGCGCGAGAGGGCGTCACCAATCGCGTTGGCAAAGTCGCCTTCAAAGCGGCGCAGTTGGCTTACCTGTGAACGGTTCTCATCCAAGATGTCTTGGAACAAAGCCAGCTGCATGCGCACACTGGCTTCGGCGGCGTTGTCGGGCACTTGTGCGCGCAGGGTGTGACACAGCGTGTCGATGCTGGACTGCAGGTTTTCCAGCGCCACTTTGGCCCGCCAGTTCCACACCAGCGAACACAACAAACCCGCGATGGAAGTGATGAACTTGCCGCCTGCGGTGGCAATGAGCGACTGCAAGGCTTGGTCTTGTTGACGTGCGGACACGTCGAGCGCGTTGAGCGCCAAGCCCGCTTGTTGCAAAGCCACCGCCAAGAAGATGAAGGTGCACATCAAACCAAAACCAATCAGCAAATTGGGCATGGTTTCGAACAAGGCCAAGTTCATGCGGCCACCGAGCACGCTGCGCACCGTCCAGGTGTCGGCGTGGCTGCGAAAGCTGTAGCTGCTGCGTGGGCCCTGGCCCACACCGTGTTGGCTGGGCAGGTCAATCAGGCCGGCCTCGGTTTCACGCAGCAAAAACTTCAGCTCGTTGTCGGTAGTCTTGGTTTCGGCCATGGCCAGCGCTTCGCGGCTGCTGCCCTTGCCAGCGCCAAGGCGAGCGTCTAGCGCGATCACCTCGGCACGCACTTGGCGAATGCGCGAAGCCCACACGCCGAAGCTGATGAGTGAGAACACAAAAATCACGGCCGCGATGGCCAGTGGTAAAGCCAACTGTTCGAGTTGGACTAGGTATTGATTCATAGGCATGCCTCTATTGTGAACAACTTAATCACCCAAACCACCGCTGCGCAACACGCGGCGTGCGCAGCCGTTCCACAGCACGCCCAGTTGCGGCGCCCACAGCGTCAGGCGTTGGCGCGCACGGGTGAGGCCTGTGTACACCAGCTCGCGTGTGAGGACAGCTGACTCTTGTGCGGGAATCACCAGCAACACATGCGTGAACTCCGAGCCCTGCGATTTGTGCACCGTCATGGCAAAGACGGTTTCCACGCTGTCGAGGCGCGAGGGCATGACCCAACGCACGCCGCCATTCACCGCAGGGAAGGCCACGCGCAACACACCGTCAGGTCCAGGCAAGCACAGACCAATGTCGCCGTTCATCAGCTCTAGCGCGTAGTCGTTGCGCGTCACCATCACGGGGCGACCGGCGTACCAAGGGCTTTGGCCTAAGCCCAGCGCGTGTTCGACGTGTGCATTGAGCTGCACCACGCCCAGCGGACCTTCGCGCACGGCGCACAACACACAAAACTCGGTGAAGGCTTTGAGCAGTGCCACCGCTTGTGCATCGCTGCAAGGGGCAGCTGGCGCTGTTTTGCTGGGGCGGTGTGTATCTAGCAAAGCCAACCAGTTGCGCCAGCCGTAACGCAGACCCACAGCCAGCTTGGGGTCGCTGGCGCTGGTCAGTTGCAGGCGTGTCACGTCGGGTTCTGCTGCATCGCCTTCGATGCTCTGTTGCAAAGGCAAGGTCGCCAGCCAATCGAGCGCAGCATTCCATAGCGCTTTGAGCGCGGGCGTGTTGTCGGCCACACCCGCATTCACGGTGCGTGCCCATTGGCCAATGCCACTCTTGGCATCAAAGCGGTGGCTGTGAATGAGAGTGACGGTTTGTGCTTTGAGCAAACTGCCCGTGCACAGCTGCGACATCACCGCACCGGCTTCCACCGAGGCCAACTGGTCTTTGTCGCCCAGCAAGATCAAGCGTGCGGTGGATGGCACAGCCTGCAGCAAGCGGGCCATCATCTCGAGGTCAATCATGGACGCTTCATCGACCACCACCACATCGGTGGCGAGCTGGTGCACCTGTGTAGTTTTGCTGTTGCTTTGCAGCAAGCGGTGCAGTGTTTGTGCCTGCGTGGGAATGCGTGTTTGCACATCGGCGGGCATTTGAGTGAGTGCATTGCTGATGGACTCGGTCAAACGCGCTGCCGCTTTGCCCGTGGGCGCAGCGAGGTGAATTTGTAAATCGCGTGATGCCGTGCCTACCAAGAGCGAGAGCAGCTTCACCACCGTGGTGGTCTTGCCCGTGCCTGGCCCACCGGTGATGAGTGTGATGCGGTTTTGCGCGGCCACCTCGCAGGCGAGGCGTTGCATGTCAGACTCGCTGTTGTCTATGGGCGTGAACAATGCATCCAAGCGTTGCTGCAAATCAGCAGGCACGTCGCACGGCAGTGCCAAACGCTGGGCGATGTTTTGACGAATGTTTTGCTCAGCCGTCCATGCGCGGCGCAAATACAGACGAGCACCTTGGGTGTCTTCAGTCAGCACCAAGGGGCTGGCGTCACCCATTGCCCAAGGTATCGTGTTGGCCGCTTGGTGCAAGTCTGCGGGCAGCGCGGCCGCTTGTTCGTCACTCCAGCCCAATAGTGTTGCGGCTTGGTTTTGCAAGGTGGCGATGTCGAGACATGCATGGCTACGCCCCCATTGATGGCTAGTCAGTGCCGCCAGCCAAAGGTGGCGTGTGTCGTCGCTGGGTTGTTTGCTGTGCAGCAAGTTGGCCAGTGATTTGTCCAAGCCGGTCAAGGGGGTGGCTTGGGCCCATGACGCTTGCAGCAACGGGGACAGCATCGCTATGGTGTGCGGGCTCATGCGGCCACGCGTTGAAGCAAAGCCTCTTGCGCCAAAGTGTTGATGCTCTTGCCTTCGGCTTGCGCCACGATGGCCAGCTTTTCGTGCAACTCGGCAGGAATGCGCAAATTGAATTTGCCTGAAAAATTGCGACGCGGTTCAATGCCTTTTTCTCGGCACACCTCTAAAAACACCTCGAGTGATTTTTTAAATTCAGCGCGCAGTTCTTTGGTGTTCTTGCCGTAAAAATCTGCACCGCCCGTGAGGCCCAAGATTTCGCCTCTGAACATGTCCAGCTCTGCGTCGTATTCAATCTTGGCGCTGTAGCCGTTGTAGGTCATCAAATTCATGGTGCGACTCCGTGTTGCTCAAACCACTTGCGAATGCTGGCGACTGCTCCTTTGTCCGTATCGGGCGATGGGTGTGGTCGATGAAATACGCGGACTTCATCAAACAGCACAACCGCAATGCGGCTACCTTCTCGTTCGCTGATGTCTGCGCCCATCTCTATAAAGAGTGCTTCAATGTCGCGCCATTGGATGTTGGCGCTGACAGGGCGGGCGTAAATGGCGTCTAAGGTTTTTTGGTGTTTTCGCTTCATTTGAATGGTACCAGTATTTAGTACTGGTTGCATGTGGCGGATGAAACGAATTGTTTGGTTTGTGGTTTTTCTTCAGTGCTGGTATCGCTTGGATTTTTCACAAGCCATTTGCAAACAAAGCATCCAAGGCCTCAATCAACGCCTGCGGTGGTCGCTGCAAATGCACGCCCGCACCTTCGGCATGAATACCGCGCAAGAACATGTACACCGCGCCGCCCATGTGTTGGGCGTAGTCGTAGCCGGGTAGGCGCACTTTGAGCAAACGGTGCAGCGCCAAGGTGTACAGCACGTATTGCACTTCGTAGCGTTTGTGCAGCACGGCATCTTGCAGGGTGGCGCTGTCGTAGCTGGATAGTTTGTTGGATTTGTAGTCCACTACCCAATAGCGGCCATCGTGTTGCAGCACCAAGTCCATCGAGCCGGTGAGCATGCCTTGCATCACGCGCGCTTGCAGTCCAGGGCGGGGCGTGCCTTCAAACACATGGCGCTGAATGAGTTGGTCCAGCGCTGTGGCGCTGACGTGGCTCACTTCTAAGTTGAACTCCATCTCGGGCCACATGTGCTCGATGTTGAGTTCACACAGTGTCAAAGGTGCTGCGTTGAGTTCGGTCAGTGGCAGCGGCTTTTGCACCACGGCTTGCAGCCACGGCTCAAGTTGCGCACGCGGTGCGTCATCGAGTTGCAACCAGCTGGCTTTGCGCTCTAGCAAGTTGGCCCACGCTTGTTGTGCCCATTCGGGCGCTTGCGCGTTGGCCACAGGCCAGTTGTTTTGCGACAGCCATTCCAACAAATCGTGCAGCAGCGTGCCGTAGCGCGCACCGGCGGGGAAGTTTTGCCATGCGCTGATGCTTTCGGGTTCTGGTGCAGCTGTGACTACAGCCACTGCATAGGGCGGTGCATCTGCAGTTGCGTCTGTGATGGCATCAGCCACCGCTTCGTCGCGTTTCGATTCAGACACCAGCCCGCGCGTGATAGCACTGAAGCTGGCCGTCCACCACAGGTTGTGGTGGGTGCGTGTGGGGGTGAGGGCGTCTTTGGGCGCGTTGATAGCTGCAGGGGCTTGGTAGCTGATGTGTTGCAACGCTGGCAATGCAGCCACTTGGATGTGCGCGCATGTGCCCCATAAGCTGTGCAGCTGGTTGCCCAAATCGCCACGCGCTTCGCGTTTGAGCAGCAGCGACAAGGCACTGCGTTTCAATTCGGTTTTAGCGGTGGCTTTGCTCAAATCATTTTTGGTTTCGGCCACGCCCATCCACAAGCCACGCTGTGCGCGCGTGAGGGCCACATACAACAAACGCATGTCTTCTTCTACCGAAGTGGCTTCTGCGTCGCTGTCGTCATCCGCTTCGTCGTCTTGTGCGAAGTTGGTTTTGGCTTTTTTCTCCACCGCAAACGCACCTGCAAACGGCACAAACACCAGCGGGTACTGCAAGCCCTTGCTTTTGTGATACGTGATGACTTTCACGCACAAGGCATCGGTTTCTAGGCGGGCTTGTTGTGCGTCGCTGTCGTGGTGTTGGCTTTGAATTTGTTCGCCCAGGTAGCGCACCAGCGCGTGTTCGCCTTGCAGGCTTTGCTCGGCGTGTTGAAGCAATTCGCCCAAGTGCAGCAGGTTGCTCAGGCGACGTTCGCCATCGGGTTGGGCCAACATGCGCTGCGCCACATGCTGGCTGTGTAGCCACTGGTGCAGCATGGGCAGCACGCCGTGTTGTTGCCACAGGCTGTGCCATTGGTGAAATTGCTCTAGCAGTTGTTCCCACTGTGCTTCGTCTTGCGTGATGACCAACACCTCGTGCAAGTCCAGTGCCCACAAGCGACTGCCTACCGCCGCACGCACCCAACTGGTTTGTCGAGGCGACGCCACCGCACGCAACAAGCGCCACAAGTCGGTGGCCTCGGTTGATTGGTACACGCTGGTGTGGTCCGACAAATACACGCTGGGGATGTGTCGTGAACGCAACGCGTGACGCACCGAATCGGCCTGCTTTTGGCTGCGCACCAGCACGGCCATGTCACCCGGCGTGGCTGCGCCTTGATTCAAAAAGTCAGCCATTTGGTCGGCAAACACTTGTGCGGTGTGGTGCAAGTAGCTGGCGCTGCTGACGACCTCAGCGTCCCCCTCGGCGTGCATTTGCCACACGGTGAAGGGTGGGCATTCTTCGCCATTCACCACCAGCGCGGGTTCTTTGCCTTGGGCCGACACTTCCACAAACGCAATCTCGCCTTGGGCTGATGCAAACGGTTGCTCGGTTTGCATGAACACATGGTTCACCGCTTTGACCAAGCCCACGCTGGAGCGGTGGTTGCCGGTGAGGGTGTGCAGCGCGTCGTTGTTCGTGGCTTGCGCATGATTGCGCGCTTGCAAGTACGTGCCCAAGTCTGCGCCACGGAAGCTGTAGATGGCTTGCTTGGGGTCGCCAATCATCACCAGCGCGTTGCTTTCGTTGCACGACTCTGGCGCATAGATGCGGTTGAGCGTGCCGTACTGCCAAGGGTCGGTGTCTTGAAACTCGTCCACCAAGGCTACGGGGTATTGCTGGCGAATGGCGGTGGCCAATCGGCCATCGTCGGCCATCACGGCGTGATGCAGGTTTTGCAACAGGTCGGAGAAGTCAAACGCGGCGCGTTGCGTCTTGGCTGCTTTGTAGGCTTCGCCCACCGCGTATGCGGCGTGCAGGGCAATGTGTTTGTCGGTGTTGGGCTTGGCGTCAAACAACTCAACATAGGTTTGCATCGCTGCGAAGAAAGCAAAGCCTTCGGCCTCGGTCCAACCTTTGTCTTGCAAGGCTTGGGTGGTGAAGCGCTCTAGTACTTTGAATTCCTCTTTGCTGAGGTGAGCCTTCGCGCTTTGTGTGGCCCACGCTTGCAGTGCTGTGAGCCAGTTGGCAAAGTAATCGGCGCGCAAGCCTTTGATTTTTTTCTGCGCGCCTGCTTCTTGCAGAGCTTGCAAGGTCGCATCACTCCATGCTTCACGCGCAGCAAGTGCTGCAGCTTCCACCTGCGCTTGCCACGCCATGTGCGTGTCAATGGCTTGTGTGGGTGTGATGTCGGGTGCCACCACCTCGCGTGGTTTGCGCTCTTGTTCCTTCCACATGTCGCTCAAGGTTTTCAGCAGCTTGGCTGGGTCTTGGCCGATGAGGGGCGTGATGTGTTGCAGCGTATCGCCGCTGAGTGGGTAAAACCATTCGCGCCAATAGTCTTGCACCAGCGTGAGTTTGAGTTGATCGGCGTTTTCAAGGCGCGTTTGCTCAAACAGGTTGTGGCTCTCTAGCGCGTGCTGCGTGAGCATGCGCCGCGACCAACCGTGAATGGTGTAGATGGCGGCATCGTCCATCCACTCGGCAGCGCAGTTGAGCTGCAAGGCGCAGCGTGGCCATAGCGCATCGTCAAAGCTGTTGCGCAGCTTCTCTAAAAATTCGTCCACTTTCAACGAGGTGGGAAAGTCGCGGCCTTGCGCGCTCAAGTCAAAGTAAGTGGCGGCTTGGCTCAGCCTTGTGCGAATGCGCTCGCGCAGCTCGGCGGTGGCGGCATCGGTGAACGTCATCACCAAAATTTGTGGGGGCAACAAAGCCTCGGTGCGTTCGTGGCCCAGCACCAATCGCAAATACAGCGCAGCGAGTGTCCATGTTTTGCCGGTGCCTGCGCTGGCTTCTATCACTTGGCGGCCGTGCAGCGGCAGGGTGTGTGCGTTGAGGGCTTTCATGTGTCAGCCTCCTCAGCGTGGTCGGCATTCAGGTGAATCACCTTGGCGGCTTTGAACATGGGTTCGTACAGGCGGGTGGCCCAGTGGTTCAGGCTGGCTTCAATCTCTTCAAAACTGGTGAACACGCGTTGCAGGGCTGGCGAGTCTTGGTACTCACCACGTTTTTGGTGCGCGCCATTGAAGGCGGTTTGCGCTTTGCCCATCGCGTCTTTGCTGCCGCCGTACACACCCATCACAAACGCGCAGGCGGTTTTGGCAGCTACGGGCAGGGGCTGCGCCCATGCTTCTAAATACGTATCGCACAGGTTTTGCAAATGAGCTTGTGCCGTGTCTGCATCGATGGGTTGGAGTTCGATGGCCGCATCAAACCCAATTTGCACACTGGTGGTGGGTGTGCCACTGGCGCAGGCGGCCAAGTGGTGCAGCCACAGTTGGCTGAGCGTGTCGATGCGGGCGACTTGGTTTTCTTTTTTGCCTTCGGTCACCGCGCCTGGGCGCAGAGCCACTTGCAGCCACTGTTGCCCAGCGTCATGCGCTTTGCCATTCGTGTGCCACATGGTTTGGCCATTGGCCCACTCGGCACTCAGGTGCGTGTGGCCCAGTTGCCAGTGGGCGGATTGCACGCTCAAGGTGTTGGGCCACTTGGGTAGCAACACATCCAATTGTTCGCGCAGTTTTTCGCGGTCGTTCTCAAACAAGTGTTGCTGCGTTTCACCAAAACCGGCCATGGCGAGTTGGCCACTCAAGCGCAGTTGAGCGATGGCTTGCTGGGCATCGTCGGCCTGTGCAATGCGTTGGTTGAGTTTGTATTTCTCTAAACCATCGAGCGAGAAAGGTTCTTCTTCCTCAGCGGCTTCTTCGGGTTGGTCTAGGCGCAAGCGCAAGCGATCTATCAAAAACACTTCCACGGGTTGACGCAGCAAGCGCTGCAAATGTTGCAGCGTCAGCTCGGTAGGTGCTGCATCATTCGGCGCTATTGCCGCAGACGAAGAAGACGACAACAACGCACGCTGCCAATCATCGGCATAGGTTTGAAACGCTGAATCTTGCGTGAAGTATTTGGGCGAGAAGGCCTGCAGCGGTTGCAACGGCGCATCGCACGCCACGCCACCATCACGCGTCCACACCACATTGAGGTAGTCCATCAGCTGCGCCACCAACACCGACGGTGGTTTGATTTCGTGGTCGGTCGTGCGGTGGCCTTGCCAGCTGATGTAGAGCTTGTCGCGGGCCGATAGTAACGCCTCTAAAAACAAATAGCGGTCGTCTTCGCGGCGCGAGCGGTCGCCTGCGCGCCAGTGCGATTGCGTGCTGCCTGCGTGTGCGGCGTCGCTCATCAAATCAAAGTCGCGTGGGGTTTGGCTGCGTGGGTAGTCGCCGTCGTTCATGCCCAGCAAGCAGACTGCTTTGAAAGGGATGGAGCGCATGGGCATGAGCGTGGCGAACTGCACGCCACCACCAAAGAAGCGGCGTTGCATGGCGGGTTGTTGCAGCTGGGCCATCCAGTGTTCGCGCACCACCACCAGTGGCAGCGGTGCATTGAGGCGTGCCAGTTGACATTCGGTCAGCCATGTTTCTAACGGGGCCATCACGCGTTCGATCAAACGTTCATCGGCTTCGTCGCTGGGCTTGAAGAACAAGGCCACCAGCTGCTGCAACACCGCCACCCATTCGGTAGGCGAGTGGTCTTGGCGCAGTTTGATCAACGCAATTTGTGTGTGGCGCAGCCATTGCAACAGGCCATCGACCACGCGTGCGTCTAGCCCGCCCACACCTGCCTGCGGCAGTGTGTCAGCCCATGGTGTGGAGAGGTCATCGCTTGCGCCTGTGGCGTAGCCCAACAACAAACGCTCAATGCCAAACAGCCAACTGTTTTGGTTGGCGTCGGCCATGTCGGGTGCAATGCCCCAGGGCTTGCGGTGTGATGCGTCTAGGCCCCAGCGCACGCCGGCGTCGGCCAGCCAGGTGTCGAGTTGGGCCACGTCGTGTTCTTCTAGACCGAAGCGTTCGCGCACGGCGGCCACTTCAAACAGGCTTTGCCACTCCACGCGTGTCACGCGCAGTTGGGGCAGTTGAAGCAGCGTGTCTAGTGCTTGCACCAGTGGTTCGGTGCGCGGCGTGGTGTCGGCCACGGTGTAGGGCAGGTGGCGCGGGTCATGGCTGGCAAAGCGACCAAACACCGCATGGATGTGTGGCGCAAAGTTAGCCATGTCGGGCACCATCACCATGATGTCGGCAGGCTTGAGCGTGGGGTCGGCATCTAGCCAAGCCAGCAGGCGGTCGTGCAGCACCTCTACCTCGCGCTGTGCCGAGTGCGTTTGCACAAAGCGCACGCTGGTGTCGTCTGCTGGCACGTCGGTCAAGTGGTCGGGCAGCGGCGCGAGGTTGAGCAGGGCGGACTGCAAGTGCTCCAGCATGGTGGGCTCGCGGCCTTCGTCGGCAGCTGTGTCTGCGGGGTCGACAAAAACATCCACGCGGTTGAACTGGCCTTTGTATTGGTCTACGTCGTCAAAGCCATCGAGCAAGTGCAAATAGTCGCGGCCATGTTTGCCCCATGCAGCCAATAGAGGATGCGTGTCGGTGTGCAGGGTGTATTGGTCAGCCTCACTCAGCGAGCCGTCGTCTTGCGGCACGGGCAAACCGGCTTTGTGGGCTTGGCGTTGTTTACACAACTTAGCCAATGGCACACGGCTTTCCACCACATGGCCCCAGTAGTGCTGACAGGGGTTTTGCACCAGCATGAGCACTTGGCACACGCGCCCCAAAGCGGCCAGTGCCTGCACGGTTTGCATGGGCAACGACGTCACGCCAAACACCATGATGCGATGCGGCAAACCCGCAGGGCGTTGGCCTTCGGGCAGGCTGGCCATCTTGGCCATGAAGGCTTCGTGCACTTTGGCGCGTGAGCTGTAGCTGTGCTGTAGCTCTGCCTTCATCTCAGCATCAGCCGCAAGGTCGTCTAGCAAATCGCGCCACAGCTCGGGTTGCCAGCTTTGTGCGGTGGGCAGCGGCGTGGCTGTGCCCGTTTGCGTGCGCAGTGTGTCTTTGTGATTGGCCCAGTCTTCTAGCCAATCGGCGCGGTAGTTTTGGTAACCGTCTAATACGTCGGCCAGCTGCGCGCCCAGTTGATACACGCGGCGGTTCATGGGCGACGCGTCAGCCTCTGATTGGCCTAGGTAATGTTTCAGCGGCGTAAAGCTGGGCTTGGCCAACAACACAGGCAGCAAACGCATGATGCGCCACAGCAGTGGCGACTTGTCCAGCGGCATGTGCGCGGGAACGCTGTCAGGCCCCAACACCGCACGGTAAATCTGCCACAGCT
>Ga0213920_1001990_pt1 | contig 10351 bp, 21 predicted proteins | sample McNCre1117MG_FD_161054 | JGI IMG/M metagenome (GOLD analysis project Ga0213920, IMG submission 161054) | Freshwater microbial communities from McNutts Creek, Athens, Georgia, United States - 11-17 MG | ecosystem: Environmental > Aquatic > Freshwater > Creek | place: USA: Georgia | collected...
TTACCCTTAACTATGGTATGGAAAATGAAACTACTATCTTAATCCCTTTTCAATATGGTTATGGTAATATGTACGAACAAGCAACGGCAAAGGAACTTGTTAAACGTGGCTTATTTCCTGCAAATACCCCTTTGTGGCGTGTATGTGGGGATAACAGTATTACACGCAGGACCAATATATTAACTAAATGCCTTAAACGTGACGTTTTAGCATGGGGTAAATAGTTCCGTATTCAATCAAATTTCTTTTTAATCAACTAATTAAATCAACTAAAAACAATGAGAACTAAAACAACTACAGTTTACCTATTTGACGAATTATCGGATAACGCTAAAAGTGTTGCAGTTAATGAATACATTAATAGGGGTTATGAATACCCGTTTGCGGATGAAAATTCAGCAACATTAGACATGTTCTGTAAAACATTCAACGTTTCATGTCGTGATTACGAATACGGATATAGGAACTACATTAACGGTTACTTAGGCAATATTGAAGATAACGTATTAGCGTTATCGGGTGTACGTGCTGCAACCTATTTCATTAACAATTATTCGAATGTGCTATTTAAACCTGCATACATTCGCCAACTTTCCGTTAAAGACAAGGCAGTACGTCACTTTAGAGTTAGAGTTAGAGCATCTATGAACGGAACATTTTCTAACGTTTATACATCAGGTGTAAAAGTTGATACTGATTGCAATTTAACCGGCTATTGTATGGATATGGACATTCTAGAACCTATCTATAAGCATATTGCTAGACCTTGCCCTAGTACCACTATTGAGGATATTTTAAATAGCTGCTTGCAATCATGGTTATTAGCTTGCAAAAACGATTACGAGGGTAGTATGTCATTCGAAGCTATATCAGATACGCTTATTGCAAATGACTACGAGTTTACCGAAGACGGAAAATTTGCATAAATCCGTATTCGTTGCACCGAATTAAAACAGGTCTATAGGGTGCAAGCGTTAATTAGTCACTCAGGTAGTGACTAATTAGGGGACAAATTAAATCAACTTAATTATGAGACAAAAACCACCACTAACTGTTAAGTTCAGTAGTTACGGACATTACAAAGTTTCTACTACCTATTACGGTAAAGAAATTAGCTGCATCACTACAAATATGCCTGCTATTGATTCGTTTGAAGATGGTAACATAAATTCCTATTCCACTTTGAGGAATGCTGCTTACACCACTTTGAGAAACGAATGTATCAGGAAGCATAAAGGTAACATCTAAATAATTCAAAATCTGTTTTATGAAAATTAAACGTAAATGTGATAGCTATGCACCTAAGACAAAAAGGGCAGATAATCATGCAAGGCAAAAGAAAAATCTGTATTTGAAACTATTTAAAGATGTGGGTATTTACGATTTTATCGCAATAAAAAACAGGTACAGTCGTACTACTGGTGGGAATTTTTACGCTTACATTAAAAGAAGGTTCACAACTAAGGACATTCACACAGCTAGTGTTATTGCTGAAATGCCTTATTTTCTTAAAAAGGAACTGCATTACCACACAAAGGAGTATGTACAATATCAATAATTCAAAATCTGTTTTTAGTAGTGTGTGCGGACATGTCTATGCCTGCATTAATAAACAGAACATCTACCAATGCTTACAATTGGTTTTTCCTATACAACAATTGATTATATCCTTATTTACCTAACATACTGCATACTAGTTTTGCAGGGATAAAAACAGAATCAACTAAAATGCATACAGATACAAACGTTTGGGACCTAGTAGAAAAATACTATCCCAACTATTCAAGTTGTTGTCTTATTTGTGAAACTAGTATGTTAGATAGCATACTTACAAACGAAATATCCCTTGATGAAAGTGGGGAAAGTGATACGCTGGATTACTTCAACAATGAGTGTGAAGGGAGCAAAGAAATAGCTCAAAACAGATGGAACGAACTACACGCCACTATCTACGAAAAAACCCTTTTAGCCATTAACGAATCTAAAAATCTTTTATAAAATGATAACCGTAAAATCAATACATACACTTGAAGATGTAAGAACCTTTGCAAGACAATTGCTATTAGCTAGGATTGCTTTTCACCCTGATACCCCCTTTGAGGATTACATAACCAAAGATGGTACACCATGTTTTACCCCTGCTGAATGCGAAATGTATAACGGTTTACTTTACATGTGTTTTGCAGTGTGCGATAAATGCGGAGTTGATATTTACGAAATAATGGATATTACCGATTTGCCTTACACCTTGCCTGAAATTACGGTACAATTCCATGAATTTCTATTTGCCGATAATCAAAATACTGCTGCAATGATTTTTCAGGTAGTCAAAGAATTTTTAGCGGACAACAATTTTGCAATCACTAAAATCGAAAACTAAAATGTCAACTATTGAAATTACAGTTACTATAGAAAGTAACGGCACAACCACTACAGCCGTAACAACTTACCCGAATGACAAAAAGGGTAATGAAGCAAGTATCAAATATTTGGCTAATGTTAAAGCTGAACACGCTTCACACCCTACACATAAATTTATGCCTGAATTGAATCGTGCTAGGGAAAAGTATGGGTATTGGAAGTGTACTAAGTATGATACTAACAATAATACAAAGTATCTTAAAAAAGTTCGGGAACTGGAAACAAAGGTTGAAGCTAACAGGGCTGAACTAGCCAAACAAGGCATTTACCCAATTAGGCTGAAAGTATCTGTAAAACACATTTAAACTACTAACAATGACCGACAATAATTTCAAACACATCAAAATAGTTCCTGAATCACTGGACCATGCAAGGTCTTTTACTTGTTGCGAATGTCATAGAGTGTTACCCGTTCACGATTTAAGGTTGAACGTAACACATAGAGTTATCCCTGCTTATGGATATGCTATGTGTTACGATTGTATCAATAAAGCTGCAATATCAACACTTGTTCACTGTGAAGCAGGCTACTTGACTACTGAATTTAGGCTGCATAGTACCCACAGGGAAGGGTATTACCTTTCAGCAGGGGCTAACATTGAAGGACAGGGTTTACAGATATTCCTCGCACCTGAACAAGTAATTAGTAAACCTTGCCGTACAACACGGACTAACACTATTATCAATTTCACCTTTCATAACAAGAAATTCAGCGGAATTATGAAAGGTGACGTAAACAATCTAGTCAAAGTCCGCTGTTTGAAGCAATAGCGTTCAATTCTAGCCTATTTCTAGCCCTTTCGTGTGTATTTTATTAGATGGTGGTACAGATAGGCGAAATTTACCCCCTTAGAATAAATAGTACAAAAACATTTAATAACTACTTAAACAACTAAAAAAAAATCAACTAAAATGAGTAACAAAATAATCAAATCAGATACCCACATGGATATACTTGTGACGTGGGATAAGATGTTCAAAGTGTACAGGTTCAACGCAATTACTGAAAACGGATTGGCATTGAGCTTTAAGTTTAACAAGGTAAAAATGAAGGTGTTCACGGTTGCTAAATCAATGTTTGAAGTTGTCTATGAATTAGGGCTTAGTACAGGTCTTACAATATCAGTAGAAAGTATGCCTGAATCAATGACCAACGAAAAATTAAACCGTTCAGGATTTATTGTTGAATATGGTGAAAAACAGCCACTTACTTATCGTGAATATTTAGACAGGTTTGGTGACAATTACTTCACTGAACTGGACGAAACAGAAACTATTGATGAATTGGCTTTATACGAAGGTGCTGAACAATACGTAAATGATAGGGCTGATTTGTTCCCCGAATTTAATGAGCTAACATCTGAACCAGTGACCGAATTGCCGATGAAAGCCTACCTAATTCGTACTTCTTTTGTCACTAGGGTTGAAGTGCCTACTGATTACAACGAAGATGCAATTTTAGCTGCTGCAAATGCTAAAATGATTCAAACCATTAGTGACGATGGTATTTTTGAACACGTTGAGGAAATAGTTGAGGACACAGAATGTCCGACTGAATCGGAGCCTGAACAAGCTAACATGATTCAGGATTTGAAAAATATAGGTAATGGGTTGTATTCCAATACACCCTTTTACTATGCTAAAAGCGATTCTACAGGCGTTATGCTGATTCATTTTTGGAATGAGTACGGAGTACATCTTCACTCCCTAGCACCTGATTGGGTGCTTGTGGATTTGAACAATTTAAAAATTGCCACCTCTATTACTGGACTTGAAGTTATACGCAATAATTGGGTACGCAAGTTTAATAACATAGCTTTTAAATTGAGCAAGTCAATGGACTTGCCTGTGTTCAAAAACGGTAATTTATACTCAAAAACTAAATGGGAGCTTGCACGAATTATAGGCTATTACCCGTTTAACGCTAAGTCTAAAATACTGGCTGCCTATCCTTTATAAATCAACTACTTAAACAATTTATAATATGAATATCCCTGCAACAATCACAACTATAGGTGAATTTGTATTGTGGTGTGAAGCTAACCCTTACCAACCTACTCAGGACGATTTGGCTAGGTACGAAAGGGTTAGGACTGCTATCGACTACGAACAACAATTTTTCAATGAGACACTAGGCGTATTCGTTTTCCCTAATCAGGACGGTGAATTTGTTGCGATAGGGCAAAAAGTTGTAGTAGTTCAATCCCCTACAGATTGCGAGCAATTGTGGTTTGGCGTAGGTAATGTTGGTACGGTTATTAACATCAGTTACGGGGATAATTACCCAAACCTAGAATATGTTGTATATATGGGTATCAACGAATTTACAGGCAAACCACAGTTAGAAACACACGAAGCAATTAACCTAAAAATTATTAAACAATGAATACTCCAAACAATAAAAAACACCGATTTGAGGGCAACTTTCTCATAATCGAAGTAACCAACGAAGGGTTATATCTGTCTCTTAACAGGGACGGTAAAGCCGAACTCAAAGAGTTTGAGATGGAACCTATTGAGGGTGAAGTAGCACCTGAATTTTCAAGAAATGACGACCATATTCTGAATGACTTATTCGAAAGTTGGGCAACTAACAACTCATTCCAGTATTCGACACAATCACTAGGTTTGACCGAGGCTACATCTATTTGGCTACCTATCGGGAGTGGTGCTGAAATGATACTGGCTAAGAAAGGGCTAATCAAGTCTAAGGAGTATAACGAGGATTTGGATTCGCTTAATCCTGAAAACTATCACGTGTGGTATCATGCCAATTACATGACTGAATCAATCCTTGGAAGTATCTACAAAAACAGCAGGGTATTTTTCGAGAAACTTTAACTAATTAAAAACCAACAACAAAACAATGGCATACGCTACACTTAATTTCATGTCAAACTCAATCGCTTTACTGGACGATTGTAGGAATGTAGTCAATACGGACTTAGATATATTCAAAAAGCAGTCCAATGAATTTTTCAATCAGGCTGAAAAACAAATGCCTGAAATGTTTCAATCTCATTTGGAAGATGGTTCAACTTTCAGGAACAACCTTGACAACTTAATTGGTTCACTCCACGAAGCAGCGGAGCATAAAGTACGTGTTACCGAGGAATTAAAATCCTTGTACACTGACCTGAATAAACTGCTTAATGATGGTCAAAACATTATTGTTGGGGCGTTAGATGTTCAGCCATTGGTATCAAAACTCCGTGACCTGCTTATTGAGGATTTTGCCGAAGATGAATCTGAACTTGCTCCGTTAAGCACATTCCCCACTTTATTGAATGTAGCCAGTGCTAGGGGTGGGGATAGGTATAAGAACCCTGAATACAAATCGGAACATGACCAAAGCCTTGAAGGTAAAACTGTTAGATTTATGCAATCACTAACACCAGTGCCGAATGAGTCCACAAGATAAATACCGGCAAGATGCTCATTACCGGTGGTTAGACTGCAAAGAACAACTAACACCGGAGCCAAAACCTAAGAGGAAGCATCAGGACGTTAGACATATTTTCAGAATATTTAAGTATCTGATAATGTTGGAGTTTCTACTGTTTTGGGTAGTATCATTACTCCTATCTTGGGCATTATTTCCGGTATTGCCCAATAAGGTTATAGAAATAATCTTAGTACCTGCAAAGTTTTTTATAGGTTTTTTTGCTAAATATTGTCATATCAATTGGCAAGATAATGATAGGGCGACTTTGGCTTATAAATTGGCTAGGAAACACCCTGAATACATTATCGGGGTACTGGCTAACATTCAATACCACCTATATTTAAAACTCTAAATACTAAAACAATGCCTAAGATAACTCAAACAACAGTAACGCTTCACCCGGACGGAAGCATTGAAAAGAAGGTAGTCGGAGTAATTATTGATACTATCGAGTGCCTAGCAATTTTAGATTTATTCACATCAGGCAAAACGGACTTTCGAAATGTTCGGTTTTGGCTGAATTAAACAACGATAACCAATGGCAAAACTATTAACTCCCGATTTAAGGGATAAACTCGTAGAACACTATGAAAAGGCACTAGAGATGCTGAAAGGGGAAAAGAGTGTAGATAAAAGGTATGCGATAATACTAGAAATGAATATTTGTTACGGTGTATGTTATTGCTCACAGCACGAATTTGGCGTGACAATATACTACTGTGAAATAATAAGGAATCTTAAAAGTGGTGGTAGACAGTATTGGTGTGATTATCCTTTTGTTAACAACTTCATCGAACCCCTCCAAACCCGTATAAACATACTCAAATCAATTCAATTTTAACCAATGAACAGAACAGTAACAATCAACATCGAAAATCCAATTTACGGAAAGCTACCTCATGATTTGATAGAAATAAACTGGAATAAAAAGCGAGTAAAAATGAATCTTTTTCTTTCTTTTTTCTCTGTTATTACAGATTATGAATGTAACTGCACTCTTTGGACAACACGGAGAAATAGGGACTTTAATCTAATTATTGGAGGTGGTTGGGTAAATGGAACAGAGTATCTTGATACAATCCAGTATGGGACTAAATTGCAGAACACGTACAACAATTACGTTAATCCGTTTTACATTTTTGACTTGTTAAACGAATCAGGTAAACAATTTTTCATTGAATATTACAAAAATGAGATTGAAGCGTTGTTGTCAAAACAAGAATCTTTAGTGTTTCAAGCAGAACGAAAACTGAAAGAACAACAAGATATATTTTCTAACTACAAAAAAGAAATTGAAAATTTATGGAACGAACAATAACAATATCATCTAGAGAGTATGCGACTTTATTAGAGTTAGCAATAAATTCTCCGTATTGCCCACTATCAAATAATTATCAACAAGCTCTCGCAGAAGTTGAAGCCCTAATTTCAGAACCACTAACAGTCACCGAAGCCTTAAAGATTATGGTTGATGGTGGTGTATTGCCTGATGGGTATGATTTAATAACACATAAGGGGCATATCATTGATATAGTTAGCAATGATAATCACCCTAAATACCCATATTCTTGTTGGTTTAGTGTTTTATCTGGTGTTAATGACTGTATGGATTACACATTAGATGGTAAACTTTGTTGGCATGAAGAAAGCCCTGAATTTAATTTAACTCTCAAAACCCCTACAGGGTAATAAACAATTTAAAAACAAATATTATGTCAAGAATGCTTTCACAATTACTGGCTCTTACTGCTTTTGTAGGGGCAGATGCAACATATTCAGGTGCTATGCGCTCACCTATGCCTGATTTTAGTACTACTGCCAACAATGGCAAAGGTGCTTCAAGTTTTGCTATTTGGGAGAAAGGTGACTGGCATACTAGTGACCATACCGTAATAACTAAAACCGTTGTATCGGTATCAGAGCAGCCGGTTGACCCGAAACAATTCCTGATTAAATCAAAAACCAATCAATAATGTTCAGTCCATTCAAAAACATCTACGTATCTAAAGACTTCAAAGAGCACGCGGACTTTGATAAGTATCTGCTTGAATCCGCACAAGTAGTCAGTCAAATAGAACTGTACGAGCAGGCTATTAATAATCTCAGAAACGGTACAGCTTTGTTAGTATTCGCAAAGAAATCAAACTTTGCTTGGAGATTTGCTACCGGAACTACTAACCCGGACAGAATACCTTACGTAACGGAATCTGTAAGTGGTAATTTGCAGACTTGTTTGCTTAACAGTAAATCAGTCATAGAAAGGTATTCTAGGGGCGAAATACCGCCTGCATTTGAGTTTGCCACTGTGTTGGAGATGCTGAAGTCTTTGACTACAGTAAAGGGTAAATTCACACCCATACCCGATTCAACTACTTACTACGATTTGGGGGTAGGTGAACTCCGGTCATTCAAGCATCAGAATATTCATTTCACCTGTACCCTAGACAATGGGGAATTTTTCAACAAATCTTAATCCTTTAAAATAAAACGTAACATGAGAAAAATCACAAACGTTTCAAGGGGAGACTTGCTTGTCAGCCAAGTTAATCCCGGAGTGCCGGTAGTATCAGGCATTGTATTCAGTAGCGAGAAAACAGTAGTATCTCGCATACTCAAAAGACCAGTAAGTGTAGGCTCCGAACTTGCTTGGGACAAACAGAATTTCTTGGACTTTTATAATGGTCCGCAGAATGCGAGCGAACTGATTAAATGGTATAATCCACTTAATTGGCTTATCCGTATAGCCATTAACTTGGATTTTGAGTTTTCAATTACTAACTCTAAAAACTGTGCAGTATGTCAGAAGTAAAACTGGAGACACATCAGGAAGCATTAAAAAGGCTTAATCTGAAAAAAGGTGATAGGGTTAGAGTTACTGGAAGGGCTGACGAACATGAAAGGGGGTGGAATAATTGTTGGGATAGTGTAGCTATGGATGGATTTATTGATAAAGTATCTGTTGTAGCTGGCACAACAATCCTAGATAATGAACTAGGTGTACCTCTAAAGTGTGAAAATATTTTCCCATATGTCTTATGTTTCCCTGCTTTTGTTCTTGAAAAAATTGAAGATACTACGGAACAACCTACAAGTACAGTTTCTTCGGAGCAACCGGAAGTAAAGCCGATACCTGATTACGTAATTATCACGGCTAACACTGTATCTGACCTGATGAATCAGGTGAATGACTACATTGCTGATGGCTATGAACTAGTGCCCACCCCTACTGTTTTCATTGAACCTACGCGTACTTATCTACGTGAGATGATTTACAAGCCTAAGATTGTTGTATCAGGCGAGGTTGAATCTGACGATAACTTGCTCAGTCAGGTTAAGACTAGTAGAGAGCAACCACCGTTTAACAGGGATAAGGATGGGGTTAATGCTGCACTGAGGTATTTACTTGACGATAAAGCTACCATAGCTGCTGAGTATCAGGTTGACGATGATGCGTGGACTGTGACTATTGATTGTCCCGGACTATGGGGTAAATACACTCACAAGGGAATAGTTGCTCAATCATCTCTAAGTGCTTGTATTCAGGCTTTGATAAAAACGGCAAATGCAAACCTGAATTTATTCGTACCTTTGACTTAACAGTTTGTTTCACACGAGGCTAAATAGGGCTGCCCCATTATTGGGGCGGCTTTTTTATTTAAGACTATTGACCAATAGCAATAAACTATTTTGATTAGGGTATTCAGGTAGGTATATTTGTGTCTCATTAAAACAAAGGAGGTAGTTATGAAATATTTTTGCTAAAGCATTTGTAAGTCATTAAGAGATTATTATGTAATTTTTGAAAATTCAGTTAAGCTGTCGCTCCGGGTGACGGCTTTTTCCGTTTTAGGGCAAAAAGAAAAGCAACCCATTTTCAGGATTGCTTTGTGTGGATGTGCTATTTAGTGGGGTAGGATTAGTCTTTGTTTGGCTTATTAAGTGTTAAATCAAAACCATCAAGACTCCGTGTAACTCCATAGCGACCATCAGAAGTAACTGTATAGTTATCACCATTTACGTCACTTGTTACAGAGTAAGGGAAAGAACAGGTTTTAGATACTGATTTAATTTCATGCCCTAACCCATTCTGCAACACCCACCCATCGGGTAACGCTTTACCCTCAGCCATTAGTTGCAATGCTGATGATATTGTAAGTTCAGATTCAATTTTAACTTCAGGCTGTTGGGGTTCTTGCCCCTCTACAAAGCCACCGTTCCAGTGACCTAGATAAAGAATTTCAGTATCATACTTCCCTTTACAAAGAATAAGGTCAGTACCTTTATTGTCATAATTTACTGAAATAAGAGTACAATTAACAAAACCTTCAACAGATTTATTGTGTGGATTTGCTAAATTAAAATGTTCAGTAAGTAATTTCACCAACTCAATAGGCTTATTATTTAAAACTGGATTAAGCCCTTCCAGTACCTTTATTGTTGTCATTGTTCTTTAATTTTTTTTTTAGGCTACTTAGTTCTTAGTTC
>Ga0213920_1001991_pt1 | contig 10349 bp, 10 predicted proteins | sample McNCre1117MG_FD_161054 | JGI IMG/M metagenome (GOLD analysis project Ga0213920, IMG submission 161054) | Freshwater microbial communities from McNutts Creek, Athens, Georgia, United States - 11-17 MG | ecosystem: Environmental > Aquatic > Freshwater > Creek | place: USA: Georgia | collected...
TCGTGTTGGTTTGCGCCACGCTAGGCCAAGCGCAAGCGCAAAGGGCGAGTGTGCCTAGTATTTTCAGTAGCTTCATGCGGTCCCCTTTTTATCTAAGCCTTGTTTGATACGTTCGGGTGTGAGGGGGAGTCGACGAAAGCGCACGCCGGTGGCATCAAACACCGCGTTGGCCAGTGCCGCACTGGTCGGCCCTTGCGATGCTTCGCCTGTACCCAAGAAAGGCGCGCCGGGTCGGTTGATCAACACCACGTCAACTGGGGGAATTTCTGAAAAAGTGAGGATGGGGTAACTGTTCCAGTCGGTGGACAAAATTTGCGTGTCGTCAAATTTCACTTCTTCTTTGAGTGACCAACTCAGTGACTGAATCAGTCCGCCTTCAATTTGATTGTTCACGCCATCGGGGTTGACGATATGCCCTGAGTCCGCAGCAGCCACAGCTCTGATGACTCGGATACGCCCATTGCGTGGATTGACTTCCACCTCCAAGGCCACGGCACAGTACCCTGCAATGTTTTTGTAACGCGCAAAGCCAATGCCGCGTCCACGATTGGGCGTGTTTTTCCAACTGTGCCAGCCAAACTTCTCTGCTGCTTTTTGCAGTACGTCGCGCGCGCGTTCGTCTTTTAAGAAGCGCAAGCGGTAAGTGAGCGGGTCCACGTTAGCGGCTAATGCCAATTCATCCATGAAGGATTCAATCGCAAACACATTGGCATAGGCGCCCAAGCCTCGCGTCGATGACACACGCACAGGCATGTCGGTGATGAAGTGCGTCAGTACCTTGTGCCCTGCAAAGTCATACAAGGCGATACCATTGCGATCGGCTGCATAGTTAGGCGGTCCGCCGTTGGTGGGAGTGGGTTGTGCAAAAGGTTTTTCTAGATAACGTGCAGACAGCAAATTACCCGGCTCACCACCGGGTCTTGTCCCATGGGGCGTGGACCAAATTTGTAAATCCCAATCCAGCACATTGCCAGCTGCATCGACGCCTGCTTTGGTTTGAATCACCATGGCCGAGCCGTAGGGCTCCCATTTGTGCTCTTGCTCGCGTGTGTATTGCAAGCGCACGGGTTGACCAGGCAGGGCCATGGCGAGCAAGGCCGCATCGGCTGCGGCGTCGTCGGCCATGTTGTGGCCGTAACAACCAGCACCTTGCATGTGTTGGCAACGAACCTTGCTCGGCTCTAAGCCCAACATTTTGGCGATGGCGATGCCCGTTTCAAACACCGATTGACTGTGGGTTTGAATCAACATCACTCCATCGGCACCCAGGGTCGCAATGGCGGCTGATGTGCCAATCGACGCATGCATGTGATACGGCCGATAGTAGGTGGCCTCGACTGTTTTGACAGAGGCCTCGGCGCTTAATCGCGGTTGTATTTTGGTTTCAATGACACGGTTAGGTTTTGTATTGCGTAGCCAATCAAAAATACCATCATGCGTGGGCAGCTTTTTTTCGACTTCCCATTTGGCTGAGGCACTCAAAGTGTTAGCCGCTGCAAGTGCTTGTTCTTCACGCTTCGCGATCACGCCTAAGAAACTGCCATTGCGCACAACTTTGACCACGCCTGGCATTTTTTGCACACTTGCAACGTTGGCAGATAGCAGTTTTGCTGCATACGTGGGTGGGCGTACCAAGTGGCCAAACAACAGACCTGCTGGACGATGTTCTTGGACAAATTTGGCGTCACCCAAAATTTTAGGGGTCAAGTCGATGCGAGGCACAGATTGACCGATGTAACGGTGTTCGTGGGGCTGTTTGGGTTTGATTAAGCCCGTGGCTTCACGGTTCAGCGACTCACCTAAGACCAAGTCCCAATAGGCCATGCGGGTGCCGTTGCTGCCCAAAATCATGCCGTCTTGCACGGACAAATTGGCGACAGGTTGGTTGAGTTTTTCTGCCGCAAGTTCTAGCAAGATAGATCGCACTTCTGCGGAGGCGTATTGCACAGCGGTCGCACAGTAAGGCATGGAAAACGAGCCAGCCGTGACACCTTCGTTAGGTACCAGCGCGGTGTCACCTGAAATGACTTGAACTCGCTTGAAGTCGATGTCCAACTCATCGGCACAAACTTGGGAGACCGCCGTCAGAATGCCTTGTCCTAATTCGACCTTGCCAATCAATAGCGTGACCGTTTGGTTGGCATTCACACGAAGCCAAGCGCTGAGCTTGCGGTTGTTTTGTAGATCACCAGGCAGTCGAGGTTTGGCATTCGTGGCCTGCGACAAGGCACTCTCGAGTGGGATCGCAAATGCTAAAGATAAATAGCCTGTGGTTTTTAAAAAACCACGACGTGTGGTGGGCAGTTGGTTTTGCATGATCAAGCCCCCTTCGCCGCACGTAGCACGGCGCGCACGATGCGGTTGTGTGCGCCACATCGGCACAAGTTGCCATCCAGTGCAACGCGTACCTCGGCATCTGTGGGGCTTGGGTTTCTATCGAGGAGGGCTTGCGCTTGAATGACCATGCCTGATGTGCAGTAACCACATTGCGCGGCTTGTTCATCTATGAAGGCTTGTTGCAAACGGCTAGGCTTGTCGCCTTCTTTCATGCCTGCGAGTGTGGTGACGGTGCGCCCTGCGACGGCCGAGACAGGCGCAACACAGGACTTGATGGGATTGCCATCCACCATCACCAGGCATGCGCTGCACTGTGCTTTACCGCATCCAAATTTAGTGCCGTTGATTTGTAAATCATTGGCCAGCACATTTAAAAGTGGTGTGCTGTTGTGTGCGGTACTGCGAACGGTTTGTCCGTTGAGTGTGAACTGAACCATGCAACGCTCCTGCTGGATTAGATGGCGGCATCCTATCGACAGCTGGCGAGCCTGTGAGTCACCATGGCTACACGAGGGCCATGACCTGAGTAGTTACCCGAAGTTAAGGCGCCGCGAATTGCTCGGTGCCCACAATGCCAATTTTGGTTAGGCCCTGGCGTTGTGCGCTGGCCAACACACCCGCCACCGCTTCGTACTTGGCTTTGCCTTGCGCTTTGATGTGTAGCTCGGGTTGTGGCTCTTGCGCTTTGGCTTCTCGCAGCAAGGTGTCGAGTGCCGCGCGATCAGCCAACGGCTTGCCGTTCCAGTTGACCACGCTGCGTGCGTCTACCTCAATGCGAACCACATTGGGTTTCTTTTTCTGAGGGGTTGCATTTTGCGGCATGTCCATGTTCACCGAATGCAGCTGCACGGGGATGGTGATGATGAGCATGATGAGCAGCACCAACATCACGTCGATCAGCGGCGTGGTGTTGATGTCCATCATCACCTCGGGTTCGTCTTGGCTGTGGGTCAAGGAGGGCTGGTTCATCGCCATGCTTATTTCCCTTGTGGGTCGGTGACAAACCGTACCTTGGTCAACCCAGCGACTTGTGCTGCATAGAGCACACGGCCCACGGCTTCAAAGTCAGTCTTGGCGTCACCGCGAATTTGCACTTCGGGTTGCGGTGATTTTTCGGCAAAGGTTTGTAGCTGCTTGATGAGGGCGGCGTTGCTGCGCACAGGCGCGTCATACAAATACGCTTGGCCTTGTGCGTTGACCGACAGAATGATGTTGTCGGGCTTGGTCTCGCGCGGCTGCTGCACCTCATGTGGCAGTTCCACTTTGACGGAGGTGGTCACCACCGGAATGGTTATGAGAAAGATGATGAGCAGCACCAGCATCACATCCACCAGGGGCGTGGTGTTGATGGTGGTTAGCAAATCATCGTCGCCCTCACTGGGGCCTAGGTGCATGGCCATGGTTTACTTATTCGCAGAGCCTGATTCGGCAGAACCTAACAGCACCGCGTGCAAGTCAGCGCCAAACGCGTGCACTTCTTCCATCGCCACTTTGTTGCGACGCACCAACCAGTTGTAGCCCAACACCGCAGGCACGGCCACAGCCAAACCGATGGCCGTCATGATGAGCGACTCGCCCACAGGGCCCGCCACTTTGTCGATGCTGGCTTGACCTGACATGCCAATCTTTACCAACGCGTTGTAAATGCCCCAGACGGTGCCAAACAAACCTACAAAGGGCGCTGTAGAACCAACGGTGGCGAGCACAGCCAAGCCGTCTTGCATGCGGCTTTGCATGTTGTTCATGGCGCGCTGGATGCTCCTGGTCACCCAATCATTGAAGTTGATGTTGCCCAGCAAACCCGTGTGTTTGCCTGCGCTCTCCAAGCCTTTTTCAGCAATGAAGCGAAAGGGGCTGTCTACTTCTAAACCATCGGTGCCTTGGCGCACATCGCCTGCATTCCAGAAATTGCTTTGTGCTGTTTTGGCGTAGCGCATGACGCGGTTTTGCTCGGCCAGTTTGGTGAAGATCACATACCAGCTGCCCATGCTCATGATGACCAAAATCAGCAGTGTGGCTTTGGCCACCACATCGCCCTGCGCCCACAGGGCTGACAAACCATAGGGGTTCTCAACGATTTCTTCGGCCACAGCGTTGGCGCTCAAGGCAAAGGTGGTCAACGCCGCAGCGATGCGTGTGAAGGTGTGTTGCAACATGGGAGTTTCCTTTTTAGATTCAGCGCTTATTCCAAGCGCCATGTGTATTTGATGCTGGCCCAGCTCTGTTCAGGCTTGCCGTCTACCGTGCCTGGACGGAACTGGCATTTCGACAGTGCGTTGCGTGCGGCCTCGTCCAAACGGTTGAAGCCCGATGATTTTTCAATGTCGGCTTGCAACACGCGGCCATCCGCACCAATTAAAAACTTCAACGTGACCGTGCCTTCTTCTTCCATGCGACGCGAAGCGCTGGGGTAGTCAGGCTTGGCGCAGTGCGCACCGGGCTGAATGACTGCGCCTGTGCGAATGGCGGGCACGGTAGGTGCCGCTGCAGGCGGTGTTGTGGTGGCTTGGGTGATCGCGGGCGCCGTGCTGGTCTGCGCAGGTGGTGGCGGTGCGGGAGTTTTGGGGGGCGGCGTTTTAGGCGCAACAGGTGCGGGCGGCGGGGCTTCTGACATCAACACCGCTTCAACGGTGTTTTCGGTAATGCGCACCACTTTGCGTGCCAAACCTGATGCGATCGCCCACAACAACACGGCGTGCAACAACACAACCAAACCGATGCCAGTGAGGTGTTTACGAGGAGAACGTTGGCGTGCGGCGTAAGGTGAGGCAGCAGCAGCCAAATGAGGCGAGTGAGACAAAGGAGGGAGCTTTGAAAGTTTCACCCATTTTAGAGGCGCTGTGTGAAGCTTTTAGGCACAGCGTCCGAAGCAGCCCAAAGGGCTGCCAGCGTCACACCTGTTTCATCGTGCCTTTGATTTTTCCGCCACGTTCGATTTCGATTTCGCCGTAAGTCACATCCCCTGTGACTTTACCGGTGGTGCGAACGATGAGCACGTTTTTGCTATTCACGGACTCGTTCAATTCACCTTTGACATCAATGAAGTCAGCTTCTGTGTTGCCTGTCACCACACCCGCAGCGCCGATTAGTACATCGCGAGCAACCAGGTCACCTTCTACCGTACCCGAAATGATGGCTTGGTTGGGCGCATTGATGGACCCTTTGAACACCACGCCGGCGCCAATGAAAATGCTTTTGTCTTTTGTGCCTTCGCTCATGGGGTGATCTTTCGAGAAAATTAGTTCGTGTAAGTTTAGACGTTTATTGTCACTTTTCGCAAATGAATACACTTCATGGTGTACGCCCTGTGGCGTATTAGACGCATATTCCGACTCCCGTAAATTTCTAATTCAAATACGCTTATGAAAGTTGTTGTCGTTGCTAACCCTAAAGGTGGTGCTGGCAAGTCCACGATGTCAACCAATATTGCTGGCTACTTTGCGTCGCAAGGCCATCAGGTCATGCTGGGCGATGCAGATACGCAGCAATCCTCCAAGTTTTGGCTCAGCCAAAGACCTGAAACGTTGCCACGCATCGCGACTTGGGAACACCAGCCCGACTTGGTGCTCACGGCCAAGCCGCCACGCGGCACAACGCATGTGGTGATCGACACCCCGGGTGGCATCAGTGGTTGGCGTTTGCAAGAAGTGATTGAGCGTGCTGACAAGGTCATCGTGCCTGTGATGCCCAGTGTGTTTGATATGCAAGCCACCAACGATTTTTTGATTCAGCTGCTGCAAATCATTGAAAAACTGCCCACGCAAGTGGCGGTGGTGGGCAACCGCGTAGACACGCGCACCATTTCAGCGGCGAACTTGCGCAAGTTCATCGATTCCTTGCAAGTGCCCGTGTTGACCTATTTACGCGATACCCAATACTATTTACACATGGCCGCGCATGGTTTGTCGATGTTTGACATCACGCCCTCAAAAGTTCAAAAGGATTTAGAGCAATGGGTCCCCATTTGCCGTTGGCTTGATCAGGACGCATGAGGTGACTCTTTCAACGTGAATCATGAAAAAACCCGCCAATTGGCGGGTTTTTTCATGGTGCTCAGCCTTCTAAGAAGGCCGGCTTTGCATGTGGCAGATCAGTGGTTGTCTGTCAGCTGGTCCAAGATGGCTGGGTTTTCCAGTGTCGAGGTGTCTTGGGTGATCGCCTCGTTCTTGGCCAAGCTACGCAGCAAGCGGCGCATGATCTTGCCAGAGCGGGTCTTGGGCAAGTTGTCACCGAAGCGGATGTCCTTGGGCTTAGCGATGGGGCCAATTTCTTTGCCCACATGGTCGCGCAAGATTTTGGCAATCGCTTTGGCCTCGTCGCCCACAGGACGTGAACGCTTCAACACCACGAACGCGCAGATGGCTTCGCCGGTGGTGTCGTCAGGACGGCCCACCACCGCGGCTTCGGCCACCAACTCGGTGCAGCTCACCAAGGCCGATTCGATCTCCATCGTGCCCATGCGGTGGCCCGACACGTTCAACACGTCGTCAATACGGCCAGTGATGGTGAAGTAGCCTGTCTTCTCGTCACGAATCGCGCCGTCGCCCGCCAAGTAGTACTTGCCTTTGAACTCTTCTGGGTAGTAGCTCTTGATGAAGCGATCTGGGTCACCCCAGATGGTGCGAATCATCGAAGGCCATGGACGCTTGACCACCAAGATACCGCCTTGGCCGTTGGGCATGTCATTGCCAGCCTCGTCCACGATGGCGGCTTGGATGCCGGGGAAGGGGAGTGTGCAAGAGCCGGGAACCATCGGTGTCACACCTGGCAGTGGGGTGATCATGTGACCACCCGTTTCTGTTTGCCAGAAGGTGTCGACGATGGGGCAACGGCTGCCGCCCACATGCTTGTAATACCACTCCCAAGCCGCTGGGTTGATCGGCTCGCCGACCGAGCCCAACAAACGTAGGCTGGACAAATCGTAGCTCTTAGGATGCACGGCATCGTTGGCTTCCGCCGCTTTGATGAGTGAGCGAATCGCTGTAGGTGCTGTGTAGAAGATCGAGACTTTGTGGTCTTGGATCATCTTCCAGAAGCGGCCCGCGTCTGGGTAAGTGGGCACGCCTTCGAACACGATTTCAGTGCCACCCAAAGCCAAGGGGCCGTAGGTGATGTAGGTGTGACCTGTGACCCAGCCGATGTCGGCGGTACACCAGAACACATCGTTGTCTTTCAAATCGAAGGTCCACTTGGTGGTCAAGGCTGCGTGTAGCAAATAGCCGCCAGTGCTGTGTTGCACGCCTTTGGGTTTGCCCGTGGAGCCTGAGGTGTAGAGCAAGAACAAGGGATGCTCAGCGCCCACCCATTCTGGTTCGCAGGTGGTGGATTGTTTGTCGGCCAAGTCGGCCAACCATTGGTCGCGGCCAGCGGTCATGGCGATGTCGCCACCGGTGCGCTTGACCACCAACACGTTTTTCACAGAGCCGCAGCCACCCAAGCCGATGGCTTCATCCACGATGGCTTTCAAGGGCAGGTGTTTGCCACCGCGCACTTGTTGGTCTGCGGTGATGATGGCCACAGCGCCTGTGTCTTCAATGCGGTCACGCAGCGACTGGGCCGAGAAGCCACCGAACACCACCGAGTGGGTCGCGCCGATACGGGCACAGGCTTGCATGGCGGCCACACCCTCGATGGACATCGAGATGTAGATCATCACGCGGTCGCCTTTTTTCACGCCGACCGATTTCAAGGCGTTGGCGTATTGGCAAGTCTTGGCCAGCAGTTGCTTGTATGTGGCCTTGGTCACTTCGCCGCCGTCGGCTTCGAAGATGATGGCGGTCTTGTCGCCGAGGCCTTTTTCGATGTTGCGGTCCAAACAGTTGTAAGAGGCGTTCAATGTGCCGTCTTCGAACCACTTGAAGAAGGGGGCGTTGCTCTCGTCGAGTACTTTGGTGAACGGGGTCTTCCAGCTCAGCAACTCGCGCGCTTGCTCGGCCCAAAAGCCCTCGTAATCTGTTTCTGCTTTTTTGCACAAGGCTTCGTAAGCGGCCATGCCGGATACGTTGGCTTGCTTGACGAACTCAGCTGATGGCTGGTGAATGGTGATGTCGCTCATGAACCGGTCTCCTCTTATATGGCGGTATCTGTCAAAACCCCATGACTGTGGGGCGGCGCTCTTACAAGGGTCTGACTTATTCGGGGCTGACAAACCCTTGTATTTGCCTTAAGTCAATGTAGTCTCAGTTCGCGCTTGATTCGCTAGGCATGAGGTCGGTCGGTGCTAGGTGAATACCCAGGTGCTGGGCGATGAATTGCCGCGCCGTATCCTGCCAACCGCCTAGTTTGGATTCGTAATGCAGCAGGCCCGGATCGTCCAGCTGGCCGTCGTTGAAGTCGAGGGTGGTGGGAAAGCGTAGTTGAAATAGTTCGTATTCTGATTGGTATAGCTTGGGCGCTTGTTTGGCCGTCACAGAAATCGCCCGCAGGCGGCCTTGGTGGCTCCAGTCGCAAAACAAAATGTTGCCCATGCGCATCATCAGCACGCATTGGTTAGGTGCAATCTTGCCCAAAATTGTGGCGTAGCTCAGCTCGCCCGTGGGGTCGATTTTTTGCAGTTCTGTCACAGCTTGTTCGCCCAAGGCAATCCAGGCTTCCAAAATATGGCCCGCGTGGAAATAGGCTTCCCAAAAGCGTCGGCGGTAGGGGCCAATGTCGTCTTCGGTGTGACGCAAGATTTCAAAAAACGCGTCCATCGTGCGGCTGGTCAGCCAGCGGCTGGCCGTCTCTATCGCTTCGCGCCGCACGCCCAGCCAGCCAGCATGGTTGTGGCGCGGGTCGCCCAAGGTGCGCAACAACTGGGACAGTAGGGCGTGTTTCACGTCTTGCGGCGGGTTGCGCTCAAACCACGGCGAGAGCAGGCTGTAGGCAAACTCATCGCGGCACAGCGGGTAGCGTAGGCGCTGCGTGGGTTGGCCCATGTCGTGCATGGCCCATTCGCACATGCGCTTGACATAGGCGAGGGTGCTGCGCACTTCTTCGGGGGCTTGCAAGGCCTCAACGAACGCTTGCTTGCAAAAGTTGTTGAGCCAAAAGCCATGGGTCAAGGCATGGCGCTCTTGCCATTGCGCCAAGGTTTTGTCTGCGGGCATGCCAAGGATGTCGTTGGCCACATGGACTGGACCGTTGAGTGGATCGAGTACATCTAGGGTGGTGATGAGCCGCTCTAGACCATTGGCCTCGGTCTCCGACAGCGAGGCCAAGACGCGTGGGTCTAAAAAAAACTGGCGCGCGGTGTGTGCTAGCTTCAAGAACACCGGGTTCTCGGGGTTGAAGCTCTGCAAATAGGTGTGCAGCAAACCACGACCCCATTTGAGTGGGCGGCGTGAGGCCAGGGCCTCGGGTACGGCCACTGCAAAGTAGCGGTCAGTTAGCGGTGTGTGGGTGTGCAAGCCGCGCTCGGCATCTAGCCACAGGGCATAGGGAATGTGCCGCCAATCGCGTTGACGTGGTGCGGTGCTGGTGGGTGCAAACTGCACGCGCTCAAACGCGCTGTAGGTGCGCTCGCCCACGGTGCGCAAGTCGGGGTCTTTGCCAAAGCCGCCGCCGCGCTTGGTGCGCGCAGCGTGGGCCAGCTGATCAAAGTCTTGCGGTAGGGGGGCGAATAGGGCTTGCATGGCTTTGTGTGCGTTAGCGCACAGAATCTTGCATTTTCTTCAAGGTGCTGCTCGGGCCTTTGGTCGCACCTGTTTCGGTGGGTTGAAACGCCAGCACAAAGCGCAGCTCCACGCGACGGTTTTGGGTGTCATTGTTTTTGCTACTAGGGCGTTCATCGGCGTAAGAGCTGATGCCAAACACCGGCTGCTCACGTTCGTTGCGGTAGCTTTGCATGCCTTCAGAGCCCAGCACTTTGTAGACCGCGCGTGCGCGGTCCAAGCCCAAATGCCAGTTGTTGTAGTCGCCACGGTGCAGCGGCACCGAGTCGGTGTGGCCTTCAATCAGGATGGTTTCAATCTCCACTTGTTGCGGGTTGGGTGGGCAGTCGGTAGGCAAGTGGCGGCGTTGCGAATGGATGT
>Ga0213920_1001992_pt1 | contig 10348 bp, 17 predicted proteins | sample McNCre1117MG_FD_161054 | JGI IMG/M metagenome (GOLD analysis project Ga0213920, IMG submission 161054) | Freshwater microbial communities from McNutts Creek, Athens, Georgia, United States - 11-17 MG | ecosystem: Environmental > Aquatic > Freshwater > Creek | place: USA: Georgia | collected...
GTCTCGCGTTCACCTGTTTCTGGGAGGGGGTCAGGAGACTCCTTGACCTGTTGCGTTTGATGATAGCGGGTTGCTATTGTTTAACAATAGGCGTTGTTCATGTAGAAACTGTTCATGCCCCTTTGCAATTATATAAGCAACAGAACCACGGGCCACACCGCAGGCCTTAGCGACATCTTCGAGTGTTAAACCACGGTCGCGCAACACATACGCCTTCCGACATATTTCCGGTGTATGTACAGTAGTTGTCACGAGGTAGTCTGTTTCTGTGGTGTCGATTACGTCGCCGTCCTCGTTGACCTTGACGCTGGCCGGGTACGACATCCACCCGCGTTTAACTGCTCGAGCAACGAGGAATCGGGCTTCAGCCAGAAGCATGGCATTGGTTACTGTAGACTTTAGAATCATAGAAGTGATGGTTGAATATGTACTGCGAAAGATTGCTTCTGCTGTTTGTTACCGATGATAGCGAATATGCGCTTGCGGTGTTGTGAGCCTGAATATCCGGGATGACATACGCAAGCGAAACGGCCGTCATTCCAGATGATCAGGTGGTTCCCGCCTTTGTCCTGGCCGGCCTCGTGACAGGCTGGGCACCGGCCAACAAAGCCACCCGATTGTCTGCGGAGGTTACCGACAAGGTTGAGCTGGAGGCCTGGAATGCCGTGGTCGACCTGTGGGGCGGATGGGGCGGATATTTTGAAACTCATTGTGGTTGTAGATGCAGAATAGTCGATTTTTAGGAGCCATTAAGAGTTGGAAATTGCCGCCCCATCCGCCCCACATTGCATTTTCGTCAATGCTGGCGGGCCTAAAGTGTGGGGCGGATCTTTTTCGTATCCGCCCCACATTTGGGTCATTCGAGGTCGTTACAGGCTTCATCGAGGCGGTAGAGCATGACGCGGAGGTATCCTCGGGTACCCGAATCGTCACGGTCGGAGCGGTTCAGGTGCTTGGTCGGGATGGCCTGATGGACCTCGAGCATGAGCTCTGCGGCACGCCGTTGGAACTTCTTCTCAGGCTCGGATGCCCACTCCTTGTTGCCGCACATCTGCAGGTAGGCTTGGAACAGTTCCTCGGTGCTGATGCTGTCCGCGGCCATGCTGGTCGGCTTGATGTGGTTGGTGATGAAGTAGCGGATCGAGTCGCTCTCTGACAGAAGGCTGTCGATGCGTGCCCGCTGCTTGATGGTCATCGGGAATGAGCGGCCCTGTTTCAATACACGCTGCAATGATTCAGCACCTGAAAGGAACCAGTTTAGAATACCTGGCCCCTCTTTATCAATCATCACATCGTGATAGTTTGGTATCACAGTTGACGGCTTAGGTTGTGAGAAGTCGAGCAGCAGTAGTCGACGAGACCACGCACCGAGATCGCCCTGCACATTGACTCTTAACTTGCTGTTTGCTGTGACAATGACATTCCAGTCACCAATCAGTGTCTTAACACCATTGCGGTTCTTGAACTCTGCAACGATACGGTCGCCGCCGGTCATGGCCTTGAGGAACGATGATCCCTCGCAGGAGAGGAAGTCCGGGGCCACGTCGGCGCCGATCAGCAGTGTCTTGTCATGGAACAGGCCGGCCTCGAAGCGCCCGCCGAGGTGGTTGGTGCGGAGCTCGGAGCAGTTTTCGTCGCCGACCAGGCGCCGGACGACACCTGCCACCGTCGACTTGCCGCCACCGCCGGTGCCGGTCAGCAGGAGGATGACCTGGGGCTGGTTGCGCTGCAGGAGGGCCAGGCCGCCCCAGTGCTGCAGCATGAGCTGGTCTTCGGCCTCGGGCAGAGCGTGGTCGAGGAAGGCCTGCCACATCGGGCTGGTGGCGCCTTCGACGTACCGGATGGGCGTCTGGTTGCGCGACATCCACTCCGGCGAGAATCCGTGCATCCCGTAGGGTGTGACGCGGAGATCGACCATGACGTTCTCGGTGTGGACGATGGCGTCGGGGCGGTTGAATGGTGCCCGCTCGACCTGAAGCTGGGCGGCCAAGTCGATGACGCTGTTTGAGAACTGCGCGGTCAGCTTGGGTAGGAGGCTGCGCAGATGTGGGGCCTGCTGGTCGGCGGTGTGGTCGAGGATGACCTTGCGGGCCATGGCCAGTACCCGCTGGCCGACTTCTTCACGGGTCATGGATTGCCAAATGCCGCGATCGGCCAGGTAGAAGTAGAAGCAGCCGGTGACGGTATCGAAGAGAATACGTTCCTTGGCCGCCAGGTAGGCTGCGAAGAATGGCGCCTGCAGGGTGCCGGTGCCCTGCTTTGAGAACACCCAAGGGTCGCCGTGTTGTTGCAGCAGCTCGGCAATGGCCTCGTTCTCGCCGGGCACCGGCCAGCCTTCCGGCCAGCGGATCTGAGAGAAGTCGATGGTGATCGGCGGATTGTCGACCAGCACGGTGTACTCGCAGCCGGAGGGGTGGGTGCCTTTGACGGTCGAGAGGTTGCCGGTGCTGCGCCATTCGTAGAGGGGCCGCCCGAGTTGCCGGCCGTTGACCTCGACCATCTCGGTCGTGCTGCGGGCCGAGGAAGGGCCCGGGTAGGGCCCAGAGATGCGCACACCGATCTGGGCGCCGCGGCGGCCTCTCCACCGGGCGGTGGTCTTCAGCTTCGGGTTGACTGTGAGGAAGGCCTCGAGGCTATGGTCGTCATCGAAGTCGATGGCGCAGAACCCGCCGGAGTGTTCGCCCAGGCGCACGGCGATGTTCCCGTGCTCAAGCAGGGCCTGATAGGTGGGCGCCGCGGTGCTCTGCAGGGTGTGCTGCGTGTACTTGACAAGCGGCACCTTCGTGCCCGGCCGGCACGGCACCAGGAAGAGCGGCGTGCCGAGCCATTGCTCGATCTCATGGATGGACATCATATCGGGAAATCAGGTCAGCGGTTCGCGGCGTTCAAAGCGGATGGCCTCCTCGCTGATGAACCAGCCCTTGGGCCATTCCTTCAGGTGCAGCCCGCCCAGCGTCCTGACTCGGCTGAGGGCCACATAGCCTTGCCCGGGCTCTCGGGCCGCCCGGATGTCGATGTAGGCTGCGTCGAGGGTCAGACCTTGGGCACGGTGGATGGTCATGGCGTAGGCGAGGCGGAGCGGATATTGCCATACGGTGACGCCCAACGTCTCGAAAAACCATTTCCTTAGCCCCACAGAAATGGTTTTTCCGCGGGTGTAGACGTCGATGGTGTCGCCGCATTTGCCGGTGACGAACCCGATCTGGCCATTGGCGAACCCGGTCTCGGCGTCATTCGCGGTGAACATCACGGCTGCCCCGATCTTGATCTGGAGCACCCGTGGCGTGCTCATGTTCTTGGTGGCGAAGTCGATGGCCTGTGACACGCCTTTGGTGCGTGCCTCGACGGTGATCAGCTCGCCGGTGACGGTCTCGAGGCGGTAGCTGTTCCACTTGTCTACCTGTGCATTGTGGGTCAGCAGATGGGTGATCTCGGCCTTGGGGAACCATGAGACACGGGAGCGCAGCACGTCGGCGTCGGTCTTGGCCAGCTTACCGATGCGGAACCCGCTCAGGGCTTGAATGAACAACCTGTCGTCCTGGCGCCGGACGGTCTCGAGCTTGATCGTCTTGAAGTCGGCCTCGGTCCAGGCATCGGAGCGGAAGGCCCAGTCGTAGGGCTTCGACTGGTCGATACGCACCGGCGGTAGCTGCAGGAAGTCACCGAGCACGATCACCTGCAGCCCGCCGAACGGCCTGACATCATCTCGGAGCAGCTTCAACCAGAAGTTGAGGAAATCGAATTGGCGCCCGGCCATCATGCTGATCTCGTCGATCACGAGGATCTCGGCTTCCTCGACCCGCTTACGGGCGTTGTGGATGGTTGGCTGATCGAACAGGCGGGTTGCGGCCTGGTCGAAGGTCTCGTTGTCGCCGGGCCCGAGCTGCATCCCGCACCAGCGATGCACCGTGGTGCCGCCGATGTTGAGGGCAGCGATGCCTGTGGGGGCGGTGATGGCGACGTTCTTGGTGGTCTCGATCTGCTGCAGGAATTGTCGGAGCAGGTATGACTTGCCGGTGCCGGCCTGCCCGGTCAGGAACACGTTCCCTCCGGTGGTCGCCCAGGTGATGAACCGGGATTCGGGCGTGAACTCCGGGAAGTCGGTGTCGATGACCGGACAGGTGGCTGGTGTCATATCAATAGAGTTCGGGGCAGAGCACGTCGTGCACCTTCTGAGTCAGCTCGACATCCTGCAGTGCATAGGCGATGGCAGCTTCACGATCCCGGAGCCACAGGTCGGAGAAGTCGGCGCCGCTGCCGGACTTCTCGCCGAGGTTCAGGTGCCGGCAGATTGCAGCCAGACTTCCGTGGGCCCGGTTGTCTCCGAGCTGCCAGATCTCCCGGAGGTCGACGATGAGGTCATTCCAGTAGCGGCCATGCCGGAGCCAGTAAGGCGGCGTCACACGGTGCTTCCATGAGCGTTTGTACAGGAATGGCAGGTCGAAGGCCTTGGTGTTGAATCCGACCAGTCGAGGCTGGCGCTCGAACCCGGCAACGATCTTCCACCATTGCACCAGCATTTCCTTCTCGCCGTCGGCATCGGCACACAGCACCCGGGCCTTCTCGCCGGGCACCTTGTATCCTATGCAGAGCACCTGACCGCTTAGAGCATCCAAGGCAGCGTTGCGGATGTAGTCGCTGACGTGGTTCTCCTCGGCCTTCTGGATCTTCTCGGCGATCAGGTCGGGATTCTTGATGTTGCCGAGTTTGACCTGCGACGGGTCGAACGGCGGGATGACGAGCTCAGGCCGCGGTAACGGGCCGGTCTCGATGTCGAATATGATGATAGGATTAGCGGGCATAGTATTAGTCTGAAATGTGGAAAGTGTGGTGTGCGTTTGTCCCCGGATGCGCACCCCCCGGCAACGAACCATGAGTCCTTCAGCAACGGGCTGAAGAAAGTGTCTTGCCGCAGTGTGGGCAGATGTTGAGCTGGTACACGGGCTCGACGCCCAGCCAGTCGCAGATCTCGTGATAGGTCTTGACGCCGAAATTGGCGACACAGCCCGGCCGGATGTGGCCTTTTTTGAAGAGGTCGAGAGCCTCGTCACGATTGCGGATGCCGATGGCCTCGATGAACCCGAGGCACCGGACGGTGAATGGGTAGCCCCATTCGGCCATGATAGCCTCGCGCCGGCCGTACTCCCTGAGGATTTGGTCGATGCGCTGCTTGGTTAGATTGAACCGAGCGGCGATCTGATGCAGCTTGAGCCCTTCATTGCGCAGCGCCAGCACCTGCGGGATCAGCTCGTCGGTCTTCTGCTGTGGTTTGCGTGTGGCCATGGTGTGATCAGTAGGGGATCTCGTCGGAATCCTGATCCGCGGCCTCGGTGGCGAACTTGGCCTGATACCAATCGAGCGCCTTGATCAGCCGGCGGTCATCCGCGGTGGTCTTCTCCTGGGCCTTGGTCTTCGGCAGCCAGTGCTCGATAAGTGCCCCGATGGCTTCCTCGGTCATCTCGCGCAGCTCGACCCCTTTGTGCTTTCCGACGTGCACCTTGGTCTTCGAGAGATCGGTCTCCTCCTGATTGTCCTGGCTGCCGGAGGTCTTGCGGTAGCTGGTGTCGCCGCCTTCGGTGGCCTGCGTGCTGCCATCCTTGGCCGGCCTGTCCTGCAGGCGCACCCACAGGCCAGAGGCCTGCAGAGCCTCACCGGCCTTGTGCGGCGTGATGAGCTTGATGTTGGCGAACATCTTAGACCCGTCCTGGCTCTGCTCGTGGACGATGACGACATTGGCCGGGCGCCCGATGAGCTGGTCGAGGTCGAGGCTGCTGGTCTCCTGGTCGGTGAGTTTGCGCCCGAACCAGTCGCGCAGGAACTTGGTCAGGCCCGCCTTCTCGTGCAGGCTCGGTGTCATGGGGGCGGTCATGACCACCCAGGGCTGTGCCGGGTTACGGCTTTTGTCGATCAGATCGAGCTCGAAGGCGATCTTGAACTTCTCCTTGGTGCCGTACTGCGTCTCGTAGGGCTTGAGCGGCGTGATATCCACGCACACTGCGCGGCCATTGTATTCGGGGCACGGGGCGTAATCCTTGCCACCTGTTTTTCCACTTACGATCATGTTTTCGTCTTACGTTGTGTTGTTGTTGTGTTATTTCGAGGCCTTTTCGACCTCGGAAAGTTGTTGAGCCATCCGGGCGTAATTCGCCCAGTAGTCCGGGAATGCATCCCGCAGCTTCTTCAGATTCACAGGATCTGCAGCTAGTGCCGCGGCGCCCAAGGCACGCACGAAGCTCCCGCCGTACTCCTGCATCGTCCTGGCCACATCTCGGTCGGTGACGTTCACTTGGTTCCCTTTCCACGTTTGCGTGTCCAGTAGGACGTGTATTCCATCTTCTTGGCCTTGGATGCCGCCACGATCTCGGTGATCTCGCCCTTGCGGAAGCGATAGTGGCCCGTCCCTTCGTGTCTGAGTTTGTCTGCTCGGTTCATATCTTATCCGTGAGTGATCTCAAATATCGGTCCCTCTCCTTCGGTTTGACGCTGATTAGGTATTCAATGGCCATGCAGGCATTGATGCTTGCGGTATGTTCCCAGTTCTCCTTGTTGTCGTAATACTCATGCCAACGCTCGCTGGGTGCTACGATGACTTGTCCGGTCTTCTTGTTTTTGAAGACGAATGCGGCAGGTCCGATGGGGACGTTCATGGCTTCTGCCCCTTCACCTTGTTCCATTGCTCAATCTCACCATGCCAGCCTAGGAATGCGGCAGCAGCGCACAGCATATCGCCAGCACGTTCCAATCTGTGGATGCGTTCGTTCTCCTTCTCCAGCTCGACGATCCGCTTGTTCGCACCAGCCAGTTGCCGCTCTAACTGACGGGCGAATCCAGCCTTAACGAACTTATTGAACCCAACAATGACAACCGGCTGGATGTCTGTGAGCGGAGTTTTGCTGACCTTTTTGTTGGAGTTAACAATATGGCTCATTTGCATTCCTTCCATTTGAATTGAGGTTTTCCGCTCTGATCAGCCACCCACTCGGCATGGCCATAGGCAACTGCTTCGTGTCTTATTTGTTCATTTCCAGTGGCTAATCCAATAAGGTTTGAAATCAAACAAGCAAATGCAACCAAGACCATACACGGCAGTATCAACCATTCTTTGTCGCTGCGTGTCGTGATGAACCATTGCTTGTCGCTCACTGATTTGCCTCCTTCGCTTTGTTTTGAAGTTCCAATGCATGATCAACCACATCTTGAGACACCCAGCTCGAAATATCCTTAATGGCGCTCTCCAGTTCCTTGATCCGCTTGTTAGTATCTGCCAGTTGACGCTCTAGTTGACGGGCAAAACCGATTTTGACCCATGTTGTTCCTTCACAATACCAAACCGACTGCCGGTCTGTGCGCGGGGTTTTGCTGACGACCTTTTTGTTGGCGTTAACAAGATGGCTCACGGATTCACCCCTTTCCCAATCTTAGCGTCGTCCCATCCTTGCAACAGGTTGTCCATTCGGATGGTCCTCATGCTCGGAGATGGAGGGTTGATGAATGCGTACATCGCGTTGCCAGCTAGTTCCAGTTGGCGGATGTGTTCGTTGTAGTACTTCCGTTCTCCCTCCAGCTTGTCCCACAAAGCGCGGAGACGGTTTTCGAGTTCGGTGACGTGTTTGCGTGAGTCGGCCAGTTTCTTGTCTAGATCTAGACAGGTCTGCTCCCACGTTGGCGGTGGTGTGCCGCGCATCATCTCAAGCATAGCAGTGTTGTTGATTTGGCTCACGGCTTCACCTCCTGCTCACGCCACAGCAGCAGATCGGCTCGCATGCAGTCGTTTTCTTGCTCTAGTTTGGCGATGCGCTCCTGAAGTTGCGATGCGTACCTACAAGCCATGGACAGAATCTGAGTGTCTGATCCGCACTGAAACTTGCGCGTGTTAACTCCGGTAAAATGCCAGAATGGTGCATTGCACCTAGGGCATCTATGTTCCTCGCTCACGGCTTGGCCTTCCTTCTGGCTTTGCGCCATTTATCTCTGGTTTTAGACCCTAGCGGACAGAACGCTTTAAACTCGGAACACATCTCATTGCCAGCTTCCTCCATCCTTTTGATGCGCTCATTTGCTTCTATAAGCTCGTTTCCAAGCTGTTTACATAAATCGACAGCTTTATTGAATGACGAATTGATATTCGTACAAATAGCAGCGTTCTTTATAATTTTTGATGTCCTCGATGTATCACTCACAGCTTCGCCTCCTTGATTTCGTCCCACATATCAGCGGCATCTGAGCAGGCTTTGCACGGACCATCCATGAGACATCCGCAGTAGATTGCTGAGTAAAGCTTGTCGCCAACCTCCTCCAACCGCTTGATGCGATCATAGAGCTGCTGAACCTCACGAATCATAATTGAAGACTGACAGAACGGACATTTGTCCGGAACGGTATTCACTGCTTGGCCTCCTTGGCTTTGAGTTCTTTAGTAGTTGTCACGGTTTTGAACCTTGTAATTTAGGTCGTTGTAGCGTTCGTTCCAGTAAGACACGCTGTCCTCCAGCCGCTTGATGCGCTCTTGCAACCCACGCACCACAGCCACTCCTTGCTCAACATCAACTGTTCCTAGTAGGTCTAGGAACTCCTCGCGGAGATTGTATTGCTGATCAGCCTGTCGTCGCGCTGTGTCGCGCTCTGCGATGAGCAATCGGATGCGCTCATTCGCCGCGTTGAGTTCGCGTTCGATGTCGCAACCGACATGGTAAACATCTCCTGTAATATGCTCCATTGCAGCCATCTGCGCTGCTTTCATGCGCGGTGTATCGCTCACTGCTTGTCCTCCTTGGATTCCTTCCAGTCACGCGCTAAGATTGTATCGCAATAAATCTCCATCTTATCCCCCACATCCTCCAGTCTCTTGATGCGCTCATTTGCCAGTGTGTGCTTGTGGACTAGCTCCAAGTACGCCTTTGCAAGATCAGTCAACTCACAGTTCTTCTTTAAGATCCAATCTGGAATGTCTCGACCAGACTCGCATCCAGTCAGTTCGCAAAGGATTCGCTCGGCATTGGCATTTCCACGGTTGATAGCTTCAATGCGCTCGTTCGCCGCGTTGAGTTCGCATTCGAGTTCTGCTGCAAATGCTTTCCAAACGTAAAGAGGATCATCACAGCCACTGTCATAGCATTTGAAAGATTCCGTCCTCGGTGTATCGCTCATTTGGATTCCCTCGCTTTGAGCATCGCGTCGGCGCATGAATATGCGGCTTGAGCAAACTCTGATCCTGATCCTCCTCTGTCTGGATCAGAAAGCATTCCCTGCATCGCAGCCGCCGCGAAGTAGTCGCGGAGGGTCATGCCAGTGAACTTGCGGGTGTCACATACTTCACCGTTGCAGCGTATTTGTTCCTCGCTAGGAAACGCCGGTCCTCCGTCGTTGATTGGTTGCTCGCTCATTTCGCATCCCTCGCTTTTAGTGCCGCCCTCGCTTCGATTATCGGAGGCACGGTTTCAGCATCCCAGAATCCTGCGTCTCCGCTTTCAGCAAGCTCTACTATCCAGTTAACGGTTCCGTTCAGCGCGTCCTCAAGTCTTTGGATTCGCTCTTGTAGCTCGCGGATCTTGGTAGCCTGTGCGTCGGCCATCCATTGATCGCGCATGATCTGTAGCACAGAGGCCGCTGTATCCGTAGGTTTAAGATGCTCAGCTACAGTAATGCGTCCATCGGCGTGGATGGTTAGCAATTCTGCGTTGCACTTTTTGCTATCAAGAATAATTGTATCGCTCATTTCGAATCCTCCACCACCTTCACCATCGGAACAAAATCCAGCCGGTTGTTGTCGTCGATTGTGATGCCCAAGTTATGGCGACGGCAAAACAGCTCAGTTGCGTTGTAGACCTCCATCATCGTCTTCTCGGGCAGGTAGAGAGACAGCAGTCCTTTGAACGTGAGACGTACAGTCTCTGACTGGTTGTCGCTCATTTCGCCTCCTTCTTGTCCTCTTTGATTTCTCGGATGATGTCGCACAGGCCGACGCACATCGCCATGTATCCCTCTGGATTGGCCATTCCATTCCGATCGCAGATATCCTGGTCTCGTTTCATCGCATTCAGACCGACTTCCCGCCACGGCTCTTTGATAAACTCGCTGATTTTCTTTCCTCTCATTTCAGTCCCTCCACAAGCATCGCGTGCTCCAGGATGAGCACCGCATCCGCGGTCTTCAGTGTGATCGTCAGCCTCGGCTGCCGCTGCTGCGCGATCTGCTTCAGGTGGGCCTTCCAACGGTCGCCATGCGTGGCCTTGGTGCCTGCCTGAATGGTTTTCTGCCAAGTCTGAGGCGGCACCTCGATGGTGCGGATCTTGCGGCTGCTGATCAGGCCGTGCAGGAAGCCGACGTTGCGCCCGAAGTTGAACATGGC
>Ga0213920_1001994_pt1 | contig 10342 bp, 11 predicted proteins | sample McNCre1117MG_FD_161054 | JGI IMG/M metagenome (GOLD analysis project Ga0213920, IMG submission 161054) | Freshwater microbial communities from McNutts Creek, Athens, Georgia, United States - 11-17 MG | ecosystem: Environmental > Aquatic > Freshwater > Creek | place: USA: Georgia | collected...
CCATGAATATCATTGCTGGTTATGTTATATCAAAACAAGACATCAAAATACATGGTATACAAGCATATCAACATATGGATGAATTAATGGATAGCATAAAACAATATACTATGTGTGTAACTTTTTTGTTAAAATCGTTGAATAAAGACCGTTTGGAGTATATTTCATTTGCAAAATCCTCCAAATTTTACAAAAAAGTATTTGACAAGATATTCCCAGGAAAGCCGTTTGATAAAGGAAAGGTAAAGAGCAGCTTCTTTCAGTACATTTACTCATCAAACAAGCAGAATTACTGGGAAGAAAAAAGGCTGATTAGTGCAGCATTTCCAACTGTAACCAAAGTATTCAAATATTTAAAGAAAGATGATTACGTGCTATTATCGCACATTATGCAACGTTTAGAGAGCATTTTGATCATTGAGGTGGTAGCAAAAAGGATCGCATCAGAAAAACCAAATTTACCATTCTTCACAGTACACGACAGTATTGCCACAACACCATCAGAAGTTGATTACGTGAAGCAAGTGATCAAAGAAGAGTTCAATAATTACCTTGGGATTGTGCCTAAATTGGGAGTAGAACGGTGGGATTAAAATATTAACATTGTAACGCACTGGCAAAGTGGCCAACTAATTTGCAGATTCGGGAATTTCCTATTTAATTATTAACCTCTTAGGTGATTTCCTAGGAGGTTATTTTTTTTCAAAATCAATTTAATTACTGCAAAATAAAATGTATTTGATTTATGTATTGTTAATTCTGAAATTGTGATTCAAAATCGAAGTGAAAAAATAAATTCTAAATATATTTTTGATTCCCAAACGCCAAGAAAACTTATATTTTAGTTTGATTTTAATTTGACCTAAAAAATTTAATCATGAAAGACAACAAAAAAAAATTAAACGATGAGCTAAAACAAGCTGAAATTAAAATTAAAGAATACGAGGTGATTATTCGAGAAATGAATAAAAAATTAAAATTGGTTCAAAAAGGGGAACTTTCAATAAATGAAATTAAATCTTTTTTTGAACCCTAAGACACTATCCCATTAACTGTGTAAGTAGAAAATAGGGGGTTCGGATTTTCGTTTAAGACTCTATCCTGTCTGCTTATTAGTAATAATGCTAGTTTCAGTATTTCACTGAATTAATTGAATTAATTCTTGTCCTTCTTTTTTGAGTTTTTGCTCAAAATACATAATGACATGGTTGCTCTTATCCATGTTAAATAAATTTGTCATCATTACATTTATTTTGACTGGATCATTGGTCATCAATGGAGGATTATCTTTGGGCATGAGATTTGAGGTGTAATTGCTGACCTTTTCGCCTGAATATTTCATGAGAATCTTGACATCGAAAATATCGCTATTTGATTTGGAATATTCACGAAGGTAATTCATCTCTCCTTCCTGAAATTTTTCGATGGCAGTGATGGAATTTTCATAATGCTGAATGGCTTGTATGATTTCTATATTGTGAATAAGTCGGAGTCCACCGGCATTTCGCATCAATTGAAATCCAGCATCCGTACGTTCAAATAGATAACGAACATGTAAGCGCCGACCATTATAGTAAAATGGCCCGGAGTCCTTCTTATAGTCGTTATTCTGAAAATTCTTTGCAAATTCTTGACAGATATTTGCACGAATATTTCGGTAGTAGAGGTTCGAATCGACCATTTGAATATCCATTTGAATATCTTTGACAATTAATCCGAGAAATTCCTTTTCTCTTTCGCGTTCAATAAAGTGTTCTCGGTAATTTTCAACAAAAAATCCGAGAGTAACAGCTAAAAAGAGCATAAAAAATTCACTGAAGTATTCCTTCCAGTTTTTAGCGGCATGGTGTGGATGATGAACTTCCATTTGTATAATTTTATTGTGTTTTTGGAAAATTGGATCGAATTAATTGCCTTAATTGGTAGCTTTTAGCTTTGTAGCGGTTGTAATATTCAGTTTCGGTGACGTTCATTAACCAATCGCATCCTCGGAGCATATTGGCTGTTTGGATACTTAATTGAGGTAGTTGAATGTTGAAGAAATAGGCTTGGTTGGGGTATTCGCTTTGGTTTTTTGCTAATTGGGCCATCATTTTGTCTCGGGATAAGCCGTTTCTATGCGCATCAACATGTGCTAAGTTCAAATGCTGAATAACCCAGGGTTGATTATTTGCGTAGAAAAATACTTTCTCCCGATCTTCTCGATATTCTATCCGCTTAATTTGCATTTTTAGATCCGAAATGGCTTTGGCCAACGTATCGTTTTTGAAATAACGAAGGGAACCTGAGGTGATAATTTGGTCTAGGTTGGCCTGCCTAAATTCTGGGTGTCTCCAAACAAATACGCCTTTAATAAAATGATAATATAGGCTGGCATCATCAGCCTTAAGGCCTTTTTTTCCCAAGATAGCGATGGCAGTGTTAATGGATTTCCGTTCACTCAGACGAATTTCTTGAAATTGTTTCATGTCTATAGAGTCAGCCTCCAGGTCTTTTAACAAGGATTTAGCTAATTCTTTTTCTCGAATTCCTTCGATGTAATGTTCGCGTTGATTTTCGACAAAAAATCCTAAGGAAAGGGCTATGAAAATGACGATGAATTCACTGAAATAGTCTTTAAGCGATTTGGGTGGGTGGTGTGGATGGTGTATTTCCATAGGGTAGAGAAATTAAAATTAGGCCCCGAAAGGCCTAATTTTGAAAAGATTATTTGGATGACAAATCGGGTTGAAGCGTCATGTAAGTTGTTTCATTTTCTACGACATAAGTGCGCATGATGGCCATGTCTCTTTCATAGGATCCTTTTCCATAGACTTCGTCATAACCATTTTTTAATTTGGCTGGTTCATCCAATTCATTCCAACCATTAGGGAACCTTCGAGAAAGAATCAATCGATTTAAACCAGAACTTTGGTAAGTAGCAACTTTGATACCTGCTTTATCCCAGGCTTTAGGGAGACGTTTAATAACATCCCAAAATTCTTGAGCCGGCGCATATTTTAAAGTCAAACTATTCGATCTGATTTTAGCAGAACTTTCAGCCGGGCTAGAATTGCTAAATTCTGCATTGTAAATAATTATTTCACCACCTGTGACCGCCTCGAGAAAAGGGGATACTTTTAAGAAAAAGTCATTGGAAATTTCTGAATTGGCAGGCAAATTGCCTAATTCGTCTCGTTGTTTCCAAGAAATTCCAGCATTGTAATTGGACATCATTTCGCCATGGTGACTCCCTCCTACTAAGGCGAAAATAGTCCATTCATAGGTTGTTCCTGATTTGCGGTATTTGGCCACATGTGTTTTTAAGGCCTCAGTGAAAGCTGCCCGTTGGCCAATTTTGATTTTGTAAAACTGGATGTTGGCTGTGTAAGCTTGCGCAAAGGAGCTTGACGCGAACAGACAAAGGGTGACGAATAAGAGTAGTTTTTTCATGGGGTTTATGTTTAAATTTTTAAAAATGAATTGCATCAAATTTAAACGTAGTCACCATATTGAAAATAAATTGATTGACATCCTTTGTCTAGAATTTCAATTAATTTGTCTGTTTTTTAACTAAAGAAAATATGAAATAGAAATAATGTGGATGTTTTCTATTTTTTTTGTGCTGATCTTAGCAATGATCTTAAATTTGAAATAAAGCTGTACCATTTTATATGTTCCAAATTATTCCATATTTATCCTTTCTAACTAGTGGGTTGGGGATATTTTTTATTTTTTTTTTAACGTATAGGTATAAACATATTCCGAAGATCTTTTGGTTAATTAGCATCATTTTTTCCTTTGTGTACATTGAATTATATAACTATGCATTAGTATCTAAGCATATTTTACATGTGCTTTTTCTTTTTCGTTCGCCTAATATTGTCCGAGCTTTTTTACCAATTTGCCTTTTGTTCTATGTTCGGAGTATGATTTTCCCAAACAGGCGGACTCCTCCTATTGAATACTTACATTTTCTTTTTCCACTGATCGTAATCGTAGGTGTATTGCCTGATCTACTTTTGAGTGATGTCGAGAAAGTGCAAATTTTAAATGCCTTTTATTTGAAAGTGGATGATTTGCTTTTGAGGCCCATAGGGTTTTTCCCACCTGCATTTTTACAGCCTGTGTCGATGCTTTTAGTTATGACTTATAGTTTGTTTGCGTTGTTTCTAATTTTCAAAGCCCAATTCATGTATGGGCCTACATTTACGTATGTGAATAAGCATTCTTTGTTGTGGATGAAGCTATTAAGCCTGTTTGTTTTTATTTATTTTGGCATAGAGTTTGTTTCTTTCTACAACTTATACAATCATCATGTCTTTAATTCAGGAGCACAATTGTTGAATTGTATATTGGGCATTAGTTTATTCTGCTACTTTATTTCTTCCCCAAATGTGCAAGAAAATATGGATGGATGTATTGTAACCGAAGCGCAGTCTCCCGCCTCTTTAGTTCCTGATGTGACTTCGATCTTTCCTACCATTTTAGATCCCTACAAAAGGGATTCGGAGGCAATTCAATTTGAAGCAGTTTGGCAGGATACCCAATGTTATTTAAATCCAGCTTGTGATGTCGCCATGATGGCGAAACAAGTCGCCTTGTCACCCAGCAAATTTTCCAGTCAATTGAAAAAATACTACGGTATTTCTTATGCAGAATTTAGCAATAGGCTAAAAATTTATTATTTTTTGACACATGTTACTCATTTTGATCAGTACACCTTAGAGACCTATATATACCAAAGTGGCTTTTCAAATCGCTCCACTTTTTATGCTGCTTTTAAGAAGTACGTGGGGGTTAATCCCAGTTTTTACCTTAAAGAATTAAAGTATTCAAGGGTGTAGACTGAAAAGTATTTTGGCCAAATCTGCTGCCATTTTTTGAGAATCGGCGTTGTAATTGGCTAAAACGATTACGTGCAACTTTTCCGTAGGATAATAATCAAGGTGACTTATAAATCCAGGGATGCCTCCTGTATGACCAATTCGCAATTTGTTTTGGTATTTATTTACAAATAAGCCATATCCATATTCGCCTAAATAGGCTTGCATCATCTGTTTTTTTGAATTGGCTTGAAGCAAGTTTCCTTGATGCAAGGCTTTATTCCATAAATAAAGGTCATTTACAGTAGAGACTAAGGCACCAGCACTGAAGGGGAATTCCATGGATATATAGCTTGCATTTTTCCAGATTTTATCCTCTTTGTGATACCCTTTTGCGCGGTTATGTAAAATAAAATCCGGTCTATCCATAGAGGTGTTTAAAAGTCCAGCGGGAATCAGAAGGTTCTTTTTGATATATTGGCCAAAGTCCTGACCACTTACCTGTTCCACGATACAACCCAATAAAAAATAGCCAGAATTACTGTATCTCCATTGTGTGCCAGGTTTGAAATCAAGGGACTGGTTTTTGAATAGAGCTATGATTGAATCTTTCGCGAGGGCTAATGGAAATAATTGCTCAAAAGCGGGCAAGTTGGTATAATTTTTGATTCCTGAACTGTGGTTCAACAACATATGAATACTGATGGAATCCCCTTTGAGATAAGAGGGGAAAAACTTACTTAGTTTATCTTGAAGCGAGAGTGCATTACTTTCAGTTAATTTTAGAATAGCAGCGGCCGTAAATTGTTTAGTAATGGACCCGATTCTGTATTTTGTTTGTATAGAATTCTTGACATTTAATTCTCTGTCTGCATAACCAAATGCTCGAGAATACACAATTTTGTTGTTTTTAGCCACTAAAACAGTTCCACTAAATCCTTCTTTTTCCACTTTTGAAAGCATATAGTGATCTAGTTTTTTCATCGCTAAATCGGGTGCGAAACCATACAATGAATAGCTAATGATCCAGAAGCTAAGGATAAATTTCATGTTCTGCATTAAATGTTGAAGGAGAAAAGAAAGAAGTGGGCTTTCGCGCACTTCTTTCTGTAGAAACTTACTCATTCCAGGTTCCCATAGCATATTGTAAGAGTGTATTTTGGGTAATTGTTCGTAAGCTATCTATTTTTTTCAAGAATTGTTCAGGAGTAAGATTCATCCTTTTTTTGGCTGAATCGATCATGACATTTGTAGCAGCGTCTAGATGAGCCATGTCTTTATAGAAAGTGAAAGCGGTAAATTGCCCTTTTGAATCTTCAGCAACTGGTGCTACTGTCTGCCAAAAACTCCATTCCTGGATTTCTCCAGCGTTCACCCGGTCTTGGTGTACATTTTTCATTTGTTTTTCAAAATCTAGGTAATTGAAATAAGAAGGTATGCTTGTTTTGAAAACCTCCATTGAAATAATGGAATTTAGGTCATTTGAATTTGGTGTACCATCTACAAATTTGGCAATCACATTATATTGAATGGATTGCACCTTAGAGGTCTCTTCAATTATGTTGGCAAAACTTAAATCCTTTGCGACTAAAGCAGCATATTTATCCATTGGATATTGGGTTATCGTATTTAAATCAGAAGAGAAATTGACTGAGATGTAATCAAAATCGATGCTAGGGGTTTTATAGCCATTTAAGATCGAATAAACAGACCAGCCGGAAATAATGCCCGCTTGTCGTCTTATCAAGTGAATGGTTTTCCATTTCTTTTCTAATGCCAAAGCTTCATCTAGGGTATGACCTGGTTTTATTTTGTGGAAGGCCACATTGGCATAGACAGGTTTATTTTGCGAATAAACCATAAAGCTGATGGAAGACAAGAGCAGGAGCCAAATTGCAGTAATTTTTTTCATTGTGTTAGGGGTTTTGAGTGAAATAATTGGCCTGAATTTCGGACGATTTGAACAAATCCATCTTTTGGCAGACTATTTATTTGTCTATTTTTTTTAAAAAGATGTCCAGAATTTTAATTGAGGGAATACAGGAAAATGGTGTATAAGTGCCCATTCCTCTATTTTGATGTGTTTTCGAGGGAAAGGCCGAAGTGGATGGGGTATAATTTACCACTTGTATCATGGTATATTACAAACATATTTAGAAAAATAGATGGAAGTACAACACCACAGTCACATTCCTAAGCGTTGGAAAGATTACATCACTGAATTTATGATGCTTTTTGCAGCGGTGACTTTAGGGTTTCTTGCTGAAAATTTTCGGGAACACCAGATTGAAAATAATCGTGCCAAAGAATATTTAGAGTTGTTTAAAGACGAAATTAAACGAAACAATTCGTCCATTGATTCTGTACTCCATCTTGGGATGCCTGTACTCCAGCGGAACGAACAATTGTATTTTGCTCTATATTCCAATCCCAAATTGAATAATAAGATTATTGCGGATTCCTTGGATTTAATGGTGCATCGATTTTCTAACGACAAACGAATTTTTGATCAAATGAAGAATTCGGGTTCGTTACGATATATTAAGGATCAAAAACTTATTGAAGAAATTAGTAAATATGAGAGCGATGCTGATTTTGCGGAATTTCGAACGTTTGACCAAGAAAGCTCTGCAGGGAAATTATTTTGGGATTTTCTTGTGCAAGAAATACCACCAGCAATATTATTAAACTGGTTAAGTAAGCCCGGTTTTGCCCATATCATGGATTTAAATACTGCTTATCCGGTTCTTTACAGGAACCATAAACCATTAATTGAATCTGATTTGAAGCGAATACAAATGACAGAGGGAACTAAAATCAAACTATTGAAATATCTAATGAATAAATGTACCATGCAAAAATTGAGTGTTCTAAATCTGCGTATCATTCAAAAAAAATCAGAACCCCTCTTAAAACATATTGACAAATATTTAGCAACGAATTAATCTTGTCCTATGAAAACCTTAATCTTACTTGTCTTTTGCACAAATTTCATATTTGCACAAAACTTTTCCGTCCTTGATCAATACCTCCAAAATGAAGTTCAGGTACAAAAACTCGTTGGAGTTCATGGTCTCGTGTTTCATAAAAATAAAGTCGTTTACAATAAATTCTATGGAAACCGTGACCGGGAAAATCAGGTACCTATGAGTGGCAAAGAGATCTATTATTTGCAATCCAGAAGATGCCAAATCGTTTCTCTTGTTTAAGAAACTGTTGATTTTGTGCTTTCGCTTTTATTGAATGGCCAATCAAAAAGATGAATAATATTTTTGTCTTGGTGTTAATTCATGTGGTTTATAAAATAAGGGGCTAGATTGCTTCTAACCCCTTGATTTTTACTTAATGGTAATTATTTTGATTTTTCTAATTCGACAGAAATAGCATCTTGGTCAAATTTATTCCATGAACCAGTAGCTGCATCAACAATGATCCATGCTAAACCATAACCTGTTAAAGCTAAAAGAACATCCGCAACAACATATCCCGCTTGCGTGTGTTTTTCAATATTTATGATTTTGGTTTCATAGCCATCTTTTTTGATTGCAATGGCATGGTTTCGGTTTCTTTTTAATCGAACCGAAGCATTATCTTTTCCTTTGTCATCACCATCAACATAAATTTTTGAGTCTTTTGTTAATGATTGGATTGTGACTTGTTGTCTTGAGCCTTGAAATATCGTGCTGCAAGATGAGAATAACATGACGGATGCAAGTAAAAGGCATACCGTTGAAGTAGTAAAATTTTTCATTGTTTTTTTGGGGTAAAAGTTTACTTACTCGTTTGGCTTTTCAGTTATCGCCCCGTTTGAATGGTCTCTGGACTCCATTATATTAAAAATCAAATACTTTATTAATTGGCACCTCGAGGGTATGTGTGATATTATAAACCTGATAAATACTCGTGTTAATTTCACCCAACTCGATTCGGCTTAATTGCTTTCTATCTCAGCGTTATTAGCTAGCTTCTCAATAGAAAGACCTTTTTCCATACGCAATTCTCGAATCTTGGAACCAACTTTTAACACAAATTCATCCTTCTTTAATTTCATGTCTAAAATTGGCTAATGGTCAAATTTGACACAACGTCAGATATGACGCTGCTTAGTTGAGCAATAAAAAAGCCACCTGAATTGCTTCAAATGGCTTTCTGTGATTGGAGATTAACCTACCGTTAAATAAATATAGGGGTACCACTTACCATATATAAGGTAAAGAAGCTTGTGCTCGGTACTTTGCATGATTGCATCGATGTATACCTTTGTACCTTTGGGAAGATTACCCACTTTACGGGTTACTTCTGCACCTATCGGAGTGTATAACTCAAGGATGATTCCTTTGGGGGTGATAACCAGTAACACATTTGGGTGCAGGAACTCGACTTGCTGTTTCTTTGCCATGCTAATTCAAGTACCAGTTTGTGCTTCCTCCTGCAAGTCCTGATTGAAGCTGGTGTGTGAATTCAAAAGCATTCACGCTGCGTTCTAAGAAGCTATCTACATAACTTGACTTGTTAGCACCCGTAAACAGATTGTACATCTTCCAAAGATTAATATCCCCTGCATCATTACGACAGAAGCTTTGGTCTTGGAAATAGTCCTTTGCAACCGAACTTAGCTGTGTGTCCGTAAACAAGAGAGGAGGAATCAGCTTCTTTACCTCATTTGGTAGGTAGTTATACAAGCGTGCACGCCCTAACACTTGTGCAAATTGAGCCTCGGTTAGATTGTGTTCTGTAAACCGCTGCATTGCTCTAAGATGTGATTCAGGGTTGTAGTGGCTTATCATTGACATAATGGCATCCATTAACTCTCCTTGGCTCTTAACAACAAGTTTTACCTGCGCACCGTCTGACCAAACACATAGATTTGAGCACACCTTGACAGAAAACCCAATGAAGATCTTGAAGTGTTCCGCTGTTCCTTTCTTGTTATTGAGCTTATCATCCCCGTAGCATTTCACACCGCCTATTGTTAGACTAAGCGTCTGCCCATCAATGGTTCGTTGGATGCTAGGTATTTCGAATACAAACATTGCCCTCTCGTAATAAATGGTTCTTTCGTGATCCTCCAGTTGACTAGCTGGTTTGTAGCGTGCTTCAGGTGTTCTTCCTTTAATTGGATGAGAAACACGGATGCTAGGAGAAAGAATATCTTCCCCCTTGAAGCAATGGTTAATCACATCGTATGTTGTCTGAATGAAATCACCGTGACTAATCAGCGGTTCATTGTCCTTACTAAACACAGGAATGATATGTTGCCTTTGAATCTCTTGCAGGTTTACTTCGATGGTATTTGCTCCAATGAATGCAGCACTGCTAGATGCGATCTCTTGCTCCTCTATTTCGATATAAGAAGCGTATTCTTCCACTTCCTCGCTTGAATTAACTATTAGTTGATTGTTCATATTGATGTACTAACCCCCTAATAGACTGGACTAAATTTTAAAAAGAGTTTAGAACCAATTAAATTAGGGAACTATGAAAAGAGAAAGAAGAGTATTCAGTCCAGAAGATCGTCTAGCTATTATTCAAGAAGG
>Ga0213920_1001995_pt1 | contig 10342 bp, 15 predicted proteins | sample McNCre1117MG_FD_161054 | JGI IMG/M metagenome (GOLD analysis project Ga0213920, IMG submission 161054) | Freshwater microbial communities from McNutts Creek, Athens, Georgia, United States - 11-17 MG | ecosystem: Environmental > Aquatic > Freshwater > Creek | place: USA: Georgia | collected...
CCATTTTCGCCTATGCTCTTTGCAATAGCGAATGCTGCACTTTTAATTCTGCTTTCTGTTGCCTTTATAAATTGCCCCTGATTATTGCGTAATTTCAGTGCGCCTATTTTGATTTTCTTATTTAACCAATCTTCTATATACTCAGATTTTGGTGGTCTTGCACCGGGCCTTCTTCCCCACTCAATCACATCCGCATATTGCCCTGCTGCATCATTGTCCACGGTGAAGTCAAGTGTAGGCTTCCGATATCGGATGCGGAGCTTGTAGGTAAGTGAGTTTAACAGTGTACCTGATGCCACACGATTGACCACCTTGCCACGCACCCTGCGTTTGATGCGCAGATTAGACTTTGCACGCTCAACGACCGCAGCTGCGTATTCCTCCAATGCTATTTTGAAAGCATCATCAGCCATTAAATCAGCGTAAGATTAAGTTGGTTGGCAGCGAATACATAGGCATCCGCATTTGCATCTAATGATTGTCCCCATAAATCATAATCTGTACCTGAAATAGGCAATCTACCTTCAATCAATGAATTGTTATCAGTGTCACTTAAGTGATACTCAAATACACCTTCAGTTGAAAGATTATCGTATACCAGTGTAAGCGTTAGCTGAGTAGCTTGCACAGTTGTGCCGTTAACCCATACATCAATCGGTTGAATTGCTTTCATATTATGAACGTTCTAAGATTATTGAAAAACTAACTATATTACCACTTGCCGATGCTGGAGCATTATTCACACCTTTAATACAAATTAAATCACCTGCAACAACTGATACCGTATTAGTAGTATCACTCTTTGTTGCACTTGCTCCATCAGCATTTGTAAATGTTACTGTCATTGTTGTATCCGCACCATTTTTTCGCACTGTAAATACTATGCTACCAGTTCCTGATTGGGTGGTGCCATTGCGCACATAGAGATTTTTCAATGTACCTGCTACTGGCATTAGCACATTTCGAAAGTTTTCAGTGGCACTTGATGACAAACTACCCGTAATAGCCCAATATCCTGTTGATGCTGCACCTTGCGTGGCGTTAGGGTTAGCTGTGAATATTAGCGTATCCTTTGAAGGCTTTGTATTGAATGTAGTCCAATCCGCTGCAGTCAAAAAACCAGGCTGTGCTGCTGTAGCTTTTTGAGCATTAGCGTAGTCAATGGATATAACACCACTTGCACTATTAAAGTCAGATGCCGTGAATGCTGCTGCTCCTTTTGTAGATCCATCCGCTGCTGCATCCGCTATGCTCAATGTACGATTAGCTGTTAAGTCACCACCACCTGATAGGGGCGATGTGGTACTAATGGTTCGCGCATTGGTTACTGGCGTGTATCCAAGTATGGTTGGAATCGAAGCAGGTTTCCACAAATTTGCCGTGGTATCGCGGTAAAGGATATCGTTATTAGCAGCTCCTGAAGATTGGACATCGTGAAGTTCGTCCATCTCATAACCATTCTGTACACGCACATACATACGCCCTGCATTACCATTGCTTGCACTGGTTACAAAACCAAGATATACCAAGTGATTTGGTGCGGATGGTTTTGTTTTGGTTATGGTTCCTGCTGTAGAGCCAAGATAGATAGGGTCGCCATCAGCAAATGTGGAAGTAGGCAGGGTAGATAAGTTGTCAAGTTGACCTGCAACTATAATAATACCCTTTTGATTTGGTGCAATGGATGTGCTAACTACCATACCCACTGTCTGTGCTGATGTAGCATCAGAAGTATTATATGCAAGTTTAACTTTTAGACGGTCTCCAGTACCACCAAATGCATATACCGGTTGACCTTTGGTAATTGTTGCAGATGTTTCTGCATTGGTCACATAAGCAAAAAGGCTATTCGGTGATGTGCCGATACATTGAAAACCTCCTGTTGTAGAGTTATAGATGCAAAGCATTTCAGCACCATCCCAAATATCCCCACCAATTAACAGCCCGTCATTGTTTCGATACAAGGAAACTGCACCAATGCTATTGATATTAAGTGTGCATCCTGTGGTATTACCATTGGTGAAGCGAATAAGATATGCATCACCATCAGTGTACGAAGTTACACCACTTAATGTAACTGTATACGTATCCGTACCTGATGCGGTGCCATGCTTTAACCCTGCACTCGCTGTTGGCATTGTTTGCAATGCTCCCGTACCATCAATATATTGTGCTGAAGTACCCGTAGCAGTTATTGCCAGTGTACCGGATGTAGTAACAGGCGAACCACTAACACTAAAAGCAGAAGGCACCGCAAGTGCTACTGAAGTAACTGTGCCACTTCCAATGCTTGGTTTATTTTTGATATAGTCAAGTGCTGATACATTCGTTTGATTCCAGTCTGATTGTATTTGCGCAGCAGGTATTGTGGGTTTATTTAGTATCTGTGCTAATCCGCTTACAGCGTTCCAATCGGAATTTACCTGCGCTGCAGGGATAATAGGCTTGTTTAATATCTGTGCTAAACCACTAATCGCATTCCAATCACTGTTCACCTGCGCAGCGGGTATGGTGGGCTTATTTTTGATGAAATCAAGAGCCGATACGTTAGATTGGTTCCAATCGCTTTGAATTTGTGCCGCAGGTATAGTGGGCAGATTACTTAAATCATTGTAATTTCCCGATGTGGCAACTGTGGCAAGTGATGGTTTGTTGAGTATTTGACTCAATCCACTTACACTATTCCAATCACTATTTACCTGTGCTGCAGGAATCGTTGGCTTGTTGAGTATTTCAGCCACACCACTGTTTGCATTCCAATCCGAGTTGACTTGAGCCGCAGGAATGGTTGGTTTATTCAATATCTGATAGTCACCACTTGTCGCGTTCCAATCAACCGGGTTTTGACGTAAACGATAACCAACAGAAAGCAATGTCCAGTACGATGGATTGCTTGGGTTAATTGCATCGTTATTAGCAATGCACTGATATACGCTGCCATTGTACCATACACGGTCACCAATCACATAAGGATTGCCCGTAGCTGTGGTGTGGTTAGCATTCCATTCCGTGCTAACATAGTGCGCTATGCTATCACCTTGTGCATCGAATGTAACCGAGCCATCACCATTGTCAGTGATGGTAATATTGCTTCCGGCTACAAGGTCAAGTATGTTTTGCACTTGGTTGTTGACACCATTTGTGCGTAGTGTGATTCCGTAAGGATTAGCAGTACCACCTGATGAAGCTCCTTGCGTTGTCCATATGGCGGGAATGTCACAAGCACTCCAATCCCAAGGTACTTCAAGCGAAAGAGTAAAGGTCACACCAGTAACGGTGTTCTTCTGCTCTTCCATGAATGGCTCAAACGTTGGGTTGTTGGTTAGCTGCACATCAAATCCAAACAGCTGCAATCCATTCTTAACTTCCGCAACAAGGTCTTGCCCCAACCTTACGCAATCACTTATTACTTCACGTTGGTACTCTGCCTTATATTCCTTGTCGCGTGGTATATCCGCAAACATGATGAGGAAATCAAACTGCATTCCACCATCCACAGGACGAATTTGCTCCGGCACAACGTGCATGAATGGGTACTGATCATCCTGCAATTGGTCAGCAAGGTCTATTTGACCATGCGTGAACCTGCGTATCATGAAGTGACCTGCAGCAAATGCTTCCAGGCGATTGATAAGGACGTTGTAGCTATAGTTATATGAACTCATTATCTATTGCGTTTTCTCATTTCTACTTTTTGCAGATAGGCATAATCAGCCAAATAGGTTAGATGCGTAAATATCTCAAGCACATTGCGCTCTGTTACCGCATCAAACTTTGTCACATCTCGTTCCGCCAGTGATTCGATGATATGAAACCATCCGTAAACAGCTAAGCCGTCAGGGGTTGTTCCTGCTTCATCTCCTTCACTATCTCCGTTATCTCCTTTGCCAAATATTCGAGGGAACTGTTGTATAGTTCTATTTCTAAACTCGAAAAAAAAAGCAGTACATTCAGTACATGTGCAAGTGTTAACTGCTTCACATCATCCTGGTACTTGGATATTGCCGTGGTGTTGTATGGTGCTATGTCGTAATACTTGCCAAACTTTGCCTTGATAGGTCGGTATAGGATGCACATCATTTTTAGTGCTGCCTCACCATTTAGCTTTCCATTTTGGTATAGATCACTACATGAACTATCCAAGTCGATGTATTCACCAAAGGTCATTTCATTCAGGTTAGGAATGAAACCAAGTTCAGTTGCACCTATACGCACCTTGCGTTCAAAGCCTTCAGGGCTTAACTGCAATGCAGCTTCAAACTTGCTGATGATTTCATCTATCACATGCATCTGTAGTAGCTTTATACTTTCAGTTGACTTGCCTGTGATGATATGCACCTTTTCTATGCTATCGACCGCATTCTGATAGTCGATGTACTTAGCCAGTGTTACACCTGCTGCATTCGTTGCTATGTTAACTTTAATCTTCATGTGCTGTTGTATTGTAGTTTTTGCCTCTTTTTTGTTACAAGTCGGAATGCACCTGTATTACAACCGGTGCTTTTTCGTCACCGCTATGAGTTATGCGTGCTTGTTTTGGTTTGAAGTATTCGAGCAGGGCAGTGTAGTGCTTTATGTATTCTTCATCTTCCATCTCATTCATAATGCGCATACACTTGGCTGCACCTTGTTGCGTGAACCATTCTCCTAATTCATTCCACATTTTGGTGCGTTCACTGACTGCACCCTGTGGTCTACCATTCGGATTTCCCGAAACACCTTTTTCAAATGGCATGTTGTAAAGATTTGTTTAAAACAATTATTTCTGTTCATATTGAACTATGCATACCGCTATGCGCTGCTGTGCATCGGGGTATTCACTTTGCATCTTAGCATCGCTCATACAGCGTGCTACAAAATCATTTTTTGATTCTTCTGAGGTTGGTACTGGTAATGGCATGGCTGTTTAGTTAAAGAGTATTGCACGTGTAAGTGTGTTGGCGTTTATCTTATCAACCTGATCTTGGTTGTTATCATAGTGTATGTCTATATCATACCGTTGCATAAATCGCCACTTATCTTTTCCATTTGTAAACTTGATGCGTGAACGGGGTATGCCAAGTAGTTCCGCAGTGCGGTATACTGCGTTATTGTTATCTTCACGCTGTCGTGCTGTGATGATCCACACATCGTGACCGGTTGCAATCTTTTCAGCTGCAAGCTCCTTCCCTTTGGTAGTGGATAGTGTACCATCGTAGTCAAAGGAAATCTTTGTTTTGGCAAGTGTTATCTTCATCTTGTTTCATTTAATTTTCCAAGTTGCCTACTGAACTCATTAATCAAGTCACGTATGCAGGATGCGCACCCACTTACTTGTTGGTGCTTCTTGGTTATCTTGCTATACCAATAATACAGCATCTGCATGTCATCAGGTTCAATCTTATTGGCCTTGTTTATGCGATTTATGAACTCATCCAGTGCTTGGATTTCTTCAGGCTTCATATCAAGTGCGTGCCACTTGTTAGCCGGGCAGGCTGTAAAACGGAACTTTGTTTTTACCTCCATAAAACAACCGCACAATTTTATCTTTTCCTTGTAGTAAGTCACACTGTTTTCTTCCGGTTCGACCTTGCCACCTATTAATGGTGTACCACAAGTGCCGAAAGTGCTTTTGTAGAACTTACAGCTTTTGCAAATGTTCAGCCTCTCGCGTTGAATGTGCAAGGGCACGTTGAAGTTTAACATATTCTCTTATCCTTTTTAATGCCCTATGTATGGATGTGCGCAGGTAGGCATAGGGTATACCAGTTTCTGCGCTCAATTCTTTGTAGTCAAAATCAGGTTTGCTATATAGACGAAGTAGAATAGCATCATATTCACTTAACCGGCCTATTGCACTGTATAAATATTCACCATCTATGAAGGCACCTATCCACGTTTCATCCTGTTTTTTGTCTTCAACTTGATAATCTGCATGCAATTCGTAGTACTTTCTGTATTTCACAGCGTAGTCACTGCGGTTACTGTGCCATGATAACCATAATGCACGATTTACATATTGCTCTATCCTACCACCACATACAATATCTTCTACATCCTGTGCTGGTCTATCCATTAACCGGGCAAGCACCTCATGTAGCAGGTCACTTGCCTTTGTTTTATCGTGTGAAAGTCCTATAGCCTTCTTTAGCCATTCATCGTAATGCTTTGATATATTGTATTTTATGCAGTCGATGCCTGTTAAAATTTGTTAAAATTTGCTATGGCGGTAAATATTTACTTGCATAGTGTAAAAAGTTGCCTACATTTGTCAAAGATATAACAAAAACACACAACAATGAATTTCTCTTTTGAACTCGATTGCAACCACGCACCAATGACATTGGTAGTTGAGGTTGAGTACGCAGCCTACTACCGTGCTGCTGATTACCATAACCCTGAAGAATTTAGCGCAGACTACAAGTACCGCATGTTTTGCGGTGATGTAGATGTGACTGATGCTATCAACCATAGCAACAACCGCAAGCTGCAGGATGAGATTGACAGTGCTGTCAATGCCAAGGTAAGCAATCACTATTTCGAAATTTAAAACTCCTCAATACAATGACAACTATTCAAATCAATCACATGGCTCCTATCGTAGTAGGCACCACCGAGATCAAACTTCCTTTCTTCTTCACATCAGGTAACTATAGCAAGTCATACTGTTGCATGACTGAAGATTTTAGATTAATCGATGTGCATCACAATTCTATGTACACCAATATCGATGTAAAGCGGTATGATGATGCCGAAGATATTGCTAACCGGTTGGAAATCGAAATGCGTGAAAAGCTATACGAGCCTATTGAAGAAGCGGTGTTTATGCATCACTTCAGCATTGCCCATCGTGAAGTATTCTATTCAGTTAATCCTAATGCATTAAAAACGGAATGAGAAAACAGAATCAACTAAACGGATTAATAGCACGGACGGTGGGCAGTAAGGCTGCCCTCCTCCGTGCTATGCAACGCAGTAGCACACCCATTGCAGTGAAGACACTGTATAATTGGTGTACTGATGCCAACACAATTAAGCTCGCACAGCTGGTTAATCTTGCCAAGGCAATGAACCTGCCAGTGTGTGAGGTAGTCAAATCAATAACTATTAAACACGAAGGTGATGAGTAATACTATAAGACCTATTGTCAAGAAGAAAGGGTACACCCGTACCGATATGTTGCCAAAGCGCAGTGATATTCTCTATATCATGCAGAACTTTCACCATTTGCCATTCCAAGCTATCCGCAAACATTTGAATGTAACTAATCACCGGTTGATTCAATGGGTAAAGCTTATTTACAACACGGATGAAAAAGAAAGGAAATGGCGTGAGATTGAAGCTAACCTTAACTTCCTTGAAATGCATGAAAGTTTTGGAGATGAAATGGCATCTGATTACGATATCCACGATATTAAGCAAATAGGCAGCAAGCAAGTGTATATTGTAAAGCGTAAGATAGTCAATGATAACCGTATGTTCTACATGGTCACGCTTAACCATAGCATGAATTACATGGTCAAGTTTGACATTGCTGTAGATCCAACGTACATCATCTATACCCATCACACGATGGGCTGTGATTACGAGGTACATCCAGTAGGACTTTGGGAATACCAGGAATTAAAAGAGCATTTGCCTGTAATTAAAATCACAGCTGATGAAGATTACGTGGGTAACTTTTGGCTTGCTATGAGTAATATCCTAATTGATGAAACACGAGGAGAGTAAAATACAACAGCGATGTGTGGAATGGTTCCGCTATTCATTTCCCCGCACACTTATCGCTTCCTTCCCCAACGGAGTGTTCATTGGTGGTACACCAGTGCAACGGGCAAAGCGGTGGAACATATTGAAGGCAGAAGGTGCGATGCCAGGTATGCCTGATTTGATGATATGCATACCATCAGGCCCGTACCATGCGCTGTTTATCGAGATGAAAACCGAAAAGGGAAAGCTTTCCGAGACACAAAAAATCGTTCATGCACAGCTAATCAATGCAGGATATGCAGTTAAGGTGTGCAGGTCATTTGAAGAATTCACACAAACCATCAAAACATATTTGGAAAAATGAATAAACGCACAAAGGAAAAGTATATGAAGCTATTGAATGAAATAGCTAACATGACTGAGTTTAAAGGTTCCGAAATGGTTCGCAAGCATAATGTAGCGAGCAACATCATAACAGCTATGATGGATACAGGACTAATTACAAAAGTTGAAGTAGGCAAGTATATGTGGATTATGCGTAGAGAACCTACGAGCAATGATGCCAAACTAATTGGGCATGCACTTAGAGTTCGCAGGTTAAATACTGATTCAATGAAGGTTGGACAACTTACACTGCAACCAATCCGCAAAGCACCGGTGACCACGCCACAGCCTATCATCAAAGAGGTTGAATGCGATAACAGCAACGCTAAGATGATGCTAATCATGGCAGCAGGTGCAATAATCGGATTTATGATTGCCACATTAATTTGGAAGTAGAGATAGTTTGACTATCTTTGCATTGCGACTCAGATGAAAATATTTTTAAATCCCACCATTACCGCATTGCCATAAGCACAATCGTGCACTGGGTCGCCTTTGTGTGTAGTGGTGGGTATTTAGTTTCTATGAAAACTAATAATGGTTACGACCTTTCCCGAAAATGGTTTGATTTTGCCTTTGAACATTCAGAGGTGAAGTGTCAACATACTGCTTTGTTCATGTGGATCATTGAACTTAACAACCGCCTTGGATGGAAAGAGCAGTTCGGAATACCAACCAATGCCACAATGGAAGGTTTGCACATTGGAACTAAGCGCACATACCTGGATGCACTTAGTGATTTAGCTAAATGGAATTTCATTCAAATCATAAGTGAATCTAAGAACCAGTATAGCAGCACAATAATATCAATATGCCGTAGCAAAAAAGCCACAGCATTGCACACGGCATTGGATACGGCATTGATACAGCATAGCAACGGCATTGAACACAGCATTGAACACAGCAGTGCCCCTATAGATAAACAAAGAAACCAAGAAACAAAGAAACAAAGAAACAATAGAGTGGTGTTTACACCACCAACCGAAAACGATATTTATAATTTGATGGGTGAGTTGAATATGAAATCAGGTGGTAAATGGCCCGAATCAAAAATTGTTTCGGAAAGTAAAAATTGTTTTGACCACTACACAAGCACTGGATGGAAAACCACCGGGGGGGCGAAAATTGTATCGTGGGAATCAACCATCCGCAAGTGGATGAACAATGCGTTTAAATTTGAACAAAATCAAAAATTAAATAAATATGGAACAAAACCAAAGTTTGACAACGTCGCACACTATACAACAGTGGCAACCGAAATCGCAGCTGACTTTGCACGAGAGCGTGAAATGCAACAAAATCAGCAAGCTTCGAGCGATTGATAGAAATGAAACTAAGTTCAAAATATCAATGCTCATTGCCCGGTGCTGCGCGATGCTGAACATTGATAAGAACATGAACAATGAGCAAATCAAATTTGCTGCTGAACACTTTGTCGAGCATCATTGGATATACTCGCTTGAAGATATCCAGTTGTGTTTAGATCGTGGTGCAGCAGGATTGTACGGTGCAATCTACAATCGCCTGGACTTGTCAATACTGAATGAGTGGGTGCATAAGTTTGAGCAGGAACGCAATGCCCACATAAATGCTATGCGTAGTCAAGAGCAAACCAACAACAATATCTATGAAGTGTTCAATCACCCGCAGATTGAAAGCGCAATGAAAGATGTGTACGATAAGATAGCGCATAAGGAAGTACCACAGCCGGAAGCAAAGCGACAAGGCACATCACCATTTGAAAAGCAAATACTGGATGAGTATGATGCGCTGCCCGAATGGAAGGAAAGCAGGTGGTTTAAGGTATACCAAAACAAGCCATACCAATTTACTGAATACCGGAAGCAGCGGTACATGGAAGAAATCAATAATCAAAATGAATATTGAGATGCAGTACACGGATATCAAAGGCATAAAGCACGATATGTATTTCAAATGCCCTACATGTAACTGCAAACAATTTCAAAGACCAAGCTACTATTTGAAGCCATTGACGTTTTTGGAAGGCGTGTATGAATGCAGTAATTGTCAGGAAGAATTCTGCTATTATGATGAAGCTTTTACATTGATCCAGGCACAATTAAGTTTATTTTAAAAATGAATACTGATATGAAAAAGCAAACAGCAGTAGAGTGGTACGAAAATGAAATCAATACTTTAATTGAAAAATATGAAAATAAAGAAATTTCAAAAAGTGATTTTATAGTGATGAAGCATAATCTTTTTTATCCTGCGAAAGCAATGGAGAAGCAGCAAATTCTTGATGCTC
>Ga0213920_1001997_pt1 | contig 10336 bp, 6 predicted proteins | sample McNCre1117MG_FD_161054 | JGI IMG/M metagenome (GOLD analysis project Ga0213920, IMG submission 161054) | Freshwater microbial communities from McNutts Creek, Athens, Georgia, United States - 11-17 MG | ecosystem: Environmental > Aquatic > Freshwater > Creek | place: USA: Georgia | collected...
TACGTTCTTGCCCGCTACGTTATTCACGTCAAATGATCCAAAACCAACACCGTCATTATAGAACGCATACCCTAACCAAGCGAACGGAATACGACCCGTGAAGATACCAGATCCCCCACGAATGATTGTCGAACGATCGCCGTTCACATCGTAGTTAAAACCTAAACGAGGTGAAACCAATACTTGACCAAAAATCGAGTTAGAAACCTGATTCAATGGCGTTCCAGCCGTATAAGTTGTACCCGCGTTTGGATCAACCTTCGTCGCAGCTGTTTGAGGGCTTAACGTAGGCTTGTCCGTGCTAGCCACGTCAAAACGAATCCCAGGAGATAGTTTCAACTTATCCGTTACTTGAATCTCATCTTGAGCGTAGATACTGTAAAGTCCTACATTAAATGTCGCATACGGATTGTTTAAAATCGTTTCGCGGTCGTTGTTTGTGAAGCTATACGATCCACGCACACGGTTTACGTTACCCGCTAAGAAATCCGCTACACTTTTGTAAGCCACACGACCATTCCAAGAGTTCACAAAACCATAGTTGATATTGTACAACTCATTGTGAGTACCGATTAAGAAGGTATGATTTCCTTTGAACCACGTAAAGTTATCCGTGATTTCAAAGGTTTTTTGCTTCATGTTAAAGATCGTTGCTTCACGCTCATTTCCTAAGAAAATCGTTCCCCCATTCGCCGCGATTTCCACTTGTGGGAAAGCTGGGTTTGCACTAGATGGCTCACGTGTATCGCGGATATCTGAATACCCTAATACAAAGCTGTTTGAAGCACTGCCAAAGTGGCTCTTTAATTCCGCTACCGTCGAATTCGTACGGTTTACTTGCTTAAAGTCCATCGATCCGAAACGGAAGTTAGACGCATCGCGCTCTAAGTTCGTCGCTTCTGAAGCAACGTAAGAGTTACGAACCGATAATTGGTGTTTATCATTAATGTTCCAGTCAAAACGGTTAAAGAATTTATTGCTAGAAGAGTTGATGGCATAATTACCAAAAGCACCTGGATCAAATCCGTAATTCGTCTTTAAGAAAGAAGAAATGGTATTTGCCGTAGCAGCATCAATGATCGTACCTTGATCACCTGCACCGTAGAACAAAGGTTCATTACGACGAGTGATTTCTTCATTTGTAAACCAGAATAATTTGTTCTTGATGATCGGTAAACCTAAACGGAAACCTGTTTGAATATCAGAATAATCAGACGAAATTTTAGAACCATCCCCTGCGTTATTGGGCCCTGTAATTAAGGCATTACGGCCGTAAGCATAAGCAGAACCTTTTACTTGGTTCGTACCTGTACGTGTTACGGCATTAATCGAACCACCGGTAAAGTTACCGATCTTCACATCGTAAGGAGCTACATACACTTGCACGTCTTGAATCGCATCTAAAGAGATTGGGTTCGTGCGTGTAGAAGAACCAGGCATGCCTGATGTACCGCTTTGGCCCCCTAATGATGGGCTAAATCCGATCGCATCGTTATTAATCGTACCATCTACCGTCACGTTATTGTAACGGAAGTTCGTTCCTGCAAAAGAGTTCGATGAACTTCCTTGAGGAGTCAATTTAGTCATATCGGTCAAACTACGCGAGATCGTAGGAACCGTTTTCATTGCTGCTTCATTCAAGGACGTAACAGAACCTGTTCTTGTTCCGCCTTTATCCGCTTTCACCACGACTTCTGTTAACGTTGTCGTCTCTTCCGAAATAACAATATTCACAGATGGGTTAGAGCCTAGCGTCAAGTTCAAATTCTCCGCTTTGAACGGCTTGAAGCCTACAAAAGAAACCGAAAGGGTATAAGGTCCTCCTGGGTTCATGTTTGCCAAAACGAAGTTACCATCGATTTGGGTAGAAACACCATAACGCGTTCCTGTGGGCGTATGCACTAAAATTACACTGGCTCCAGGAATTTCTTCTCCTTTCGCATCTTTCACTTTACCCGCTAAAGAAGCGGTCGTCACTTGCGCATTTGCATTAAAAGCAAATAAAGTAAAAACAAAAATTAGTAGGCCGAATGCCTTTTGACTAAAATTGTACATTTTGAATATATTGGTTGTTTACGGCGCAAAGGTAACACCCCTAGCAACCATCCAATGTTACCAAATTGTTAAGAGACTGTGAAGTAATTGTTATTGACTTTTTCTTAATCCATTTAAGATGGTGAAGCGATGGTTTATTCCTAGCTTTGAGAGTTCTATAAACTGTTTATGGTCAAACACTGGATCTTTTTATTGATTGCCTCCGCTTTAGAAGCCGCCTGGACCTTTTCTTTGCGCAAACTTGATTTAGTGGCGCTAAAAAATGCCGTTATCGCGCATTCCGTATTGAGCGCACCTGTGGGAAGAGAAGTAGGCTACCTACTCACCTATTTAGGTTTAGGAGCCGCGAATATTTTCTTTTTATCCTTATCCATGAAATCCATTCCGATGACAATCGCTATCGCCACCTGGACTTCAGTTTCCCTGATTTTAATCAAATTGTGCGATATTTTTATTCTTAAAAATGCGACCAATAGCTACGAATTCTTCTTCCTTGCCCTCATTATCGTAGGGATTGTGGGCCTGAAATATAGTGCACCCGCCTAAATTCCAATATTAAATTTTTCTATGTTACCGAAATGTTAACACAGATAAATTTCTTTTAATGAATTCTTTCTATAAGTTTGGTCACAAAATTAAATAAGACCATCATGAGTGAGGATAACAAAAAATTGACTGATCAACTTGTGCAAGCTATCTTGCCTAAATTAAAAGGACTTTCTGAAAAGAACGCAAAAAAGGTATTGCACGAGACACATAAGTCAATTGCTTCCGTTGCTAAGAAATACAGCAAGCTAATTGCAGAGCAAGAAAAAGAGAAAGCGAAAGCAAAAGAGAAAGCAGCAAAAGAGGCGAAAAAGAAATCAGAAAAGGAAGCGAAGAAAAAAGCGAAAGAAGGCAAAAAAGTAGCGAAAGCGAAATTGTTAGCTTCTTTAATTGCAAAAGAAAAACCAGCTGCCCCAGCTGCAGCGGCTGAAAAGCCAAAAGCAAAGCCAAGAACAAGGACTCCAAGAGCTAAAAAGTAATTTGAGATAATAAAAAAAGGGGGGACAATGTCCCCCCTTTTTTTATACTTGAATCATCGACTATTTGTTTAACCACATGATATCATTGATATCATCTTTACCAGCATATTGGCTTGTAATGGCTGCGGTGTAGTTCGTTGCATTTGCCGTTCTCTCTGTTGTAGGATATAACCAACGTAAAGCGATACGACCTGAGTTTCCATTACCAGCACCTGTAGAGAATGCAGGGAAACCAGTTCTTCTCCAGTTGAAATACGCTTCCATACCTGAGTTCATGAAGAAGGCTGCATATTTTTGAGAAACGATTTTCTCGATCGCATTGGTTGCATCGTAAGCAACCGCGGATTGAGCGTAATACGTATCGAAGTTAAAGTTTACGGTGAACTTCGTAAGGTCCGCAGCGTCCTTTGTACCTGTCTTCGAATAAGTAAATGTATTAGCTCCTTCTACGATACCGTAGAATGCATGAGAAGCTTTGATCCCTTTCTTGTACCAATCTTCTGCAGAACCTGTCGCCCATCCGCGTGCATAACCTTCCGCGATGTTGAAACATAATTCAGGATATCCTACGATGAAGGTATTTTCTCCTACGTAGTTTTGGTAGTAACGTGCCCGGTTTTGGAAAGAATAGATACCTGGTGCATAACCAGCGCCATTCGATAAACCGGCATTTTTAGCCATGTCATCTAACACATCACCAGAACCTGCGCCACGATAAGCCGTGTAATCAGAAGGCAATTTACCTGCTTTCAAATCTGAACCAGCTGGCTCACAAGTGATCATCACACGTGGATCTTGCGTCTTCGTTAAGAAACCTACATACGTAGAAGCCATGTTTTGACGCGTTGCATCGAAACCAAAGTTATCCGGGTTAGATGGATATTTGTTGAAAGTGTTCCAAACAAACTGTAACGATTCACCATTCGCTCCTAACAAAGGATATTTCGTAGGGTTACCCACCATTTCCGCAAACTTCGTTTTCACGGCTAAATCTGTATCTGTATCCTTTTTAGACAAAGTGATCAATACGCGCAAACGGTAAGCATTCACTACTTTTTGCCATTTTTTCAAATCGCCAGAAAAATAGAAATCGCCTGAAACCGTTTCACCTCTTGCAATCACCGTTGTTAAATCAGCATTCGCTTCATCTAACCACTTCAAGATTTGTACATAAATCGCTTTTTGAGAATCATAGGCAGGAGCCGTATTCGAGATTCCTTTCAATGCTTCTGTCATAGGTAAGTCTCCTACACGCTTCGACATTTGATCGAAGAAATAAGCACGGAAGAATTTCCCTAAAGCGGAATAGCCATTGACATCTGCTAAACCTGCTTTCTTTGCCTCTGCTTCCATCTGGATGACGTTTTTCAGGGTCGTGTATTGGTTTGGCATTTGGCCTAATGTATATTCATTATTCGCATAATAATTATAGTTAGAGCAATAAAACTGGTTCCAACGCATCTCCGCAGAGAATGGGCGACCATTATCGTTCATCACATTATATTCCACAGCCTGTAACACTAAAGAGGCAGGAACTTGTACCGCGCGGTTGGAATCTTTTTCCAATTGATCGAAGGTCTTCTCGCAACTGCTTAAAGCAAGAAGGGAGAAACTCAACAATCCTAAAATGATATTTTTAACTTTCATTGTTTGTAACATTTATATAAATGAAAATATTAGAATGTGAAGTTTAAGTTAACTCCATAGCTTCTAACCGAAGGAGTTTGAGGGCTAGAAGATCCGTCTGTCAAGTACTGTGACAAATCTGTATCTTTTGCCTCCGCGAAGTACAATAGGTTACGACCTACAAACGAAACGTTTGCGCCCGATACTGCTTTGCCAAACCACTTTGTAGGAAGTTTCACTCCTAAAACCACTTCTTTCAACATTCCGAAAGAACGGCTCATTAAGTTCCCTTCATTGGTGTTGTAGTAACGACCCACGTAATCTTGCACATAGGTTTTCACGGTGTTAGGCGCAAATTGCAATTCAGAGAAGTTCGTTACATTTCCGTTTGCATCGTATTTAATCGCAACGCCGTTTGAAACAACTACACCTTGACCCACGAAAGCTTTAATTCCCAACGCATCTTGTGGACGCGCTGCCGCAAAAATTCCTTGCGTCGTTCCAATCGCACGACCTCCACGATAGGCTTGTTGTTGCGTATAGTTAACGATCACACCGCCGATACGGCCATCTAACAAGACACTTAAGCTGACATTTTTGTATGTGAATTTGTTATTAAATCCAAAAACGAAATCAGGGTTCGTATTCCCTAAATACTGCGATTGCGTTCCAGTTAATCTTTCTGGAATACCTGCAGCTGTATTAATGATTTGGCCAGAAGGCGTACGAACAAAAGCAGAACCGTATAATTTATCGGTACGATCTCCCACTTTCAAGAACGTGTTCAAGCTAGAAATACCTGGATAGATATCTGTCAAACGCTGCTCAAACGTAGAATAGTTAGCTAATACATCCCAGCTGAAATCAGCGGTTTGGATAGGAGTACCTGTCACTGAAATTTCAAATCCTTTTTTCTGTGTCTTGATTCCGTTCACTAAAGCAGACGTATATCCTGAAGTAGAAGAGATCGGTAAAGAGAAGATCGAAGGACCATCATTTGAAATGAAATAAGCTGCGTCGATTCCGATTTTGTTTTTGAACAAACGTAGATCCATACCAAATTCCGTCTGAGAAGTCTCTGAAGGATTCAAGTTCGGATTGCTCAATTCATTACCATACGTTGCCCCTGTTTGGTTATTGTAATAGAAACCAGTAGAGTAAACCGTGTTGTTTTGGTAAGATGGACCATCATAAGGAGAGTTATAATTTTCTCCAGAATACGTTCCCATGCGGTTATCAATTGTAGAAGAGGTTAAACCGTCTTTCACGTTAGCAAAGGATCCACGGAACTTTAAGAAAGAAATAGCTTCTGGCAAATTCACATAATCAGATAATACAGTTACTGCACCAAAAGAAGGGTAGAAGAATGAGTTCTTTCCAGCTGGTAAAGTAGATAATTTATCCAAACGTCCTGTCGCGAAAACTGTTAAGTATTTCTTGTAAGAGAAGTCAGCTGAATAATATGCTGAAAGCACCTGCATGTCAGAACCGAAGTTAGCCACTTGAACTGGGTTAGCCGAGTTCGAGAAATTGTACAAACCTGGTACGTTCAAGTAGTTTGTTGTAGCAAACATCGACTTGTATTGGAAAATACGTTGAGATGCACCCGCGTTAATCTTCGTGTTGAAACCTGGCAAGATATCCTTGTCATAGGTTAACAATAATTCTGTATTGTTCTCAAAAAGAGAACGACGATCTTCACGGTAATCACCACGACGCTCATCACGTCCATAGGTACCAGCTGAGTAAGGGAATTTCTCCGTACGTAACATATCCCAAGTCGTTACTTGTGTACGCGCTAATAAATTTAAGTTTTCGTTAAACGTATAACGCAATGCTGCTTGTCCTACGATATCTGTCTTGTAGTGAGAACGTAACCACTCGTAAGACATGAAATACGGGTTGTTGTAACGCTGGTATTCCGCATAGATTTGCTGGATACCCTCTTTCCCTTTTTGCCAGTAGTTACGCATATCATCAATGTTCCAGTCAGCTCCAGCCCAATACACGATGTTATAGATAATCGAGTTAGGACCGTAGTTTACGTCTGGAATGTTAGGCGTATATTGACGGTTGTATTGTAAGTTCGACTCAAACTTTAATTTGTTAGAGAACTTGTAATCAGCCGTAATGTTGAAGTTCGTCATATTCAATTGGGTGTTTGGAACAATCCCTTTTTGATAGATATGAGAAGTCGAGAAACGCAAGTTGTATTTCTCGCCAGTCGCTGCAACTGAAACGTTATTCGTAGATAAGATACCTGTTTCTAAGAAACGCTTTAAGTTATCCTTACCACGGGCTACCCAAGGAGTACCTGAACGAACACCTGTAACCGGGTCTACCGGAGAATCGTATTGTGGAATTAACTGTCCGTTAAAACGTGGACCCCAACCACCGTCGTAGTCACCATCGTTCAAACCACCCCCTTTACCGTCACCGAAAGCATACGAACCGTGATCACCAGGACCATATTCGTCTTGTACTTCAGGAATCGCATAGAAGCCTGATTGTAATTGAGTAGAAGAATTTACTTCCACTGAGAATCCACGCTTGTCAGATGAACCGCGTTTCGTGGTGATTAAGATCGCACCGTTCTTTCCGCGGAAACCATATAGCGCAGAAGCGGAAGCTCCTTTTAATACCGAGTAAGTTTCGATATCATCTGCGGAGATATTCCACGTATCTGAGTTAATAGGCACACCATCTACTACATATAAAACCGTAGAGCTACCTCGTAAGGAGATATTCGGTTTACGTAATAATTCGGGTTGAGAACCGATCGTTAAACCAGCAACACGTCCTGACAATGCGTTGATCGCATTAGGCTCACGTGCTTTGATTGTTGCAGATCCGTCAACCGACTGAATGGCAACACCAATTTTACGAATGTCCTTTTTAATACCCAAAGCCGTAACAACTACTTCTTGTAATTGCTTTTCGTCTTGTGTTAAAACGACATTTAATTCAGAAACGTTTCCAACCACTACCTCTTTCGAAGTATAGCCAATCATGGAAAATTGTAAAACTTCATTTCCAGAAACTGCTATCGTATAAGCACCTTGTGCATCCGTTAGCGTACCTTTAGAACTACCCTTCACGCGGATAGTCACCCCTGGAACACCTGATTTCTCCTCTGCAGAAGTAACCGTTCCTTTCAAACTACGGGATTGACCGAAAGAAGTCATACTTACCGTAGTAATCAATGCAAAAACTAGCCAAATCAACGATTTAGGGCTCATTTTTGCAAAAACCATTTGTAGATTGTTTTTCATATGAGTTTGTTTAATACTATTTGGCACAAAAGTAGTCTGCGTTTTTTAAGGCTATGATGCAGAAAAATTAAGAGATGATTAAGAAAAAGCTCGCTGTGTTAAGCCGCTGTTAAGCCCCGTTTCAAAACCAAAATTCTCCGCAGAAAATCTTTGAAAAATACCATCTTTTAAAGCATAATAATTTCATTACCTAGGCTTAATAGATCGATAATCTAAGGGGTGTAATTTTCGTTTATGAAAGAGATTAAACTAGTTGTTTTGGACATGGCGGGCACCACCGTGATGGATCAACATGAAGTGGAATATTGCTTTAAACAGGCCGCCATTAAAAACGAATTGCATTCCAGCGACGAACGCATTTTGGCCTTGCAAGGCTATGCAAAATTGTTTGTATTCACTTTATTGTGGACGGAACAATTAGGAGAAGGAGATCCGCGCATATCGGAACTTGCCGCGCAATCTTATGCGGATTTTAAAGAAATATTGGAGAACCATTACCGCACGCAACCCGTATATCCTACCGAGGGATGCCTTGAGCTTTTCACAGCTTTGCATGCAAAAGGGATTAAAATCGTCCTTACGACGGGTTTTTACCGAGAGGTAGCAGATATTATCTTAGGTCGTTTAGGCTGGACGCCATCACTTCAAGCCACGGAAGGCATCCATCTTTCTGTTACACCGGACGAGGTGAATGGAGAAGGGAGACCCTCCCCTGCCATGATTCAGTATGCCATGAAGTCGCTAGGTATTACAGATCTAGCAGAAGTAATCAATGTGGGCGACACACCTGTTGATTTGCTGTTTGGCAAAAATGCAGGCGTTCGTTATGCCTTAGGCGTGTGCAATGGAACACACACGCGTGAGCAATTAGCCGCGCATCCTAATGATGGCCTGCTCGAAAAAATTTCTGATTTATTAGCTTATGTATAAAAATAGAAAATACGATTTAGTCATTGTAGGCGGCGGCATCATAGGGACCTATTGTGCCTACCATGCACTAAGAAAAGGAAAATCGGTCTTGTTATTAGAAAAGGATGCGCAGCCCTACGAGGCGAGTTTCCGTAATTTTGGGCAAGCTGTTCCCTCTGGACAGGCCTTGGATTCCTGGTTTGATTATGGCAGAAAGTCCCTGAAAATCTACAAAGATTTACAGGAAGAGGTGGATATTTCAGTCGTCAAAAATGGCTCTTGGTATGTCGCCTCTGATGACCAAGAAATGACTTTGCTAGAGGAGATGGCGCAGCTTTTCAAAGACCGCGATTATACTTCTCGCTTGTATACTGCCTCTGAAACGTTGGAGATTAATCCTCATTTCAAAAAAGACTATGTCAAAGGCGGAATGTTTATCCCAGAGGAAGCCTCCCTGAATCCACTCGTGATGGTGCATCGCGTTCGGGAATTCATGATGAAGCATTTAGGATTACATTACCACAACTTGTGTCCTGTGATCACGGTCGAGAAAAAACGCGGAATCGCCATGTTGACCACCTCGAAAAAACAAACGTTTTGGGGGGATCAAGTGATCTTAGCGAATGGAAGAGATACGCAGTTTTTGCTGCCGGAGCATTACCCATCGGCTGAACTAAAAATCAGCAAATTACAGATGATGCGATTAGCCCCGCAGAAGAAGATTTTGAAATCCAATATTTTAACTGGCTTAACGATTCGTCGCTACGATAGCTTCAAATCTTGTCCGTCTTTTGCGAAAATTTATACTTCTTCTGAGCAAAAACAATTACAAGAAAAAGGCATCCATATTCTGTTTAAACAAGCAGACGATGGTTCGATCATTTTAGGGGATTCGCATGAATATGTGCCGGCGGGGGAACAAGCGAATTTTGGGTTTGAAGTTTCTTCAGAGATCAACGAGATGATGTTGCAGGAGGCGAAGCGAATTACTTCACTAGAAAACTGGACAGTAGATTCTACATGGGCTGGCTTTTATTTACAAGGGACCCAATCGGAAGTGTATACCAAAGTCGTGGACGACGTCATCCACATCATTAATGGAATAGGCGGCAAAGGCATGACGACTTCCCCTGGTTTCACGGCTGAATACATTCAAAACCTTTACTTATGAAAAAAATCGTAGCTCTTTGCTTGTTAAGTGCGAGTTTATTTGGCCAAAAAGCGCCTAAAAATGTCATCCTCCTCATAGGCGATGGTATGGGTGTCAGCCAAATCTACGCCGGATTAACCGCCAATCGCGGCCACCTCAATCTCGAACGCATGAAGGTAATAGGGTTCCATAAAAACCAAGCGTCTGATAATTATGTGACTGATTCCGCGGCGGGTGCTACCGCTTTTGCCACCGGAAAACAAACCTATAACGGCGCGATTGGATTGGATTCCTTGAAA
>Ga0213920_1002004_pt1 | contig 10314 bp, 10 predicted proteins | sample McNCre1117MG_FD_161054 | JGI IMG/M metagenome (GOLD analysis project Ga0213920, IMG submission 161054) | Freshwater microbial communities from McNutts Creek, Athens, Georgia, United States - 11-17 MG | ecosystem: Environmental > Aquatic > Freshwater > Creek | place: USA: Georgia | collected...
TTTTATTGTCGTTGGGAATGTTCGACCCAATTAAATGTGGATTAATCAACAGAAAAGTATCCACGGGAATCGAAGCAAATTGCTTCAAGCGATTTAAATTCAAATAGCCTTTGACATGAATCGTATCAAAAGGAATCTTTTTAACCCATTTCTCTGCGTGAATTGCATGATCCCAATGGTAATTCATCATGTAATCCATGGCAATAAATTGGGGTACATAAGCACGCGTCTGTTTGGGTAAACAATTATAAATGCCCCAAAAATCACTTCTACCACATTTACGAATAGCCCGCTTCACATTGCCTGGACCTGTATTGTATGCCGCTAAAGCCAAATGCCAATCACCAAATACACGATATAATTGCTTCAAGTATTTACAAGCAGCCTCTGTCGCTTTTTCAGGATCAAATCGCTCATCCACAACACCGTCTACCCGCAATCCAAAATCACCACGTGCCGTATAAGGCATAAATTGCCACAAACCGCCCGCACCTTTATTACTTAACGCCCTCGATTCTAGGCCCGACTCAATTAAGGATAAATATTTTAATTCTTCTGGTAAATTATATTGTTTCAAATATTTCTCATACAAAGGGAAATACAAATCACGTTTCTCCAACATCCTTTGGGTAAATTCAGCTTTACGAAAAGCAAAATATTCAACAAACTGATGTGTTTGAAAATTATAATTTAGAGGAATCTGATTTTGTAATCCCTTCAGTCGGCTTGAAACAATCGAAGGATCAATCATGAATGCTGTAGGCAATCCTTGCTCAACCAGCGCAAGCGAATCAATCGCGGACAAATCATCCGCTGGGAAATAATTCTTTGCATTACTAATATCTTGAGTAGCTGGTGCAGATGCTGTAATCTGCCCCCAAACAGGGAGATTCAACAACATCAAAACCATTAAACTCAAATTCCTTACGAACATCTATTCGAAAATTTTTGCAAAATCAATTATGCCCTGCTCATCAAATGCCTTCCCTGTCACCTGAAAACCCATCGGCAAACCGGCTGTATCTTCTCCCATGGGAACAGATAAAGCTGGTAAACCCGTAATATTTGCCTGAACGGTAAACAAATCGCCCAAATACATCTGAAGCGGATCTAGCGTTTTTTCACCCATTTTATAGGCCGTTGAAGAAGTTGTTGGCGAAATAATAAAATCTACATCTGCTAAAATCGCCAAAGTACGCTCCTGAATAAGGCGTCTCACTTGTTGTGCTTTCGTATAATATGCATCGTAATAGTCGGCGCTCAACACAAAAGTCCCTAACATAATTCTACGCTTCACTTCTTCACCGAATGCCTCATCACGGGTCTTTTTATAAAGCTCCATCAAATCTTTGGCATCTGCTGTACGATGACCGAATTTCACACCATCAAATCGGGCCAAGTTGGAACTCGCTTCCGCCGTTGTCAACACATAATACGTCGGCAATAATTGCTCGATATATGCAAAATCAACCGACACAACTTCATAGCCCGCGGCCTTCAATGTCTCCACATGCGCAAAAAATGCATCGCGGATCTCTGGCTGCAAACTTGGGTGCTCGACGATTTCTTTGATGTAAGCCACTTTCTTTTTTTCTGGATAGTTGGTTTCCAACGAATCAACCACCGTACTATCGAAACCATCTTTTCCTTCGATCGTCTTCAAGACCAAAGCTAAATCTTCCAAATGATGCGCCATAGGACCAATTGTATCAAATGATGAAGCATAAGCGATTAAGCCCTAACGAGATACTCGACCATACGTTGGTTTCAAGCCCATAATACCACAAAACGCTGCTGGCATACGAATCGAACCACCTGTATCTGTCCCTAAGGAAACCTGGCACATTCCCGCCTGAACAGCCACAGCCGAACCACCGGAACTTCCACCTGCTACGTGAGCAGTATTCGCAAAATTTAATACAGGTCCAAAAGACGAATTCTCATTCGTAGATCCCATCCCAAATTCATCGCAATTTTGCCGACCAATAATAATCGCATCGGCATCTAAAAGACGCTGAACAGCAGTAGCCGAAAAGGTGGATTGAAAGCCATTTAATATTTGACTTCCTGCCTGACTAGGGTGGTCGGCGTAGCAAAGTAAATCTTTAATCCCAACAACCATTCCCGCTAAAGAACCTGCGGTACCCTGTTTGATTTTAGCATCTATTTCAGCTGCCCGCGCTAAAGCTTCTTGGTCATAAACCGTCAAAAATGCGTTCAATTTAGCATTATAGGCATCTATTCGGTCTAAATGACCTTGCACAATTTCCACGCATGTACGCTTGCCAGCCAATAAATCTCGACGTATTTCCGAGTAGGCAACAGGAACTAAATTCATCAAAAAAGGGGATTCTTTTTAAACACAAAAGCATAGTTGGCTTTCACCAACTATGCATTGAAAACAAATTCGGTAAGACTACTTCTTTGTTTCGTCTAATTCTTTGTTGATCTGATCTTTCACTTCATTCTTCGCGTCTTGGAACTCACGAATTCCTTTTCCAAGTCCACGCATCAATTCAGGTAATTTCTTACCACCAAAAAACAATAAGATCGCTAAGCCGATTAACAATAATTCGCCGCCACCTAAACCATTTAAAAACAATAATATACTTGAGATGTTCATTGTAGTCTAATTTTTAATTTTGTAAATATATTCAATAGTCATTAATAATCCTTATTCAGGCGTCAAACATTCACATGTTTTTCAAATTCATCTAATTCCTTTTTAATCGATTTCCCCACCCATAATACGACGGCCAAATCATCTGTAAAACCAACCAATGGTAAAACATCCGGAATGAAATCAAAGGGCGATATAAAGTAAATCAATACAGCCACTATTTTTACTAACGTAATTGCAGGCAATTTCTTGTATGTACCCGCAACATATGCTTTAATTAATTCGCTAAACAATACAATGTAATGATTCAATAGTCGAACAACTGAAATATTACTTGTTGCCGCAATCTCCTGAACTTTAACCAAAGACTTTTGAATCAGACCTAACATGCCTAATTTATCCTTCATGAAAACCGCTTCCGCTTTTTCCATGGCCTTCTGAAAATAATGTGATGAAATAATTCGATCTATAAAACTTTTCTCTGTTCCCATTTTCACTAATTAATCCTTAAATATACTAAAATGCTGCTAATTCCAAGTCGGCTCTATCCTTATAAATATTGATTTTAAAAAGAACGTCGAAATTTGACGATTATGTCTTATTTTTGCGACGATTTTAGTATAATCATTCCTAAAAATATAAACAATGAAAATCACCGTAGTAGGAGCAGGTGCCGTAGGTGCAACTTGTGCTGACAACATCGCTAGAAAAGAATTAGCAGATGAATTAGTATTATTAGATATCAAAGAAGGTATTGCTGAAGGTAAAACCCTTGATATGTTTCAAACGGCCTCTTTGTTAGGTTTTGATACCAAATTAGTAGGTTCAACCAATGATTATTCAAAGACAGCTAATTCAGATGTCGTTGTAATTACTTCTGGTCTACCTCGTAAACCAGGTATGACTCGTGAAGAGTTGATCGGTGTAAATGCTGGAATCGTTAAGAGTGTTGTAGAAAACATCTTAAAATTCTCTAAAAACCCAATCATTGTGATCATTTCTAACCCAATGGATACAATGACTTACTTAGCGAAATCAGTAGCTGGTTTAGATAAGCACCGTATCATCGGTATGGGTGGAACATTAGATTCAGCTCGTTTCAAATGCTATTTAGCAAAAGCGATGGATGTTTCAATCAATGATATCCACGGAACAGTAATCGGTGGTCACGGAGATACAACAATGATTCCTTTGAAGCGTTTGGCAACTTATAACGGTGTACCTGTTAGCCAATTCTTAGATGCAGAAACATTAGACAAGGTAGCTGCTGACACGATGGTGGGTGGTGCAACTTTAACAGGCTTATTAGGTACTTCCGCTTGGTATGCTCCAGGTGCTGCAGGTGCTGCATTAGTTGAAGCAATCGTACGCGATGAGAAGAAAATCATGTCTTGCTGCGTATCACTTGACGGAGAATACGGTCAATCAGATATCTGCTTAGGCGTTCCTGTCGTATTAGGCAAGAATGGTTGGGAGAAAATCGTTGATTACAAATTAACAGAAGACGAGCAAGCTGCTTTCAACAAATCTGCAGAAGCTGTTCGTAATATGAATTCAGTATTAGCGACATTGTCTATCTAATTTCGAATTTCAATGCATTAAAAAAGCCATCCGATTATTTTCGGATGGCTTTTTTTTATTTCGATCGAATAGCAGTCACCGGGTCCATCTTTGCGGCGACCCAGGCGGGAATGATTCCTGACAACACCCCAATAAAACTCGATATAAAGAGGCCTTTGAAAACATTCGATGCTGATAAGGTCAAAGGCAATGCATCTTGTGGAATTAACGTAATGAGTACGACTAAACCTATCCCAACAACACCTCCGATCAAACTCAAGAACACCGCCTCAAACAAGAACTGATACAATATCACATAATTCTTTGCACCCAAGGACTTCTGAATTCCGATGATATTGGTTCGCTCTTTCACCGAGACAAACATAATGTTGGCAATACCAAAGCCACCTACCAACAAAGAAAATCCGGCAATTAAAGCTCCCGCGATATTCAAGGCTGCAAAAATCCCGTCGAAAAAAGCTTGCAAGCCATCCAACCGATTTACAGAGAAATTATCCTCTTGCTTGGGTTTAATGGAACGTAAACTACGCATCATACCCGTAATCTCACCTTCTAAGGCTGTTTGACCATCATCCGACTTAAATGCTTTAATTGCAATATCGGGTGCAGGTCTATCTTTTTGAAATACGGCTGCAAAAGTTGTGTAAGGAATAATCACCTTTTCGTCTGGAGTTCCACCGAAATTCAACATGTCCTCCCCTTTCTTCTCAATCACCCCGATTACTAAAAATTTTATTCCGTTCACCTTAATAATCTCACCTACAGCTGACCGACCATCCACTAAGGTTTCAGCCACTTTCGCACCGATTATACATACAAATAATCCATTATCTGATTCAATTGGCAAGAAATAACGACCATCTTGAATTGGAGTACTCGTAATTTGATTATACTCATAAGAAGCTCCGGTCATGTTGGCATCAATGCTGTTACTTCCCCGACTAACATTCGCCGTCCGACCACCATCCATAATCGCAATAGCTTCCGCGTTCTCTAAATGTTCTTTCAAGTATTTAAATTCCGTGTATTTCATCTCCGGCCGATTCAAATATTTCCACCAAGGATAATTATTCTGCATCAACCAAGGCCATTTTCCTACATACAAAACGCCAGAACCTGCAAAGGAATCAATCTCTTTCCGAATCTTATTATTCAAAGAATCGACCGCCGTAAAGACCGCTACGATGGCAAAAATACCTACACTTACGCCCAATAAGGACAATGTCGTACGCATCACATTCGACCGCAATGCCTGATAGGCAAACAAAAAACTCTCGTAAACTTGACGTAAAAAGAACATAGATTTCAGTTTGAATTCAAATTTACAATTAATAACGAAAGGAATTCGTTCATTCGGATGAATTGCACATCAGAAACTTTGAGTGGTTATATGTTGGTAAGATTGGATTTCGTAATTTTAAAATTCAATTCGTAGATACATGCATTGGAGTAAGCGGGACATCGAGCAATTAAGCATTCATTTTGAGGGAGAACTCTTTATCAATGATTCGCAATCTAGTCAGATGACCAAACGATTATACGCGACCGACGCATCCGTCTATGAAGTAAAACCTACAGCCGTTGCCATTCCGTCAAATTCTAAAGACATCAAACGGCTTATTCAATTCGCAGCAAATCATAAAACCAATATCATTCCACGCGGTGCGGGCACTTCCCTAGCTGGACAAGTTGTAGGCGATGGAATTGTTATGGAGATTTCGGCCAAAATGGCCAAAATAATCCAATTGAATAAAAAAGAACAGAGTGTTTGGGTTGAACCAGGCATCATTCGAGACGATTTAAATAAACATTTAGCGCCTGCGGATTTATTCTTTGGCCCTGAAACGTCCACAGCGAACCGCGCGTTAATCGGCGGAATGATCGGAAACAATTCCTGTGGTTTACACTCCATAGTTTGGGGGTCAACACGTGATCATTTATTAGAAACCCGAGCATGGTTATCCGATGGAACAGAAATACATACAGAACCACTAAGTTTAGAGGCGTTTTATAAAAAAACAACACTCACCAACTTAGAAGGCACGATTTACCGAGAGCTTCACAGAATGCTCAATAATCCCGAGATACAATCACTGATCCGAAATGCATTTCCAAAGGCTGAAATCAAACGGAGAAATACGGGTTATGCACTCGATGCACTCATTGAGATGCAACCCTTTAATCCAAAAGGTCAACCGTTCAATCTTTCAGCTTTATTAGCTGGATCCGAGGGAACTTTAGCGGTCGTTCATGCAGCCAAATTGAACCTCCTGAGTAAACCCGAGCCGTTTGTTGGGCTATTATGTTTACACTGCAACAGCATACAAGATTCGCTGCACGCTAATATCATTGCCTTACAATCCAATCCTACCGCATCAGAATTAGTGGATGATTTTATTCTGTCGTTTACAGAGAATCACCCCAACTTCAAAGATGACCGTAGCTTTATCGAAGGAAAACCGGCTGCCATTTTGATGGTTGAATTCCGATCAGAAAGTCAGGATGAATTAGATAAGAAAATCGCCACTTGCATCTCATCGATCCGAGAGGCTAATTTGGCTTATGCCTTCCCTGTTTTGTATGGTGATGAAATCAGCAAAGGATGGGATATCCGCAAAGCAGGTTTGGGACTTATCCGCAACCAAACCGGGCTTAAACAACCCGTAAATCTCATTGAAGATTGTGCGGTTGCTCCCATTGACTTACCTTCTTATGTTGCTGATATTCAAGCTTTATTAGCAAAGCATCATGTGCAGGCGGCCTTTTATGCCCATGCTGGTGCAGGAGAATTACACATTGAACCCTTTTTAGATATTCATAGCCCAGAAGGGAAAACTTTATTCCGGAAACTCCTTACAGAAACTGTTGAAATTCTAAAAAAATACAAGGGTTCACTTAGTGGCGAACATGGAGATGGCCGATTAAGAGGCGAATTCATCCCGCAAATTATGGGTGATGAGATTTACCAATTGTTCATTGAAATCAAACAATTGTTTGACCCACAAAACATCTTAAATCCGGGCAAAATTGTTCATTCTCCTCCGATGGACGAAGCTTTTCGTCAAAAGGAAAAACAAGAACCCGCAAACTATTATTTCCATTACCCAGAAACAGAAAGTCCATTAGGCCTTGCTGAAAAATGTTCTGGTTCAGGGGATTGTAAAAAAACAGCATTGACCGGCGGAACCATGTGTCCAAGTTTTATGGCCAGCCAAAAAGAAAAAGATAGTACACGAGGAAGAGCAAACATTTTACGCCAACTCATCACAGAAAGCGGTTCTGAGGCTTATTCAAATCCTGAATTACTTGAAGTTCTTGACCTATGTCTTTCCTGCAAAGGTTGTCAAACCGAATGCCCATCGGGTGTAGATATGGCCAAATTAAAGGCTGAAACACTCCAACAACATTACGACAAACAAGGGATTCCTTGGCGAACTAAAATGGTCGGCCACTTCCCTATCTTCCAAAGACTCGCTAGCTATGTTGCTCCACTCTACAACTTAGCCATCAACTTTCCTGGCAGCTCGATTCTTTTGAAAAGTGCCATGGGATTCTCTTGGAACCGAAGTCTACCTGAAGTACATTTCACAAGTTTAGAGACATGGCATAAACGTTATAGCCATCGGGTCAACCAAGAGCAATTCGAAAAGGGATTTGTGTATTTGTTTGCGGATGAATTCACCAATTACAATGAGGTTGAATTAGGCAAAAAGACCGTCTTACTCCTAAATGAATTAGGTTACGGTGTCAGAATACCCGATCAAATCATTTCCGGAAGAACCTACATTTCCAAAGGAATGCTTGCCTTTGCCAAAGAATTAGCTAATACCAATGTCCAAGCCTTAACGGACATTGTTTCGGTGGAACACCCTTTCATCGGAATTGAACCGAGCGCCATTTTGAGCTTCCGGGATGAAATCCCCAATTTGGTCAATGAAGAACTCCGTGAAAAAGCCTTAAAACTTAAAGCAAACTGCCTCTTAGTGGACGAATTCCTATTACAAGAAATTAAAGCTAAACGCATTACGCAAGAACAGTTTACCGATAAGTCGGAAAAAGTAATCCTCCACGGGCATTGCCACCAGAAATCCATCGCGGGAATTAGTAGTACCCGACAAGTTTTGAACTTTCCGGCCAATTATGAGGTTGAACTTTTACCAACGGGCTGCTGTGGCATGGCGGGCTCGTTTGGCTATGAGAAAAAGCATTATAAGTTATCCCAACAAATTGCCAAATTAGTCTTGTATCCACGCTTATTGGCTACAAAAAATAAAACGATTATCGCCATGAACGGAACCTCTTGTCGGCACCAAATCAAAGATGGCATCGACAAAGAAGCTTTCCACACAGCGGAAATTATGTACCAAGCCCTTGCTCAAAAGACCCTAAAACCATGATCCAATACAACATTTCTATATTTGTAGAGAACAAAATCGAAGACCAAGCCATCAAGGCTCTAACTAAACATATCGTACCGGAATTAAATGCTTGGGATTTTATTGAACAAGCACATGTTTTTGAAATCAGCTCGCATCAAGAACCCGATTCGAAAGGGTTTTCGGTACAATGCTTGATTCCACAATCAGAAGAAAGAAGAAAAGAGGCCATCGAAAACTTAATATCCAATTTCTTTTTAGCAGAATTCCCGAACCAATTTGTCTATTTCCCTAGCCAATTAAAGCGACTTTAAGCCCAGCGAATTGGTTCTATTCCTTGGGAAACCAAGAAATCATTCGTTTGCGAAAAGGGTTTTGACCCAAACCAACCGCCGCGATTCGCTGATAATGGCGATGGATGTGCGGACTTGATGACAAAATGTATATTCGCATCAATCAGGGAAGCAAACTGTTGTGCATGATTTCCCCACAACAAAAAGACGACTGGACTTACACGTAAATTTAGTTCGTGTAGTACAGCTTTTGTGAACAAAGGCCAGCCCATCCCTGCATGTGAACCCGCCTCCCCTGCCCGAACGGTTAATGAGGTATTCAAAAGTAGAACTCCTTGACCAGCCCAATCACTTAAATCACCAGAAGAACGCATCAAGCCTAAATCTTGAAACAACTCCTTATAAATATTCTTTAAGGAAGGGGGAAGCGGAACGCCTTGGGGTACCGAAAAACTTAAGCCATGTGCTTGCCCAGGCCCATGATAAGGATCTTGACCTAAGATGACCACGCGGGTATTTTCGAAGGAGCATAGATTAAGCGAATCAAACAATTGAGAAACAGGAGGATAAATAGGTTCATTTTGATAGGCATTAAGGACTTTCACAGAAAGCTTCTCAAAATTTTCGGATTGGAATGTAGATTTCAAGACTGATTTCCAATCATTCTGCAGTAAATCCTGTAATTTTAATTCTTTATTTGCCATAGCATCAAATCCATATCTCCCTTGAATACACCTGAAATTTCCATCGAGGTCATTGTAAACCACATCCCAGATATGGAAATACAAAAACCGTATCAATACTTCTTTGGCTACCAAATTACAATCTTAAATCGGTCCGCACAACCTGTACAGCTCGTAAGTCGCTATTGGCTCATCTTGGATGGAGGATTGAATGAGGATACAGTGAAAGGTTTGGGGGTGGTAGGCCAACAACCCATCTTGGAACCCAATACCTCTTTTACGTATACTTCGGGCTGCCCTTTGATGTCAGAATTTGGTAAAATGAGCGGGTACTATACTTTTCTAAATTTAAATTCTCAGGAAACCTTTCAAGTAGAAATCCCAGCCTTTTCTCTCACCACGATATTTGCTCAAAACTAATGTTACAACGCTTCGCATTTAACTGGAAAGCACAAACCGCGCATGGCTTGCATTCACCGTTCGTATTTGACCTATACACGCAGGTGATCGATCCTGTATACCAACAAAATCCTAGCGATATTCAAGAAGCGATGATTCATGGTATCGGTAAACATCTGAAATTAGCTGCAGGTAAAATTCAGGTAATCGATTTTAAGAAATTAACTGATAGCGATTTGCCTAGCATTGAGGAATTAATGCTTGAAAAAGATCATTTACTTTTTTGTTTAAACATTAGACATTCGGATGAATCCTTACAAAAATGGTCATATATAGCAGCGATGCCACAAGCAATCCACAGC
>Ga0213920_1002006_pt1 | contig 10311 bp, 7 predicted proteins | sample McNCre1117MG_FD_161054 | JGI IMG/M metagenome (GOLD analysis project Ga0213920, IMG submission 161054) | Freshwater microbial communities from McNutts Creek, Athens, Georgia, United States - 11-17 MG | ecosystem: Environmental > Aquatic > Freshwater > Creek | place: USA: Georgia | collected...
AATCTCAAAAGAAGAATAGGTATCATCCCGCAAGCTTTCAGAAACAGCGGTTACGCCATCCGATTCATTGATCGAAAAAGTAACTACCGGTTCAAAAGAAGGGTCGCGACCGACCAGCGTAATATCAGTACCATGTAAGGTCGTAATGACTGGCACATGAATACCTTTGTATTTCAAAATTTGCTTGGCTAAATAAGCTGCCGAAGCATGCGGAATCGCATAATGCACATGAATCAAATCCAATTGCTCATTCACCGTCACATCCACCATTTTACTAGCTAATGCCGACTCATAAGGCAAGTATTCAAACAAAGGATAGGACGCAACCGAAACCTCGTGGTAAAAGATATTTTCACTGAAAAAATCGAGGCGAGGGGGTTGCGTATAGGTAATAAAATGCACCTCATGCCCTACCGAAGCTAGCGCCTTGCCTAACTCGGTCGCTACGACACCACTACCTCCGTAGGTGGGATAACAAATGATTCCTATTTTCATATTTGGAGATTCAAACGCAAACAAAACTACGACAAATCCCGAAAGGTTCCTGAATTAGCCTTAAATTTGCAAAAATAAAATTAGCACCTGTGAAGAATATTGTCATTTTTGCCTCTGGTTCTGGCTCAAACGCCGAGAAAATCGTCGAACATTTCAAACAGTCCAATCAGATTAAAATTACCCACATTTTTTGCAATAATCCGGAAGCAGGCGTCATCGAACGTGCGAAAAGATTACAAATTCCCTGCAGCGTTTTTTCACGGGAAGAATATAAAAACGGAACCCTACTTCGTAAAATTCAGTCCTTACAAACCGACTGGATTGTCCTAGCCGGTTTCTTATGGCTCGTTCCTTCGGAATATGTACAAGCATTTCCACAACGCATCATCAATTTACACCCAGCTTTACTTCCTAAATTTGGAGGAAAAGGCATGTATGGACATTTCGTGCACGAAGCTGTGGTTGCCGCAGGTGAAAAAGAATCCGGCATCACTATACATTATGTGAACGAACATTATGACGAAGGTGCGATTATCTTCCAGAGTTCTTTCCCGGTGTTGCCAAGTGATACTCCGGAAGATGTTGCAAAAAAAGGGCAGGTACTAGAACATCGGGATTTTCCGAAGGTCATCGAATCACTTGTATTACCAACCACCGCCTAAAACCCGGTACAATTGAATCGCGTGCATCCAACGCTTTCTAGAGATTTCCAGCAATTCCAATTCTGAACGCAAGGCATTTTGTTGGGCAGTTAACACTTCCAAATAACTAGCATTTGCTGTCAAAAACAAAGTCCCTACCGTATTAATGGCTCCTTTTGTCAGTAATACCTCACGCTCTTTCAACTGATTTTGTCTTTGCAAATAACCCAAGGATTTAACCTGTGTATCCCACTCCAAGTAACCTTTAATTAAAGCATTTTGATAGGCCAAATCTTGCGACTTCCATTGCGCATCAGCTCGAAGTATGTCAGCCGTTATCGCAGAACGATTCAACCAAGGTGTCGTAATTCCACCCAATAACTGATAGGCCATGGATGCTGGTAATTGAAATAAATATGCAGGCTGAAAACCCTGCACACCTAAGACTCCGGATAAAACCACTGACGGCTTAAGTGCCAGCCTGGCACTTTCTTTGGACTCGAAAGCCGCGGATAAATTCAATTTTGCCTGACGAATATCTGGTCGATTTTCTAATTGATCAATCTTCACATGGGCAAACATCGTGCTATCCATTGCGCACTGAAAAGGGTATGATGAGCGCTTAATTTTGGTACCCGGCTTATTCAAATAATATCTTATCTGATTTTCAAGCACCGTAATTTGTTGTAAGACATCCCCTTCTTGCGCACGGGAATTCAATAACTGAGCCTCTAATTGTTGGACCGCCGATTCATTCACCGTACCAGCCTCTTTTTGAACTTGGACCAACTCAAACGCCTTCCTCTGAATGGATATATTTGTTTTCAAAATCTCCAATTCCTGATCCAACGAAACCAATTGGCCATATGCACTGGCTACTTCTGAAACCAAGGAGGTAATCAACCATTGTTGGCCTGACTCAGTCGCCAAATACCTTAAGGCGCTTGCCTTTTTTCGTTTGGCTAATTTCCCCCAAATGTCCCATTCCCAACTAGCTTGCATGCCAATGAGTAAATCGGGTAGATTTTCGGGGATAATTTGATCTTTACTGATGTTGGGCGAAAACTGCGTATCGTAATTTCCTACCCCATCCATTGTGTATTTACCAAAACGTTTCAAACTAGGTTGAATGACACCAGCTGCCATGGGCTTCCGTAATCCCCGTTGATTCGCAAAATCAGCACGCGACATCGCCATATCTAAAAAACCAATTTTAATATCATTGCTCCGTACTAAAACCGAATCAATGAGTTGGACCAATAAACTATCACGCTTCCAACAAGCTTGTACATCTGATACGGATGTTTGATCATTAGCCTGCTTATAGGAAGACAAGTCCAAATCAATCCGCTTTTGATCCCTTAAGATGGCCTTTTGGCAGGATACCAAAGCAAATACAAACAAAAGTCCCCAATATTTATTTTTCATTTTTTGACCATTTAGCCGAAAGTGTTGCGAATACCACATACAAGCCCGGAATAACTAATAAACCACCTACTGTACCCAAAATCATTCCTCCAGCGGAAGCAGTACCAATAGTACGGTTCCCAATCGCTCCTGCACCTGAAGCCAGCATCAATGGAATTAAACCTGCCACAAAAGCGAATGAAGTCATTAAAATGGGACGTAAACGCGAGAAAGCACCTTCTTTAGCCGCTTCAATAATTGAGGTACCTTCTTTCTGTTTCGCAATCGCAAATTCCACAATCAGAATCGCATTTTTACCTAACAAACCGATCAACATCACCAGTGCAACCTGTGCATATATGTTGTTTTGTAAGCCGAACATATATAAGAATGCGTAAGTCCCCATCGCACCCATGGGCAAGAAAAGTAATACGGGAAAAGGTAACAAGAAGGACTCATACTGAGCCGCCAATAACAAATAGACAAACAGCAAACAGATAGCAAAAATGAATATAGCCTGGTTGCCCGCCAAGTCTTCCTCTCTAGTCATTCCTGACCATTCCAGTGTATAACCGCGAGGTAAACTTTTTTGAGCCTCCGCACGTATAAGATCCAACACCGCCCCTGAACTAAAGCCTGGCGCTGGCTCACCATTGACCATCGCTGAGGTGAACATATTGTATCGGGTAAATTGTTCCGGACCATATACTCGCTTCATCTTCACAAATGAAGAATATGGGACCATTTCTCCTGATTTGTTTTTGGCGTAAAACTTCAAAACATCATCAGGATGAGCCCGGTAACGTGGATCTACTTGCACCATCACTTTATACATCTGACCAAAACGAATGAAATTCGTCGCATAAAAACTACCCAATAAGGTTTGTAAATTGTCCATTGCTGGTAAAATATTCACCCCTTTTTGCGCCGCAGCCTCTTGATCGATCTCCAACATATACTGTGGAAAGCTTGGATCAAAACTGGAAAAGGTATTTTGAATTTCAGGAGCCTCATTGAGTTTTTTGGCAAAATTAGTTGAGACTGCCGCTAATTTTTGTAAATCTCCGGAACCACTTCGATCTTGAATTCTAAATTCAAAACCCGAAGCATTACCGAATCCCGGAACAGCTGGCGGTGGGAAAAACTGAATGCTTGCATCTTTAATTCCACTTGTTTTCGAACGAATGATCTCCGTCAATTCATCCACAGTCTCCTTGCGTTCCTCCCAAGGCTTTAAGGTAATAATACCTGTTCCATACGAAGCACCTGAACCATCCGTCAACAAACTAAATCCTGCTAATGTAGAAAATGACTCAATGGCATTTACTCCTTTGATTGATTTAAATACCTGATCCATGACCCCTTCTGTACGCTCCAAAGTTGCTCCAGCTGGAGTTGTAGCATTAACGTACAAAGTACCTTGATCTTCCGATGGGATAAATCCGCTAGGTACGATACCTGATAAAACTACTGTGCCGACTACAGAGCCAAGCAAAATCAACCACATGAATACGCGCTTGGTAATTAAAGCACCTACCCAATTGAGGTATTTTTGTGCAACCTGATCATAACGATAATTGAACGCATGGAAGAATTTACCCAACCAATTCTTTTGGTTATGTTCTGGTTTTTTCAACAACAACACACATAATGCTGGTGTTAGTGTTAAAGCAGTTAGTCCGGATAAGGCAATCGATATCGCCATCGTCACAGAAAACTGTCGGAAGAACACGCCAATAGGTCCCGAAAGAAATGCCACGGGAACAAACACCGCTCCCATGACCAAGGTAATCGCTAAAATCGCTCCAGAAATTTCATGCATCGCCTCTTGGGTGGCAGCCAAAACAGGCATATCTTTCTCTTCCATTTTAGCATGAACGGCCTCAACGACCACAATCGCGTTATCCACTACGATACCTATAGCCAATACCAGAGAAAATAAGGTCAATAAGTTGATAGAAAACCCAAAAGCCAACATGAACGTAAAAGTTCCCACTAACGATACGGGTACAGCTATGATAGGCACCAAAGTTGCGCGCCAATCTTGCAAGAAGATAAATACGACTAAGGCTACTAGCAAAAAGGCTTCTAATAAAGTTTTGATAACTTCATGAATCGAAGCGTCGAGGAAACGTGAAACGTCATACGATATAGTGAAACCCATACCCGGCGGAAAAGTTGTCGTTTTCAATTCTGCCAAACGTTTTTTCACATTGTCAATCACCTCAGCAGCATTTGAACCAGGCCTTTGTTTTAATAAAATCGCAGCAGACGGACGACCGTTCTCCTTTGAAAGCACATCATAATCCAATGAACCGAACTCCACATCTGCTAAATCCTTCAAACGTAAAATTTGACCTGTTTCAGAGGCTTTTATGACTAAATTCTCATAATCTGAAACTTGTGTAAACTTTCCCGTGTAGCGCATGACATATTGCAAAGCTTGCGGGTGTTTACCTGAACTCTCTCCAATTTTACCAGGAGCAGCCTCAACGTTTTGATTTCGAAGCGCTTGAATGACATCATCAGCAGAAAGCTTGTAAGCAAACAGACGATCCGGTTGCAACCAAATACGCATCGCATATTCCCGTTGACCCATAATATCGGCAAAGCCCACCCCATCAATTCGTTTCAATTCCGGAAGTACGTTGATGTCCGCAAAATTGTAAATAAACTTCTCGTCAATTTCCTTATCATCACTTAGGAGATTCACGTACAAAAGCATACTATTCACCTCTTTTTCAGTAATTACACCCGCCTTGATAACTTCTTCAGGTAATTCATCAAGTACCGTTTGGACACGCGTTTGCACGTTGACCGCCGCCACATCAGGATCCGTCCCTACTTCGAAATACACTTGTATAATACTCGTTCCATCATTCCCAGAAACCGATGTCATGTAGGTCATCCCGGCTACGCCATTAATGGCACGTTCGAGTGGTGTTACAACAGCTTTGGCACAAACTTCAGCATTCGCTCCCGTATATTTTGTGGTAACTGTTACAGCGGGGGGTACAATATCAGGAAACTGAGTAATGGGTAATTGATTCATTGCGATAACACCCAAAATCACAATAAAGATCGATACAACGATCGACAAAACCGGTCGTGTTATAAATTGTTGTACCATATTAAAGTTCTTTATATTCGTTTAATAATTGTCGCATTGGCTTAAATTTCGACTTGATTTTTTGACCTTGTTTTACCAGTTGAATCCCCTCAATTAGCACGGTATCTTGAGCGCTAAATCCACTTTTCAATAAGTAAAAATGAGGGATACGAATATCAGGATTGATACCTTTCATCTTTACAGCGCCTGATGAGTCTTTGACAAACACGTAACTTTTTTCTTGAATTTCAAAGACCGATTTCTGAGGGATTGCCCAATATCCTGATACATTTTTAGGCAGTTGGACTTTCCCAGATGCACCATGTCGCAATAATTTATTAGGATTAGCAAAGCGCGCACGGAAGGCAATATTACCCGTATTTTTATCAAATTCTCCCTCGATCGTTTCGACAATTCCCTTCTCGGAATAGGTCTCCCCGTTCGCCAAAAGTAATTCAACCGCTGAAGCTTTGTTGACCCCACCCTTCAGGCTAAATGCCAAATACTCCTGTTCTGACACATTAAAATAGGCAAATACACTTTGGTTGTCGGACAGGGTTGTCAACAATGTCCCTTCATCTACAAGACTTCCACGTTTAAAGGGCAAGCGATCCACTACACCATCAAAAGGCGCGCGAATATTCGAATGCTCAACTTTGAGTTCAGCCGCACGTACATGTGCTTGAGCTTCTTCTCGTTTAGCCTTTAATCCATCCACTTTCGCCAATGAAATAGCTAATTGATTTTTTGAAATGACATTTTTTTCCACTAGCAATCGCGTATTAACTAAAGTCAATTCCTCCGCTTTCAACTCTGCGGAGGCTTGACTTAAAACAGCTTTAGCTCTAGCAAGATCAGCTACGTATTCTTGGCTATTGATGGTAAACATGATTTGCCCACGTTTAACCTGCTTTCCTTCATCCACTAAAATGCGATCCAAATATCCTTTGACACGCGCGCGAATTTCAACATTTTGAATGGCATGAATGTCGGCCACGTATTCCTGCCGTATCGTTGTGTCCAACGAAATAGGAGACGAAACTTCAAGTGTCTGAATTTCCACAGCGTCCTGCTTTTTAGAGGTACATGCACTCAGCAATAACAATCCGAATAGGTATCTTTTCATATTATACTAGTTAGGTTTTCCTTCATGTTGCTTATATGAAGGCCATTTGTTTTTTGTTTTTAATGTATCAACCCAATCTACATTAGGCTTATTTTGTTGGTACTTAGGTGTTTGATTCGAGTGCTGTTGTACTTTTTCTTCAACAGGCTTCGTTAGGAACACCTTTTCTGTTAATGTCCTGTTTATCTGATTTTTATAATGTTTCCCCTGAGCAATTGCTACAAAAGTTAAGCAGACAAACACAGACGCATAAGCGAACGTTTGCATGATTCACATTTTTTATGCCTTACAAGGCATGGTTACAAGAAAATTTTATGATTTTGTTTCAATAATGCACGCGTATTACGCCATGCGGGGAGGGGGACTCACTTGCTCCAAGAGCACATTTAAAAATGATGCCTCAGGCGAAGCAACGATTTTATTATTACCGGAAATAACTGAAAATTCTGGCAAATTTTCTAAACCAGAAGAAGCAAAATGCCACAAATCTTCTGTGACATCTTCTTCCTCTAAGGTATCTTCTAAACTAATATCTACTTGACATACTAAAGCTTTTGCGTCGCGATAAGAATCAATACAAAAATTGATTCCATCTTTTGAAAGCAAACAAATTACCAACAAGAAATAAATAATAATTCCTTTAAGCATGTTTATTCTTTAACCTCTTCATAAGGGACATAATCCCCCTCTAAACTATCTGACTTAGCCTTTTGTTTTGGCGGAACATAATCCACATCAATCGTACCCTCTTTACGAGCATTCGATTTTTGTTGATTACGAATATCCTGTTCCGACATCTTTCTATGCACCTGCGTGATGACAAATGCCTTCATTAAAAAACGAATTAATGGCATCACCACGTAGATAAAAACTAAAATAAGGGCAATAAGTTTTAACATCTTATCTACTTAAATACAAATTACGTTCCCCGTAAACCTTACGGAAGAAATCATCTTTCAAATCATCAATGAAGTAAATCGCTTCACCCGTCGACTTCATCTCAGGTCCTAATTCCATATTCACATTCGGGAATTTAGAGAACGAGAATACCGGAATCTTTATTGCATAGCCTTTCTTCACCGGTTGGAAATTGAAGTCTTTCACCTTCTTATCTCCCAACATCACCTTCGTCGCATAATTCACATAAGGCTCTTGATATGCCTTGCAAATAAATGGCACGGTACGTGATGCACGTGGATTCGCTTCAATGATGTACACAACTTCATCCTTCACAGCAAACTGAATATTTAACAAACCTTTGGTTTTCAAAGCCACCGCGATTTTGCGCGTATGATCTTCGATTTGTTTCATGACATTGTCCGACAAATCAAATGGAGGCAATACAGAGTGCGAATCCCCTGAGTGAATTCCTGCTGGCTCAATATGCTCCATCATACCGATGATATACACATCTTCTCCATCACAAATCGCATCCGCCTCCGCTTCAATCGCGTTCTCCAAGAAATGATCCAATAAGATTTTATTTCCAGGGATATCACGTAAAATATCAACAACATGTTGCTCCAATTCTTGCTCGTTAATCACGATTTTCATCGACTGACCACCCAAGACATAAGAAGGACGAACCAATAATGGATACCCTAATTCACGACCTAAAGCCACGGCATTATCAGCATCTTCACAAACACCAAATTTCGGATAAGGAATTTCCAAGTCTTTCAATAAGCTTGAGAATGCACCACGATCCTCCGCCAAATCCAAAGCCTCATAAGAAGTACCTATAATTTTAATGCCGTATTTCGATAACTTTTCAGCCAATTTCAAAGCCGTTTGGCCACCTAATTGAACGATAACCCCTTCCGGTTTCTCATGTTGAATAATGTCATACACATGCTCCCAGAACACAGGCTCAAAGTATAATTTATCCGCAATATCAAAGTCGGTAGACACCGTCTCCGGATTCGAGTTGATCATAATCGTCTCATAACCCGCTTCCTTCGCAGCCAATACCCCATGAACACAAGAGTAATCAAATTCAATTCCCTGACCGATCCGGTTAGGTCCTGAACCCAAAACAACCACTTTTTTCTTTGCTGTTACCTGCGATTCATTATCCAACACATCCGTTCCCACTTGTCCGAAAGTTGAGTAGTAATAAGGTGTCTTGGCTTCGAATTCCGCCGCACAGGTATCTACACATTTGTAAATACGTTTGATGCCCATCGCATTACGCTTGTCGTAAACCTCTGATTCAAGGCAACGTAACGTGTGTGCAATTTGGCGATCCGCAAAACCTTTATGCTTCGCTTCTTCCAATAATTCTTTCGGGATATTTGAGATCGTATACTTCTCTATCTCACGCTCTACACGAACTAAATCTTCGATTTGATTCAAGAACCACTTGTCGATTTTCGTCGCTTGTTGAATGGTTTTGAATGAAATACCCATTTTAAAGGCATCGTAGATATGGAACAAACGATTCCATGATGGATTTGCCAACGAATGCATAATCGCATCTTGATCGCGCAATTCCTTGCCGTCCGCTCCCATACCATTCCGCTTAATCTCTAGAGATTGACACGCTTTTTGTAAGGCTTCTTGGAAGTTGCGGCCGATACCCATGGTCTCACCCACCGACTTCATTTGAAGTCCTAATGTACGGTCAGAACCTTTAAATTTATCAAAGTTCCAACGTGGAACCTTCACAATCACGTAATCCAAAGCCGGCTCAAAATACGCCGAAGTTGTACCCGTAATCGCATTCGTCAATTCATCTAAATTATAACCAATCGCCATTTTCGCGGCAATTTTTGCAATCGGATAACCTGTTGCTTTCGATGCAAGCGCAGACGAACGTGAAACACGAGGGTTAATTTCAATGGCAATAATCTCATCCGTTTCAGGATTCAATGAGAACTGAACATTACAACCTCCCGCAAATTGACCAATAGCATTCATCATATTGATGGCCATGTCACGCATGCGTTGGTAAATCGTATCCGGCAACGTCATGGCAGGAGCCACTGTAATGGAATCTCCCGTGTGAATACCCATCGGATCAAAGTTCTCAATCGAACAAATGATAATGACGTTTCCTAAATTATCCCGCAATAATTCTAATTCATATTCTTTCCAACCCATAATGGATTGCTCAACCAATACCTCATGCGTAGGCGAAGCATGCAAACCTTTATTCAAAGCCGCATCAAAATCTTTGGGATCATTAACAAATCCTCCACCCGTTCCACCTAAGGTAAACGAAGGGCGAATAACCAATGGGAAACCTGTCTCTTGCGCAATCTCTTTTCCCTCCAGGAATGACCGTGCTGTACGACCTTTACAAACACCAACCCCAATTTCCAACATCTTCAAACGGAACTTCTCACGATCTTCCGTCGTCTCAATCGCCGCAATATCAACACCGATAATCTTCACCCCATATTTTTCCCAAATCCCTGCCGCATCACAGTCGATCGCCAAGTTCAAGGCCGTTTGACCACCCATGGTAGGCAAAACCGCATCAATCTTGTGATTTTCTAAAATGTGAATAATCGAAGCCTTCTCTAAAGGTT
>Ga0213920_1002007_pt1 | contig 10311 bp, 9 predicted proteins | sample McNCre1117MG_FD_161054 | JGI IMG/M metagenome (GOLD analysis project Ga0213920, IMG submission 161054) | Freshwater microbial communities from McNutts Creek, Athens, Georgia, United States - 11-17 MG | ecosystem: Environmental > Aquatic > Freshwater > Creek | place: USA: Georgia | collected...
CTGAGCATCAGCCACGATGGCGGAATGCTCACCGCATACGTAATTGCCGAACGCGATCTAGCCAACCAGGGAGGTGCCAGTGCGTGAGCTAATCATTGATCTCGACGCGATTGCCGCCAACCTCAACCGCATGCGTGCGGTTGCCCCTACGGCAAGGGTCTGCGCCGTTGTGAAGGCGAATGCCTACGGGCATGGAATGATTCCCGTTGCCAAGCGCCTTGTAGAGGAGGGCGTTGACTACCTGGGAGTTGCTGATATCGCGGAGGCGCTCCAACTGCGCGAGGCGGGCATCGGTGGGCGAATTTTGGCCTGGCTGCATGCCCACGACGAAGACTTTGTTGCGGCGCTCGCCGCCGAAATTGACCTCGGCGTGAGTTCGTTAGGGCAGCTCGAACGCATTTTGGCGGCAGTCCCGCTGGCCGGCAGGCTGGCGCGAATCCATGTGAAGGTGGACACCGGCCTAGGCCGTAACGGCATCCTGGCTTCGGCGCTGCCTCAGTTGCTTGCCGCAGTTTCTGAGGGCGTTGCCGCCGGAGACCTGCAGCTGGTTGGCGTGTTCAGCCACCTCTCCTGCACCAGCCGCGAGGACGACCTGCTTCAGATTGCCAACTTCGAGGCCGCCATCGGTGTCTTTGAAGAGTATGGCCTAACGCCCGAGCTTCGCCACCTAACCGCAAGCGATGGCACGCTCTCTTACCCTCAGGCGCACTACGACATGGTGCGTATCGGTGTTGCGCTCTACGGCCTGAGCCCGTACTCGGATCACAACTCGGCCGACTACGGCCTCACCCCCGCGATGACCGCAACCGCGCGCGTGAGCCTAGTAAAGCGAGTGCCTGCCGACACCCCGGTTTCATACGGTTATCTCTACCGCACGGCCACCGAAACTAGCCTCGCGCTGGTTCCGGTTGGTTATGCCGAGGGCCTGCCCCGTATCGCAACTGGTGAGGCCACGGTTTGGGTTCAGGGGGCTAGTTTCCCGGTTGCCTCGCGCATTGCGATGGATCAGTTTGTGATTGATGTTGGTGACCACCCGGTAGCGCCGGGCGACACCGTTGTGCTTTTTGGTGACCCATCCAAGGGTTATGCCTCGGCTGATCAACTAGCCCAAGCCGCTCAGACCATCAACTACGAGATAGTCACGCGCATGGGCGGACGCTTTGAGCGCCGATTCCTGGCCTCAGGCATTTTGCTGAACGAGAGCGAGGCCTGCGCATGAGTTGGGTTTTACTCGACCGTGCCGTAGAAACCTCCGATGAAATGCACGAAATCGGCATTGCGCTGGCCGGTGTGCTGCGCGCGGGGGACATCGCGGTTTTAACCGGCCCGTTGGGCGCCGGCAAGACCACCCTGAGCAGGGGCATCGGCGAGGGGTTGCGAGCCATTGGAACCGTGAGCAGCCCAACTTTTGTGATTGCCCGCACGCACAAAACCGAAGCGGGGCCGAGCCTGGTTCACGTTGACGCGTATCGTCTGGGATCCCCGGCCGAGCTCGACGACCTCGACATCGACTTTGCGAATTCCGTGACCCTAATTGAGTGGGGCAGGGGATTCACCGATGGCCTGAGCGACGACTGGCTCGACATCGAAATTGAGCGCGACCACACGGGAGCGAGCGAGACCCGCCACATTCGCATTTTGGGCGAGGGCGAACGCTGGAGCGGAGTTACCCTGTGACCTACATTTTGGCTATTGACACCACCGCGGGAACGAGTGTTGCCTTGCTGGCAGCCGACCGCGTCTTGGCCCACGTGCACCACGATTCCGGTGTGAAGCACGCGGAGCTAATCGGTGAAGCAATTGCGCAGGTTTTTGCCGAGACCGGCGTGCGCGCCAACATTTTGGACGCCGTTGCCGTTGGGCGAGGGCCGGCACTGTTTACCGGTCTTCGGGTTGGCATCGCCGCTGGCATCATGTTTGCCGAGGCCGTGGGTTCGAAGCTCGTTGGCGCGGTTAGCCACGACGCGATTGCGCTTTCACTCTATGAAACCGACGGAAGCCTGGGTCCGGCCCCGCTTTTGGTTACCACCGATGCCCGCCGCGGCGAGGTTTACTGGGCGCTCTTCGGTGGTCTGGATGCCGCGGGCCTGCCAATCACACTGGCGGGGCCATCGGTGGGTAAGCACGCCGAGATTGTTGTTGCACTGAACGCCGAGCACGGCGAAGTGACCGAGCGCACCGGGGGAGCAACCGCCGTTTGGGTGGCTCGCTTAGCCCAGCGCCAACTCGCAGCAGGCATTGCCACCGATGAAGTGAGCGCGCTCTACCTGCGCGCCCCGGACGCCGTGCCACCCAAACCCAACCAGCAGTTTGGTAAGCGGGTGAGCGGCTAGTGGCAAGTTACACAATCCGCGCTGCCGAGGCAAACGACCTCGCCGGCATCATGGAGCTAGAACACGCCTGTTTCCCAACCGATGCCTGGAGCGAGAAATCGATGCGGGAAGAGTTGGCTGCCGAGCACACCACCTACCTTGTGCTGGCCGAGGTTACCCCGGGTGAAGCGGGCTACGGCGTGGTTGGTTACGCGGGCCTATCCAAACTTTCTGGTTCGGAGCAGGGCGATATTCAAACCATCGCGGTGAGCCCCGATGCCCGTGGCAAGGGTTACGGACGCAGGCTCATGGAGGAGCTGCTCTCAGTAGCGGCGGGGCAGGGTGCCACCGAGATTTTTCTCGAGGTGCGAGCCGACAACCCGGTGGCGCAAGGGCTTTACGAATCGCTTGGATTTAAGGTGATAGATCGCCGCCGAAACTACTACCAGCCCGATGGAGTTGATGCACTGGTGATGCGAGTTGCCCTCGAAGCTGCGCCGAAACTGCCAATCGTGCTCGGCATCGAATCATCCTGCGATGAAACCGGCGTTGGCATCGTGCGCGGTGGCGAGCTGCTAGCAAACGTCATTTCCTCATCGATGGATCTGCACGCCAGATTTGGCGGAGTGGTACCCGAGGTTGCCGCTCGTGCGCATTTGGAGGCGCTGCAGCCAACCCTGCGCAAGGCGCTCGCCGAAGCCAACGTGAGCCTCGAGGAAATCGATGCAATCGCCGTTGCCAACGGGCCGGGCCTCGCCGGTGCCCTCATGGTTGGTGTTGGTGCTGCAAAGGCGCTCGCCGTTGGACTTGGCAAACCGATCTACGCCGTGAACCACCTGGTTGGGCACGTTGGCGCCGATGTCCTGGAGCGCGGCCAGGTTGAAGTGCCAACCATCGCACTGTTGGTTTCCGGCGGGCACACATCGCTGCTGTTGGTGAACGACCTCCTAGATGACGTTCAGCTGCTTGGCGAGACCATCGATGACGCAGCGGGCGAGGCCTTCGACAAGGTTGCTCGCCTGCTTGGCCTCAAGTACCCCGGTGGCCCGGAGATTGATAGGGCTGCCGCCGAGGGAAATCCGGTTGCGATTCGATTCCCGCGCGGCCTAATGCTTCCCAAGGACATGGAAAAGCACCGCTACGACTTCTCGTTTAGCGGACTCAAGACGGCCGTTGCGCGCTGGGTTGAGGTTGCGCACGATTCCGGAGCCGAGTTCTCGGTTGCCGATGTGGCCGCCAGTTTCCGCGAGGCCGTGGTTGATATTTTGGTAACCAAGGCAGTGAACGCGTGCCTCGCACACAACGTGCCGCGCCTGCTGCTTGGCGGCGGCGTGGTTGCCAACCGCAGGCTGCGTGAGGTTGCTGCCGAACGCTGCGCCAAACACGGCATCGAGCTGCGCATCCCGGAATTTAGCCTTTGCACCGATAACGGAGCCATGATTGCCGCCCTCGGTGCTCAGTTGGTAATGGCCGGCCGTGAACCGAGCGCGCTCGGCTTTGGAGCCGATTCCACGCTGCCGGTAACCACGGTTCAGACTCCTTAGTAAACTCCCAGTTTTCTCCAAGCAAAAACTCAGGATGGTTTGGTTTCCTAAAAGTAGTCAAACCGAGAAACCTCGAGGCTAGGAGAACCAAATGGCAAAGAACCAGAACACCGAATCGGTAGCAACCCCTGCCGAGACCGTTGCAGCAGACACTGCGGCCGCCACCCCGGCACCGGCGGTTCACGCAAAGTTCGACTACACCAAGCTCAACACGCTTGCCGTGGTTTCGCTAGCCACCAGCATCTCCTGGGTTGGCGCGGTTGCTGGTGTAATCACCGGCCACATCGCTCTGGCTCAGATTAAGCGCAGTGGAGAACAGGGTCGCGCACTTGCCGTTACCGGCCTCGTGCTCGGCTACCTGTACATCGCTGGCTCGCTGGCTCTGGGCGCCCTGAGCGTGCTCTTCCGCCTTCGCGGTTGGGTGGGCGGCGATGTTGGTTTTGACCACAACGGTTTTGCCCCAGGCATGATGAACACCTGGCAGAACCACTAGATCCTTTCCGTGTGAATCCCTGACATTTTCTCTCCTTTTTGTGTCAAGGAAACACGAAGCCCCGCGAGAAGTTGTGCCCTCGCGGGGCTTCGTGATTTAAGCCTCGCGGCTTAGGTGCGCCGGCTAGGTCAGTGGCTTGGCGATGATGACTCGATGAGCCTCACCGATGCGGGTAACGATGAGTGTTGCCGAGTTCTTACCCTTGGGGTCTAGTTCTTTGCGCAGCTGCTCCGGCAGTATGTCGGCGCCGCGTTTTTTGATTTCCAGAATTCCAACGCCCATTTCGCGAAGCCGAGCCTTCAGCTTCTTGCGGTCGAAGGCCATCTCCTCGAGCACCTCGTAGCCCTTTAGCCACGGCGACTCGAGCCTCTGGCTTCCCGTTAGGTAGGCGATGCCGGCGCTAAACCCGTGCAACCCGGTTTGCTTCGCCAATTCACCGATGAGATGCGAGCGCACAATCGCGTTGTCGGGTTCGTAAAGGTATGCCTCAAGCGGGCCTAAATCGGCGGGTTCGGCATCGGTGCTGTTGGTATTGATTTCGTGGCGAACGCCACCTTTGATGAGCAGAGCGCTGCGGGCAATGTCGCTGCGTGCGGCGGCACCGAACCAGAGGCCGAGTTCCACCAGGTCGCCGTCAACCGAAACCCACTGCGCTTCGCAACCCTCGGGGATTCCCTCGTGCGGGTGGCCGGGGCCGAGCTTGATTCCGGCGGCCCTCACGCCCGGTGCCTGGCACTTTTCAACCACCCATTCGAAGTTAGGCGAAAAATCTGCCGGGTTGAACTTGCGAGTTGTGGCGCCACGCTTGGGGCCGTCCAGTTCGCGCCGAGCCGGGTCGAAGAACAGCGCCTCGTGGCCGCTCAGGCTTAGCTGCGTGACATCGGCAAGCTCCACCGTGGAGTTTTCAAACGGCAGCAAATTGTGGGTTGCAACGGCTGCGGTCACCTCGTCGATCTCGTAGGCAGAAACCTTTAGCCCCACCGATGCAAAGGCCAACGATTCCGAGCCAATGCCGCAGCCTAGATCGGCAACCGAGGAAACCCCGGCACTGCGAAAACGCCCGGCGTGCAGGGCTGAGACCGCGAGGCGGCTTGCCTGCTCTAGCCCGGGTTCGGTGAAAAGCATTCGTGCGGCAAACTCGCCAAACTTTGCCTCTGCACGCCTTCGCAGCTTTGCCTGGCTCAAAACAGCCGCAACCAAACCCGCATCGTGGCCGGCCGCGCGCAGGCGCGAAACCAACTGAACCACGTTCGCCTTGGAGTCGTAGGCCACCTCGCCAAGCAACGCCTGACCCTCGGGGGAAATTAGGTTGATGAACTCCTGGCGCTCCATGGTTACAGGTTAGCGGGAGCGCCGGTTCAACTAGCACTCGCCCTGCTCGAGTGCTAACATTGTTTTCGCACCCCCGTTGTTTAGACAAAAAGAGGTAAATCGTGTCGGTTCAGATCAAGCCACTTGAAGACCGCATTGTTGTACGTCCAATGCCAGCCGAGCAGGTAACCGCTTCGGGTCTGGTTATTCCGGACACCGCAACCAAGGAGAAGCCACAGGAAGCCGAAGTCATCGCAGTTGGCCCAGGCCGCTTCGACGACGCAGGCAACCGTATCCCGCTGGATGTAGCAGTTGGCGACAAGGTGCTGTTCAGCAAGTACGGCGGCACCGAGATCAAGTTCGCTGGCGAGGAATTCCTAGTTCTCAGCGCTCGCGACGTTCTCGCCATTGTGGTTCGCTAACCACAACACAACCTTTCAACCCCCGATGGCCTGCGGTCATCGGGGGTTTTGGTTTGCCCCTAGGCTTGAAGAGTGAATCAAGCCCCGCAGAAAGACACCCGCAAGGGCCTATTTTTTGCGCTGGGCGCCTACGGCATTTGGGGTTCGTTCCCGCTAATCATTCATTCGCTCGATTTCGCCACTCCACTAGAGGTGGTTGGCTGGCGGATCGTGTTTGGTCTGTTGCTGGCGATAATCATGCTCACCGCCGCCAAGGCGTGGCGGCCGCTCATCGCGGTGCTAAAAAACCGCAAGCATTTCCTAATGCTCTTGCTATGCAGCGTGCTTATTTATATCAACTGGTTTGTTTACGTGGTTGGGGTGTCTTCCGGTCACATCGTTGAGTCGAGCCTCGGCTACTTCATCAACCCGCTGGTTACCGTTGTGCTGGCCGTGTTCTTCCAGCGCGAGAAACTCACCCGATTCCAGTGGGTCGCTGTTGGCCTGGGCGCCCTCGCAGTTACCGTTCTCACCGTTGACTACGGCCACCCACCGATGATCGCACTTAGTCTCGCGCTTTCGTTCGGTTTCTACGGCCTTGTGAAGGCGCGTCTCGGCGGCGTTGTCACCCCACTCATCGGCTATTCGGTTGAAACCGCGATGCTGCTTCCGCTGGCGGCCGCCCAGCTCGCTTTTGTGGGTAACGGCACCGGTCTTGCGTTTGGCTCAAACGGCTTCTACAGCTGGTTCGGACTGGCCCTGTTTGGTTTCCTAACCGCCATCCCATTGATTCTGTTTGGGTCGGCCACCAAGCACCTGCCGCTGGCCTGGGTTGGCTTCATGCAATACCTAACCCCAAGCATTCAGTTTGTAATGGCACTAACTATCTTCCACGAGCCAATGCCGGCGGTTCGTTGGATTGGTTTCGGCATTGTTTGGCTGGGCCTCGCAGTTCTAATGGCGCCGATGATTTCCCGCCTCCGCAAGGCCAAATAGCCAACATAATCGGTGCTTTGTTAGGTTCTTTGCGCGATTATTCGCTTCCGAACAGCGATTGTTAACCCTTTGTTACATATGAGCGCAGTTGCCCTATGCTCGCGCCGAGCCAGCGTCTAAACTTAATTTGCTATTGAGGAACGCCCGTTCTTCTCTTTCAACATAGGAGTTGTATTCATGAGCATTCGCAACACCCGCCGCAAGGCACTGGGTGCTGTCGCCGTGGTCGCAGCCGCAAGCCTGGCCGTCGGAGTATCGATGCCAGCTAACGCAGCAGGCGCCGCAGACAAGACCCTGAAGATCACCAGCATCCTGCCACTTACCGGCGCACTGGCCTTCCTGTACCCACCGATGGAAGCCGGCATGCAGCTCGCAGTTGCAGACATCAACAAGGCTGGCGGCGTTCTGGGCAACAAGGTTTCCCTAACCGCACTCGACTCGGGCGACGGCAGCAACCTGTCGGTCTCCACCCAGTCGGCCACCACCGCTATCTCGAACGGCAGCGATGTTGTTCTGGGTGCTGCTGCTTCGGGCGTTACCCGTAACATCATCAACCAGATCACCGGCCACAAGATCGTTGAGATCTCGCCTTCGAACACCGCTCCAGACCTCAGCACCTGGGCAGACGGCGGATACTACTTCCGTACCGCTCCAAGCGACACCCTCCAGGGCCGCATTGCAGCTAACCAGATCCTCACCGATGGCGCACAGAACGTTGCCATCATGTACGCAAACAACTCGTACGGTACCGGTCTGATGAACGTTGCAAAGACCACCCTTACCAAGGCTGGCGCATCGGTTAACACCTTCAGCTTCACCGAGGGCGAGACCAACTTCGACTCGATCGTTGCTGACGTAACCGCATCGAACCCAGACGCAGTCCTCATCGTTTCGTACGACGAGACCAAGAAGGCTCTGCCAGCTCTGAAGGCCACCGGCTTCTCGGGCGGTAACGTCTACCTGGTTGACGGCAACACCGTTGACTACTCGGGCGAGTCGTTCGCTTCGTACCTGAACGGCGCAAAGGGCACCATTCCTGGTGGCTCGACCACCAGCGCATTCAAGAACCGCCTGAAGGCAGAGTACGCAAAGCTCCACAACGGTGCTTCGCTGAACGACTTCACCTACGCAGCTGAGTCGTACGACGCAGTAGTGCTGACCGCTCTTGCAGCTCAGGCTGCTGGCAAGGCCACCGGCCCAGCCATCAAGAGCCAGCTCACCGCTGTTTCGCTGACCGCCAAGGGTAAGGTGACCGTTAAGTCGTTCGCTGCTGGCCTCAAGGCTCTCAAGGCTGGCAAGAAGATCAACTACGACGGCTTCAGCGGTCCAGTTGAGTTCGACAAGAACGGCGACCCAACCGGTGCATTCATCGGTATCTACCGTTACGACAGCCACGGTCTGAACCACCTGGTTCGCACCGTAGCAGGTAACAAGTAGTCGCTAGCTAACAGCTAACTACTCAAGATCCCCTCGGGCTTCGGCCCGGGGGGATCTTTCTATTTGGTACGGCAGGGGAAGCCGGCTGAAACGATGTGAGTGCCCAGCGGGCGGCAGCCTTGCACGCTCAAGGAAACGGCAACAGAAAAACCCGTGAGCAAGCGCTCACGGGTTTTTCTAGCGGTTCTAAGTTCTACAACTCTGCCAGGTTACCCAGGTACAGCTCAACCATCTTAGGGTCGTTCAGGAGGTCACGAACGGTGCCGGTGTGGGCATCCTTACCCTGGTTCGAGTGGAGTATCGGGTTCTCTCCTGGAGTCAACTTCACCAAAGCACTTTCCAACTTAGAAGTCACTAGGGGTAACGCCGGCTAGGTCTTTAAATCGCAGGCAACAACTTCGCCATCGGCTAGGTCGATAATTGGCGTCAAATTAAACTTTTGCCTCTGAATGACCTGTAATTCTTTAGGCGAACCCAGCATGCCCTTGGATCGTCACGCATGAAACCTCAAAGTTTCCTACCGCTGATGATCACCCGGTGCCGGGTAGCTAAAACCATTGCAACAGCAACTAGCCTCACTTCAAAGGGAATCTTTTTAGTGGTGTTCTTACCACCTGAGCCTAAAACGAATTGTGGATGGTGCGTGGAAGGCCAAACCCTGGAGGTATCGACTCTAATTCCCAAAAGTTCCCTTAGCGAACCGTAGTTGAAACTCGCATCGAATAGGATTCCAGCCTCGATGCGGGTTTTTCATTTGTATAACGATTTCTAATCTCTCAGAAACTTCAAAAGTAGCCTGTAGAAATTCCAATAGCCTAAAGTCAACTTGCGATGATTGGGGTTTGCTTTGCGTTTACGGGGTTTGGTTGCGTGGGGTGTTTCGGTTACTTTAGGTGCAACTTTTCTGGGGGCTGGTATAGCACCAGCGCAGGCAGACACGTCAACGCTCACCGGCCAGGATGAGATTTCGTCCCGAACTTTAGCTATGTCTTCAGGCCACAAGGTTGAAGTATTAGACGATCTGTCTGAAACAAATACGGTTTGGGCTAATCCTGATGGTTCGTTCACTGCCGAGGTTTCCGCTGCGCCTGTTCGTGTTAGAGAATCAGCCTCGGGTAACTGGCGAGACATCAACTTATCGCTCGTGGCTTCGGATGCCGGTTTCGTTCCTGTATCGGGATTATTCCCCGTTCAGCTTTCTGGCGCCGCCAGGGCCGAGGAAGTTGCCGCTAACGGACTAGTTTCGGTGACCACTGATACTGGTTCAACAATCGAGCTTGGTTGGGATGGGGCTCTACCCGAGCCAGTGATTGATGGTTCGTCGGCAACGTATGTAAACGTGCGGCCTGGCGTTGATCTAAAGATCTCTTTGACTCTTACCGGTTTCGAAGAGTTTTTCATCATTAAATCGCGGCCGGCTGATGGCTTCGCAGCATTGAATTTGCCTTTGACGTTGCCGAGTGTTGACTCCTCGGTGAACTCGGATGGTTCGGTGTCTCTAAGTGACGCATCGGGGCTTGTAGCGAGTATTGCAACAGCCTACATGTGGGATTCAGCATCTAATAAGTTCGCCCCTAAACCAAACGATTTCGTGGAAGTTACTCCTACTGTCACTGATATTTCAAGTGACGCAGTGAACTATCAACTTGATCCTTCAGACGCATTTTTGAACGACCCGGCCACGGTGTACCCAGTGGTTGTTGACCCGGTTATTTCTTTGGCGCCGTCTACTGACACGTATGTGAGGTCTGGTTCTCCAACAAGCGTGTTCCAGGTAATCAACCCAACGGTTTTACAGGTTGGAACTCAAAACAGTG
>Ga0213920_1002009_pt1 | contig 10300 bp, 11 predicted proteins | sample McNCre1117MG_FD_161054 | JGI IMG/M metagenome (GOLD analysis project Ga0213920, IMG submission 161054) | Freshwater microbial communities from McNutts Creek, Athens, Georgia, United States - 11-17 MG | ecosystem: Environmental > Aquatic > Freshwater > Creek | place: USA: Georgia | collected...
TGGGGCTTTTTTATTGTCCAAAAATAAGTAGACAATTCATACCATGCCTAAAGCCAAACTTAGAGCGGCCACCGTAGGGGGCACAGCCGATGCCATTGAAGCTCAGTTTTATGAGGCGCTTCAAAGTGGTGACATTGAAAAACTTATGGCGTGTTGGGCTGATGAGGATGACATCGTTTGTGTGCATCCTGGCGGCCCACGCTTGGTTGGCGGTGCCAGCATTCGTGCGGCATTTGAAGCCATGTTTGCCAATGGAACGATTGCGGCACGTCCAGAACATGTCTGCAAAGTGGAGTCTCTCACCAGTGCGATGCATAACGTGATTGAACGCGTTGGCTTGCTCACAACCGACGGTTCGCATGAAGCCGTGGTGATCGCGACCAATGTTTACCAGCGCACGCCACAAGGTTGGCGCATGGTGGCACACCATGCCAGCCCAGGCTCGGCAACGAGCCACACCGAAACACATGTCATATCGCAGGTCTTGCATTGATTTGGAATTACAGGGCACCTTGGTGGTTGCCGGGTGGAAACCTACAGACTATTTACGCAGCCAAAGTGGCCCGTCGCTACGACGAGTCAATGCCAGCTTGGACGCGTGAACGTTGGGATACACCTGATGGCGATTTCGTAGATGTGGACTGGCAAACCGAAGAGACTGCGTGCACAGAAGATGCCCCCCTGTTGGTGCTTTTTCATGGACTAGAAGGCTCTTCAAGCAGTCACTACGCACAAGCCTTTGCATCAGAAGCTCGTCGGCGAGGATGGCGCATGGCTATGCCGCACTTTCGGGGGTGCAGCGGTGAAATCAACAGGGCACCACGGGCTTACCATTCAGGTGACTTTGAAGAAGTGGGTTGGATTCTTAATAAGTTTCGTGCCCAGCACACAGGTCCTTTGTTTGCAATTGGCATTTCATTAGGGGGCAATGCGTTGATGCGTTGGGCGGGTGAGATGGCGCACACCGCAGGTTTAGTGGTGAATCGCGTTGCCTCCATTTGTTCACCGATTGACCTCATGGCGAGTGGGCATGCGATTGACCGCGGCTTTAACAAGGCGATTTATGCACGCATGTTCTTGTCCACCATGAAGCCGCGTGCAATGCAAAAATTGCAGCAATTTCCGGGGTTGTTTGATCCCCATGAGTTAATGCTTGCAAACACCTTGTATGCCTTTGACGATGTGTTCACAGCACCGTTACACGGCTTTAAAAACACCGATGACTACTGGGGCCGTGCTAGTGCTAAAGCTGGATTGGCGCGTGTGCAAGTGCCAGCATTGGTACTTAACGCACGCAATGACCCTTTCATCCCCGCGAGCTGCCTGCCGACACAAGACCAAGTGAGTGAATATGTCACTTTGTGGCAGCCAGAAACGGGCGGACATGTGGGCTTCGTCTCTGGTAACTTTCCGGGCGATTTGAAAGAAATGCCTTGGTCCGTATTGGAGTGGATGACACATGGATGATCTCGTTCAACAAGCCATGGCCAAATGGCCAAACGTGCCTAATTGCTACGGCTGGTTGGGTTTGGATGCACGTGGCGACTGGTACATGCGTGATGACCAAGTGCAGGCGCAAGGCAGTTTTGCAACAAACAAAGGTTCGCGATTGACCCATGAAAGGCTCAAGACCTTCATCGGCCGCAACTACGAAGCGGACTCACAAGGGCATTGGTTTTTTCAGAACGGTCCTCAACGCGTGTACGTTGAACTAGAAGCCACGCCTTGGATTTGGCGGATACAACCTGATGGATCTATCCATTCGCATACGGGAATAAGCGCTCGCATGCAGCGCTGCATCGTAGACGAGTATGGACGTCTTTACCTCGATACAGAGCAGGGCTTTGGCTTGCTTCATAGTCAAGATATGTTGCAAGCCGCAGAGCTGATTGAGACTGGCTTGTGGGTGCCGCAGGAGGTTTTAGCCAGTGAGCTACCTCGGCGTTTTGCTTACGTCCGCAGCCCGCAGCAAGCGCAACACAAAACATAAAGACACAAAAAAACCGGCATCAAGCCGGTTTTTTTGTGAGTGCGAAAGCTTATTTAGCTTCTGGCTTTTTAGGTTCTGTGAACTTGGCACCACCGGCATTGGCCATGTAAACCACGCCACGGCCAATTTCAAAATCTTCAAAGTCGCCGCCACCTTGTGGGCCCATATTGCCTTTGCCTTTGAGCGCTGAATTGAGCAGCGCTTCATAGCCTTTGCCAATGCGAGGACCCCAAGCTCCGGCATCACCAAACTTGGGTGAACCTGCAGCGCCCGTGGCGTGACAGGCAGAACATTGAGCTTTGAACACGTCTTCGCCTGAACGTGCTTCACGGTTGGCGTCCTTGATTTCGACGGAGCCAACTTTTTGAATGCGAGCCGCGATGGCTTCAGGAGCGTTGGATGAGCCTGCTTGTGGTTTGTTGCCCGAAGTCACATAGGCCACCAAGCCGATGATGACGAACACAGGCAACACAAACGAGTAGAGCACAGCCAACAAAAGCTGTTTTGGAGTTTTGATAGGACCTGTGTGATCTTCTTCGTGATGTTGGTTGCTCATACTTAAATCCTGTGCTGTGGCTTTAAAACAGCTGAAATTATAGCGGGGAGCCTACAATGCCAAATCTTAAAAGTGCGGCTGTAGCTCAGTGGATAGAGTATTGGCCTCCGAAGCCAAGGGTCGTGGGTTCGATCCCCGCCAGCCGCGCCACTCCCTCCTAACCGATTGACCCGCAAGGGGTTTTTCGGTTTTTGAGGTCGCTGCTACATCGCTCTGCTACAAAAAGGTAGAGCATGGCAAAGCATCTTGCACGCCGAGGCGGTATCTGGTGGACCCGTCTTGTAGTCCCTGAACGTTTGCGTCCGGCGCTCGGGCGGCGCGAATTTATCCAGTCCTGTCGCACTGCCGACATCCGCATAGCGAAGACCGTGGCGGCCATGTTGATCGCTGAATGGCGACAGAGCCTGATGCGGGTAGAGTTGGCAGGCATGGATTCTCAAGCCTTAAAACTGCTCAAGCCTGCCCCTTCATTGGCGTTAGGTGGAACGATTCCCTTGGCCGAAGCACAGGCCCATGGGGTCGATGCATCGCAGATACTCAAAATCGCTTCTACAGGCAAGCTCAAGCTCTATTGTCGATTACATGGTGTAGCCGGTCATCTCCTCAACTCGCAATTACTCACTGAAGACCCATTGACCGGAGGCAAAGACCTTCCTGTGTTTAGGCACATGCCACAAGACGCTGTAGAGACGGTTCAGAGCGGTGTTTTTGCTATCCCTGATGCTCGTCATCTCGCAAATGCAATGTTGCTTGAGGGGCCTGAAGGCATGGCAGAGATTGAGGCTTTCGAAATCACCCCTGAACGTTGGTTTCTTCCCGAAAAGACTGTACGGATTTCGGTGAGCGCGTTAGAGGTATCTGCCAAGGGAGTCGCGACCGTCAGGGCACATCTCATACACAAGCTGCCTCAGGACGAGATAGCCAGAGAACTGTCGATCCGCAACGTATCAAGCCAGCCTCGCATTGAGGACTTTGGCCCTCGTGCTGAAGTGAAGTTCAGTGCAGCAGTGGATGCCTATTGCACCGATCCCGATGGGTTGCCACAACGTTTGGCGAGCGAAATAGAAATCAGGCAGCGTAAAAATTCCATGCTGCAATTTGCCGAGTTTATGGGTGATTTGCCACTGCATGAAATTACATCCGATGTGCTGCGCCGCTTTCGCGATGGTCCTTTGAAAGAGATTCCTGCCAAGGCCAACAACATCCCCAAAGAATTGAAGCGCGACACTATTGCTGCAACGATTCAAGCCATCAAAGACGCAAAGGCAGACTGGCCCTTACTGAGTTTTGAAGCGAGACAGGAGCGCATGGCGCACCTATTACGGCTGTTCAAATGGTTGCATATAAAGGCATGGATCAACTTCAACCCTGCAGCGGCGTTGGCAGGTGAGACAGGCATTTCCAAGGCTGATCAGCTCAAGAGCCGACGTCTGAAGCGATCGTTGCAGTCGGCCAGTGATGATGAAGAGGGACGTCAGCCGTTCACCTCTGAAGAGCTGAATCTGATTTTTGGGCAACCGCAGTACATGACGGGGGATGGGCGGCACGTTACGAAAGGCAACTCCACTTGGAATCCATTCGAATATTGGTTGCCGCTTTTGGGGTTGTATGCGGGGTGTCGAATTGGTGAGGTCTGTCAATTGCATCTTGACGATGTGCGCGAAGCACAGGGCGTATGGGTATTGGATTTGAATGAGAACACCTCAGACAAGAAACTCAAGACCGAAACCACGTCCGTTAGATTGATCCCAATCCATCCAACGCTGATTGAGCTGGGTTTTTTGGCGTATTGCGACAACCTCCGCAGCGAGGGGTATCGGCGTGTATTTCCTGAGTTGTCGTACTCTCGGTCAGATGCTCGCTATGGCAAAGAGCCAATTCGAAAAATGTCAGCCATGCTGGAGGCGCTGGGGATGCCGAGGAACGCTGGCAAGGTGTTTCATTGCTTTAGACACAATGCGAATGATGCGCTTATGCGAGTTCCTATGGCGGTCTTGCCGTTTGCAGATGAAAACTTACGAAAATTCATTCGTCACAAGATCATGGGGCACCAGCAGGCAGCAGATATCAATGCGCAGCACTACACGTCCAGTTCGATTGGCGAAGCGGCCAGCTTGATGGCCGGGGTGTCATATGAGTTGCCACGAATTGAGCCATTCAATATCGAGGCTGGTGTGCAAGCGGTTAAGGCAGCGCTGGCTAAGAAAAAAGACCACCGCCGTGGACAGGAAGACATGGGACCTGCCGGTAACGACGCTGTCAGTCAATAGTTTCGCCACTCTTCATCATTGCTCTTTCGTGTTGAGTTGCAGACTCGCTTAGGGGTCAGTGCGCTGAACATCTACAAAACCAGTCCGGTCAATCAATAGTCTGAAATGCTTGGTTTCGTTGGCTTTGATAGAGGTTTCTCTTGTCGCACCCAAGTCAGTTGCGGCACACAGTCCTTTGGCTTCGGGGTCTCTCATCACTTGGACTAAGTGTTCCCCAGGTGAAACTCGAAAAGTCGCAGTTTCTCCCGTATCAAATCGAGCCAGAAAAGTGCGGTCAATGGCAAAACCGAGATAGCAAGCGCCACCAAATGCACCGCTATCGCGGGTAACGATGATCGTGCCATGTGCCTCCGGTATGGCTGATGCAGACGCAGATAGCCTGTCGGGAGGAACAGAGTTAGCGTTGCCAGCAGGTACGGGTGTCGTGCTGCAAGCAGCTACGAACATTGCCGAAACGAGCGTAGGGACTAAAGCCAAGGAGGCCCGCATGCTATTTCCCTTTGCTGGTTGTTGAGCTATTGCCTCGTAAAGCAATTTCAAGTTTCAAGTTTTCGGCCATACCATCCATCCGAGCTTGTTGCTCTTTGAATCGATCCGTGCCGACTGACTGCAAAGATGTGTACCAAGCAGCAACAAAGCTCTTGATTTCTTTACTCATTCCTTGAGCAGAGAACGTAGACACGAGATTTTTGACTTCCTGATCCATTCCGAGCTTGGCAGTTTCTTTGCATTTGGCAATGGATTCATCAGCTTGTTTAGCATCTGCTTCTATTGATTTTGAGGCTTTGTCACGGGCGAGCACGTAATCAATGTCCATCAATCTGATGCCTGCCTCTGCTCTTTCTAGCCTCGTCTTTGACAATTCCAGCTCATAGCGCGACTGGTAAGAGATTTGTCGCATTGCTTCGGTTTGAACGGCTTTTTCTTGGCAGGTATTCACAATGCTTCTGATTTGTTCAATCAGACCATCGGCCACTTTGGCGCTGAAGCCGGAAGAAGATCGCTTTTCTGTCTGAGCCGAGGCGACCGTCAAATTCAGGCTTATTGCGAATAAAACGATTTTGAGTACTTGGGTCGCAAAAGAGTTGCGGCAACGAATTTGCGCGAGCATAAAGTTTCATTTGTCACGATTGGTGCGCCCATGATTAGTGCGTGGCCTTTTATATCACAGGCCGCGACAGTTCCAACGTGGAAAACAATATTCGTCAAAAACTCGGCCTTCGGGTCAAAGAACTTCGAGCTACAACGGGCCTCAGTCAGGAGGCTTTCGCTGATAAATGCGGCTTTGCGCGCTCCTACATGAGTCGCGTTGAGCGTGGAGGCGCAAACCCTTCTGTGGATGCCCTACAGGTGCTGGCAATTGCTTTAGGGGTGTCTATCAAAGACTTGTTTACTGATACCCCCATGAAGCCCAAGAAACGCCAGCCCGAGGTCACACTGGTGCCCTATAGCGCTGATGGCAGCCACTTTGACACGCACTTGAAACGTGCTGGCAAGTTCACTGTGGGCGAGAAAGAAGACGAAATCCAGTTTGAAGACTTCGATGAAGCTCTGGCGTATCTGCGCCGGATGGGTGTTGCCAAGTGGCGAAGGCCAAATGCGGCGGGAAGTTGGGGGATTGTTAGCGCCGTGAGGTGGGCCGAACCGTCGATCAATACCAGTAAACGTTGACGGGTGTTTCTTCTGGACGCAATACGGGCTTTTTGAATTTCTTCTGTAGCTGAACCGTTAGGTTCAGCGAATCCCTCTATCCATCGGGATTGAAGTCAAAGCTCCCCCAAAGCAGACCATGAAGGTGTGCTTCGAACTCGGAGCTGAGACCGTCAATCCCAACAAACCTAGATCAATTCAGCGATCACAGGCCATCGGTCTTTGAGCGGGCCACACACGTTTTCAACCTTCGGTGTGTTCTCTTTTATCCCCAGCCACGACGCAGACTTAAGCGGAAGGTACCCGCCCCACCTTAGGGTTCTGCATGTCGTCAGCTCCCACCCCCACCGCCCTTAGGTCCCGCTTGCGATGATTTTTGTTCCAGACTGACTCGCTGTTGCTTGTCGCCCCGTCCTTTCAATCTGATGGTGAAGTCGCTTACACCACAATGAACAAGGTGTAATTTTGACGAAAGCTGTAATCTTTGTCAACCATAAAGAATTAGCTGATTGCAACTTTCTGATCTATAAGGTTTTATTTTTTTGAAAGCAAAAAAGCACATAACCAGATTGAAGTTTTGAGGCTTGCTTTCCTTCGGTTTGTTGCATCCCAAAAAGTCCGTTTCTTGACAATTCACGTACTACATCCATGTCCAGTTTTACTTTAATAAACTTACATAAGTTATTGATTTATAACGATTTATTTGAACTTTCCGATTTTGATTTTTCTATCAGCAAAAAACTGTTTTCAGGGCCGTTTTGTTGCATGTTTTTTAGACCCCCGCTCTATAAGGATTGAACCTGAAATACCGGAACGACGAACGCAATAGATCGGCTTTCAGTGTTGACTGCTAGGACTTCGACTTCTCTTGTTTGATGGGGGCTGATGCCCTTACAGGAGTCCCTTATCGGCATCAACCGATATTCCAACTTCCGTGTCCGATACAACACCCCCTTGGCGGGAAGTCGCGGCCTTCCTACAGTCTGAAGGCACACCGGACCACCGTCCGCCCGTTTGGACAGATCACTTCAGGAAGACCATCATGACAACCCCAACCCAGCAATTCGTCACTTACTACCGTGTCAGCACCCAGCGACAGGGTGTATCCGGTCTCGGTCTTGATGCCCAGCGTCAGACCGTCGCCCAATACCTTGCAGGGGGTACTAGGCTGACCGTTGGCGAGTTTGTTGAAGTTGAGACGGGTAAGGGGAGTAATGCGCTGGAAAAACGCCCACAGCTTCGCTTGGCGCTTGAGATGTGTAAGAAGACAGGAGCGACTTTGTTGATTGCAAAGCTAGACCGCTTGGCTCGTAACGTCCATTTCGTGTCTGGGCTGATGGAAAGCAAGGTCAGTTTCGTGGCATGTGACCTTCCCGAAGCGAATCAACTCACGATCCACATCATGGCGGCATTTGCAGAGCATGAAGCTCGACGTATCAGTGAACGCACTAGGGACGCGCTGGCAGCGGCGAAGGCTCGTGGCGTGGTGTTGGGGGCTACTGGCCCCGCGAACCTCAAGACTTGTAATGACCTGCGCCAGCAGAAGGCTCAAGAATTCCGTGATCGGCTGCGCCCCGTACTAGATGGCATGAGTGCACAAGGGCTGAGTCGTCGGGCGATGGTTGAGCGGCTGAACTCTTTAGGAATTAAGGCCCCAATGGGTGGGGCGTGGTCATTGGGGCAGGTGCAGCGTTCTTTGAAGAACCGCTAAATTTCAAAAGTACTTCACGCGGGCCGCAATTTGCGCAAGCAACGCTTCCTCGGTTGCTTGCTGACGACGTGCTTGCCTGTCGGGGAAGGAATAGACTAACGCGCTTGAGACCCCAGCCTTGTTGAGACTGTCTGCCTTAGGAGGCTCCGTAGCTTGATTCGGTTCCTTCACAGTGGAACTGTCAAACTCTAGTTCTAGCTGTGCTTGAGTGACATCCATCATACAAAGTCTCCTTACCTAACTGGATATCGTAACCTAGACCTTCTCAAAAGTCATCAAGTTTCGATCACTTTTTGGGCAGTAGATCGCGAACGGCAATTCCCTCTAAAGTTTGTATAGCCTCTAAAGTGATTGAAGTCACAGGATGAGCAAATCGCTCCTTCATTTTTCCTGTGTGCCTGTCTTTACGATCTTCTCCACCAAAAAATTTTAAAAATCGAGAAGGTGCAACACCATCAAATGGAATGATTTTTACTTTATCGGAGGTGGATTCCTGTTCCGTTATTGCATCGGAGTGCAATCTTGTTGCTAGGCTCTTCCTATATGGTTCCACAAAATATACCTCTTTAATTCCTGAGGCGATAATATGCCTGGCACAAGAGTGGCATGGATATGTTGTGACGAAGAGTTTTCCATTTCTAATCTTTGAGCCGTGACTGGCTCCTGCATTAAGTAGAGCATGCATTTCGGCATGTACTGCTCTAGAAAATTCGATCAAATTTTTAAGTTGAGAATCATGTCGGATTACGTCTAATGCCTGCGGTATTTTCTGACGATCGACAACACCTGCTTGGGCTAGTTTCTCAATAACGGCATTGGACAATATGTCCTTTTCCTCGTCGTTGAAGCATTTTCCACCATCTTTGTTGTAACAGCGGTGGTCATGATCTGCCGTGGTGGATATGTCGAACATCTCATAAAGCCCGCCAAAGGCTTTGGGTACGTCATTCCAGCCAGTAGCGATGATTTCGCCATTTTCAGAGGTAATTGCCGCTCCAACCTGGCGCGAAAGACAGGCTGAATTGCGCGCCGCAGAGTGCGCTGCATACATGGCTCTCTCAGCGACCGTTGGTGTAATGATTTTGGTCCCTAGCATAAGGTCTAGGAAGCGCTTGACCCTGGAGGCTAGTTGTGAATCTGTGCCAGTATCAGTTCTAAGAAAGAAATCGGCCAAAGGAAACGTCTCCTGAACTCGTTGTCCAGTGTCAATTTCTTCGCCGGAATCTCGATTTATTAAACGGTGGAGGTCTTCCGGCTTGGAGATTTTGTTTCCAAGATAGGAAATTCTTAAATCAATTGGAGAATAAACGCCGACGACATGGAGCATGTCGCCGTAGACAGACCTTAAAAGTTTAAGTTCATCAATATTTTTGATTGAATCTATTATGTGACAAACCCTAACGGTAGGAGTCGGTCTTACAGCATCTCCATCATCTGATTGGGATTGCTTTTGAGTGTCTTTTTGGCGAGCTAATGTTATTTGTTGTATGGCATGTTGGATAAGGACTGCGCCATCATTATCTTGCCGTAGCTGGTTGCCAGCCTCAATTAATTCTTCGATAGAAGCATTGGCTCCTAGTCCTGAGAGATTTCTGATGATGTCGCTAAGTCGAATAATTTCTGCCTTGTCATACTTGAATTCTTGCCCAGTTAAGTGATCGGCAAAATGTTTGGCAACACTATGCAGAGGTGTACCAAGCGGACCACATAAAGCAATAACTATTTCAGGGGTGAGTGTTCTGTTGATTCGATCACTAGCAGAAACGTCATTGGAGCTAATCGTTGCGAGAATATTTTTTGGCAAGGCAACCATATTGCTGATGATTCCAGAAAATCAGTTGTGTGCTGATGTGAGTTTTATAAATGCTCAAGAGTGCATTTGATTACAACTCTTATCATTGTAAGAGCTTGACTCAGAACCGCTTGTAAGTCAAGAACTATGCCGGAGCATCTGCACCAAATGTGTGCTACAAATACCGTATTTACTAATCAGCGATGTAGTCTTGAGTGGGTTTTGGCGGTACTCCCCGCCAGCCGCGCCACTCCCTCCTAACCGATTGACCCGCAAGGGGTTTTTCGGTTTTTGAGGTCGCTGCTACATCGCTCTGCTACAAAAAGGTAGA
>Ga0213920_1002010_pt1 | contig 10300 bp, 4 predicted proteins | sample McNCre1117MG_FD_161054 | JGI IMG/M metagenome (GOLD analysis project Ga0213920, IMG submission 161054) | Freshwater microbial communities from McNutts Creek, Athens, Georgia, United States - 11-17 MG | ecosystem: Environmental > Aquatic > Freshwater > Creek | place: USA: Georgia | collected...
TCGCTTGAGATCCCGTGCCCACACCCACCGTGATTCCACTAATCGTTGCGTCAGAACTAAAAGTCTTCGCGCCCGCAAAAGTTTGTGCTCCTGTCGAAACTAAACCTGGATTCGACCCATTCGCTGCGGCTAATGTTAAAGTGGTTCCGCTAATTGTTCCACCATTTGCGGCGGCTGTAGCCGAATAGGCCAAAGTAGAGACTCCAGCCGTAATTCCTACCGTACTCGCTGAAGTTACTCTACCCTTTGTATCTACCGTTAGAACTGGTATCGCAGTAGATGAACCATAAGTGCCTGAAGTAACACCAGAAGCCGCTAAGGTGGTAGCAAAACTACCATTACCCGCACCAGTTACGTCGCCAGTTAAGGTGGTCGTTGCATTTCCAGCCATTACATCTGTGCCTATCACTAAGCCTAAGTTCGCTCTAGCTGCAGCGGCGTTTGTGGCACCTGTACCTCCTTTGGCAATAGCAATCGTAGAACCACTCCAAGTACCAGAAGTAATATTTCCCGTCACATCTAAGGAATAGGGAATTGTGACATTCGCATTAATCGCTAAAGTCTGCAAGGATGGATCCGCATCAAACTTTCCATATAGCAATGATTTCGTTCTATCATTACCTGCGCTTCCTCTATCTCTATTGTTCACATAAAAGGCGTCACTTCCTGTTTCATAATACCCTGCATAGGCTCCTAAAGCCACGTTTCTGCTACCTGTATTATTATTTCTTAACGAGGTCATTCCGACTGACGTATTTTCCTCTCCAGTAGATCCTAGTGTAGGGTCTCCCATAAAAGACAAATATCCTACTGCAACGTTTCCAGCACCTGTTTTGTGTGATTTCATTGCCTTATCACCTATCGCCACATTGTACATACTGAAGTTGTCACTATACGGAGCGGATGCTCTTCCTTGAAAGGCTTCATTACCAATCACGGTATTGTATTGAGACGAAACTTGGTACCTTGAAGCACCAAAACCAACGTTTGTATTATATCCACCTGTATTATTCGCTCCTGCATAAGCTCCAATGGATGTAGAATTACCTCCACTTCCCGCATTTTGTGCGTAAGCCCCCACTGCCGTTATCCCATCTAAAGAAGTAAGACCACCTGCACTCTTTCCTACGATGGTATTGTTAATTCCTACATTGTTTCCGCTTCCTACTAAAATTCCATTCACACTGCCAGTGGTCAAGCTGTATGTTGCTAGGTTCACTGCTTGCGTTGCCCCTGTATATGGAACCGCGTTAGTTGAAAGTGAATTCGATAATGAAGCGATGTCCGCCGTGTTCGCCGTAATACTTGCCGTATTCGCCGCCACATTCGTGTTCAACGTTGCGATGCTATTTGTGTTCGCTGTAATGCTCGCAGTATTCGCATTCACACTATTCGTTAATGTTAACTCAGCGGCTCTCGCTGTCGTTGCCTCAGTGGTAATGGCTGTGGCATTTGTTGCAATAGACGCCGTATTTGTAGCAATCGCTGTCGTGTTCGCGGTAATGCTCGCTGTGTTTACAGACACATTCGTGTTAAGCGTTGCGATGCTATTTGTGTTCGCGGTAATGCTCGTCGTGTTTGCAGCAATCGCATTTGTATTAGTTGTAATCAATCCTGGCAAAGTCGCGATAGTAGTAGAACTCACACCACCCACGGAATTAACCGTCGTTGCAAAAGAGCCATTTCCAGATCCCGTCACATCACCCGTTAAAGCCGTCGTTGCATTCGCTGCCATCACATCCGTGCCTATCACTAAGCCTAGATTTGTTCTGGCTCCAGCAGCAGTAGAAGCGCCAGTACCTCCTTTTAGAACGGCCAACGTACCATTAATTTTCGCTGAGGTAATACTATTATCCGCCACACCCGCGTTCGCACTTTGTTGATCCACGTAATCCTTAATCGCCTTAAACGTAGGGAATTTAGTAGTAGATGATCCATCGACAAGGATGTCATTACTCTTATTTGAACTAGCTTCTGCCCCTAAAGTAACTAGCGCGCCAGCTGCTGTCGAAGTACCCGTACCCCCATTTGCAATGGACACGATACCCGTCACATTTGCTGAATTTCCCGTGATATTTCCAGAAGGTGTCGCGTAATCTACACCTGCTGTTAAAGCCGTTTGCTTGTTGTTAAATCTTGTAAAATCAGCAGAACTCAAGTAACCGTCTGATGATCCTGAAGCAGCCGTCATCGATAAAACTCCCGAAGTCGTATTGAAGTTCAGAGGAGCCGTGGCGCTAATCGCATTACGAACTCGAGCGTCTGTAAAGTACTTATTCGTGGTTCCTTCTGCCACATCGTTTGTCGTTAAAACAACGTTAGGGCCAGCATAACCGTTTACCGTAGAAACATAAAGTGGGGTCGCTAAAGCGATCCAATTTGAAAGTGTTGAAGCCGGTAATGCGCTCAACACGTAGTTGTTATTGTTATCCGTTCTGATCGCGATGCTTCCCACTTGGGCGCCAGCGATAGCTATCATAGCGGCGTCGGAGTTGACTACGTTGACGTTTTGGAAGGAGATGGCTGGAATCTGTGTCGATGGAATTTTTCCATTGTTGCCTAAAGTCGCCACCCCATTATTAGCCCCTTTTTCTGTCGCTGCCACGAAGTCTGTAGCAGCACTATTTGCAGCTGTTCCAAAAGTCCGTTGGGCTAACACATCCGTCCCGATCACTAATCCTAAGTTCGTTCTCGCACCTGCCGCCGTGGACGCACCGGTTCCTCCGTTCAAGATTCCGATTGTTCCTGAAAGAGTCGAGGCATTCGTCGTGATCGTGATGTCAGAAGTTCCGTCGAAAGGCGTGCCATTAATCGTACGCGCCGTCGTTAATTTAGTAGCCGTGTTTGCTGAAGTTGCGGTGGTTGCCAAAGTCGCCGTCGCCGCATTCCCCGCAATATCACCCGTTACTTTCGAACCTGCAACGGACGTGATTTTCGCATTCGTAATGGCGCCATCTGCCACTTGCGCCGTATTCACCGCACCGGCTGCTAACTTACCTGTTGTCACCGCGCCATCGATAATCTTCGCTGTTGTAACTGAGTTCACTGCAATGGCCGGAGCCGCCGCAGTTCCGGTTAAATCACCCGCTAATTGTACTAGGCCTTTTGTGGTTGCATTCGCATCCGGTGGAGTTACTCCCACTGGTATTGTGATGTTCGCTGTACCATCAAATGGCACGCCGTTAATGGTGCGCGGGGTGGCTAAAGCGGTTGCTTTGGCCGCTAAATTAGCATTATTCGCACTCGATGTACGAGAATCCACATAGTCCTTAATCGCCTTCACAGATGGATATTTCACTGATGAAGCTGAGTCCGCGATGATGTTCGTGGACTTATTTGCGATCGCCTCTTTGGTATCTAAAATCGCCAAAGTCGCAATAGACACCGGCTTATCTGCATCCGCCGTATTGTCCACATTTCCTAAGCCTAAATTCGTCCGGGCAGCGATGGCATTCGTTGCACCTGTACCCCCAGAAGCGATGGGTAAAACCCCCGCTAACTTCACCGCTGTCTCCGCTAACAAGGTGTAAGGCACATAATTCAATTTTTGATTGCTCACCTCCGTGTAGCGACCACCTTGATCAAAACTCACACTTGTGATTATGCTTTTCGTGATTCCATCCCAGCTCAAAGACGTGAAGGTTCCCGCCTTTCCAGTGTTCACACCAGCACCTATGATCAGGTTAACTAGGCCATACTCGTCGGTTTTGGTCTTGTGAAGTTCCTCGTATTGCAGCGTAGTTCCCGCATAAATCCCAAAACGGATCCACACGTCCTTGCTCACATAGGGCTGTGCTGTTACATCTTTTCCCGGAATCTCAATCGGATTCGGATCGATGATGACGGCTTGGTAGCTGATTCCTTTGGTCTGCGAAAAACCAATAAACGAAATCAAAAACAGGGCTGACGATAGTAAAACTTTCTTCATAAAATTAAATCTATTTCGACTGAAGCTTTATGCCAAAAGAAAAAGTCGAGGGTACAAAATTCAGGGTAGAAGTCCCGAACTGAATGGTATCTAGGTGTTGATATTGTGCAAAAACAAACGCGTTCTGATTTACTTTCTTTTCTAGTTCCAGCGAGAAGCCCACGAAGTATTTAAGCCCAGAAAACTGCGCATCCGATGACAAATCCTCGTAATGGTTTTGCAAGAACTGGTTTCCGTTCAGCATCTTTTGCACCGCACCGCGGGCTTTCAGCATCAACGTGAAATCATTTCTGAATTCTAATTTAGGACCGATGCCACCAGCAAGACCTAGAAAATCTGTGTTGTAAGAAAAAGGGATATTTTGAACATCGCCCACCGCGTTAAATTGCGAGTAAGCAAGACCAAGTTCGTATTGAAAACGACGTGACATGGATTTCTCATAACCAAGGGTCATGTTCAATCCTGTTCCTGGTTTCAGGTAGGTAGGATTAACGCCTTGTGAATTCGTGTAGACATAATTCGTGGTGTTCGCGCCTACAGAGAGATTCCAGGTTTGAGCGGAAACTGAACTCGCGACGAACAATAAAAGAAGTGTAATTCTTTTCATATTTTTCCTTGTAAAACGGCATTTTGTGTGGTTTTTGCCTAGTTTAACAAGTAAAATTCGAATTAATAATGCGATTAGTATTAATAAGATAAAACGTATTTAGTCCAAAATCGAATTTTTTGGACTAGTCAGAAAATGAAATTTTTTTGGACTATGTGCGTTGTGTATAATTTTTAATGTGTAAAATTGCAGTCAATTCATTGATTAAATGATTTTATACATCTCCCTGTTCTCCATCATCACCTCTGCGATTATCGCCATTTATAACTGGCGCATCAATCCAAACGCGTTGTTGCTAACCGGGATATTCGGCATCTTTTCTACCTATGGGCTAACGCACTATTTTACGGTGTATCACCATGACGTGTTTTGGACGGCCATCTTCTATGGAAACCTTTCCCCGCTATGGTACCTGCCTGGCCCTATGCTGTATCTCTATACAAGAAATACCCTAACAGACCGGAGCCTTTTCGAGAAGAAAAAAGACTACTTACATTTACTCCCTTTTCTTGTTCAAATCATTAATCTAAGTCCGTATATCTTTAGTTCATTTGACCACAAACTAGAGACAGCGAGCCTACTAATCGCAGATATTAATAACGTCAGATCCTTGGCTGCAGGCTTTCTCATTCCACCCACTATTTCATTTATAACGAGACCTAGCTTTGTGATGATCTATGCGCTCCTTAGCTTAACCCTTGTCTACAAATATGGGGCTAAAGAGCATCAAAACTTGATTAAAAACAAACAGAATAAACTCGTTTATAATTGGATCATCACGCTCTGTCTGGTGACATTCATCGTATCAGCTGGTTTCCTTTATCTAACCGTTCATTTATACGATGCTTCTGTTACACGCGTCATTTTAGAGTCCGAACCTACTTACCTGATTGCGGGAGTAGCATTCGCTATATTGCCACTCGCGCTCATCGTCTTTTTCCCACAAGTATTGTATGGGATGCCATTAGCAATTTCTTCGAAGAAAGTAGCTAAAGTAACGATTCCTGTTGTAGATGCGTCTGATCCTCTAGCAGAAACTGCACAGCTCATTGTTGACTACATAAATGCAGAAAAGCCCTATTTAAATGAGGCGTTTGACATTGAAGATATTGCAGAAAAATTAGATCTCCCTAAGCACCATATCATCTATTGTTTTACGATGATTCTTCAGAAAAAATTCACCGCTTATCGTTCCATGATGCGCGTAGAACACGCGAAAGAATTACTACATGCAGGAACCGCTGATAGCCTCTCCATCGACGGAATAGGGGCGCAATCAGGCTTCTCTTCTCGCTCTGGATTTTATGCTACTTTTAAGGCAGAAACGGGGATGACACCTAGTCAGTATTTGGAGAGCATATAAAAAAGAGGCTTCATTCCTGAAGCCCCCTTTCATCTATTTTACAATCTGTAATTCCACTCGTCGATTCAGCTTCATGCCGTCCACCGTCTTGTTCGGTGCAGCTGGCACTAGCTCAGAGAACCAAGCCACCTTCAGGCGCTTCGCACTCACTCCGTTTTTCATCAAGTACTTGCGTGTCTCGAATACCCGGTTCTTCGAAAGCTCCACGTTGTATTGTACTGTTTGGCGGGAATCCGTGTGACCCGTTAACTTCAACTTCAAGTTAGGCTGTGCAGTCAGTAATTTAACCATCACCTCTACGATAGAAGTAGATTCAGCCGTTAAATCGAACTTATCTGTATCGAAGTAAATAATCACATTCTCCGGTACTCCTTGTAGGGCTACTAAACCGGCTACGTTAGGCATTAAATCTTCTGTGTCGATCACACCGTCGCCATCCGCATCTTTAGGCGCTGGGCAGCCCTTTAATGAAGCAACTCCTGCTACCGTAGGACAAGCATCTTCGCTATCAATAACGCCGTCACCGTCTGTATCTGCCGGACAACCTTGATTCGCTTTTACGCCAGCCACCGTAGGACAACGATCTTCTGTATCGATGATGCCGTCGCCGTCTGTGTCTGCTGGACAACCTTGGTTTTCCTTAACACCTGCTACCGTAGGGCACTTATCTTCTGCGTCGATGATCCCATCGTGGTCCGTATCTAATGGGCAACCATTGTTTGAACGAACTCCTTTAACTGTAGGGCATTTATCTTCTTTATCTACGATGCCGTCGCCATCTGTATCGATCGATACTGGCTCTGTTACTTTAACAGGTGCTGGCTTAGGCTTGTTGCCCCATTCGTACACTAAACCTCCCGTATAATGCGCATAGGTTCCACGACCGTCGGTGAAGTCTACTTTGCCTATTTGGAAGAATGGAAAACCTAAGTTAACCATCGCACGTCCGTACAAAGAGCCTAAAATTTTAAAGTCAAAACCTGATCCGATCGATCCAGTTAAATCCACATCACTGTAGGTGGAGCGGGTCGAATTATCTGCTATTGCTTCACCACTGAAGTTTGCAAAAGGTCTAAAGTTCTTGTGCTTTTCGCGATCTAAAAGATAATAACGTAAACCTAATCCGGCAGAGGCCATATTTTTTGATCCTCTAACACCAAAAAGTAGGGTTCCATACACATCCACATTAGGCTTCACTTCTGCCGCATATTGAATACCAAAATGCGTGTAGCTCTGCACGTAATCTCTTCGCGTAGGATAGTTCTGATACCACATATCCGAAGTCCCTAGTAGAACGCCTAAAGACTGGCGTTTAGGTGATTTTACTTCTGTCGTATCTTGGGCAAATGCGCTGCCTAAAAAACAAGTCAGCAATAGTAGTAGTAATATATTCTTCATGGGATTATTGCTTTGCGGTTTGGGCTTCTTTCTTAAAAATAGATAAGCGAATCGCGATCTCGTGTGATTGCGCGGTCACTTTGCTTAAAGCCGAAATAGGCAGTTCATAGATGTAGCCTAGGTAGATTTTTGGACTTGCTTGAATCCCTAATCTCGCACCGTAACTATCCTTGTGGCGATACGAAACGCCGGCCTCAAACGAATTGCCAAAACGCGACATCACATTCGCATCCCAGCTCACTGGAACATCCTTCGCGATACGCGCCACAAACGAGGGCATTAACGTAATAAAGTTCGATAGTTTCATCGTCGTTCCCGCATTCACATAATGATAGGTCACGTCCTTGTAGCCTCCATTCACATTGCCAAAATCATAGCTAATCACCCTCGGCTGCGAAATCGCCACAAACGTGCCTTTCGCATTGCCTAAGCGCAATCCCCAGCCCGTGTTAAACTTCACACCCGTAGAGCGATTTCCTTGAAACACCGGATCAGTAGGGTCTACCACCTGAATTCCTTCGTAGTCTAAACTCAAACTAGAGGCACCCACGCGAACACCGCCAGACACCTTCCAATTGTCATTCAATTTTACTTGGTAAGCAAAGTCCCCCGCCACCGTCGAAATCTTCAACGGCCCTGCGATATCAGACATCGCTAAAATCGCCAAACCTGTCTTAGGCTTCCACTTAAAATTCCCCGTAAAGGCCATCGTACGCGGCGCTCCTTGGATTCCAATCCATTGTTGGCGATTCATGGCCGTAATTTCAGCCTGGTGCTCCACCTCACCCGCAAAAGCTGGCGAAGTAATCACGGGGTTTAAACGATACATCGAATACATCGTCTCAATCTGCGCCTGAACCACGAAAGTCCCTATAAGTAGGCCAGCTAGTAGTATATATCTTATCTTTTTCATCTCTATTTTATCGTGCGGTCTACTGATAAATAATTACTGATCGTTGGTTTTTTGCCAAAGAAGTCAAGGATGTAATAATACGTTCCATCCGGCAACAAAGTGCCCGTGAAACTATTATCATAGCTCTCCATCTCGAACACCAGCGTGCCCCATCGATTGAATATCGATAAGTGATTTGGAATCTTCCGTAAAAACAAGCCTTTAAACACCAAGCGGTCATTCTTACCATCCCCATTAGGCGAAATACCTTGTGGCGAGAAGATGTCACATTCATCCGGATCTAGGCGATTAATAATACCATCATGATCACAATCTGGGAAGTCAGCATCCTCATTGTATTCTTCATCAAAGTCAAGTATGCCATCGCCATCTGAATCCACATCATACGGATCCATCTTTCCATCGCGATCCGTATCCGGAGGTGTTAATCCTTTATTCGCGGAACTAGGAATTCCCTTTTCATCGATGTTTCCATCTGCAATGCCGTCCCGATTATAATCAGAGCCATTCGCCTCGATCACATCATTGATTTTATCTGCATCAGAATCTAAATCACGGAAGTTTGGTATTCCATCCGCATCCGTATCACAAAGAATACCCGTTCCGGTACACACCTTGTTTTCTACCGAATCTAGAATACCATCGTTATCAGAATCCAAGTCTAAATAATCCGGCTTGCCGTCTTTATCCGTATCGACTGTCGTCTCTAATTTATCCGAGATACTGTCTCCATCAGAATCGGTATCCAAACAGTTTGGAATGCCATCTCCATCAAAATCCTTCGTTCCTTCCACCTTATTCGTAATGCCGTCCGCATCACAATCTAAGGCTAACCAAGCCGCGCTAGGCGCTAAGGTTATGCTCGTTGCTTTGAATGAACACGCATCTGAAGCAGACGTTCCGTCTAGTAATTCCGTTCCATTTAACACCCCATCTCCATCGCAATCCAATGCTTTCCAGTCATCAGACACATTCGATTTCACTTGACGTGAAGGCTCATAAACGCAAGGATCAGTAGGCGCTAAATCCGTACCATTTAATTCCCCGTCGCCATCGCAATCCGATAAAGGATCTGCTAGGTCACAAGCCATAATGGTAACAAACGCAGTCGCCGAAACCGCAGGGATAACACCCGTGTTAGAAACCTTATATCCCAGCGTTTTTAATCCGTACTCAAACGGTGCACGCTTATAGGTTAATTCACCTGTTAGACCATTAAAGGTTGCCGTTCCGTTTGCCGTTCCTTGGTTAGGAGAAGCTTGTCTTTCTATTGTGGTATTTGCACCAGGTAAGAAGTCGTCATTCGTCAAAATGTTAACCGTGGCTGTTCCGGAATTAGGGACGTTCACCACATCATTACTCGCCGAAGGCGCATCAACGTGTGGATCCGTCGCATTCGAATTTCCATCCGCATCGCAGTCTAACGTTCCCCATGCTGCCGAAGGCGTCAAGGTTCTGCTAGCTACTTTATATTCGCAGCCATTATTTGGATCCGTATTGTCATCCGTCTCTTTTCCATTCGTCACCCCATCACCATCACAATCCGCTGCACGCCAAATCGCATTCGTCGTCACCGGCGTTGCACCAGCTGCATGAACACATGGATCTTTCGGATTTGTATCTATTCCATTAGGAGTTCCATCGCCATCGCAGTCTAAAGCGTTCCAAGCTGTACTTGGTGTTACTGTCTTGCTTGCGGCTACGTATGAACATCCGTCGTTCGGGTCTGTGTTGTCATCGGATTCTTTTCCGTTCGTCACACCATCTCCATCGCAATCCGCTGCGCGCCAAATCGCATTTGTCGTCACCGGCGTTGCACCAGCTGCGTGAACACATGGATCTTTAGGATCTGTGTCGGTTCCGTTAGGAGTTCCGTCACCGTCGCAGTCTAAAGCGTTCCAAGCTGCGCTAGGTGTTAATGTTTTGCTTGCGGCCACGTATGAACAACCGTCATTCGGATCTGTATTATCATCCGTCTCTTTGCCGTTCGTCACCCCATCGCCATCGCAATCCGCGGCACGCCAAATCGCATTCGTCGTTACAGGTGTTGCACCTGCTGCGTGAACGCATGGATCTTTAGGATCTGTGTCG
>Ga0213920_1002011_pt1 | contig 10284 bp, 5 predicted proteins | sample McNCre1117MG_FD_161054 | JGI IMG/M metagenome (GOLD analysis project Ga0213920, IMG submission 161054) | Freshwater microbial communities from McNutts Creek, Athens, Georgia, United States - 11-17 MG | ecosystem: Environmental > Aquatic > Freshwater > Creek | place: USA: Georgia | collected...
CAACTCCAGTTACAGCATGGGGAACAGAAGATGCTAAGATGTTCCAGGCGATCTTGGATGATTGCGCTCGCTTAGTATTCCACCCCGTTGCACTTGCTGACAACGACCGTTCACGCGATCTTTGTTTCATGGCAGCTTACCCAATGCTTAAAGGAATCGTTTTCTCTGGTGAGAACACTCAGATGATTAATCTTGAGTTTAAGATTATCCCAGACGGTATTTTAGCAAATGAAGTTCGCGTGTTCACATACGGCGATCATAAACAAAATATGTTAGACGCTTAATTGATATAGAGACTTATGTAGGGAGCTATAAATGGAATTAAAATTAACAAGACCTGGATTCAAAAAAGTCCAGGTTGATAATGAGCATTACAGCGTTAAGGTGCCAACTCTTGGAGATCAGAAGGCTTTGCAAAAAGAGCTTTCAGCCATTGAGAAGGATTCAAAGGAAGCAACAGATCTAATGATCAATTGGCTTGATGGTCTTGGATTTCCTAAAGCCGTTGCCGAGTCGCTGACAGTTGATGACATTTCTCAAGTGATTGAAATGCTTAGTAAAAAAAAGAGCTAGACGAAGAGTCATTCACTCTAGCGAAATTGTGTCATTTTTACGGATTGCACCCGATTGAGGCCTTAGACATGCCAAACGATTTGGTGCAATCTTTGTTTTCGGCAATAGCACCGATTGAAGCTCAGCAGACACTTAGGGAAATAGAAGTTGTATGCTTCCCAAAGACAAAGCGAGAGGGCCAAAATAAGACGCTAAACAGACTTAGAAAAGTGGCGTATTCTTTTCAAAGTGAGAAGGGGCCAAGACTAACGACAAAGGAACTTTTCGATCAATTGAGGTTTAAATGAGCGATATAAAATACACAATTATTATCGATGATAAAGCCTTAATTCAATCATTTAAATATCACGAAGAGTTAGCCGATGAAACATCAATAAAAATTGCAAAGTCATATAATAAAGCGGCAACAGATATTGAATCATCTGCCAATGCAGCAAATAGTTTGAGTAAGGCAATAGATAAGGTTAACTCATCATTAAATTTATCGGAAACACTTTTAGGTAATTTTGACAAATTACAAAGAATAATTTCAATAGCAGCTCCAATAATGGCCAATTATGGAATAACTTTAGCCGATATTTTAAGACCATTAGAAGTGATTGGTGTTCATTCAAGAATAACGGCTAATAATTTAATAGCACTAAACGAGGCACTAGTTAATTTTAAGTTAAATCCAACTGCTGAAGGATTTCGAGAAATAGAAGTATCTTTGATTTCACTAATTAATCAGTTTAATGGATTTGAAACGGATTTATTACGGATAAAGTTAGCATTTAGAGATGTAAGTACACAATTTGTAAATTTAATTTCTTACGTTAAAGATCTGAATAAAGAATTATTTGGATTAGCTCCAACATTTAAAATTATTTCGTCTTCATCGATTGGATATGGAGCAAATATTTTAAAACTCTCAGAATATAATTCAAAAATTTCTAATGGATTTGACAATTTGAAAGATAAATCTATTTCATTCATTAAATCTATCGGACTTCAACAGAGTGCTATGATTGCTCTTGAAAATATTTATACCAAAATAAGAAGTGCAATAGATTCGTTAATAAATTCTTTTGAATCTATAAAACAAGTAATAAAAAATGTTGTTTCTACGTTTAATGAAATAAAATCAAAATTTTTGGATCTATTTTCGTCATTGGAAAGTTCAAAAGAAGAAATATCGAAAAAGATAAAAAATTTGTTAGTAGATGCTTTTTCTATTGCATGGAAAGCCCTTATTTATACAGTATTTGGATGGATTTCATCTTTGCCAAATATGATAGTTATGATTCTTGGCGCACCTGCAATAGTTGGAATAGGAGCAGCATTAGCTAATGCAATCCTTGGCGGATTTATATTTACATGGAAAGATATTTTGTCAGGTAAATTTATTCCAGAAACTACTGGAGTATTTTATAATGTTTTATCGTATTTAATAAATAGCGCCAGAGGTACACTCGCTGCATTTAAAAATGTTTATGTCGATATGGCATCTAGTATTTTTAGTCAGATGGCCATTCCTATTGCGAATTTTTTAGAAAATAATTTTTCAAGAATATTAGCATTCAAACTTTTTAAAATTATATCTGGAATTTCTTTAGCTATTAATGATGAGATTACAAAAATATTTACACTACCATTAAAAGGAGCATTAAAATTCTCCGATTTATTAAATGGTATTTATTATAAATCAATTTTCATCATTCAAGATTTATTCTTAAATGTAAAATATAAATGGGCATTAGATTTAAAAGGAATAAGTCAATTATTAAATGTTTTAAAAAATGATGTTATTGGCTCATTCTCGTTAATAAAATCATCAATATCATCATCATTATCAAATATTGATTTGTCTGGTATTTCGTCGAATATAAAAAAAGGATTTGATCCTATAATAACAGGAGTAAAATTTTTTATTCCTCGAATGGTTCAAGAGTTTGGAGCCCTAATTTTATCTATAAAATCATTCGACGATGCTCTAATTGTTACGGCAGACATAATGTATAGAGTATTTACTTCTAAACCTGTTCAGGATGGAATAAAAAATATTTCATCAGCATTTGAATTTATTAAGATAAATAGTTCTAATGCTATAAGTATTATAAAATCATTCGGATCAACTATTTTATCGTTTATTCCGCAATCAACTAAAGATTTTATAGACTTACTAAAAACTATAAAATCATTCGACGATGCTCTAATTGTTACGGCAGATATAGCTTATCGATTGTTTTCCACATACAGCCCAATGATTAAACAATTTGGTAATAATTTTGTTCAACTATCGAAAGATATATATTCAAAAGTTATTAATTCATTTACTCAACTTGGATCAATAATAACCGCAAATGTTCCAAATTCACTGAAAGAAGTAATCGGATTAATAAAAGCAATGGAAAATATTGATCAAATAGGATCGGTAGCAATAAAGAGCTTCAACATTCTTTATAAGGCAATGTCTGAATCTATTTTATCAACAATGCCGATGATCATATCTTATTTTAAGAAATTTTATGATTTTGGAATGACTGGATTCATTTCAATGTACGTATCGTTGAAAAAATATACTGACATGATAAAATCATTTGGAATATCTGCATTTAATAGTCTATCGACAATAATCAGTCAATTTACAGGATTAATTTCACTTACTCCTCAATTCATAAACCTATTACAGCAAATGTTTCCAGTTATATCTAAGGTTTATAAAGGAGTAGCTGGTATAGGATACGGAGCATCTAATTGGTCTGGAATAATGGCGCTAGCTATTCCATTGCTTGCGCAACTAAACGGAGGGCTTGGTCAAACGATAGGCTTATCATTGACCTTGGCCGGTATAATTGGGGGAGCATTATCATACGCATTCAGTCAGTTTATAATTAGCATTGGTAAGGGAATAAGTTTCGTATCAGATTTTTTTGTTGAGATAGGAGTAAAAGCAGCCGAATCGTATGTAAAAATAAAATCTACTTTTGATATATTAGCGGCTGTGATCGAAGGAGTATCTAGAAGCACAGAAAAGACTGGGTTCAATGTTTTAGATTTCAATTCAAGAGTTGCTCAAATGTCAATTAGATGGAACATGAGCATGGTTGACATAGCCAAAGGAACTCAAGAGTTAGTTCTGGTTGGATCACAACTTGGATTAACTGCCGATCAGGTTCATAGATTGACGGAAGTAGTAGCACAATACGCAAAAATAAATAAAGAATCAGTTTATGATTCTGCTGTTGCGTTTGGTTCGGCATTGAATGGAAATTCGCAATCTGTGTTAAAATATGGTGTTAAACTTTCAGACGCAAACACTCAACATTATCTTTTTATGTCCGGGCAAGAAAAGTTGTTTGCCAAAATGTCAGATGGAGAAAAAGTTCAAGCGCGATATAATAATATTTTAAAACAATTTAGCGTTGTATCTGGTGTCGCTGATACTGCTTCAAAAACATTAGCAGATCAAAGTAATGCCTTAAATTCTAGACTTGAATTATTATCCGCAAAATTCGGAGAAGGATCGTATGTCATAGAAAATACTAATATAATAGCATACGCTCTTAATAAAACATTATCATTAGTTTCTGATAAAATGGCATATCTAGGAGGCATAACGTCTTCAATACTAGGACGATTAGGTCAAGTCACCGGAGCGTTTCTGCAATTGTCGATTAAAATATTTGTTACAATAAAAGCATTCACTTTATTGAGAATTTTACTGGAGAGCAAGTTTTGGGCTGATTTTGCGACAAAAACTATTCCATTAATTGGAATTAGTTTTCAGACCTTAGTCAATACGTTAGCTAAGTCTGAAGTTAAATTGAACTCTATAAGAGGACTATTGTCTGGCTTTGCTAAAATAGGATTAAATGAAATAAAATCAGCTTTTATCAACGTTGGCATTGTTGTTGGCAGTAACGTAACTGTAATGACTATTCTGAGCGGAATAATGGCTAAAATATCGGCAGGATTTATGGTCTTAGTTAGATTTATTTCACCATTTTTAGGAGTAGCGGCTAGAATGGCGGGATGGGTTGGATTACTAGTTACTGCAATAATGGGACTATATAAAGCCTTCAAATATTTGGAGGATCAAACGGGTGTTTTTTCTACAATTTGGGAAGTTCTAGCAGATGAACTTTCAAGGACGTCCGAATTTATTGAATCAATTAAAAATGCATTTGTTGATGCATTTAGAACAATTGCTTCATGGGCAGAAAAAGCCGTTGGTATAGTAGTCTACTCAATTACAGGAATGATAACACCGTTAATTTACGCAGCTTCATTACTGGGTAAAAAATTTATATCTCCAGAATCGTACGAAAAATTGAAACAATTAGAATTTAGATTAAATGGATTAAATGGTGCTTTAGTTGCTAGTGGATTTAGTCTAACAGAATTTGGAAAAAGATCATTAGCTTCATCTGGAGATTTGAATCCACTAATTGATAAGACAAAGCTTTTAGAAGATATAATGAAGCTTTCCAGTGATTTGGCCGATGCAGGAAAAGATCAATTAAGAATTTTATCAGAGACTCAAAAACAAAGAATGGATCTTTTAAATGCTGGCTTAAGAAATGAAGTTATAACTCAACAAAGATATAATGAAATAAAAAAACTTATCGATCTTGATTATTTCACCAAGAGAAAAGAAGAAGTTGCAAAACAACTTCAAGGATATGATCAAGTGATGAAAACTATCTCTGGAGCAAATTATGCTTCGGAGAAAGCGAGATTATTATTTGAAAATGAAGAGAGATTGAGAATAATAAGAGAAGCCCAGGCAAAACACCTAAAAACAAATGAAGAAACAAATGCAGCATTGTTACTTAGTGACACATATTTGCATTCAGAATTGAAAAAATTAAAAGTTGAATACGGATCAACATGGTCAGACTTAGGAGACGCAATCAAAGCGTCATTTACTGACGTTAAAATTACTGTCTCAGATCTAGCAAAAGATATTCATGACGCCTTAGTAAATGGCATTGCTAGTTCAATGCAATGGGTTGGAAGATCATTAGCGCAACATAATGCTGACTGGAAAGATCTTCAAAAAGGAATGGGTAACATTCTAGCTGGTCTTGCTTCTCAATTTGGGAATTATTGTATTGCTGTCGGCATGGCAATGACTGCGACTGGGCCAATATCTGGATGGTCTGGAGCTGCGGCAATTTCAGCCGGGATTGCATTAAATGTATTGGCTGGAGCATTGGGATCGATGGGTCAGGACGCTCCAGGTACCAATATGGCAGGAAGTAAAAACATTCAAGACACACTTGGACCTGATCTCAATCAAATGCCAGGAGCACCAGATAAAGCACAAAGACAAGAACCTCAAAACGTCCTAAACGTAACAATCAACGGCGATGTTTTGGACTCTGACGAAAGCTCGATGAGAATTGTTAAACTCATCAATGAAGCTTATGACAAAAAAGGCGTAGTATTACGACAAGGGGCCTTTGCATGATAAAAACAAAAAGTCAGTTCTACTATGGCATAGAGATCGACGAAACAAACCGTTACGTTGATTTTAAAGAAGGCGCTGGCCCTATTATCTCCGCCAAACTAGCAATTGGCCAATACTCACACGAAGAGTTTACCACGGAGCTAGGAAAGCGTTTTAACGAAGCAGGGGCCGGGAATTACACTTGGAGTATTGCTCGAGCTGATCGAATCTTGTCGGTCGTATCTGATGTTCAATTTAATTTGCCAACTCAGACGGGGCCTCATGCTCTTTCTGGAATTTGGGAAATAATTGGAATGCAGGGACCAGATAAAACTGGAGGGTTCGGATATACTGGGTCTTATTCATCTGGCAAATCGTTTAGGCCGCAATTTAAACTTCAAGGGTACGTTTCGACCGATCAAAATAATGGGCCTGTAGAATCGAGTTTAAACGTCTCAGGAAGTGGTCGGCGCGAACTTGTGCGATTTGGTACTGAAAAGACAATGGAATGTTGGATTCCATACATAACCGATCTTTATCAAGCGGCTGGTTCACCGATTGAATACAATGCGTCTGGCTTCGCACAGGCGAAGTCTTTTATGGAATACTTGATAAAGGGTGGCCATATTGAATTTATGCCAGACAGAACGCTTCCTAATGCGTTTGAGACGCTGCAACTTAAATCAACAACGGAGAGTCAAGACGGGATCTCTTATCGACTTGAAGAAATGCAAGATCAGGGATTGCAGAACTATTTTAGAATAAATAAGCTTACTTTTAGAAAAATAGAGCCGTGAGGGGTGGATAATGGCAGTTAGTAACGGTCAAAAAGTTGATCAGACGGTAACAAACGCGGCTTTTCTATCTCGATTGCAAGATTCTGATACTATCGGAAAGCAGGGATTTTTAAACACAGATCCAGCTAGCGGCGATCCCATTTTAAATATTCAACAAGCAGTGAATGAAACTTTTGATGCTGTCGGCATGACAGGCGAGGGTGATGCAACAAGGAAAGATTACTCAAGCAATAATATTCTAGCCAATGGTGATTCTCACAAAGTTGCTCTTGGAAAAGTTGATGCAAAATTTGATTCTACTAATGGACATAAGCACGACGGAACAACAGGAGAAGGACCTAAGATTGATGCCGCGGATTTGGCAAATATCAATCTCTTCTTCACAGAATTTCAAGGGATTTCAAAAACTGGAGTTTCTGGGACCTCAGTAAATATTAATACTGAAATGACCGGACGACAGCCAAATGGAAGCAATAGCGCAGCCGGAGTCTTAACGAGTTTTCCACTAAATAAAGTCCATATTGTTGATAGTTTGACAAATACGTGGATTGAAGACGCTGGAGGACAGAGAGTTTATGGGCGAATTAGTTATAGTTCGCCAAACTGGACACTTTCTTTTTATACCAATGAGTCGGGAGTGGAAACGGTTCATAGTTTAGCGTCCAGTAATATTATGTTTTTATTTATGGAAGTGTTCGACCAATACACAAGGCCGACAATTCCAAGTAATCCTCTTGAATACGGAACTTTGGACGTAACGGCTGATGTTGTTGATGCTTCAGCGACACAAAGAGGATTAATCAATATCCTTACGCAATCATTTGCGGGCATTAAGACTTGGATTAATACAACACAAGCAACTTCTATTTCAGTTGCCGCGCAAATTTTTCAAGGCGGTGTCGGGATCGCTAAAAAGTTATTTGTTGGTGAACAAATAAACTCTGGGTCTTTCAACGGAGTCACGGCGAAAGCCCTTGCTTCGAATGTTAGTAAGGACATAATCGAAGCCACGACAACACTTGCAGAACTTAATTTTGTCGCTGGCGTTACTTCAGGAATACAAGCTCAGATCAATCTAAAAACAGACGTAAATAATAAGACAGAAACAATAGGAGTATTGGGCCAGTTTACACAGCCTATAAAATATTTAGAAAATTACTTTGTTGCCGGTGACACAGCTCCAAGAGATGCAAACGCTTTACCATTCGGAGGACTTGCGCCGACATGGGATGGAGCCGAAATAACAATCATTGGCTCAAGTGATACAAATCCAGTTACGATAACTCACAATGATGCAGCATTTGGTGTTCTTTGTGGAATTGATGTTGTCTTATATCGTGGATCAGGTTTGAAATTGAAATGGATAGCGGCTGCTCAACGATATTTTGTTGTAGGTCGTTTCGAGTTGGGGGTTTAGTGTGAAGTTTAAAGTATTACTAGGTATTATTTTTAGTCTAAGCATAGCACTTGGAACGGGTTTAGTTGTTCAGCAAGCACACAAATATTATGTGAAAGATCAGACGACGACAAACAAAGTAAGCATTGAAAGCCCTGCACTATCGTCTAGCTACTCAATGACTTTGCCAACGTCGAACGGAAGTTCTGGTCAATTCTTGCAAAACAACGGGTCGGGTGTTCTTAGCTGGCAGACTGTTCCCAGTAATTATGCCAACCAATCGCTCTCAAATCTGACGAGTCCAACAAGCGTAAATCAAGACTTGATACCAAACGGAACAAAAAACCTCGGAAATTCTACCGACAAGTGGAGCACAGGAAATTTTGTCTCTAGTTTACTTTACGGATCAACCTCCGGAGCAATTACTCAACAGGCCGCAAACACAACAACAAGTTACTCCGTGAAGTGGCCAGCGTCGCAAGGCGCTGCGAGCACATTTTTGCAGAATGACGGATCTGGAAATTTGAGCTGGGTTGCTGGGGGCGGAGCAGGAGCCAATCAGTCTCTTTCGAATCTTACAAGCCCAACGGCAGTAAACCAGAGCTTGCTTCCTGGTGCAGCTAATAGCTATGGCCTTGGTAATACTAGCAATGTATGGACTGGATTATTTACTCAAGCAATGCAGTTCCAAAACAGCTCGTCTGGAATTATAAACATTAGTCCACCCGCTGGATTTTTTACGACTTACTCCCTTACGCTTCCTAGTGTGCAAGGTGGAGCTAACCAAACATTGTTGAATAACGGTTCAGGAGTTTTATCGTGGGGGTCCCCAAGTGCTTCTCCCGCTGGATCGAATGGGCAAGTTCAGTTTAACAATTCTGGATCATTGGGTGCTGATTCGACTTTCTTTTGGGACAATACAAATAAAAGACTTGGAATAGGCAACAACGCCCCATCAACTAAGTTAACAGTACAAGATCAAGCTGCAACGTCCACGGGTTTTAGAACCAACAAACTAACTGAATTTGTAACTAATGCCAATGGAGCCGACGGCTATATCCAGATATCAGATGGGGTTGCTAACTCGATGTCAATTGGTCACAAGTCTGGTGATACATACTTCGCTCAAAATGGTGTTGAGAAAATGAGAATAGGACAAGGAGGGATAATATCTCTTGGCGGAAGCACAGGAAACTTAGTTCAAGTTTTTCCTGAGAATGGCGCCCAAGAAGGTGGTCAAATAAATTTACTCCCTGCTGGCGCAAATACGGTGACGCAAACTATTGATTCAAACGGTAACGGGATGAGATTAGGTTCATTTACTGGAGCCGGCTTTATCTCAATGTTAACAAATTCAACGGAAAGACTTCTGATAGATTCGGCAGGAAAGATTTATCCAATAGCAATACACAATAACGGGTCTGGATGTTCTGGGGCTACAAGTCAATTGTGCTCTGGTACGTATTCTCCGACTGTTACATGCGTTCAAAATTGTTCAACTCCTGTAAGTAATACTTCATTATATTCCCGAGTAGGTAGGATTGTAACTGTTGGATGGAGAGTCACTGCTAACAATACTTTAGCAAACCAAAAAACTATTTATGCGATTACTCTTCCAATAGCATCTAATCTAACTACTGATGTTGATTTGACAGGATCAGGAGGCACTGGAGAAGGAGCATCTCCAGGATCTAGATGTTATGGTGATGTGACAAACGATAGAGCATTATGCGAATATACTGAGCCAAATGTGGGCGGTCATAATCTTGGTGGAACATTTCAATATTTAGTTAACTAACGGAGATAAAATGATCTACGCTAAAAAAGAAGCAGATGGAAACTGGTCTAGCAATTCAGAGATTCAATTCCCTGGCTCATTTCCAGTTATGACGAGCCGTGAATTTCCCATATTTGAAATTTTAGTCTTCGATGAATTGCAAGGACAATGGGTTGAAAATTCAGTTCTTGAGGCTGCATACAATACAAAAAAAGCGCAAGACGATGCTGTAAACTTACGAATAAAAAAGCAAGGATTTGGTTCTCTGTTCATGGCAAAAGTCATTGAGTTGAACGTAGCTAAATTT